>Ga0307516_10008927_pt1 | contig 11244 bp, 11 predicted proteins | sample 19_EM_MG_FD_203310 | JGI IMG/M metagenome (GOLD analysis project Ga0307516, IMG submission 203310) | Populus trichocarpa ectomycorrhiza microbial communities from riparian zone in the Pacific Northwest, United States - 19_EM | ecosystem: Host-associated > Plants > Roots > Unclassified | place...
ACGAGCACGTGCTCGATGCTGTCTTGCTTGTAAAGCGCGTCGTAGATGTAGAGGACCGCACCGCCCGGGTAGCCCCAGAGGAATTTGACGCCTTCGGCCTGAAGGCAGCGGACCAATATTTCAGAGCCATTTGGCTCCGCGTGGGAGGTTTGCGGTTGCGCCGAAGCGGCGCGTTTGATTTCCGCGGCAGACATGTCCATGTTGAACCTTTGTGAATTTCTCTAACGAAAATCCATCGGTGCACCTCTCCGCGCCCTCGTGAGGCGGGTGTGGTACCTGCTCGGTCAAGAATCAAGAGCCCAGGTCGGGCTGCCAAATTGAGACCAGATGTTGTGCAAACGCGGATTATAGGACCGGTTTTGTCTCGGGCATGTGCCGCTTGAATGCGATGCGATAATCGCGCCCGTTTCGGCTGGCCTTCCCCTGCCTGAGGCGCATTTCACTTGGCATCTGACAAAGAACTTTCAGACTTTCTGAAAAGCATCGAGAAACGCGCCTTCAAGCGTGTGGCGTATGCCGTGCGGGATGACGATGCCGCGCTCGATATCGTCCAGGATTCGATGATCCGGCTCGCCGAGAAGTACATCGATCGGCCAGCCGCAGAGTTCCCGCTCGTCTTCCAGCGGATCCTCTCGAACGCGACCATGGACTGGTTTCGCCGTCAGAAAGTCCGAAATGCAGTTGTTCGAAACTTTTCCGAGTACGAATCCTCAAGTGACGACGGAGACTTCGACCTGCTTGAAACCTTGGCGTCGCAAGATGAGTCTTCAGCTACGGAGAGCGCATCGGAGTCGGTTTCTCGGGCTCAGATCCTGCTAGCCATCGACGGCGAAGTGGCAAAGTTGCCAGCACGTCAACGGGAAGCCTTTCTGCTGCGTTACTGGGAGGAACTCGATGTCGCCGAGACCGCGTCCGTGATGGGCTGTTCGGAGGGAAGCGTCAAGACACACTGCTCCCGAGCAGTCCACGCCTTGGCAAACGCCCTGAAGGCAAAGGGAATTGAGCTATGAACCACACCAACCTTCGAACCTACGCCCCCGCCGAACTGGATGCCCTGGAAGCCAGGCTCGCATTGCGCATGACCGCACGCTTGACCGAGCATGCCGCCGACCTCCCCCAAGACGTGAGCGAACGTCTGCGCTTCGCCCGTGAACAAGCGTTGGAGCGTGCCCGCGCTGCCCGCAAGGCCGAGGTGGCCGAACCTACGGTGGTGGTGGGCTCCGGCTCAACGTTGTCGCTGGGCCGAGGCGGCGAAGGCGGTGCCAGCTGGTGGGTTCAGGTGGCGTCGGTTCTGCCTCTGATCGCCCTCCTGGCAGGCTTGGTCTTCATCCAGCGCCTGCACAACGACAGCCAGATTTCTGCCGCAGCCGAGATCGATGCCTCGCTGCTGGCCGATGACCTGCCCCCGTCTGCCTACAGTGACCCCGGTTTCGTGGAGTTCCTGAAGGCTCCTCTCGACTGACGGATGCTGCCGTGTCTGCCGTCCGCCTGATCCCACCCACCTGGCGTGAATCAGCGCAGCGCAAGTTTTCCTGGGCGAGTTTCCTCGTCCTGGCGGCCGTGCTGTCGCTTCCTTTCACTGGCCATACCCAGCCCAAACCGGCCACTGGAGCCACGAAAGCTGTAGCTCCGGTCTCGGAAGGGACGCCCTGGACCTCGTTGACCCCAAGTCAGAAGAGCGCACTCAGGCCGCTGGAACGGGAGTGGGGGAGCATCGACGCATCCCGCAAGGTCAAGTGGCTTGAGATCGCCAACAAGTTTTCTGCCATGCCGCCCGCCGAACAAATGCGAGTCCAGAACCGCATGGAAGACTGGGCGAAGATGACGCCCAAGGAACGTGGTCAGGCCCGCTTGAACTACAAGGAAGCTCAGCAGGTTCCCGCCCAAGAGCGCAAGGACCGATGGGAAGCCTACAAGGCACTGCCTCCCGACCAGCAAAAGCAGTTGGCAGCTCGCGCCGTACCGCCTGCCCGTAAGGCTGGTGCCGATTCATCTCCAGAATCCACTGGGGCCAAATCGAATGTGGTGCCGAACTCGTCCTATGCGCCGCGCCCCAAGGCCGTTGCACCGACCGTCGCGCAGGCCCAACCTGGCGCAACCACCAACCTCATCACCAAACGGCCCAGCCCACCTGCGCACCAGCAGGCCGGCCTGCCGAAGATTGCGTCAACTTCGGGCTTCGTCGATCAGTCAACGCTGCTGCCCAAGCGCGGCCCCCAAGGGGCCGCTACCCGGTCCGCCGCTGCTTCCAGCCCAGCCGTCCATCGCCCATGAGCGACGCAGCGACCGGCCCGGCCTCACAGGCCGTGGCCCCCAGCCTGTCGCGGCGCATGGCCAGCTTTGTCTATGAAGGCCTGATCCTGTTCGGAATCTTGTTAATCCCCGGTGTCGTGGGCGCCGTCATCGTGGCCGTCACCGGCCAACAGCATTCGACAGAAGGCGACCTCATCCTCCAAGTCACCAGCTTCTCGATTTACGCTGCTTACTTCACTTGGTTCTGGAGCAAGCGTGGCCAGACCTTGCCGATGCAGACATGGCACATCAAGGTGGTCATGGCCGACGGCCGGCCACTCAGTTGGGGCCGCGCCTTCATTCGCTACCTTGCCAGCTGGCTCTGGGTCGCGCCAGCGGCCCTCATCGCGGCGCTGAATCACTGGAGCTTTCGCGAAGATCCGCGTGCCATGGTGGCCGGCGCGAGCTTGGGTGTGCTCGGCTATGCAATGCTCGCACTGGTGCTGCCACAAAAGCAGTTTCTGCACGACCTCATCTGCGGCACGAAGCTCGTCACCGAGGCGCGTCGAGGGCCTTGAACATCGCATGGGCAAGGCACAATCGCCGCCCATGACCAATCCATTCAAAGGGCGCACCGGGCTGGACCGGGTGATTCGCGCCACAGGCTATTCATTCGAAGGGCTGAAGACGGCCTACCAAGGCGAAAGCGCCTTTCGCCAAGAAGTGTGGTTCGCCGTTGTTCTGCTCCCGTCGGCCTTCTGGGTCGGACGCAGCTGGGTCGAGGTGGGCTTGCTGGTCGGCGCCGTGCTGCTGGTGATGATCGTCGAGCTGTTGAACTCGGGGATCGAAGCGGCGATCGATCGCGTGTCTTTCGAACTGCACGATTTGTCCAAGCGTGCCAAGGACCTGGCCAGCGCCGCCGTTTTTCTGTCCGTGGTGCTGTGCACCGGCCTCTGGGGGGCTGCGCTGTGGCATCGGTTCCTGTGAGCAAGCTGTCCCTGTGCGTCTACTGCGGCTCACGCGTCGGCAGCAAGCCGGCGTTTGAAGAAGCCGCGCGCCGTGTCGGCACGCTGATTGGCGAGCGCGGCTGGCAGCTGGTCTACGGCGGCGGCAACGCCGGCCTGATGGGCGTGGTGGCGAACGCCGCGCTGGCCGCCGGCGCGACGGTCGTCGGCGTTATTCCCCACTCGCTGATGGAACGCGAACTCGGCCACGTGGGACTCAGCGAGTTGCACGTCGTCGAAACGATGCACCAGCGCAAACAGTTGATGGCCGAGCGGTCCGACGCCTTCCTCGCGTTGCCCGGCGGCATCGGCACCTTCGAAGAGCTGTTCGAAGTCTGGACCTGGCGCCAGCTGGGTTATCACGACAAGCCGGTGGGTCTGCTGAACGTCGGCGCCTACTACGATCAGCTGCTTTCGTTCTTGGACGTATCCGTTGACGATGGCTTTGTTGCAGTGCCCCAGCGAGAGCTGTTGCAGGTGGCCACCGACCCTGCCGAACTGCTGGAGCGGCTGGCCGCTCAGGCCCGGACCGCCACGGCGCCGGACGACTACAGAAAGATCTAGCCGCAAAAAAGCCCGCACGCAGCGGGCTTTTCTTTTAGGCAGGCCGCGTGCTCAGACAGCGGCTTCGTCCGTCTCACCGGTGCGGATGCGAACCACTTGTTCAACTGCCGTGACGAAGATCTTGCCGTCACCGATCTTGCCGGTCTTGGCAGCCTTGACGATGGCCTCGATGCAGCGATCCACATCGACGTCTTTCACCACGACCTCGACCTTCACCTTGGGCAGAAAGTCGACGACGTACTCGGCACCGCGGTACAGCTCGGTGTGCCCTTTTTGACGACCAAACCCCTTGACCTCGGTCACGGTGAGGCCGGTGACGCCCACGTCGGCCAGTGCCTCGCGCACTTCCTCGAGCTTGAATGGCTTCACGACGGCAGTGATCTGTTTCATGACGGTCTCCAAGGCAATTAGATGATGGTAGTTTAAGCGCGGAACTTCGAAGTGATGGGGTAGCGCCAATCCCTACCGAAAGCGCGGTGGGTGATCCGGATGCCGATCGGCGCTTGCCGGCGCTTGTACTCATTGATCTTGATGAGGCGCGTGACCCGCTCGACGTCTGCAGGTGCAAATCCGGCCGCGATGATCTCCTCGATGCCCTGATCGTCTTCCATGTAGCGCTGCAGGATGCCATCCAGCACCTCGTACGGCGGCAGGCTGTCCTGGTCTTTCTGGTCGGGCCGCAACTCGGCGGAAGGGGGCCGCGTGATGATGCGCTCGGGGATCACTTCGGCGCCCTGGGCGTTCTTCCAGGTTGCCAAGCGGTAGACCAGCGTCTTGGCCACGTCCTTGATCACGGCGAACCCACCGGCCATGTCGCCGTAGAGCGTGCAGTAGCCGGTGGCCATCTCGCTCTTGTTGCCGGTGGTCAGCACGATGGAGCCGAACTTGTTCGACAAGGCCATCAGCAAGGTGCCGCGAATTCGCGCCTGGATGTTCTCTTCGGTGGCGTCTTCCGGCAGGCCGGCGAACTCGGCCGCGAGGCTTTGCTTGAACGCGTCGAACTCCGGCACGATCGAAATCTCGTCGTAGCGCACGCCCAGACGCTGCGCCATGTCGCGCGCATCGATCCATGAAATATCTGCCGTGTATGGCGAAGGCATCATCACGGTGCGCACACGATCGGCACCCAGTGCATCCACCGCGACCGCCAGCACCAGCGCCGAGTCGATGCCCCCGCTCAGGCCGAGCAAGATGCCGGGGAAACCGTTCTTGCCGATGTAGTCGCGAACGCCCGTTACCAGCGCACCCCAGGCCTGGGCTTCGATCTCGGGGATGGGCGCCACCGGCCCACTCAACCCATCGAGTCCGACCTCAACCACCGTCAACGCTTCCTCGAAGAATGGCGAGCGCGCCGCCACCCGCCCGTCCGCGTCCATCGCAAACGATGCACCGTCGAACACCACCTCGTCCTGCCCACCTGTCAGGTGTGCGTACAGCAGCGGCATGCCGACATCACGCGCACGCGCCGCCATGCGTTCCTCACGCTCCACCACCTTGCCGAGGTGGAAAGGCGACGCGTTGATCACGCACAACACCTCGGCGCCAGCCGCCTTGGCCGCCCTCGCCGGCTCGTCGAACCAGGCGTCCTCACAGATGTTCAGCCCGAACTTCAGACCATCCACTTCGAAGATCACGGCACCCTGCCCTGCGTCGCGGCCCGAGGCGAAATAGCGCCGCTCGTCGAACACCTGATAGTTGGGCAGTTCGCGCTTGCAGTAGGTGGCCGAGACGCGCCCCCCTGTCAGCACTGAGGCCGCGTTGTAGCGCTGCTGCACGGCATGCGACTTCGACCTAACATCGCCCCGCTCACCCCACTGATGCGGATGCCCAACCACCACATGCAAGCCCGGCAGATCGGCCAGCGCCTTGGCGCAGTCGGCCAAGGCTTGTTCACAGGCCAGCATGAACGCCGGGCGCAGCAAAAGATCCTCTGGCGGATAGCCGCACAAACCCAGCTCGGGTGTGAGCACGACGCGAGCACCCTGTTCGTGCGCCCTCCGCGAAAACTCGATGATCTTGCGGGCGTTGCCGGCCAGATCGCCCACCGTGGCATTGATCTGCGCGAGTGCGACCTTGACCCTTGGTTTTGATGACATATGCGAGTTAAAAAAGGCTCAAACGATTATGTCATTCGGGTTCTCGACCACCCGGCTCAAGTGGATGCGACGCAGTGGAACGCGTTGCTCGATGCACAGGCCAGCGCCACACCGTTCATGCGCCATGAGTACCTCCTGGCCATGCATGAGTCGAAGAGCGCGGTCGACAAGAGCGGCTGGGCGCCGCAGTTCCTGGTGATCCATGAAGGCGATCAACTGCTCGCTACGTGCCCGCTCTACATCAAGGCCCATTCCTACGGCGAATACGTGTTCGACTGGGCATGGGCCGATGCCTACCAGCGCCACGGCCTGGATTACTACCCGAAGCTGCTGAGCGCCGTGCCATTCACACCCGTGCCCGGGCCTCGCCTGCTCGCACGCGACACAACCGCCCGCATCGCACTGTTGGAAGCGATGAAACAGTTCGCGCAGCAGGCCAATCTGTCATCGGCCCACGTGCTGTTCCTCGACGACAGCGATCAGCAGGCCGCGCGTGCTGCGGGCTGGATGATGCGCAGCACAGTGCAATTCCACTGGGTGAATCGGGAACCGCAGGCGTACGCAGAGTTCACCGACTTTCTTGCCAGCCTGCAGCGCGAGAAGCGCAAGAAGATCCAGCAAGAGCGCCGCCGCGTGGTCGAGGCAGGCGTGAGCTTCACCACCCACCAAGGCGAGCAGATCAGCCAGGAAGACTGGGACTTCTTCTACCGCTGCTACACCCTCACCTACCGCGCGCACCACTCGTCGCCGTACCTCACGCGCGACTTCTTCTCCCGCATGGCCCGCGCCATGCCCGAGAACTGGCTGCTGTTCGTGGCGTGGAAAGACGGCGAGCGCGTCGCCGCGTCGCTGATCGCCATTGATCCAAAGCGCGGCAACGCCTACGGCCGCTACTGGGGTGCGGTGGAACACATCTCCTGCCTGCACTTCGAAGCCTGCTACTACCAGCCGCTGGCCTGGTGCATCGACCAAGGCTACAAGCGCTTCGAGGGCGGCGCTCAGGGCGAACACAAGATGGCGCGCGGCCTGCTGCCGGTGCAGACCTGGTCGGCGCACTGGCTCGCGCATCCGCAGTTCGCGCAAGCCGTGGCCGACTTTCTCGAGCGCGAAGGTGAAGGCGTCGAGAGCTACCTCGACGAATTGAACGAACGCCGCCCGTTCAAGGCTTGAAATCGCCGGCCACCGCGCTCACGAAACTGTCAGGCTTGACATAGGTTCGCAGCGCGGCGTTGACCTGTTCCAGCGTCAGCTGGCTCAGCGCATCGTCGACACGCTGCGACACAGCAAACGTACGCTCCAAGTCGAGGTTGTTCGCCAAGCCGCCAGCCAGATTGCGGTCTTGAGCACGCGACAGTTTGCGGAAGGCCAGCAGCCCGCGCTTGCCTTCGGCCAATTCCTGGGCCGTGAATCCGTCTTTGATCGCGCGCGCCAGCTCTTCCTTGAACGCCTTCTCCACCTTGGCCAGGTTCTGCGGCGCGAAGATGGCACCGGCCTGCCACACCGAGTGCGGCTCATGGCTGTTCCAGCTCACCGTGCTGTACACCTCATACGAAAGCCCCTCGCTTTCGCGGATGCGCATCCACAAGCGCGACTGCCCGCCGCTGCCAAGCAGAAAGTTCGCCATCGACAACGCCGGGTAGTCGGCGTCGGTGTCCGAGAGCGGCACGCTTTGGCGCGTCAGCAAGGTGGCGTTCTGCTTGTCGGGCGTGGCGAGCACCAGGCGCTGCGGCTTGATGGGCAGCAGCGGCTGCGGCACGCGCGTGTAGGGCTCGCTGCCGCTCCAGTTGCCGAAGGCTTTCTCCAGCGCGCCGCGCACGGCCGCCACGTCCAGGTCGCCGGCCGCGCCGAATTCGGCGCGGCTCGCCCCGTAAAAACGCTTGTGGAAGGCCCGGAGCTGATCGCCGGTCACAGCGGCCACGTCGCTCAGCGTCTCGTCGAACGTGCTGACGTAGCGCACGTCGCCCTTCGGGTATGGATTGGCCAAACGAGATATCGCGTTGTCGGCAACGGCCTCCGGTTCCTTGCGTTGCTGCTCGACGTCGGCAGAGACTTGACGCTTGAGCTCATCGAGCGCATCCGCCGGAAAGACCGGGTTGCGCAGCAAGTCGCCAACGAGTGCGATGGCCTCTGGCAGGTGCTCCTTGCGGGACGACAGGCTGATGCTCACACGCCCCGGCCCACCGCTCACACGCATTTGGGTCTTCAACTGATCCAGGCGATCTTGAATCTGCTGCCGAGACAGCGTGGTCGTTCCCTTGTCCAGCAACGCCGCCACCATGTCGGGGACTTCGCCCTGGCCAAACAGTGATTTCTCGTCACCGAAACGCAGCGTCAAGGTTGCCTGAACCGCTGAGCCGCGGGCCCCCTTGGGAAGAACGGCTGCCTTGAGCCCGCCCACGGTGAAGCGCTGCGTCAACCGGTCGATGTTGGCCGGCGTGGCGTCGAACGCATCAACCGCCGCGGCCGCGGCCTGTGGCTTGAATTCCTTCAACTCGGCAGCGATGTCGACCTTCGCCGGCACCGGCGCGCGGGCCGGCTTGTCAGTCGGCAGGTAGATGCCCAACGTGCGGTTCGATGCCAGCAGGCGCTGCTCGGCCACGCGCTGAACATCGGCCAGTTTGAGGTCGCGCACGCGATCACGGATCAGGAAGAACAGACGCCAATCGCCCTGGGCCACCGATTCGCTCAACGCGACGCCCACTGTTTCGGGATTGGTGAAGGCCTGTTCCCAGCTCTTGGCCCACTGCGCCTGTGCGCGCTTCAGTTCTTCTTCGGTGATCGGCTCACGAGCCACCGATTCGATCGTGTCCAGCATCTCTTTGCGTGCCGCATCGACATCCTGGCCCGGTGAAAGCTGCGCACCGAACAGCGTGAAGCCGGGCTCGGCGAGACCCTGGGCGAATGCGTAGGTGCCGGCGGCGAGTTGCTTGGCCGTCAAGCGCTTGTGCAGTCGACCGGCCGGTGTGTCACCCATGACGAGGTCGATCACCTCGATGGAGGCGAAGTCGGGGTGCGCCGCAGGCGGGACGTGGTAGCCGGCTAGCAACAGGGGCACGCCGCCGTCGCGCCGCAGCGTGACGCTGCGCTCGCCGTCCTGCACGGGGTCGAGCGTGTACTGCACCGGCAGCTTGCGGGTGGGCTTCTTGATCTTGCCGAACGACTGCGCCACCCACGCCAGAACCTTGGGGGGCTCGAACTTGCCGGCCACGATCAGCGTGGCGTTGTCGGGCTGGTAGTACTGCCGATAAAAGGCCTGCAGGCGCGGGATGTCGACGTTCTCAACGTCGGCGCGCGCGCCGATGGTGTTCTTGCCGTAGTTGTGCCACTGGTACATGGTGGCCAGCGTCTTCTCGAAGAGGATGCGATCGGGGCTGTTCTCGCCCATCTCCATCTCGTTGCGCACGACCGTCATCTCGCTGTCGAGGTCCTTGCGTGCGATGAGGCTGTTGACCATCGCATCGGCCTGCCAATCGAGGTACCACTTCAGGTTCTCGTCATTGGTTGAGAAGCTGGCGAAGTAGTTGGTGCGGTCGAACCAAGTGCTGCCGTTGTACGCGAAACCACGCTTGGCGAACTCGCCCTGAACGTTGCGGTGCTTCGGCGTGCCCTTGAAGAGCATGTGCTCGAGCAGGTGCGCCATGCCGGTCTCACCGTAGTTCTCATAGCGCGAACCGACGTGGTACGTCATGTTGACCGTGGTACTCGGCTTGGCGTTGTCCGGGATCAGCAGAAGTTGCAGACCGTTCGCGAGGCGGTATTCGGTGATACCTTCTACCGACCTGACCTGCGTCAAGCCGGCCGGAAGGCTCTGTGCGGGCGCTACTTGGACGAACAACACGGCGAGAAGCGCAGAGGCCACACAGAGAAATCGACGCATCATGAATAGCTCGCGGAGACAAAGAGAGGCAGTGTAGAGCCGCCTATTCGGTGGTGAGTTCCAACGCGCTCTCGCGAATGGCCGAGCCAAAAACAAAGGGGAGCCGAAGCTCCCCTGTCATTCAGCCTGCGCTCAGCTCAGGGCTTGTAGGCGGCCATACCGGCGCGGATCTCTTCCTTGGCCGACTCCGGGCCTTCCCAGCCCGTAACCTTGACCCACTTGCCGGCTTCGAGGTCTTTGTAGTGCTCGAAGAAATGCTGGATGGCCTTCAAGCGCATCTGGTTGATGTCTTCAGGCTTCTGCCAGTGCGTGTAGATCGGCAGGACCTTGTCGATGGGCACGGCGAGCAGCTTGCTGTCGCCGCCTGCTTCGTCTTCCATCTTCAGCACGCCGATCGGGCGGCAGGTCACAACGACGCCAGGCGACAAGGGGAACGGCGTGATCACCAGCACATCAACCGGGTCACCGTCGTCAGACAGCGTCTGCGGCACATAGCCGTAGTTGCAGGGGTAGTGCATCGCCGTCGTCATGAAGCGGTCGACGAACAGCACGCCGCTCTCTTTGTCGACTTCGTACTTGATGGGATCGGCGTTCATCGGAATCTCGATGATCACGTTGAACTGGTCTGGCGCCTTGGCGCCTGGGGTCACTTTGTGAAGGCTCATGGTCTCTCGGTTTGCGCGGGAATACCCCAAGTTTACCTGCGCATCTTGCGATGGCCTGCCGCTTGTTTTGCGGGCTGTCGACCGATGGAAAACACCATGCGCGGTTCGTTGCCATGTCAAAGGCCTTCCCGTAGCATGCCCCGCTGACCCGCCCGAACCTGCACCGGGTGAAATAGCGGCGGGCTTGCCTCTCAACGCGTTAACCACCGAAACGAGGAGACCCACCGATGTCGACGAACTTGGCGCTGTACTTTGCGCTTGCCTGCGGTATTGCCGCTGTCCTGTATGGCTTCGTGCAGCGAAGCTGGATCCTGCGCCAGAGCGCAGGCAATGCGCGCATGCAGGAGATCGCTTCTGCCATTCAGCAAGGCGCCGCCGCCTATCTCGCCCGCCAGTACAAGACCATCGCCCTCGTCGGCGTGGTGCTGGCGATTCTCATCGGCATCTTCATCGACCCCATCAGCGCAGTCGGCTTCGTGCTCGGCGCTGTGCTCTCCGGCGCCTGCGGTTTCATCGGCATGAATGTCTCGGTCAAGGCCAACGTTCGCACCGCAGAAGCCGCCACGCAAGGCATCGGCCCGGCGCTGAACGTCGCATTCAAGGGCGGCGCGATCACCGGCATGCTGGTGGTCGGCCTGGGCTTGTTGGGCGTGACCCTCTTCTTCCTCTACCTCACGGGCAACGCTACGGTGACCACAGAGTTGCCGAAAGCGCTCAAGCCTTTGCTCGGCTTTGCGTTTGGTGCTTCGCTGATCTCGATATTTGCGCGGCTGGGCGGCGGCATCTTCACCAAGGGTGCCGACGTC
>Ga0307516_10008928_pt1 | contig 11242 bp, 5 predicted proteins | sample 19_EM_MG_FD_203310 | JGI IMG/M metagenome (GOLD analysis project Ga0307516, IMG submission 203310) | Populus trichocarpa ectomycorrhiza microbial communities from riparian zone in the Pacific Northwest, United States - 19_EM | ecosystem: Host-associated > Plants > Roots > Unclassified | place...
CCCGCACCACCTGTGCTGGTTTCGTTGTCGGGTGCGGGTGGCCCCTGTGGGGCGCTCTCGCCGTCGGCGGCCGCGGGTTCGGTCGTGCCGAGCGTGAGCGTGGTCTCGTCCCAGGGGGCGGGGGGCGTCATGAGGCCACCTCTGTCTCGTCGTTGGCCCGCGGGGTGAGGGTGTTCGGGTGCGGGGTGTCGGCTCGTAGGGGAACCTCGCTCGGTACGAATCCCCCGGCGCCCCACCTGCCGTCCTCGCCCGGAGTCAGCAGTTCCGCCACGTCCAGGACGTGGTGGCCCGCCATCGACGGCAGGCAGCTGCCTCGGGCCGGACCGATGGCCGAGGCCCAGTCGGCCGGGATCGCGGCGGCGCCGCGGGTCGCGCCGGCCAGGGCGCCCGCCACCGCTGCCGTGGTGTCGGCGTCGCGGCCCATGTTGACGGCGGTCAGTACCGCCTGGACGAAGTCGCCGTCGGCTGAGGCGTAGGCCCCGAAGGCGAGGGCGACCGCCTCGGGGGCCAGGTCGGTCCAGGGGTAGCCGCCGACGACGACGGCGGAGCGGACCGCGCGTTCGCCGCGGTGGGCCGCGGTCACGGCACGGCGCAGTGAGCGCGCCGTCCAGGAGTCGTCGGGGACGACCGCCAGGGCCGCGGCGACCACCGCGATGACCGGGGCGCCCGCCATCGCCGCCGCGACCGCGGCCGCCACCGCCTGGCCGCCGTAGATGCCCTCGCCGTCGTGGCTCACCGAGCCGTCGATCGCGACCAGGCGGGCGGCCTCGGCGGGGCGGCCCGCCGCGAACACGCCGAAGGGGGCGGCACGCATGGCGAGGCCGTCGCTCCAGGCGTGGCGGTGCTGGGCGGAGATGGGGGCGGCCAGGCCCCGGCGCAGGTTCTCCAGGGTGCCGCGTTCGCTGAAGCCCGCGCCCCGGAAGGGTCCTTCGGCGCGGTCCGCGATCCACAGGTGCCAGGCCGCCTCCACATGGGCCGGGGTGAGCGCGGAGCCGTGGCGGGCCAGGAGGAGGCCGGAGAAGATCGCGTACTCGGTGTCGTCCGTGCCGGCTGGGTGGTCGCTGACGTAGCCCGTGATGCGGCCCCAACGGGCGCGGATCTCGGAGGGCTTCATGTTCTCCGCGGGCGCTCCGAGAGCGTCCCCGACGGCCAGGCCGAGCAGCGCGCCGCGGGCCCGCTCGCGGAGGTCGGTGGCGTCCTCGGGTGCCGGGGTCGAGGGAATGCAGGCGATGGATGCCATCCGCGGCCTCCTCCTCCACGGGTCTCGCACAGGGCGCGAAACCCTTTGCGGATGTGTCCCACCGGAGGGGTTCGCCGGAGCCCCGGAGGCTTCATCATCACCCGGTCGACACCTGTGCGGAGCCTCTGTCGAATGAGCGTCCGAGGGCAAAGCCGCAGGTTAGCGGAGCCTTTCCTTGCTGGTGGACGGGAATGCGGAAGCGTAGTGTGGGCGTTGTCGAAAAGTGGAATCAGTCCAAACAAGCTTCTGGGGGACCGGAATGGCGCTCATCGAAACCGAGGCCGCGCTGCACGAGGCGCACCGCGACAACCACACCCACCGGGACGTCAACGGTGGCTGGCTGCGCCCCGCCGTCTTCGGCGCGATGGACGGTCTGGTGTCCAACCTCGCCCTGATGACCGGTGTCGCGGGTGGTGCGGTCGGGCACCGGACCATCGTCATCACCGGCCTCGCGGGACTCGCCGCCGGCGCCTTCTCCATGGCCGCCGGCGAGTACACCTCCGTCGCCTCGCAGCGCGAGCTCGTCGAGGCCGAGCTCGAGGTGGAGCGCCGGGAGCTGAGGAAGCACCCCAAGGACGAGGAGGCCGAGCTCGCCGCGCTGTACGAGGGGCGGGGGGTCGAGCCCGGGCTGGCGCGGGAGGTGGCCCGGCAGTTGTCCCGCGATCCCGAGCAGGCGCTGGAGATACACGCTCGGGAGGAACTCGGGATCGACCCCGGCGACCTGCCGTCGCCGCTGGTCGCCGCGGTGTCGTCGTTCGGGGCGTTCGCGTTGGGCGCCCTGCTGCCCGTACTGCCGTATCTGCTCGGTGCCACCGTTCTGTGGCCCGCCCTGCTGCTCGCGCTCTTCGGGCTGTTCGCGTGCGGTGCGGTGGTGGCCAGGGTGACCGCGCGGTCCTGGTGGTTCAGCGGACTGCGGCAGCTCGCTCTCGGGGGTGCGGCGGCCGGTGTGACGTACGCCCTGGGCACTCTGTTCGGAACGGCCGTAGGATAGGTCGGCTATCAGGTTATGCGGCAGGACGCATAAGTAGCCGTTACTCGCTGGTTTCGAATGCTTAACCACCGGGCATGAGCCGTAAGCGCTGGGGGCAATGAAGCCTGCGGCGCATTCGCGGGGTGGGCGACGTCGCCCGCTCCGCCTCCTGGACCGATGGACACCGACCTGTCCCGCTTGGTCCCACATACTTCAAGCCATGTGCGCGACACCCCCTCGCACCCGCGTGGCGTCCGCATGTTGGAACGGATGATTCGGTTCACGAGAACCGCTCCATCATGTAACCTGCACGAAATTTTGCACTCACGCAGAGGGCCAACGTCGTCCCTCGGCACTATGCATATGCCAGATGACGACGACGGGAGAGCCGATGCGTACGCCGCGCCAGCCGTCCCAGCATTCCGCGAATGGCCAGAAGTGGTCGTTCATGGATGCTCGCCCTGCTGCGCAGGGTATGTACGACCCCCGCAACGAGCACGACGCCTGCGGCGTCGGCTTCGTGGCCACCCTCACCGGCGAGGCGAGCCATGCGCTGGTCGAGCAGGCGCTCACGGTTCTGCGCAACCTGGAGCACCGCGGTGCCACCGGCTCCGAGCCCGACTCGGGCGACGGCGCGGGCATCCTGTCCCAGGTGCCGGACGCCTTCTTCCGTGAGGTGACCGAGTTCGAGCTGCCCGCGGCCGGTGCGTACGCCGCAGGTATCGCCTTCCTGCCGGAGGACGGCACCGAGGACGCCGTCTCACAGATCGAGACGATCGCCGCGGACGAGGGCCTGACGGTTCTCGGCTGGCGTGAGGTGCCGGTCGCGCCCGGACTCCTCGGCACCATCGCCCGGTCCACGATGCCCGCCTTCCGGCAGATCTTCGTGACCGACGGTTCCTCGACGGACATCGCCCTCGACCGCAAGGCGTTCGTGCTGCGCAAGCGCGCCGAACGCGAGGTCGACGTCTACTTCCCCTCGCTGTCCGCGCGGACCATCGTCTACAAGGGCATGCTGACCACCGGCCAGCTGGAGCCCTTCTTCCCGGACCTGTCCGACCGCCGCTTCGCCTCCGCGATCGCGCTGGTCCACTCGCGGTTCTCGACGAACACGTTCCCGAGCTGGCCGCTGGCGCACCCGTACCGCTTCGTCGCGCACAACGGTGAGATCAACACCGTCAAGGGCAACCGCAACTGGATGGCCGCCCGCGAGTCCCAGCTGGACTCCGAGCTGTTCGGCTCTGGGCACAGTGGGGCCGACAAGGACGCCCTCGACCGGGTCTTCCCGATCTGTACGCCCGACGCCTCCGACTCGGCGTCCTTCGACGAGGTCCTCGAACTCCTGCACCTGGGCGGCCGTTCACTGCCGCACTCCGTGCTGATGATGATCCCGGAGGCGTGGGAGAACCACGACTCCATGGACCCGGCGCGGCGCGCCTTCTACCAGTTCCACTCCAACCTGATGGAGCCCTGGGACGGCCCGGCCTGTGTCACCTTCACCGACGGCAAGCAGGTCGGCGCGGTCCTCGACCGCAACGGACTGCGCCCCGGCCGCTACTGGGTCACCGACGAAGGCCTGGTCGTCCTCGGCTCCGAGGTCGGCGTCCTCGACATCGACCCCGCCAAGGTCGTCCGCAAGGGCCGACTGCAGCCCGGCCGTATGTTCCTCGTGGACACCGTCGAGCACCGCATCATCGAGGACGACGAGATCAAGGCCCAGCTCGCCGCCGAGGCCCCCTACGCCGAGTGGCTGGAGGCCGGCGAGATCGAGCTGTCCGACCTGCCCGAGCGTGAGCACATCGTGCACACGCACGCCTCCGTCACTCGCCGCCAGCAGACCTTCGGCTACACCGAGGAAGAGCTGCGCGTCATCCTGGCGCCGATGGCCAAGGCCGCTGCCGAGCCGATCGGTTCGATGGGCACCGACTCGCCGATCGCCGCGCTGTCCGAGCGCCCGCGGCTGTTCTTCGACTACTTCACCCAGCTGTTCGCACAGGTCACCAACCCGCCCCTGGACGCGATCCGCGAGGAACTCGTCACCTCCCTGCGTTCAGCGCTGGGCACCCAGGGCAACCTGCTGGAGCCGAGCGCCGCGTCCTGTCGCAGCGTCGTCCTGCCCTTCCCGGTGATCGACAACGACGAGCTGGCCAAGCTCATACACATCAACGCCGACGGCGACATGCCGGGCATGAAGGCCGCGACCCTCTCCGGTCTCTTCCGCGTCTCCGGTGGCGGCGATTCCCTGGCCGCGCGCATCGAGGAGATCTGCGCCGAGGCCGACGCCGCCATAGAGAACGGCGCCCGCCTGATCGTCCTGTCGGACCGTCACTCGGACGCCGAGCACGCACCGATCCCGTCGCTGCTGCTCACCGCGGCCGTCCACCACCACCTCATCCGCACCAAGCAGCGCACTCAGGTGGGCCTGCTGGTCGAGGCCGGTGACGTCCGCGAGGTCCACCACGTCGCCCTGCTCATCGGCTTCGGCGCCGCCGCCGTGAACCCGTACCTGGCCATGGAGTCGGTCGAGGACCTGGTCCGCGCCGGCACCTTCCTGTCGGACATCGAGGCCGAGAAGGCCATCCGCAACCTGATCTACGCCCTCGGCAAGGGCGTCCTGAAGGTCATGTCCAAGATGGGCATCTCGACGGTCGCCTCCTACCGAGGCGCCCAGGTCTTCGAAGCGGTCGGCCTCGACGCGCAGTTCGTCACCAAGTACTTCAGCGGCACGGCCACCAAGATCGGCGGCGTCGGTATCGACGTCATCGCCAAGGAGGTCGCCGCCCGCCACGCGAAGGCGTACCCGGCCAGCGGCATCGCGCCCGCCCACCGCGCCCTCGACATAGGCGGCGAGTACCAGTGGCGCCGCGAGGGCGAACCGCACCTGTTCGACCCGGAGTCGGTCTTCCGCCTCCAGCACTCGACGCGCAGCGGCCGGTACGACATCTTCAAGAAGTACACCGAGCGCGTGAACGAGCAGTCCGAGCGTCTGATGACGCTGCGCGGCCTGTTCGGCTTCAAGGCCGACGACCGTCAGCCGATCTCCATCGACGAGGTCGAGCCGGCGTCCGAGATCGTCAAGCGCTTCTCCACCGGCGCCATGTCGTACGGCTCCATCTCCAAGGAAGCCCACGAGACGCTCGCCATCGCCATGAACCAGCTGGGCGGCAAGTCCAACACCGGTGAGGGCGGCGAGGACGCGGACCGCCTCTACGACCCGGCGCGCCGGTCCAGCATCAAGCAGGTCGCCTCCGGCCGCTTCGGTGTGACCTCCGAGTACCTGGTCAACGCGGACGACATCCAGATCAAGATGGCCCAGGGCGCCAAGCCCGGCGAGGGCGGCCAGCTGCCCGGCCACAAGGTGTACCCGTGGGTCGCCAAGACGCGTCACTCGACGCCGGGCGTGGGTCTCATCTCCCCGCCGCCGCACCACGACATCTACTCCATCGAGGACCTGGCCCAGCTGATCCACGACCTGAAGAACGCGAACCCGCAGGCGCGGATCCACGTGAAGCTGGTCTCCGAGGTCGGCGTCGGCACGGTCGCGGCGGGTGTGTCCAAGGCACACGCGGACGTGGTGCTCATCTCCGGCCACGACGGCGGTACCGGCGCATCCCCGTTGACCTCGCTGAAGCACGCGGGCGGCCCCTGGGAGCTCGGTCTCGCCGAGACCCAGCAGACCCTGCTGCTCAACGGCCTGCGCGACCGCATCGTCGTGCAGACCGACGGCCAGCTCAAGACCGGCCGTGACGTCGTCATCGCCGCGCTGCTCGGCGCCGAGGAGTTCGGTTTCGCGACCGCGCCCCTCGTCGTCTCCGGCTGCGTCATGATGCGCGTCTGCCACCTGGACACCTGCCCCGTCGGCATCGCCACCCAGAACCCGACCCTGCGTGAGCGGTTCACCGGCAAGGCCGAATACATCGTGAACTTCTTCCAGTTCATCGCCGAGGAGGTCCGCGAGATCCTCGCCGAGCTGGGCTTCCGCTCCATCGAGGAAGCCGTCGGCCACGCCGAGACCCTCGACGTGACCCGCGCGGTCAACCACTGGAAGGCGCAGGGCCTGGACCTGGCTCCGCTCTTCTACGTGCCCGAGCTGCCCGAGGGTTCCGCGCGGCACCAGGTGATCGGGCAGGACCACGCTCTGGAGAAGGCGCTCGACAACGAGCTGATCAAGCTCGCCGCCGACGCCCTCGCCGCGGACTCCGCGACCGACGCCCAGCCGGTGCGCGCCCAGGTCACCATCCGCAACATCAACCGCACGGTCGGCACCATGCTCGGCCATGAGGTGACCAAGAAGTTCGGCGGTGCGGGCCTGCCCGAGGACACCGTCGACATCACCTTCACCGGCAGCGCAGGCCAGTCCTTCGGCGCCTTCCTGCCGCGCGGTGTCACGCTGCGCCTGGAGGGCGACGCCAACGACTACGTCGGCAAGGGCCTCTCCGGCGGCCGGGTGATCGTCCGTCCCGACCGGGGCGCCGACCACCTCGCCGAGTTCTCGACGATCGCGGGCAACACCATCGCGTACGGCGCGACCGGCGGCGAGCTGTTCCTACGCGGCCGGACGGGCGAGCGGTTCTGCGTCCGCAACTCCGGCGCGACGGTCGTCTCCGAGGGCGTCGGCGACCACGGCTGCGAGTACATGACCGGCGGTCACGCGGTCGTCCTCGGCGAGACGGGCCGCAACTTCGCGGCCGGCATGTCCGGTGGCGTCGCGTACGTCATCGACCTGAACCGCGACAACGTCAACGTGGGCAACGTCGACGCGGTCGAGGAACTGGACGACACCGACAAGCAGTGGCTGCACGACGTGGTGCGCCGGCATGCCGAGGAGACCGGCTCGACGGTCGCCGAGAAGCTGCTCGCCGAGTGGACCGTGTCCGTGGAGCGCTTCAGCAAGATCATCCCCAGCACGTACAAGGCAGTGCTCGCCGCCAAGGACGCCGCCGAGCGAGCGGGTCTCACCGAGACCGAGATCACCGAGAAGATGATGGAGGCGGCGATCAATGGCTGACCCGAAGGGCTTTTTGAACCACGGCCGTGAGGTCGCCAGGACCCGCCCCGTCGAAGAGCGCACTAAGGACTGGAACGAGGTCTACGTCCCCGGCTCCCTGCTGCCGATCATCAGCAAGCAGGCCAGCCGCTGCATGGACTGCGGCATCCCGTTCTGTCACAACGGCTGTCCGCTGGGGAACCTGATCCCCGAGTGGAACGACTACGCCTACCGCGAGGACTGGGCGGCCGCCTCCGAGCGTCTGCACGCGACGAACAACTTCCCGGAGTTCACGGGCCGGCTGTGCCCCGCGCCCTGCGAGTCGGCGTGTGTGCTCGGCATCAACCAGCCGGCCGTCACCATCAAGAACGTCGAGGTCTCGATCATCGACAAGGCGTGGGAGACCGGTGACGTCGCCCCGCAGATCCCGGAGCGGCTGTCCGGCAAGACCGTCGCGGTCATCGGGTCCGGGCCCGCCGGACTCGCCGCAGCCCAGCAGCTCACCCGGGCGGGCCACACCGTCGCCGTCTACGAGCGCGCGGACCGCATCGGAGGCCTCCTCCGGTACGGCATCCCCGAGTTCAAGATGGAGAAGCGGCACATCAACCGCCGTATCGAGCAGATGCGCGCGGAGGGCACCCGCTTCCGCACCGGTATCGAGATCGGCCGCGACCTCAAGGCGACCGACCTGAAGAAGCGGTACGACGCCGTCGTCATCGCCGCCGGCGCGACGACCGCGCGTGACCTCCCGGTCCCCGGCCGCGAACTCCAGGGCATCTACCAGGCCATGGAGTACCTGCCGCTGTCCAACAAGGTGCAGGAGGGCGACTACGTGGCGCCCCCGATCACCGCCGAGGGCAAGCACGTCGTGGTCATCGGCGGTGGCGACACCGGCGCCGACTGCGTGGGTACCGCCCACCGCCAGGGCGCGGCCTCGGTCACGCAGCTGGAGATCATGCCCCGCCCGAACGACGACCGGAACCCGGTCTCCCAGCCGTGGCCGACCTTCCCGATGCTCTACAAGGTCACCTCCGCGCACGAGGAGGGCGGCGAGCGGGTCTACTCCGTCTCCACCACCCACTTCGAGGGCGACGAGGACGGCAACGTCCAGTGGCTGCACCTCAGCGAGGTCGAGTTCGTCGAGGGCAAGCTGACCCAGAAGCCGGGCACGGAGCGCAAGATCCCCGCCCAGCTGGTCACCCTCGCCATGGGCTTCACGGGCACCGACCGTGAGAACGGCCTGGTCGACCAGTTCGGCCTGGACCTCGACGAGCGCGGCAACGTCGCCCGCGACGCCGACTTCCAGACCAATGTGCCGGGCGTGTACGTCGCCGGTGACGCCGGCCGCGGTCAGTCCCTCATCGTGTGGGCCATCGCGGAGGGCCGCTCGGCCGCCCGTGGGGTCGACCGCTTCCTGACCGGTGGCAGCGAGCTGCACGCCCCGATCCGCCCGACGGACCGCTCTCTGATGGTCTGACGGGCTGACGGCCCCCTGAAAAAGGGGGCCCCACACGTCCCGTACAACGGCGTACGGGCGGGATCTCTGGGGGGTTCACCCCCCCCGGACCCCTCGAGACGGCGCCTGCCTCTTGTCCCCGACCGGACGAATGGCAGGCGCCGCCGCATGTCCATGTGTCCTGCGCCGGGGTCAGCGCACCGTGTAGGTCTGCCCGTACACCTCCCACTCCAGCGGAGTGGTGAGCTGCAGGTTGCCCTCGTCGAGGAAGCGGCGTTGGGCGGTGTCGACGCGGCTGGTGTCCGTGCCGGGGTGCAGGGTGGTCATGGCGGCGCGGCGGACGTCGAGGAAGGCCTTCAGGTAGGCCTTCTCGGAGCCGCCTTCGGCGGGGGTGGCCGCGCGGCGCATGGCCGCGGCGCGGATGCCGCCGAAACTGGTGGGGTTGGTGCCCGGGCCGTGGTAGACGATCGCGTCGTAGTAGACGAACTGGCCAAGCACCCCCAGATCGTCCTGCTCGGCGCGGCGGACCGCGGGGTCGAAGAAGACACGGTCGCGCTGGTCGCCCTGGGCCGCGCGGAACGCGGGACGCGCGGCCTCCGCCTTCCAGGCCGCGGTGAAGCCGGGATCCAGACCCTCGTGGGAGTCCGTGCCGTCGACGGCACGCAGGGCGGGGAGGTAACGGGCGAGGCCGTTGCCGGGATGCTCCTCGGTGTAGGTCTCGACGAGGGTGAGCAGGTCGTGGGTGCCGGTGCAGAAGCCGATGAGGCCGGCCGTGTAGCCCTGTCCGTCGCCGATGTCCTCGATGTAGGCGTAGGCGTCCTGCCAGTCGAGGGTGGAGTTCTCGGCACTGGCCACCAGGCGCTGGGCCAGGTCCTTCTTGGCGGGGTCGGCCAGGCTCGCGGGCCGGGCGGCCGGCGTCCGCGCGGCGGGCGTGCCGGCGGCGGGTGTACGGGCGGTCGGTGTACCCACGGCCGGTGTACGGGTGGTCGGCGTACTCGCGGCCGACGTACGGGCCGCGGCCGTCGGCCCCGCGTTCCCCTGTGCCCCGCTGTCCACGTCCGAGGTGGGTGCCGTCGAGGCGTAGACCGTCGCCGCGACCACGAGGGGCACGGCGCCGAGCGCGAGGAGACCGGCACGTTTCATACTGCCCAAGCGTACGGTCGCGCGGTGCCGTAGCACCGGCGGACGGTCGGTCCCCGAGGGGGAGGGCGCGGATCTCCGGCGGATGTGCTACCCCGGCCTGTCGAACGTGTCGTGGGTGACTTCCACAGTGGCTGGTGGCGGCGCGCGGGAGCAGACAATCATCCGGCTCTCCTGACTGGTCGCCCCATTGGCTTGCCCTTACTGTCGTGTCAGCCTGGACTGATCCGACGGGGAGGCGACGTGGTATGAACGGCGCACGATCGGTGAACGAGGGAGCGGGGCGGGCGGTTCCGGCGCGCGGGGAGGCTCCCGGCCAGGGCGAGAGACTCGCCGACTGGGCCGACGGTCGGCTCGGGTTATACGCGTTGGCCAAGGCCAACATGCGCAAGGTCTTTCCGGACCACTGGTCCTTCATGCTGGGCGAGGTCTGCCTCTACAGCTTCCTCATCCTGATCCTCACCGGGATCTACCTCACGCTGTTCTTCGAACCGAGCGGTGTCGAGGTCGTCTACAACGGCACGTACGAGCCCCTCAACGGCGTCATCATGACCCGGGCGTACGAGTCGACGCTCGACATCAGCTTCGACGTGCGCGGCGGGCTGCTGATCCGGCAGATCCACCACTGGGCGGCGCTGGTCTTCGTCACCGGCATGCTCGTGCACATGATGCGGGTGTTCTTCACCGGCGCGTTCCGCAAGCCCCGCGAGCTGAACTGGATGTTCGGCTGGACGCTGCTGTTTCTCGGCATCCTGACCGGCCTGACCGGCTACTCACTCCCCGACGACCTGCTGTCCGGCACCGGCGTCCGCTTCGCGCAGGGCGCCATCCTGTCCGTCCCGATCGTCGGGACGTATCTGTCCTTCTTCCTCTTCGGCGGGGAGTTCCCGGGGCACGACATCATTCCGCGGTTCTTCCCGATCCATGTGCTGCTGCTGCCGGGGATCATGCTGGGTCTGGTGGTCGCGCATCTGATCCTGGTCTTCTACCACAAGCACACGCAGTACCCGGGTCCCGGCCGGAACGAGAAGTCGGTGGTCGGCATGCCGTTCCTGCCGGTCTACATGGCCAAGGCGGGCGGCTTCTTCTTCCTGGTCTTCGGCGTGCTGACGATCATGGGCGGCGTCGCCAGCGTCAACCCGGTGTGGGCCTTCGGGCCGTACCGCCCGGACCTGGTGACCACGGGCGCCCAGCCCGACTGGTATCTGGGCTTCTCCGAGGGACTGATCCGGGTGATGCCGGGATGGGAGATCAACGCCTGGGGTCACACCCTGCAACTTGGTGTCTTCATCCCTTTCTCCCTCTTCCCGCTGATCCTGCTCGCCCTCGGCCTGTATCCGTTCATCGAGGCATGGGTCACCGGCGACCGGCGCGAGCACCACATCCTGGACCGGCCGCGCAACGTGCCCGTGCGTACCGGCCTGGGAGTGGCGTGGCTGAGCCTGTACG
>Ga0307516_10008929_pt1 | contig 11240 bp, 15 predicted proteins | sample 19_EM_MG_FD_203310 | JGI IMG/M metagenome (GOLD analysis project Ga0307516, IMG submission 203310) | Populus trichocarpa ectomycorrhiza microbial communities from riparian zone in the Pacific Northwest, United States - 19_EM | ecosystem: Host-associated > Plants > Roots > Unclassified | place...
TAGCGCTCACACCTGGCGCCTTGAGCTATCAGATGACATGAAACTGAACCTGGGGGATTCTCACGGCGAATTTGACCCAGCAAACTACCCAATGGCGACCGGGTGACGGAGGCGAATCCTGCACTGACACGGCGGTATCTCTATCGGCCAGACCCGCCTCGCGGAAGTTAAGTGAGGGAACGGTACCGGTCAGCCGTGTCGAAGTGGATCACGCACGTCAGTCGCGCGGGGCATCCGGGCGACTGTTGGGGGTCACACTACGCGCCTGCGCTATGCTCGAGCTAGGCTACCGTCACCAGTCGGTTCGAACCCAGCTAGCGAGAACCTGGTTCGGCGTCCCATCGAGGTTTTGCGGGAGTACAGTCCATCTGATCGATGTCGTCCAAGCTCAAGCTCAAGCGTCGGGCTCAGTTATGGACTTGGCCGGTGGACTCCGCCCCGTATTCCGACGGATGACACCGGCTCTTGAGTTTTCCACCTTCCGGTGGTACAACGGTCCAAACGTTCGCATCCAGATCTTGGGACGTAGACCGACGAAGAGACAATAATTGAATAAATGTGTTATGCACTACAGATTGCCACGGATATACAAGGCCATGCAAATAATATAGAACGACCGACCGACCGCGTTACGACGAACTTGAGATGGAAAGGGAACGATGGGGGGGGGGGAGAGAAAAGGGAGAGATGTGATAGAGTGCATGGCAAAGGGGTTGGGGGTTGGGAGGGGGAGGATTAAGGTAGACTATATACGAACCAACTCAAGAAAAAAACCCCATCGGATTAAAGGTTGGAGAACTGTCCAAAGTCCAAAACTGTTCCATCGTTGCAGGCGTCATGACGAAACACTGGGGCATATACGGATAATCCTAAACGAAGAAGAGTTCCTCTCACATAGGTACAAGACGTTTCCTTTCCTGCCTAAAAACATGATTTCCTCGGGTTGAGACTCGCCATCGGGGTCCAAATAGAAATCGGCTCGGGCTGGGGACTTGCCGGGCCCGCTGCTCATTTTCTTGCGTGAGGTTGGGGCCTTGAGTGCGGAAATAGCCGGGCTTGCAGGTCCGGAATTGAGTGGCGTGCCCATCTTCCAAACGAAAGGAGCCCGCCTGTTGGTACTTGAGGGTGGAGGGTCGAAGTGGGGGAGGGTCATTCGAGAGCCATCGGCGGGCTTCAACAGTGCATCGTTGAGGTCAATCGCTTCCAACCCCCCACGCCGCATAGCAATAAGCACAGAACGGTCTTGGATGTCAATTGCCTCAATACGTCTCACGTCGCCCAGCCGACCAGGGGAGTTGGAGAATGAAAAGTCGTCGTCCTCGTTGTCGCTGCTCCACAAGAATCGGCCCTTGAGAACCAGCCGGCCACGGGCGTCGACAATCGTAGTGCTGTGTCCGCCACGGGATGAGAAAAACAACGCGGGTGGTCCGTAGTGAACAGGTTGAGCCAACAACGATATCGGCCTCAACAACGGCCGTCCATCATCGGTGGGGACAGTTGGTGGTGAAACTGTCACTAGCGTAGAGTGTCCAAACGGTTGCGTTGGATCGACACATTGCAGTCTTAGTTCCCTGAGGAGAATGTACTCTTCATCCCCTTCCCGCTTCACCGGGAGGTCTGGAGGCAACAACCCGTCTCTGTACCAGGCTTGCATTAATTGAGTCTTCCACGGACCTGCGGACGTAGTGAGTAAAATGATAGCTACAGAGTTCTCGAAATACTGACCGTGTACGACCCCTTTGGGATCCCGGTAGTACCACTTTGAAGGTGGGAGGGTAACCGGAACAGGGAGGCCAGGTGGTGAAAATTGAACTTGAGATAAATCTACATCGTTCTCCCCTACAGGAGCGGGTTCGTGTTCTGCTCGATACTGTAGGAATTCTTGGTATGTGGGTGGTATAATGAATTCGTCGGAGATCGACGCCAGAGGGAAGTTGGGGGCGAACGAGAGTTGCTGGAAGGTCGTATACGGGCTGGCCTGAGCGGCAGCGAGAGCAGCCAGTTCCTCCGAGGGCGGTTGTGGTGCGGTCGTGCTCGTAACTTCCGCTTCCTGAGTATGTGCCTGGTCAGAAGCATCATTGCCCGTGATGGGTGTCCCGGCTCGAGAGGGTAAGGTAGTGGTGACGTTCACAGTAACGTTGGCATCGGGTTCCCGTCCAGGATCTTGGGGATCGGTGTCAAGGATGTCTTCGATTAATGGCTCTCGATCCCTTGCTCGCCTCCTGGCAGCCCTCCTCTCAGCCCTCCCTATCCTCACCTCGCGAACACGCACGGTTGCAGGCTCCAAACCGAAAACATTCTGTGAAAACACGAGAAAGACCTCGACTAAATCATCTCCCTGAAGTTGGAGTTCTAACGATCTGGGCGAATCCGGGAGGATGAAGGTCCGGGACAAGCCAAGGGCGGTACGGTATGTTCCGGCAAATAGCTCGACCTTCTCGCCACGCTCTCCGCAAAGAATGGCAAGGAAGCTATCGAAGAAAGGTGTCAGCCTTCTGCTAACATTCCGGTAAGCGAGGAGGATGGACTACCTTTTCTTTGCAGTCTCCACGGCCTTGATGAGCACGGCACCTTTGGTTCCCGGGAGCTTTACGTACTCCAACTTCGGTGGTTGGGCGTGGGTCTGAGCAGGAGCCGCCGTTACTCTTGATTTCTCGATATCTGACAAGGACGATTGTGCCGATCCCCGCCTACCGGAAAAGGCCTCGGTGAGCACACGAGGGAGGAAGCGATATCTCGACGGGGTGGTCACTGAAAGGTTTTGTACCAAATTGGGAGTGGAGCGGGTTGGAGTAGGAGGCTGGACGATCGGAGATTCACTGCGCGTATGTGGATTGACGAGGGGACGCCCGGATCGCGAACGACCGAGAGTATGCGACTGTGAAGTCGGGATAGGAGGAAGTGGAGGGGGAACTGTATTATCTTCGGAAGGCCGGGGACTTGCATTGTGAAAGACATCCATCACGGACCACCTCCTTCGCCCTCGAGTGGCGTTGCTCCTACCACTCCTTTGCGATACGGACTCGGAAGTGCGTGGCCGGGATGAATCATTGACAGGTTGAAGAGCGTTAATTAGGATAGCCTGCTGAGGTTGACGCGTCCCAGCAGGAGGGAGCCCAGATATCCGGCTTTCCAACAGTGCCTGGGCCAGGGTAATGTGATCTGTGGGCGTTGAGGGTCCCTCTTCATCGTCTCCCTCGTCTCCATCACGTTCTGGGGCCGGGTTACCGTTGCCATTACCCTGACCCGAAGTAGGCGGATGTGACTGGAGGGTTTGACGAATGGCTGTCAGAGTGGGTGCGGGAGAAGGTGGTTGAACCACGGTAGTGGAGCCTGAGTCCATACGCGTCGAGGAGAGATCCAGGTTCGCTGGTCGACTCCTGCGGTTTGTTGAACGTGAAATTGGGGGGACGTTTGATGGTAACAGGATGGGAGGTTGGTTGGAGGAAGCCGCAGCCATCGAGCTCGTACGTTCATCCAGAGCTTGACTTCCTGAAGCCCCCGCGGCGACAATATCGATGGCCTCGTCATCGCTCGAACCACGGCTATTCCAGTCGGCTTTGATGTCGTGTCCTGAACCAGGGGTAGTGATATGATTGACAGGATTGAGAATTGCAGGCTCAACTGGAGTCCGCTGAACCAGTTGGTGAGCCGACATGCGGTGTTCAAGTCTGTCCCTGCTCTGAGCTAACTGATACGTCGGAGGGTCCTCGACGTTTGGTTGAGAAGGGATTGGCGGGACTGGAGGAATAGGAGGGCGGATTCTCTTCAGGAAAACTCCACTAGAAGTTGACGCTCTACGTTGGGGTTTGACCTTTGTTGGCAATGCCGGTGCAAGAGACAGACTCCTTTCTGGATGGCGTTTGGGCTCTGGAAAGCCGAGCCCGAACTCTGTAGCAGCTATCTTCTTGGCTTCCTCCCTACGTGTTTTGTCCTTTTCCCTCCTAACTTCGGTATCGATTCTCCAATCGATTGCCCTCCTGATCTCATCGAGAGCGTAGACGCGGACTCCATCCCGCCTACCAGCAATAGCCACAAGGACGCCACGCTGTTCCATAACCACGACAGACTTGAAGGGTACTCGACGAACCAATGCGTACGGCGCGGGAGCGGGAGGGGCAACGAGAGGGATGACGTCCAACCCTTGGGCATGGCATAAGAGCAGGTAATGGGGTGGTAGGAATGCACCACTACAGGGAGGTGAGGTGAAGTGGGAGGGGGATAGAGAGGAAGTGATTGTTGATATGTCCAGGCCGAGTTCCTGGGGAGTGGGGGGAGGTAGTGCCGGAGGAGGCGCTCCGCCTGTAGCCGTGATGGTGGTGGTGGCTGGGGCGGCATCGCGGGTGGAAGGAGCGGGGGATATCGAAGGGTCTTCGTTTTGGATGCTTGAGTTCGGGGTGGGAGGCAATCCATCTCGTCTATGGATGAGGTTCGTAAAGAAGCCGGAGAACCGATTTCCGGCTCGGTTCTTTTAACAAGCTTAGTATTACCCGTGTTTCGGACCTGGCAATGGAGTACTCACCTCCGGGAGAGTGGAAACTCTTCGTGCTGAACGCGGGTCGTGAGGTGACGTGGGTGTGCGTGGTGAACGAGGGGAAGGAGGCCGTTGGATGTCCATGGACGCTGTTGCATCCTGAACAGTGGGGGAAATATCGCTAGGTTCCGTGACGCGGACCACAGGCAGACTTTGTACGCTCCTCACGTCCTCGGGTTGCTCCGCAGAGGTGGGGGCATCGATAGCGACACCAGAGGCGGGAGATAGTGGTCGTTTGTCACCTTCAGCAGTGACCTTTTGTGGGGTGATGGTGAGATCCTGTTCGTCCCGGACTGCGACTTCCTCCACCAGGCTCTGGCGGTCTTCGTGAACGGAAGCTTCGTCGGTTTCGGCGGTGGCTTGGGTATCACTCCAGTGGTCATCCTGGTCGACCATGGATGTGTGGGGATGCGGGGTTAAAGGGAAGGGCCGGCTGGAGGTTGAGCCAGAGATGAAAGGAGTCCAGCGCAACGACTAGAGCGCCACGGTGGTAGTAGGGAACCTCTTACGAGGGCGGAGAGCGTCGAGGCAGCCACAGACGAACGGAGGGTGTTGGGTCAACTCCAGTTTCAAGTTTCTCCCCTTTGTCACATGTCATCGGCCCGAGTTCGGTATTGATTTCCCACGGTTACCCACTTCCGGCGCCCGCTCGAGCTCAAATCTTATGGAAAACAAAGAAAGTACAGTCGAAAGTGTTTCAAAATCAAAATATAAAAGGGGACTGGGCGAATACAAATGGATTTTTGCACACCGTAGGAGCGCCCCTGTTGCAGAAATCCGCGCTACTCGTGATACGATAGAGGGACAGATCTAGAGGTTTCCGGCGTGACCTCAAAAATCCCCAGATTATCATTGATTTCTTTATGCATGTGGTTACAAGCTTACGGCTTTTCGAAGACCCTACTATCCTTTGGGCGTCGTGGGCTTTTTGTTTTCCCTTTCAAGTTCAATCCATTCTTATGTAAGATCTCTAGCCCGGTGCTTTCATGTGCGTCCATACAATTTCATCTGTATGTGCGTGAAGGGTGAGGGCCAAAGTGTAGCCAAGGAGAAAATGAAATCAGGAAACGCACACATCGATATCAATCGTCGTCGTCATCAAGCGTTGCTCCAAGTTCGCTGCCAAATGGATCTTCCCCGCTGGCGTCTCGAACCTCATCCGCCTTCTTCGTGCGCTTCTGCGTGGCTAACCTATCTTCCTCGGCCTTCTTAGCCAAATATGCTGATGAGCCCACCACCTTTTCCGGATTCTTGCACAGTTTTAAACGCCGGTCGACCTCTCGGACCATCTCTACCCCTGGCAGCTTGGTCCCTTCTTGGATTTCAGCGCAGAGCATGGGGATGAAACTCCCGTCTGTCCCTTTCGATCTGATCCACGTATTTGCGATTTGTGGCGACGCTAGCGAAATGCAGGCCGCCGCAATCTGCGCCGGGCTATAGATGAACTCGGCATCGGTTAGCCTCGAGGTGCGCACATGTCCCATTGCTTGATTGTAAACATGGTCCAGCTCGGACGGTGGGAGTTGTGTGACGGGCTTGGCGAAAGGCATCAGGATTCAAAGGCGAACGGTGGGAACATCTGTAGCCCCTTACTTACTTGGAGGTCTAACCACGCTCCCCACAGCGCCCGGTGGGGGTGCCAGACGGCGAAATCAAAGCTGAGGCTCTGCGCAACGAGAAACTCTAACTCAAGCACGTCCGCTGGTTCGGTTCTGGGGATATGGGCGGCGTATGAATCCAAAGAAATGGGATTGTTCGTCGTCTTCGTCGCAAGGAACAGCGCCGTCAACCTATTTGCCGTGGGTAGCCATGAGTGAGCCACTTAAATAACACGGAAATAGCTTTCAAAATGCCGCACATGACATTCTTCGGATGCCAGTCCATCACCGTGTTCGTCAGATAGAAACGTTTGATGTAGGTAGTTGCCGTTGCCTCGACTTCTTCCGGAAAACGAAAGTGGCCGCAGAGCTGAACTACCTTGGTCAGGTAGTGTCGGACCAACAGGAGCTCTTCATCCGCGGTCAAGAACAAGACATCCCTAGACGATCCAGGCTGTATCTGGGTAAGCGGAGTGAAGCAGACCAAAGGGCGAGTCGACATGCCGAATCGTTCTCGATAACCCCCCGCACTGCCTCTACGGCAGCGACATTCAGGACAGATCGCTTTTTGGCAAGTTGTTCTCTGGAGAATCGCCAGTTTCTGAACTGGGTGCTGCCCTCGTAGAGAGGCTTTTTCGCCGGTGGCTCCGTGGTGGTGGCGGATTCGGACATGCGGGATTATCACGGTAAACTGGGACCCACTGACCCGCCGCGATCACAACACGTTCCATGACAGGGGACCGGGATCTGACGTAGACCTGGCAACCCAACAGCATACAGCGTCCGTTGGTTGGCAGACCGGGTCACAGACTGCGGATACGGAGAAACCGGGGATCACCTCTCTTTTACCTCGCCCACCATTCGGATGGTGGTCGAACACCGACCCGCTCTTAGGCTTCTCTCCCTTTGTCTGGGCGTCACTCTCGTTTACGCCCAAAACATTCAGAATGGTCAAATTTACACCAACGGCCTGGCAATCGTAAACGCGCCGGCCATCGGAACGTGCGTCTTTTGAAATTCTCCCTCTCCAAAGCCTGACCTTTCCCGCTTTAGCACTCTCCACGCTAACAGCAACCTCCAACTCTCCATAGACGTACGCGAACCCTCCGTTGCCTCAGGAGCTGCACCTTGACCATACGTTTGTAGGTCTCTGGGAACGGGAAGTTGGAGGAAGCCGCGTGGTCCCCGGGTTCCGGTCGTCCGACGAGTTACGATTCCCTGAACGTTTTCCTGATTTCTGCTGAGCAGAAAGTTAACTTCACCGTGTCTACTGGTCCTGGGTTGCTCACCCAAGAGCCGGGCAGCACAGTCAAGCACTTTAACTGGCCCATTCCAAACTGCATCTCTCCCGGTGAATACGAGGTAGCCTGCGATCGTCCGGTTGATCATAGCTGGAGGTTGAATCTTTTGTTCAAGGTCACTTTGTACGAGAATTCCCATATTAACGGTGCCCCGTACTTCTCCATCACCCCACTGCGTCTCAAGATTGAGAATGCCAACCCAAGCGGACAGCCCTGCACTTCCGGGTTGAACAACTACCAGCAGGGCGACCAAGCCTCCTCTCCACCCCCTACCAAACCGTGGATTGGTGGCAACTCACCCCCGCCCAACGGGTCGTCGGGTCCCCCTACCCTCAGGTCCTCCTCGATCCTCTTAACGGTGGCAATCGGGCTAATTTGGGCAACCTGATGACAGCGGGTTTGTTCCTGGTGGGCCGACAACCCAACCGACATTGCCCCCACCTCAACCAAGGTCCAGTGGCACCTCGACCGGCACCAAACCCCTCGAATCGTTCACAGTCATCGTGGTTTCGGTCCAGGGGATTGAATTCACCACCACCCTCAACGGCCAACCAACCGTTCAAACCTCCTAGTGGGTAAACTCTAACTGTGGCTTCATTTCGGTTCCTCACCGTGAATTCATTTCTAGCTCTACTAATTACAGAACGACCATGACCGTTTTTCCAGATGGAGTGGGGAACAGTGGGTTCTTGCCAATAAACAGAGGCGAATCCAATCACACCATCCCCAAGGTGCTATTTACCGTCGTTCTTTGTACTCTCTTCGCTCTTGCCTGGCTTTCGCTCTGACGCACGGTCCATAACGGCCTGCCAAGTTCGTGCATCCCTCACCCACTCACACTGTTTTGGGTTCTACATCACCCCTTCGTGTATTGTCTAGTTTTTCTCCCGTAGATACGAACAACTCAAGTAGCACCAGCTGTTTGCGGTAGAGCAATGAAAGGGACAGAGAATGATAGTGACATGGTCCGTTTAGCCTCATTGTCCACCTTCATATCGTCCACTTCCTCGATCAGAGGCCGGGATCTGGATGTGGATACCCACCGATACATAGTTGGGATCACTTGGATAGGAGGGGTCTCCACGGCATCCTCAGCGTCGCCTTCTAGCGGTGTATCAGCTGGTGGGGCCGCGTTCCGTTTTGTTTTGGACCGTGACTGCTTCTTCAATAGCCGGTTAATAGTCTCGGCCTGGGTTGGGTCAAGTCAGAAACGCTGGATCCCGTGAACATGTCAGTAGGGACGTCACCTTTTCGTCCTCGAGCTTCTTTTCCGTCAAGTTTTTGCGTTTTCGAGCGGTCTCTTCTCGCTTCAATGCGATTTCGAGATCAGTGAGCGGTTTCTTCTTTCGTCCGGAAGCAGGCTGATCTACAAGGGCGTCAGGATTTGGAAGGCCAAAAACAAGGTCGAGTCTGCGGCTCACTGAGGGAGACATGCGTAGGATCCACGACGTTTGCGAGGACAGCCTGGCGTGCCGTCAGGGTACGCCCACCGACCACGGATGCTGAACGAGTCGAAGGGTCGACCGAGTCGGAGTCCTCAGACTCGATCTCGTCTTCCTCATCCTCGTCTACGGCGCGTTAGAGGAGAACTCGTAAATGGTTTACGAGACAACTATACCTCGTGAGGTATGACGAGATGACGCCACCGACGCCGAGGGTTGAGGAAGCTTGAGTTTGATCTTCAACCTCGATGCAACTGGGGCCGGGAGTTCCGATTCCTGGTCGGACTCCAGTTCGTCCGCTTCTGACTGTCCGAGCGTGATCGGTCAACACAAGTACGGCTGTGAGTGGTGGGGAACGTACCCCCTCCGCGTCTTCCTCCCCATCGTCGACCTCCTCCTCCTCCTCCTCCTCCATCCCCGCTGACTCCTCGTCATAGTCGACTATCCGCATCGCGCGAGTCCTCCTCTTTGAAGGAGTGTTCGTGACAATCTCTTCCTGGTCCTCGGACTCTACCTGGACAGACATGTCCATTTCTGCAGCGAACCGGTCAGCGGCCGTGGAGGCTGCTGAGGGGAGGTGAACTTGCCGCTCGCATCATCAGGCTCCTCCGAAACGATACGTCTTCGCGAACTTGATGGCATGGGTGAGAGGGATTGGATCGTGATCACGTGCTCCACTCAGAAGCTCAACTCGAGTTCAACGAGAGGGGGTACAAAAAAAAGGTAGAACGTTTACAAACGCGCGTTGTAGTACATGGATCTAGACGGGAATAAGGATACAGGTAGGACCTTTCCTGGTGGTCGATTCATGGGGTGAGTGGGGTCCACGGTTATTCTCCCTCCGGATGGTCCTTCTTCCAGGCGTGAATCCACTCGACAATCCGTGCGACGTTCGACCCCAGATCCTCCACGCTTTCGCTTTTTAGCTCCACGACGATTTCGGGTTCGTAGGAGTCCCGAGCCTCCTGGGCGACAACTTCCATGATCTCCGCTTCATTGTTTTCGGTGATCTTCTTGAGGGAATATTTCCTGTGCCCAAAGATTAGGAACAGTGATGCTTGGACATGACCACCATCACCCTGACTTACCGCTCCTCGAGCCTTTCCCATAATTTCGTATGGTCGCATCGCAAGACCACGACCAAATCCACCCAGCGTTCCGGCCAGGGTTCACAGGCGTGCCAGTCCAGAACTATTCCACCAGCGGATGCCAACGGCTCTAGCTCGTCAATCAGCTAACCAACGTGTCAGCCAGAACGGCCCAACAGTCATACACCACGAGCTCTTGCCTTGTCTTCGTCAACAATATGACTATCCCATTCAGCGTCGAAATTTTCGTACAGCTCCTTTTCCTTGACGAATTCGCTTACGTTGATGTGTCGTAGCGGAACGGGCGATTCTTGGACGAGTAGCTCGGCATGGGTAGATTTTCCAGTGCCGGGTGTGCCAGTGATAACGATGACCGGCGAAGTCTTGGTTGACGCCATACGCAACTGCGGCCGACGACCGAATCTCCACTCATCCCGGCGGCAATATAAAATGATGGGCCGATCGTTCAATGGGACGGGACAAGGACGGGATAGTACTACAAGCGATTTGTCCGGTCGCAGTTGCGAGTGCCTCTGTGCTCTTCGACCTGTTGGTTTCCCGTTTTCTCTTCCTGCTCTCTCCCGGTCGTGATGACCGCACTCTGGTGAATCCCGCACCCCCGCCCACCACATCACTCCGCGTCTTACTCCCTCGCACTCAACTCCCAAACGAACCGCCATGGGGTCCATTCCTAGCTCTAGCTTGGAGAGTGTGACGACTGAATCTACTCCTGCAATAGTCACCACCCCGCTGGCCCAGCCAACCGGAGCAGACCTCCTGGTTGAAGTTACTGCCACTGTTGTCATTCGCAATTTTGACAGGTACTACCCTGGGGTGCCCGTCGAAGATTTCAAACCAAAATACTTCCCCCTCATGGATGGATCCCTCGTCTGCCCGCCCCTAATTAAAGACCTCTTCCAGGTCCACGCTATCCTTATTATCTGCTCTGCTCTCTTCGTTTTCTTCTTCAGAAATACATTCACCGTCGTTCGCTACATCCGTTCTGGCAAGGTGTCCCACAAGGCCTTATTCTACATATTACTTGGGAGCCAAGCCATCGGATTCACCTCCCCTCTCCCCACCCTCATCTCGATGTTCACCGAACGGGTAGACTGTCGAACGTAGGTGGCGAATTCCCCGCCGACCCAGTCGCCGAATGCTGAGCTACCTCACCCCTAGAATCGAGGTCGCATCGACCATAACCAACTTCCTCTCCTTGTCATTCCTGGTCACCGGCATCTTGGGCGTTAAGGCATACCGGTGTCTGGATAGCTTAA
>Ga0307516_10008931_pt1 | contig 11239 bp, 15 predicted proteins | sample 19_EM_MG_FD_203310 | JGI IMG/M metagenome (GOLD analysis project Ga0307516, IMG submission 203310) | Populus trichocarpa ectomycorrhiza microbial communities from riparian zone in the Pacific Northwest, United States - 19_EM | ecosystem: Host-associated > Plants > Roots > Unclassified | place...
TGACACATGAAGCGAGTTAACAACATAATAGGGAATCTGCGAGGTCTCACTACTGCGAGAGTGTGTTCGAACCGTACTGCAATGCCACTTAACCGTCCAACTACTCCTCCTTTCCAAATGATCGGCGAATCGTTTCGAGTGGCGTCCGTCAACCGTACCCATCTTTTAACCCTCAAACACGTAGGCCATGTTCAGCATTGAAATGTTGCAAAGGAACTCAGCTCGGCGGGCCTCCGTGCGGTGTGGTGTGCGCGACAGTGTGATTGACAGCTGTGTGAACTGAGGAGGATAGATGTCTACAGCAAATGGGTAAGTGAATGAGTAGGCGTGGGCAGATGGAAAACGAACCTCCGCGATCCCAGGATACATCGAACGACCGCCGTGAATGGGGACCAAGGCTTCACTCCCTCATCCTCCCTGTTGACCAGCAGGCGGACAAGAACAAGGTGCCCAACTTGGTTTCAGGTAACCGTGGCCGGGTTATCGAAAACGCGGCGCGTACATAGCCCACAATGAAGGGAGTTGTCGAAAACAAGCACAGTACGAACCCCCTCACTGGAAAGTAGGGATAACCATGGCGACAGCTGGGGGGTTGTCTACTGTGGGTCGATGTTTGACTTGTCCATGAGGGGGGATGTGATGGAGGAGAGACGAGGAGAAACGTCGGAAGGGTAGACGCATCGTCCTACGGCACGCGGTAGTCACATGCCGGATTATTGCCTAATTTGGACTGACACCCCGTTTTGGGCTGGACAAATACCCGCCGGTTTCAAATTTTCCAGATTTAACCGGTTGTTGGTCGATTGTTGACCGGGTCGGTCGAAATTAGACCGAATCTTTTTCTACGGTGTTCTGCCAAGGGGTCGAGTTCAGGACAAGCCTACATCAGCGGATGACCGTCTCGATTTGTGCAGGGGCGACCACCTCGGTCCCCACAGGGGTGGCCGCTTTGGTTTTCGCGGGGGTGTGGCGTTTCGCTTTCGAGGTTTCGAACCCATTCGAGGAGTAAGTCGCGGGCGGAGCATCGTTTCTCGCTTAACGTTCGTGGCGCTCGTCAGTCGTATCACTAACAAGACACCAAGCTTCAAGGTGTGGTAGTAACCCAAGGCGTCAGCCCGAATGCGTAGAGTCCCTGGTAGCCGACACCGGCTGAGCGTTCAGGAATACCGCGCGTCGAACATATTCCCTAAGTTATGGAATAGGTGTCGGAATACCCGAGGCCAGGGCATCGGCCATGGCATGTAGTAGTTAATTGTCATCAACCTAGAGATGGGGTTTGGGGTTCTGTGCGGGGCTTGTGGAAGGGTGAAAGTCCAGCGACGGGGACCGGCGGGATGGAAGTCTGGGGAACCTGGGATGTGTGGGACGGGAATAGGTCAATTCCGTCGCGGCAGACTCCCTTGGGGAGTTGACGGGTTGCTAACAGGCGTCCTGCGCTCGAGTTCCGATATCTTAATCTACTGTGCGACAGCGGTCCCCTTCAACTCTCCCCGTCGCGCCAGCCCATCGGTCTTCAGCAGTGGCGTTCAGAAGCGATTCTGAGGCTCCTTCGTTCATCTCCCTCCTGACAGTCCCGAATGTCTCAATTGGTGTTGGAGGAATGCTCCGTATGGCGGGTGTCGAAGATAAAGTGAACCCTCACATGACCGAGACCACCCAGCGCGCGGTTCCGAGGGGAACGCTGCTCCAGTCGTCCCTCCATCCTAGGTTTTTGGTGGTACGGACGTAGAGCGCTACGGTGTAGTATCGGGGGACAGGGGAGCGGAACAGGCAAGATGCATATGGGAACAGTTATCGAGGGGTATCCACGGTCCCGCTTCGGCGTTCTCTGCGAGGAACGGGTGAAAACGGATTAGCAAGGTCACGAGATGCCGCCCGTAAGGAAAGAGACCTTACAACAAGTCCATTAATGCCACCTGAAACGATGGATCCCAATACACGGTCAAATGCACCGCACCCCCGAACTCTCTTTCAATCCTGGCGACTTCATCCACGACGCGTCGAAGGTCGTCGCCCGCGTCTTTGACCAAAGCGTCGATGGACCGGTTAGTAAAAGTTGGGCGGATGAAACTGAGTTTGATGAGGGATAAGCGTGGAGAGGTGGCAGGTTTGATTGTTGAGAGTGCCTTAGGGATCCAGGACAGACCCCCACCCATCCAGCCGACAACAAATTTCACTTCTTGGAGGTTCGGGAATTTGGAAAAGTCAAAAGGATGGTTGAGAGCTTCGTGGTAATCTACAGAAGGAGTGGCGTCAGCGTCAGCGCCTCATGTGCTGGAACTGGAAGGGGGTGGCTTACATAGGGAGGAGGCCTCGTATGTCAGCTTGGCGAGAGTCGTGCGACAAGCTTCTGCGAGCCTAGTTGTCGAGAGGAGACACCCGTGCATACCACAAATATCCACCTCGGTAAATCGTAACCCGGTTGGAATCTCCAGCAGCATGTTGAAAGCATCGCGGCCGGCATATCCATCGGTGAGTTGTAATCGACCACTGAATCTCCCCTTCAGCGTCGTTCCAATCCGGACCAGCCTCGTCTTGTCCGCGGGAACCAGGACCCCTGATAGCGACAAACTATTCAAGTTCGGGAGCTGTGCCATAATATTCCTGACCTGTACGAGGGTGGATGTATCCGTCTTCATGGTCAAGGAGGTTATCGACCGTGGTAACCTCCAACACGTGGGCGTCCACCCCCCATCCCCCAATAAGGTCATCCCTTCCACTCTCGTGAACCACGGGGTGTATTTGAGAAATAAGCGGTCAGAGTTCCCAGTTGACACGCGCAGATCCTTCACGTAGTGTGCGGGACTCTCCTCCGGCACCCGGAACGTCTTCGACCACCCGGAAGTGGTGGCTGGGGTGAAGTGGACGGTGTGGAAGAGGTGCCGCCGGCACGATGGGACCCATGATTTCGATACGAGAGCGCATGACCGGAGAGAGGTGAAGTCGGAGTCAGCGGCGAGGTGGTCCAGGATCTCGTCGATGATTTCTTGTGGGATTCTGGGAATGATGACCGTCTCGGTTCCGGCGCGCATCACTTTCTCGGTTTTCACGGCGGTGGCTTTCGAGGATTTCGAACCGATTCGAGCGGGAGGTTGTGGGTGGGCGTTACCGCTTGAATAAGGTTAGCGCTCATCGTACGGCTGAAGCCAACGCCCACTGGAGTGTTCAGGAATACTAAGTAAATGTTGGAACATACGGGGTGCGGAATGGACGGGATGGTTACTCGGTGAACTAAAATAAGTGGCCCGACTGTGAAAATCACGGCTGAAAAGGGCGGGGTATACACCCTACGACGGTAAACCGATAGAGCTGCCCGTTGTATGCCGAGTCCGAACACGATCGCGTTGGGCGGCGCCAAACCTCCACATTTCATCGTCGCTCCATCATCCGCTCGCCAACCCTGTATGCAAGCCAAAGTCAAGAAGTGGTCAGATTTCTCTGCGCGTGGCACGACAAGGCCGAAGAGTGAGGATGGAAACAGTAAAAGGCCAGCTTGCGTCCCGCTCTAACAGTTCGCCACGACCGTCCAGGAAGCGAAGACGTGGCCATTAAAAAATTGGCGAGGAACGAGTCTGAATCGGAAAGGCGGCCTGTCGAGACAGCAGACGACCAGGTGTGAGGCCTTTGGAACGTTGCCCGCGCTCACCTCTCTCACCCTTGCTTAATCTCGAATCCTATCACAACCACAGGTAAAAGACACGAACATTGCGCCACCCTTGCGGACCAGTTCCTATCAGGTATCGAATCAATCTACCACTCCTCCTAATCCTGACCCTAATCTCCCTCTCCCTCCTCAGTACAGGTCTGGAAGGATTCTCAGTCGCGGCACGTGGACCACCGTCAAGGAGGTCGTTCACATCGAGACTGGGGTCTACTATGCCTGCAAAGTTATTGACAAGAAGCTCGTAGAGGGTAGAGAATATATGGTAGATTCACTCTTTTGATCCATCGACCTCTGTGCATACTAAAGACCACTCTGATCATCCGCAGGTTCGGAACGAGATTGCCGTCCTCCAGCTATCCAAACCTCGTTGCAATATCGTTACACTGTTCGATTACTTCGAGGTACTCTCGATGCTTTCTCTTGATATCTCTGTGCGATCCTCACCCTGTCTATTTGCCTCTAGACCGCCCATAGTTTCTACCTCTACTTCAATCTCTGCACAGGTGGCGAGCTTTTCGATCGTATCTGCGCCAAGGGCAACTACTATGAAAAGTGCGCGCGTCGCATGTTTCTCAACGGATGTTTAGTCTTACCCTCCTCCATCACAGGGATGCCGCAGATCTCGTCGGGACTATCTTCGGCGCTGTCGCACACCTTCACGGGTGTGGTATCGTCCACCGTAACCTCAAGCCGGAAAACCTGTTGTTCAAAGACCCTAGCGAGAATGCAGATGTCATAATTTGTAGTTTTGGCCTCAGCAAAGTCATCGGTTCCGGAGAGGCGGTTCTCCTGACAGAAATTTGCGGTACCCCCGGGGTGAGTCCAGATCTTTCCCACCCTGGCAGCGGTTTACTCACTAGGGCCAACTGTAGTACATGGCACCCGAGATCTATTCAAAGAGTGAGCGTCCGCGGTGTCTCCCTTGTTTCACGTGGGTGTCAGGCACTTGACAAGTGGTGCACTACACAGCTGGTTATCACAAACCCGTCGACGTCTGGGCTATGGGTGTCATTACCTATTTCCTCCTCTGCGGTTACCCTCCGTTCAACAGGGACTCGCGAGCCAAGGAAACGGAGGCTATTATCGCCGGTGAACACAAGTTCGAACCCCTCGAGTATTGGCAGGATGTCTCCGAGACAGCCAAGGACTTTGTCAGGCGGTGTCTCACCGTCAACCCGGCCAAACGGCCCACCGCCCAAGACATGTTAGAGCACGAGTGGTTATCGAGCAAAGTCCCGCACTTCGTTACCGACAGCACTGGTGGTGCTACTGACTTACTGCCCCAGGGTAAGAAGAACTTCGGCGCCAAGGGAACTCGTGAGGCTTCCTCCTAGTCCACCAAGGATTGATTCTCATTGACTCCCCTTCACACAGCCCCCGAGGCAGTCTCCGACACGACGGCCATGAAGGGGAAGTCCACGCTCCCTACCCTTTCTCCTGGTGCCGAAGACATTGTCCGCAACCTTAAACAATACAAGGAGCGGTTGGAGAAGGTCAGAACGTTGGTCCCATGATCCCTTGACGTTTCTCACCCCTCCCAACAGGAAGCAATGGATGGGACCAAACAACCCTTCTACTACGGTAGTTCTGATGAAGGCGGCCAGAGGGCTGGGACCTCGATGTCCCCAAAACAGACGCAAGAGGTACTCTCTGCTGAGACTGCTAAGCCGACGGTCGTCCAGCCGGTCGACCTGGTTGGCTTCGTGGAGGACGGCACTTTCGGTAGTGGCTCTGCCCTTCCCCCTCCGGTCAACGCGCCTAGGCCCACCCGACTTCCTTCCCTCGAGGGTACGTTCTTACCCCGACTGTCGTTCGTGCTTGGATTGATATGGAACCTATTACAGAGATTCCAGCTGAACACTTTCAACGTGGTGGGGAGACCACACAGGACAACAAATCTGATTCCTGCCCTGACTGTGGACAAAAGGACCACGTGGAGAGGTTTGGCGATTCTCATTGCTCGAGATTTCACGTGATTGACATCACACAACAGGGAGTGCCCTAGCTATGGAGGTCCCCAGAACGGAAAGCGAGATGACGGAATGACTTCGAGGAGGGAGCGCGAAAATGGAGATATCAGGATACTGGGTGGTTGGACTGCTGATGGGGAGGTTGGCAGTATAAGTACTCGAAAGAACGGGGCAGATGGGGAGGAGAAGGGAGACAAGATCGCCGCTGCAGGGGATCTATCCTCAGGCCCCCAACAGGGTACAGATATCCTGGTGGACGAAATACAGTTGTTCGAGGTGACCAACCGCAATGACGAGCATGGGCAAGAGGTTGTTCAGGGTGCAGGCGACCCCGCGTCCACATCCACCGGTAAGCGAAAACGCATGAGTGTATTAGCACGGGACGCTAACCGTTCCTCTTGATCATCAGTTTCACGGGGTAGTGCTCGTACCCGTGATGACGACCTAACACCCACGGTCTGCTTGACCTTAGATTCGTCCATCCTTGTCGGCAACGAGCCGGGTTGGAAGCGTTTGGCCAGCCGTACCTTCCTCCCGCATGAAGTCATCTCTCTGATCGAGGCGACCTTGATGAGCCAAGACGAGGTCAAGACGATTGGAAACCTCTGTGGGGACGACGCTCAGAACTTTATTGATGTGATACACGAGGTACCTTCCCCGTTCCTTCATTTCCGATGCAATGTCTTATTACCTTTGCCTGTTTCGGTTCCCCCCTTTTTGGACTCACACCTTCCGTCAATCAGGCTTTGGACCTCCCAGATTGCCAACCTCAGCTCCGGAGGAGGTGCCTACGGGTTTTATGCCGGATATGCGGCCGCCGGGCTTTGCTCCCGAAGTCGCTGCAAATCCCACTCAGCTACGATCGATCGGGTACCCCGCTATATCGCGGCGGGTACGCCGACGTGTGGAAGGGTGAACACCAAGGTTGCCATGTCGCAGTTAAGGAGCTGAGGGTTTATACAACGAGCAACCTTGACAAGGTTGTGGCTGTGGGTTCTCAGTCTCACTGAAAATGTGTGTCGCCCAGCTGATGCTGACCCGTGTAGACGTTCTGCAAGGAGGTTGTGACGTGGAATGCCCTCCGCCATCCAAACGTACTGCCACTGTTGGGGGTCACGATGGGTGATTCCAAGTTCGCGATGGTATCCGCGTGGATGACGAACGGGAACATCAATGAATTTGTCAAGGCGCATCGGGATGCGAATCGGTTCGAGCTTGTAACTTCTTTTTCCTGTTGACGGCAACTGTTACTGACAACTGCTCCTGATAGCTCAAAGATATCGTCAGGGGGTTGATTTATATGCACAGTCAAGCAATGATACATGGAGATCTGAAGGGGGTATGATTCTGAACCCCAATCGTCGCCTTTTCTCCTAACGCGCTTTTTACCAAGGCGAATATCCTGATCGACGAGAACGGTCATGCGCGCCTAGCGGATTTTGGACTTCTCACCATCGTCTCAGACCCCACGAGTTTTACGGCCTCAAATTCCTTGGCAACAGGTGGTACGATGCGATGGATGAGTCCAGAGCGCCTCCATCCAGACCAATTTGGTCTCGAGGACAGCCGACCGACGAAGGAATCGGATTGCTATGCTTTAGGGATGGTAATTTATGAAGTTCTCAGCGGCCAAACTCCCTTCACGCAGTTAATGGACTACGTTGTCATGCGGAAGGTTGTTGATGGTGAACATCCAGCGAGACCGGACGGGGCAAAGGGGGTGTGGTTCGCAGATGGCTTGTGGGAGACGACGAAACTGTGCTGGGCAACTCGACCAGAAAACAGACCTGATATCGCGACCGTGCTCAAGTGTTTGGAGCAGGTCTCAAGGGATTGGAAGTTACCCTCTCCGAAAGCGGAGGAGAATGTGGTGGAGACAGAATCGGCAGATGAGGATGATTGGCATTTCACACTGACGGTGAGCGATTCTTCCCATCAATTTGAGCTGATTTCGCGTTGATCACATGTCTGATACTCTCCAGAATTGACGTGAGGGAACGCGACAGTGCAGGAAGTTCATACGGCCATGGTGCTACTCGAGTCCGTGTTGATCCTCGGAAGGATATGCGTTGGTATTGCAAGGGGGCTGCGTCTTTGGTGAAAGTGTGGCAGAGGAGGAAGAAGTTGAGTCTCATGGGGGTAGTAGGTCTGGGTGTGGATCGCTGACTGGGAACGGGACGGGCGAGTGTGAGAAACGACTTGACCACCCAACTTCTTCGCTCTCGCTCTCGGGGCTGGCCTGCAAAATCTCGTTCGTAGAGCTGATTCTGGCCAGGATCCGGACCGGGCCAGATGGTCTACGTGACCAGGTTCCGTGGTATGGGAGCGGTGGGTAGATGGAACTGGTGATACACAACGTTGCAGACGATCGATGATATTTGAGTGGCATTGATCCTGTGTAATATTTGGGGTGTAGGTCTTGCTCCCTCATGTACTTTCGTTCTTGTCCCTTTACTGAGATATATGGTTCGCGTGTTCTTGCCAGAGTTTCGGCAGAACGCCGGGGACGTAATCACCAAATTGAAATGCAACAGGTGCTCGGCTCCAAGCTCTGTCCTGTACCACGACCACCGTGACACGACTATCGCCAGCTCCTCCCAACGACGACGTACTAAATCTCACAAGAAAGCACCACAGTCGACGTGAGCAAATATGATCCCCTTTTTATGCAAATCCTAACGTGGCCGGGGAACAGAATGGACTGCGAGACCAACATCGATTCCATACGCGCTTTGGATGAGCAGATCGGAGAGTACGAGAGGGCGCTCACCAAACTCAAACGCACTCGCAACTCATTGTTGAACATTTCCAAACTCCCACCCGAAGTACTTGGCAACGTTTTCCGTTGGAACGTCACCCGCGAGGGAGACTTTGGCGGGTTGGATTGGGGATCACACAACTTCCTCGCCGTTTGTCATCACTGGTTCGAGGTCGCTTCGCGGACTCCGGAGCTTTGGAGTTTTTGGGGCAACACCATAGAGGATTGGGCTCGGTTGTACCGTCGTTCCGGGACCGTTCCACTTGACCTGATACTGAGTGCGGGTTATTACATCGACGACTTCAGTGATTGCGGTCTGGGCGAAGGCCTGGGCGACGCACTCAAAGATCGTGCGACCCAAGACACCATCCGACGCGTTCACCTCAAAGCCGAAGATTCAACGCTCATAAACGACATAATCGGCAAATTAACTACCCTAGGCGAGGAGCCTCGATCCAACAGCATGGAGTCTTTGGTTTTGTGGAACCTGGACAGTACTGGACCAGTGGATGTCTCCGATTTCTTCGCCCGCTACCGCTTCCCAAGATTACGACGACTTGACCTCACCGACTGCGCGATCTCATCATGGGACCACCTATCATCGCGAACCTCCATCCTGACAACCCTGGAACTCAACTTCACCAATCACTTTCGCACCCCAACACCCACTCCAACCACATCCCAATTACTCTTGATGCTCGCCTCCAACCCTACCCTCCGGGGAGTTGCGCTTTTCCACCATGCAATCCCTAACGATGGTGGCGGCGGATCCTCCTCTCGAGTGCAACTCCATTGCTTGAAGGAACTTCGTTTGTGTGGAAATTTGCAGCACGTCCTCAAATTTCTGGACCAACTGGACCATCCCCGAAATTTGGACCGTCTCACTCTCGCCCTCCATGACTGCGACGTTGTTGACATTCCACGAACCATTGGGCCGTACCTTCGAGACCACCTCCATCGTCGCGACAGGTCTCAAGATGGACTGAACCTTCTCGTCTCCTATAGGGCTGCCAACACTACGCCCTACATCAAATTCCGTGCGGGCGATTCACGCGGGATTGATTTCTCTGCCCCGTCGTGGGTGGAGCTAAACACGTTCGTCAGGGTTAATCTTGTGCTAAGTAGGGGAACCCGCAGGGACGTCTTGGAGAGGGCGGCCCTCGACCTTGCCACGTACACTCCACGGGATGATGTTGTCCACTTCCGAATGTACAACGAGTTCACCACCGGGGTGGACACATATGCTCGATTTCCAAACCTAAGGGCGCTGTCGTTTTACAATACATCTCTCCCCACGGCGTTTCCCAACCCGAACTTGATCGGGGAGGGGAAGATCTCCCCCTCTCTGCAACACATTTTTCTGGACCGTGTGGATGTGGATGATGGTGATTGGAGCCCACTCACAACCTTCCTGGCCCGTCGCATGTCCTCCGGAAACCGACTGGACACACTCATGATCGTGCGTTTACCCCATATGCATCCGTGGGTGATGGGGAGTATCAGGAGTATGGTTCGGGAGCTGAGGATAGGAGTCCCGAGCCGACGGATCGCGGGGCTCTTCGACGTGATCGATGATCCCAACGGCGAAGACTCTTCATCGGATGGCGAGGGCTCTTCATCTGACAGCGCTGAGGACTTTTCGTCTGAAAGTGATTATTCGGAGTAGTTTTTTCGTTTTCCCTTTTGGTTGGTCCCATGTGTTTCGCGGTATTTTTTCGTTGTGTTCATGTATCCTTCCTTTCAAAATGCAGAGGATGGAAGAGCTACCCACGGGGTGGTGAGACTAGGACCGGAAGCCGGACAACAGAAAGGACAATGCATTATTGGGAATTCGGAAGGCAAAAAGCTATCTGATCTGATTGGAGTCGATATCAACCATTTGCTGATGTATCCTCACCTCAACCGATCACATCGTGGTCGAGGCTGTGTGAAAGCGTTGTTGGGACCGTCAAGACTTCGTGAAGAGATATCGACAAGTCGAAGCGTGAAGTCTATGTCATTATAATCTTAGAGGTTACAGAGGAGTGGCCCAAGATCCTGTCGAGGATCTCTTGTGGGACCCCAGGAACGATGACCGCCTCGATTTTCGCGGGGGCAACGCCTCGATCACAGAGATGACCGCTTCGAGGGGAACGTTGCATCCGCCACCCCCCCATCCTAGTGGTACGAGCGTAGACTATAGTGTAGTATCGGGGGACAGGGGAATGCTACAAGCAAAATGGTAACAGTGATCGAGGGGTATCCACGGGTCCCACTTCAACGTTCTCTGCGAGGAATGGGTGAAAACGGATTAACAAGGTCGCGAGATGCCGCCCGTAAGGAGAGAAACCTTACAACAAGTCCATCAATGCCACCTGAAACGATGAATCCAAATCCACAGTCAAACACACCACTCCCTCTCTTTCGATCCTGGTGACTTCGTCCACGACCCATCGAAGGTCGTCGCCCGCGTCTTTGACCAAATCGTCGATGGACCCGTTGGCGAAAGGTGGGCGAACGAAACTGAGTCTGATGAAGGATAAGCGTGGAGAGGTGGCAGGTTTGATTGTTGAGAGAGCCTTAGGGATCCAGAGCAGACTTCCGCTCATCCAACCGACGAGAAACACCACTTCTTGGAGGTTCGGGAATTTGGAAAAGTCGAAGGGATGCTCAAAAGCCTCGCGGGTACCTACGGAAAGACTAATGTCAGCGTCAGCGCCTCATGTCCTAGAACCGAGAGGGGGCGTGACTTGCATAGGGAAGAGGCCTCGTACGTCAGTTTGACAAGAGTCGTGCGGCAAGCTTCTGAGAGCCTCATTGTTGAGAGGAGACACCCGTGCATACCGCAAATATCCACCTCGGTAAACC
>Ga0307516_10008932_pt1 | contig 11238 bp, 15 predicted proteins | sample 19_EM_MG_FD_203310 | JGI IMG/M metagenome (GOLD analysis project Ga0307516, IMG submission 203310) | Populus trichocarpa ectomycorrhiza microbial communities from riparian zone in the Pacific Northwest, United States - 19_EM | ecosystem: Host-associated > Plants > Roots > Unclassified | place...
CTGCGGTTGACTGGGCGATGCTGGCAGCAGCATCGTAATGTGGCTGCGGCGGATATTGGTACTGCTGGGGTGGCGGCTGTTGCACCTGATACAGCTGCTGGGGTGCTTGCGGCTGCTGGGGTGCTTGTGGGTACTGGGGTGCTTGCGGCTGCTGGGGTGCTTGCGGGTACTGGGGTGCTTGCGGCTGCTGGGGTACTTGCAGCTGCGGCTGGTACGGTTGCTGAGTTGCTTGCGGCTGTGGTGGCTGCTGTCGCTGTAGCTGCTGCGGCGGCTGTTGTGGCAGCTGGTACGGCTGCTGGGTTGGTTGCTGCTGCGGACCGTCATCCATCGAGTCATCGTCTTCTGACTCCGGAATAACCGAGGGCTGCCTGTACCCATGTTGGGCGAGAAGAGTGTGCGGAGGGTATGCTGGCTGCTTGCCTTGAGTGGCTCCCGACCGCATTCCTCCGATTGCAAGAGGGGACCTCGAAAGCTGTTCATGAGTGTCGTCGAATTCCTCAAGAGAGCCAGCGGAACTGGGCGGCCTCCGTTTGAGCGTTGTGTCAGCCATATTAACTGCTAATGACAAGACTTTAAAATCTTCCGTGACGTCGGGTAGATTTTCGAGTGCCGAATCGTTTGTAGGGGCATCTGGCAGTTCTTCGGTTGCAGAGGCGGATCCGGAGACGGCGTCTGGCAGCTCCACGGATTCGGAAATAGCCTCTGGCAAGAGATTCCTGGTATGATCAATTCCGGTTGGTCTGGTTGTTGCAGCAAGTTGAAGCCTGACTTTGAGTTTCTTGCTTGAATTCTCTACCTGAAGCGGAATCAGCACTGTCCCAGGTGACCCGGGTATTGCGTCAACACCGGCGGCGAGATCGTACTGGATTTGCAGACGTCGGGCGCTCCGATGATCAGCTGCCTGATGAACAGGTTGGAGCGACTGTGAGACAAGCGCCTGATGAACAGGTTGGGAAGGCAGTAGCGCTGCCTGACGTACAGGTTGGAGCGACTGCGAGACAGGTGCCTGATGAACAGGTCGCGAAGGCAGTGGCGCTGCCTGATGTACAGGTTGGAGCGACTGCGGGACGAGGGCCTGATGGACAGGTCGGGAGTGCAGTGGCGCTGCCTGGTGGACAGGTACTAGTGACTGCGAGACAAGGGCCTGATGGACAGGTTGGGAGTGCGGTGGCGCTGCCTGATGCACAGGTTGTAGCGACTGCGGGACGAGGGCCTGATGGACAGGTTGGGAGTGCAGTGGCGCTGCCTGGTGGACAGGTAATAGCGACTGCAGAACGAGGGCGAGTCTGGGATCAGCAAACGGGAGACCTCGCGCGTGCGCCCAGCGGACGGTATCGATTAGTAGGCATTCTTCGATATCGGCACGAGGAGCGATCGGCGACAAGGGACTGTTGCTGTTAACTTGTATGAAGGAACGAAGAAAATTCAAGACAGAGGAAGTGATCGGAGAAGGGGGAGGGGACGTGGGCAAATTGTAGTAACGAGCGAGGAGTAAGAAACTACGCTTGATAGCCAGGGGAAAGTAGAGCGGCTGAGTCCGTTGCTTGGCGGAGCTTGCGGACGTAGGGCGTACTGGGCTAGAAGCAGATCCGCTCGTGTAAGGGACGAGGGCGCTGCCTTCGGCCTCTTCCTCTGTTGGCTCCATTTCTGTTGTCTTGCTCGAGGGTAGAGTCCTGTACGGCGTTCCGTTGTTGAGCGTCGCGTGTGCCCTGCCTGTACCGGGTGCCGCGTCGTGCCAGGTTACCTCGTCAGCCGTGAGGAGAGCACGAGCGAGCCTGTACGCCCTGTCTGCTCCGGTCACCACGGTTCGCTAGGTTCCCTCATCGGTGGTGGAACGAGGGCGAGCGGATGTGATCGTGGTGTGATGTGGGCGAGCGGTTGTGATCGTGATGGGATGTGGGCGAGCGGGTGTGATCGTGGCGGCGTGAGGGGGAGCGGATACGGAACGGATTGTCCAACCGGGCCAACGGATTGGCACCTTGGGCTGGCTGACGGTTGCCGATGTAGGTGTCCCAACCAAGTACCGACGGGGTGGGCGAGCGGTTGGGGGCGTCCGGCAATGTGTCGGACTCGAGTGGCTCCTGGGGGGAGATAGGGCGGTACGGGGTGGGGGGAGTCCGAGGACGGGCAGTTGGAGAAGGCTGGCGAGGCGGCTGCCTGTAGCTTGTGTAGGGGGGAGATGATCGGGACTGGTGACGGGTAGTTTCTGGTGAGCGAGAGCGTGAACGAGTGGGAAAACGTGCAGGTTGACGGCCTCGCTGCAGCTCGTTGAAAGCGTCGAGCTGTGTTCGTGCAAGGTTGAGGAAATCCTGATTGACCTCCGGCAAATGGTTGGCAAGTAAGTTAAGCTGGGTGGAGACACGCCTCTGCTGGCGTTCGGAGCGGGATGGGCGGCAGTGACGTTCCTGACGCCGCCCGGTCATGGGGCAGTATGGTGAGGAGGACAGAGATGTCCGGCCGGGGGCGAGGAGAAACTGTATGGCTTCTTCAGCTGCGGGGGCAGCGGAAGATAGATGGTGGGAGAGGGCCGAGAGGTCAGGCCGGGGACGAGGAGGAGGTGGTTTTTGGTTCCTTCAGCTGGGGGGCAGCGGAAAATAGGTGGTGGGAGAGGGCCGAGAGGTCAGGCCGGGGACAAGGAGAAAGTGGTTTTCGGTTCTTCAGCTGGGGGGCAGCGGAAGAGAGATGGTGGGAGAGGGCCGAGAGGTCAGGCCGGGGACGAGGAGAAACTGCGGGGGCAGCGGACGACGGGGTGGTATGGGAGGGACAAGAGGTCAGGCCGGGGACGAGGAGAATAGCAGCGGGGGCAGCGGAAGACTGAGTGGTGGGGGTGGGCCTAGATGTCAGACCGGGGACGAGGAGGAATTGGATGGTTCGTCAGGAGGACGAAGTCCTCCGACTGGTGTTGGTGTTGCTACCAATTGTTACGATGAACGCAACGAGAGGAGACACGAGAGCGGACAGGAAAGAAAAAGAAGAGAAGAGAGTTGATTTTCTAAGAGCGGGAGAGCTATCTGTTTATATACCCCGCTGGCCTCCTGCTTACTTATCCAAATCATGAGTCAAGCCACCGGAGTATGAAACTCCGTCAAACTTCCCTTTAACCTTCCGTGCCACATCAGCCCGGGTCTGTAGCTCGGCGCCGGCACCGCCCGGAGCGCAGGTGACAAACAGCCTCACATGCTGTGGGAACCCGCGCAGCGCTGTTCCGAGGTTATTGCCCAAGGGCGATAATCGAGGATGATGCCAGCAGAACCGGGTTAGGGTCACAGCAGCCCCCGCGACCATACATATCCGTCGATGAATGCTGTCGCAAACTTCTCTGCGGTGAGATCGACTTCTTTAACAGGAATCCACTGTGCTTGCTTCGTTAGGGGATCGATAATTGTCGCTACTGCATCGTGGCCGGCTTCCGATGTTGGCAACTTGGTGACAAAATCAATATGCACTCGTTCGGCCCGTTCGAGTGGAATCGGTAGCGGCTGTAGAAGTTCATACGGCCTGGCATTTTTGGGTTTGATTCGGTGGCATACGTCACATCCGGCAATCCATTCTGTGATTGAATCTGTCAACTTTGGCCAGTAGTACCGTGAACCGACCGCTGCTGCTGTTTTTGCGATACCATTATGTTCGCCACCCAGAATAGCATCGTGTGCTTCCCGAACCACGTCTGCTCTCATGGACTTCGGAATACACAGCTTTCCGCCTGACGGCTTATGAAAAGAAGGCCTTATTCGAGTGTGTACGACTTTGCTTGTTCCTGAATACGACAAGTCTATTTTCAGCTTGCCTTTTTGTTCTCCTTTTTGTCGGTATTGCTCAGGTATTGTAGAACGGGGCCAAAAATCGCGTCTTCTGCGTAGCCATTTCACACATCGTGTAGCCACTCGGTTGAGGCTGATACATACATCTTGATGATGTTGAGGTGCTGCAGATTGGCTTTTGGCTGCTCGACTTCTGACTGCCCTCCCTGACTGTAGGCAATCCAGCTGAGCACCTCTGCCACCACGTTCGCTGCTCCAGGAAAGTACTTTACCTTGTAATCGTGCTGTTGGAGCCTGTCAAGGTGACGCCACCGACAGCTTGTCAGCTTATTCTGCGCCAGAATATGTTGCAATGATGCGTGATCCGTATAAATGGTGGTGCGTTTTCGACCATGGACATAGCAGGCCCAATGTTCCAAGTTTGCGCTGATCGCAAGAAGTTCATGGTCATATGCTGGATATCTCGACTCAACTGCGTGAAGCTTCCTTGAGAAATATCCCAGTGGCCGCTCTACCAATCTTCCTTCAAACAGCTGTTTTTCAGCCAAAACACCTCCAATGGCCATGTCCAAGGCATTGGTTCGTAGGATGAAATCGCCTTTCGGATCCAGCGTTGCCAGGATCGGTGCAGAAATCAGTGCCTGCTTGAGGCCTCCGAACTGCTCCCCGTGTCGACTGGTCCACATGCAGTAGTTCCAGGGCTTTGTGGCGAGGTCATATAGCAGATGGGCCCGGTGAGCGAATTTCGGAACAAATTTCGTATAGTAACCCGCTAAACCGAGGAAACTGTGACGTTCCATAGGCGTCCTGGGCATTGGCCAATCCCGTACTGCTCTGACCTTCTTCTCCTCAGTGTGAATACCGCGTTTATTCACTCTGAAACCGACGAACGACGTTTCCAGAGTACCAAACACACATTTGGCCTCACTCAGACACAAACGTACGTTCTGTAATGCTTGCAGCACACCTTCCACATGTGTCTTATGTTCTGCTAGCATTCCTGAAAAGATGAGCACGTCGTCGAGGTATACGATTGCGTTTTGGAGGTGTGGATGTAATATCTTGTGCATCATACCCAGGAAAGCGGCTGGCGCATTTGCAAGTCCAAACGGAATAACCTTATACTCGTAGAATATGTCCGGCACTATGAATGCGGTCTTGTGGCAGTCGTCTGAATGCACGCGTACCTGGTGGTATCCACTAGCCAAGTCCAATTTGGTGAAAACACGTGCTCCGTGAAGCTTATCCCGCAAATCCTCAATGTACGGCAAAGGGTACCTGTCTTTAGCCATTATTGCATTCAATCCACAGTAATCGACACACATTCAGAGCGTAGTGTCTGGCTTTTCACAAAGATTATCTGTGCTGCATAACGTGAATGTGAGTCCGTCACCCACCCGTTTGCAAGCAACTTCTTAATCTGAACCTCGAATTCCTTCCTCTGAGAATGTGTTATTCGGTACGGCTGGCGGAGCGGAATTTTTGCTGTCGGATCAGTATGGATATGGAAATCATGTTCTCCTGGTGGTGGAATGCCACGTGGTGGCTGAAAGAGATCGTCAAAGTCCCAATGGATTTGGACTCTCCACTTCCCCAGATCCGCCAAAATGGATTCATCCTCACGGAATTCCTCACCCACCTGTCTTTCACGGATGTCGATCACAAATATCCTGTCGCCTCTGGATTTTGTCTTTGCCAGTCGTGTCTCGTTTGCGGAAATTAGGTTGATGGATGCCGCTTGAGCTACCGCTTTGCAGTTGTTGTGAACTTCACGGTAGCGGCCCTGGTGAGGTCGAAGTCCTTTTAAGGAAAGCCTGGGAATGAATGCCGGTCGACCGTCCATCAGTAAAGACCAGTCCGCATCCAACAGGTGCAAGGCGTTGTCAGAATCCACTAAATGGCGTGTTCTCAAGTGCCAATTTTTTCCAATAATAATGTTGTAGGCGCCCTTAAGATCAATCACAGTGTACCAACTGGTAACATCTGCGTAGTTCTCCGTGCTGCCCCGTATACGTCCGTTAAGCCAGACCAGGTATCTATCCTCGTCAGGGTGTTTGGTTCTGGCCGTGACGATTGTCATACGGCCAGCGTGTCGAAAAGGTAAGCCGAGCTGCTGTGCAAAAGTGGTGTCGATATAACAGTGGGATGCACCCGGGTCCATTAGGATGTAGGCTGAGCGAGTTTTGGAACGAGAGGTTTGGAGTTTAGCGTAAAAACGTAACAAATCACTGTCATCATTAATGTTCTTCCGTATAACATTAAGGTTTGTCAAATAAAGTCTCGCCGCCTCTCGTTCTCTAGTAGGAGGGCGCTCTGTCACTCCTACTGAGCCCCTTTTCCCTCACTCTGTGCCAACTCACTGGCCTTATCCCAATTCGATCCACCCAAATCCAACAAGTCCGTCAATCCTCCATTTTCATCCAGCGTTCCCTCCTCTGACCAACCTCCATCGAAGTACGCACCGGACCTTGCCTCCAGATCGTCGACGTTGTTGACGCGCTTGACCGGCGCACGCCAATTTGGTTGGTTGGTATGGTACGGTGGCTGTTGAATAGGTGGCGGCTGGTGGGATGACTGACGGTACGGTGACTGTTGCGTAGGTGGTGGCTGGCGGGGTGGATAACGCTTCTGGAGTCCTTCACGCCCTCCCTCACGTCCTCCTCGAGGCTTGAATTGTGCCGTACGGTTATCCGTGGCTGGAGTGCCACATTGGCATACAATGTAACTGAACCCACGGCAACGGTAACACTGTATCTTTCCGTCGACAACCGCATTCAGTTCGTCATTCTCGATATTACTCAAGTCCATCGGGTCGCCGTACGCGGTGGGGGGCCCGGCTGGGGATTGTGTCTGGGAGACGCTACCTGATGGCATCGACATAAACGGCAGAGTCCGTGCGGCAACGATATCCATCATGCCGAACAGTGTCATCTGCTTCTGACTATCGCCACTGAGTATATCCATAAGGCGTGCCTGCTGGGATATATCGTTTTGCGTCGCTTCTGGCAGCTTGTTCAGGTATTCCTCCCACAGAGGATTTTCCCTCGTAATGGTGAGCGACCCGCCCAGAATGGTGATCAGCTCCAATGCTCGCTGGTTGAACTTCAAAACCTACGGGCGATTGAACTTCAGCGCATACCATTTGCGGCGGATTACCGAAATAGCCCATTCCGGAACGTACTGGTGCTTGAAGAGGACCTTCATGGCGTCCCATGTGGTATTGTAGTTGTAATCCTTTGGTGGGATAGTATCCACACCCTGCTTCTTCATGCAGTTCTCGAACCAGTGGAACACTTTGGCGGTGAGAAAACGCCAGAAGGTGTTGATCTTCTGATTGTCTTCGGACGCTTTTTGACAGACTGCTCCGCCCTGTTGAATGTAGTGCTACACGTCTTCGAGAAATTGAGCGACAACCTCCAAGTCCTGGGAACCATCAAACCTCTTTGGCTCATGCGGCTTGATTTTTTGAACGATCAGGTTTTGGCTCCGGGCCCTATCTTGTAGTTTTGCGGTTTGTTCGCTGATGGTAAAGAGGTGATCGCAGCTCTGCTTCCAAACCGCCGTCTCCTCCTCTGCCTTACAAAGTCGGTGCCCCAGTGCCACCACATCCGCAATCTTCACAGAAGCCTCCCGGTGACTGTCATACCACTGGGCGTAGGCATTTAGGACCACTTCGGCTGAAACAGCTATGACTACCACGTTTTCATCGCGCGAGAGGTTCGCTTCACCAATCCACTCGAGTAGCTCGGCTGGCTCCGGCCAGAGTTTCGGGGTGTTTGACATTGCTCGCTGTTTCGGCATGCCTTGTTTTGTTCGCCGCGCTTTGAAAATACTCAGCGCTTCTGCGCGATGCACAGGTTATATAGGCAGTGGCTCAGCCCGGTGAACGGGTAGTTGAGACTGCTGGATGGCGTGTGTGTACGGCGTGTGTGTACGGCGTGTGTGTGTACGCTCGCCGCGCTTGGGGAATGCCCGCCGCGCATTGGAAATACTCGCAGCGCTTTGGAAATGCTCAGCGCTTCTGTCCGATGAACAGGTTATATAGGCAGTAGCTCAGCCAGGTGAACGGGTAGTTGAGACTGCTGGATGACACGTGTGTACGGCGTGTGTGTACGGCGTGTGTGTGTACACTCGCTGCGCTTGGGGAATGCCCGCCGCGTTTTTGAAATGCTTGCCGTGCTTTTGAAATGCTCGCTGCGCGTTGGAAATACCCGCCGCGCTTTGGAAATGCTCAGCGCTTCTGCCCGATGAACGGGTTATATAGGCAGTAGCTCACCCCGGTGAACGGGTAGTTGAGACTGCTGGACGGAGTGTGCGTACGGCGCGTGTGTACGGCATGTGAATACGGCGTTCGATTTCTTCCCGAATCCGCTCGATTCGCTCAAATTCTTTCCGAATCCGCCCGATGAACTGGTCGGCGTGTGTGTACGGCGTGTGTGTGTCTTTTTCTTGAAGGTCAGCGCACTGTATGTGACTGGAAACAGCTTGGTGAGAGGTAAGGTATGGGCCCCGAAACGCCGGCCCCCGCGCTTACCGCTCGCCACACCCTACCGTAGCTACTTTTCACGCGAGAGTCCGTTCGCTGGGCCGTCCCGTGTCTCGTCGCTCGGTTTCCTCGTTTTCTCAATTTTCTCATTGTCCTCTCGGGATATTGATGTTTCTGCGCCCTCCTTCTGCTCGCCGCTCGTCACACGGTGCCTTAAAGAATGCTCGCCGCTGGTCATGCGGGGCAGGGAAAATAAAGAATGCTCGCCGCTGGTCGTGCGGGGCAGAGAAAATAAAGTGTTGCTACCAGTTGAGGGGTCGCGAGAAACATGTCTATTCTAAAGAGCGGAGCACCGGACACTTATACAAGTGTCCGTGTGCTAGCGCTAGTGTGTGACTGTCTATCTACAGAAGCCCCTAGGGCAGCCATCTGCCAAGTCCCACAAACTCTAGAAGCTATGCTAGTGGCCATGCTAGCCACTCCAGGCGTGGCGTCCACGACGCCCGGAATCCTCCTCCTACATACACGCCCTGCATGGGGGGCCGCCGAGCGCGCCAGTGTGGCTGCTGGGTCCCGGCTCGCCGCGCGCATTTCCGCAATCTCAGCCGCGATCCCGTCCACCGTTCCCATCAACTTTCTCAGATCCTCCCGCCTCAGCTCCATCAGGCCGTCCAGTTTCTCCCACTGGCCAAGCTCCCACCTTGCCTTCTGTCCCAGTTCCATCTCGATAGCCTCTGTGGCCAGGAGCTTAACCGCCACCCGCTTCTCCCTCTCCTCAGCATCTGCCATTATCGCCCTCTCCCTGGAGTCCGCATCGGCGACCCCGGCCACCATCCCCTCCATCATCGTCTCTCCCAGCGCCTGCACCTTTGCCTCCAATTTCCTCTCCACCCTCGCTATCGCTGCCAGGATCTGAGCCAGCGCCGACGGCCAGCTATGTCTGTTCGGCCTGGGCGTGCTCATGGCCATGGCCATCCGCTTGCTTCCCCTGGTAGGGTTCACCGGCACTGGGGTCTGGACTGGCCAGCGCGCCGGGGTGGGCATCGGGGTTGTCGCCCTATCTGGGCCCGCCACGCCCTCCATCTCGCCCTCGCTCTGTTTTGCCACCTCCTACACCCATTTATCCACCGCCATACCCCTTTCCTCCACCCCCTTGCTCCCCGCCATTCCCACCCCCTCCATGGAACCCTCGGCAGAGTTCAGAGTCAGAGCCGTTCCCACCTGCTGTGGGCTGCTGGGGGCTGCCGCTGAGAGCAAGCGCGCGAGCGCCTCCCTCATGGTCTGCTTGCCTGGGGTCGCAAAGAAATCGTCGTCGTTACGCGATGCATTGCCGTTGCCTCGCCGGAAGAATTCCTGCGTGCTCTGCTCCTTCCCAGCGCCCGGCCTAGCGCGCTTGAAGTTCGGTCTCCCATTGTCTTTTCCCTCCCACTGCTTCCCCCCGCTCTCCTCGCTCTCTACCTCAGAGAGGCCGCTGCTGGCCTCGCTACCCGCATCCTCCATTTCCTCCTCCCTGTAGCTTCCTAGGTCTCCCACCAGTCCTCTGGCAAGAGAGGTGTCGATGTCAGTGGCCACCACCGGGGCCACTTCATTCGATGGGGTCACTTCGCGGGACATCGTGACGTCCGTGAAGTCTTAGCGCTCGCGAAATCTGGTGTGTCGGTTGAAAGTCTTGGCGAATTTTGGCGTTGAGTTTCGTCCGAGGTGGTGTGTGTGGAAGAGAAACGAAGATTTTTTTTTTTTTTTTTTTTTGTTTATTCATTATCCTCGTGTGCGACCTTTCTAGATCATGACGAGCTATGTACAGTCCGCTTCCCCGCCGCAGTCCGCGTTTAGCGGCACGGTGCAGGCTCCCTTTGCCCTCCGCCCAGGCCTATTCCCAGAGAAAATAGTAATGCACCAAGGAAATAACAAAGGAAATAACAAAGGAAAAGGACACGACCACCCCCTACTCCGCCTCTGCTGATGCCATAGAGGGTGGGGTCCGTAGGAACAGCGGCTCCTCCCCATCACCCAGCACCTCCGCCTCCGCCCTTCGTTCCTCCTCCCGCTCCTGACGTTCCCGGAGCTTCCATTCCGACGCCTCACTCTCCGCTTCGTCCACTTCCACAGCCGGCACTATCCTCCCTACATCCGTCGAGGAAAGGAAATCCAGCACTGCCTGACTGCACCCCACTTCTGCAAAAAGCTCGTGAGCTTTCCACCGCTCCCTCACTCTTCCTGTCTCCTTGTACACCTCCTCCCACAGGGTCCTCTGCTCCTCCTTCCACTTCGGACACCTCTCCAAGAGGTGATCTCTTGTCTGCTTGGGGCATCGGTACCACCAGCACTGGGGAGTTGGGCGTGATTTCGTCCAGTGCAGATATTCGCCTGTCAGACAGTGCCCCGTCTTCAGCTGATAGAACCTCGAGGCAAGCCTCTTGGTGCTGCCAGCAACTGTGCCATCCGGCTTCTGGCATTTCGGCATTTTGTATTTCTTCTTGGAGGTCCGGCCTCCAGCCCATTGTCGAGCCTCCATCCACTTGTTCTCCGAGATCTCCCGCCTAATGTTGGCGAGGGATCTGGGGAGTGGTATCTCCTCTGGCCGATCCGAGTAGGTCCAGCCTTCCACGCCGTGAGTGTCCGGCTCGTCGGCTGTGAGCTTGGCCCATTCGTCGGACTTTTCGTTGGCCTCCACACCTTCGTGCGCCGGGCACCACCCGATCTCAATGGTAACGTCCGGTGCTGCTCTCCAGAGTGCCGCGATGTGCTGTCTCGCTTCCAACGCATGTTTCTGCCCCGGTCCCAGCTTGTCCGTTGACATCCTCCGGATTGCCGCTTGGGCGTCGGTGAATATTGTGATGTGGCTCGGAGTTGGGGCGATTTCCACTGCCGTTTTCAGTGCGCGCGCCAGCGCTGCACATTCTGCATCGTATGCCTCCTGGTTGAATCCCATATGGGTCTTGATTCCTTCCCAGGTTTGGCCGTTTTTCCAAGCTACCGCGTATCCGGCAG
>Ga0307516_10008933_pt1 | contig 11238 bp, 4 predicted proteins | sample 19_EM_MG_FD_203310 | JGI IMG/M metagenome (GOLD analysis project Ga0307516, IMG submission 203310) | Populus trichocarpa ectomycorrhiza microbial communities from riparian zone in the Pacific Northwest, United States - 19_EM | ecosystem: Host-associated > Plants > Roots > Unclassified | place...
GGCCCCCCCCCCCCCCCCCCCCCCCCCCCCCCCCCCCCCCCCCCCCCCCCCCCCCCCCAGAAACAAGAGGTAAATCAGTCGACCAATGCTTTTTATGCCTTGGATTTTTTGGACAACATGTCATTGACTCTTGAAATCAGGTAATTATATTCACATGTTTTCCAAATATTCCTTTTGACCACTTCTTATGAAAGCTATGTCCTCGGTAAGTTTTGAGAGTAAATTAATTAAACCATAAAAGATTTTATACCGGAGGAAAGAAATTGAAACACCAAAAAAAAAAAAAAAACCCTAAAGCATATGAAAATAGATTTCAAGAAAGAAAGAAAGAAAGAGATAGGGATAAAATCAAATAAATTTTTAAAAAATTAAATTAGTTAAACCAGCACCAACTAGGTGGCTAATTCATCTCAAGTCTCAGCACATAAGCTAAATACCCATTAAAATAATTTAGATTTCTCGGAATCCTAAAAAAAATTATTTTTTTCCTTTTCTTTTGATAAGTACACGCAAGGTTCAATTAGACAGTTATTTGCGACTTCTAGCATGAATTTATAATTGAAAGAAAATTTTAAAATTAATTTTTAACATATTTTGTATGTTGAACGTCATTTTCATAATAAAAAGGCCAAGAAAATATATCAAAGAATTATGAATATAAATTCTCACTTCAGCACTTGATGATAGATAAATCGGAGAAAATGTCCAAAATATAAATTGCTCATGACATACATATGCTGGTGTAAATATATCTCAGAGTGAGATTTGCTAATTGCTAAAGCCTTTGGTACACATATTAACTCCATTGAACAATTCGGCTAACCATTTATTCAAAAATCGGTCCACTGTCTAGAGAAAATTGGTGAAAAAACTAACTAGAAGTAAAGAAAGTAGCTCTTGACTAGCCCCATTCCTTATTATGGCAGTAGGCCATAGTACAACCCTAGAAAAAAAAATCTTTTGTCAATCATCTTTTTTTCCCACCTCTTTAATACAGCTTCTGCTTCTTCTGTAAGAAGTAAAATATCCGACAACAAACCATCTAGGTGGTGGCCCAGTGGTAAGAGTTTAGGATCAAGAGATTTGCTCTTTCTGTGGTCTCAGGTTCGAGTCCTGTGGTTGCTCATATGATGGCCACTGGAGGCTTACATAGTCGTTAACTTCAGGGCTCGTGGGATTAGTCGAGATACGCGCAAGCTGACCCGAACACCCATATTAAACTAAAAAAAACTAAAATAAAAAAAATTCCAACAACATGCTCATTCTCTTGAGCATGAGCATGTTTGTTGATGTTAATCTATGATTTATGGTTATATCTAAGAAGATATTTTTAAACTTTAATATGACATAAGTTTAATGAAATTTTTTTTTCTTTGATTAATATGGGTATTCGGATTAGCTTGTGCGCACCTCGACTAATCTCACGAGCCCTGAAGTTAACGACTTGCATGTAAATCTCTAGTGGCTTTGAGGTTTGTAAAACTCGAACTGCTGACCTCTAGAAAATAAATCTATAAGCTAACCAGTTGAAGTTGAATTATTGTCGTGAGTATAATAATATCTTAATTGGAAATTCATCATAACCTTCTATCTCCTCCTTTTTTTCTCTCGACCTACTAGAGGTGCAGAGCGTCTCCTCTTTACTTCTTCGCATCAAGTGAAATAGTAGAATTTAATTTGAAATCACTATTTCATTGATAGATTAGAAATAATAAACTATTATATATATATATATATATATAATAGTTTATTATTTCTAATCTATCAATGATCTCTTTACATAAATAATATTATATCCATTACAATGAATTAAACATTGGATCGCTGCTTCAACCCTAACAATTTTAAAATCTAGTTTATCTTTACTAGACTGGATAATTTTCTTCCTATGTATGTATGTTTCCTAGTGCAAAAAGAAAAAGGTATCCTTCTATTTTAACTCTTGTTGTTTTTCCAATTAGAAAACAAGTTTTGAACTCGGAAATCTTTTAAAATAGGGAAAATCCCCGTGCCAATGGACTTACAACTCATTGGCCAATCTTGGTATTGTTTTTTAATAACAAAACTTCTAATTGTTGACTATAATGTTGTAAAAAATCAATGAAATATAATAAAGTGGTGATAAAACATTCAATGTAATTAAACTTACCACTAAGGTTTTCAACTCAGGAGGACTCCCTTTCCATCATGGACCTCCACTTTAAGCAACTATGTTGAATAATAAATTTCCTACATCTATAAATGCTTAAAAAATACTAGCTTTGTCCTATTGATAGTCTTTTCTACTTGTAAGATGAGAAGACATCAATTCATTCAATACCTAGGCCAAGAAAACGAGCTGTCAAACTGCCACTAACATTTGAAAGAGTCCAGACAATGTCAAATGTTCTGGACCCCTTTGAGTTCTTTAGTGCATATATTAGCTGTGGCAATGGTCACATTTTTTTATGACTTTCACGTAGAGCAGTTGTATGGTTTGGTGTGAAGAGGCAAAACATTTCAAACTTTGTCATTGTCCTTGCATTAATGTATAATGTTTTTTTTATTATCAACGTGGGTATCTGGACTAGCTTGCACGTACTTCGACTAATTTCACGGGTCTTGAAACTAATGACCATGTAAATTTTCAGTGATTCTGAGATTTGTGGGACTCGAACCGGTGATCTTTAAAGAGTAAATTCAAGTCTGACCAGTTGAATTACACTATGAGAGTTATTAATATCTAATGTTGTAACATATGTACATGTGAATGGAGGATTTTGAGGACATGGTGGTAAGTGGCTGGTCAATTGGTATTGATGATTTTTGTATTTCTTTATCTTTATCTGGTAGAGAGCCCTTTGTTTCATGTCAATTTGAGAATAATCTAACGGGTCCTGAAATTAATGACCATGTAAGCTTCTAGTGATCCTGAGATTTGTGGGACTCGAACTGGTAATCTTTAGAGAGTAAATTCAAACTTGAGCAGTTGAATTACACCCCGAGAGTTATTAATGTCTAATGTTGTAAGATATGTACATGTGAATGGAGGATTTTGAGGACATGGTGGTAAGTGGCTGGTCAATTGGTATTGATGATTTTTGTCTTTCTTTATCCTTATCTTGTAGAGAGCCCTTTGTTCCATGTCAATTTGAGGATTCCATGAGGGTAGCCTAAGTTCAACGCCAAACTCGTTCATCTTGAATCAACCGAGTCCATTAACAATTTCTGTCAAATCCACCTCAAGTCAATAATTTTTGGTATGACGGGAAAGGAAATAATTACAGAGAAGAAAAATGGTTTTATTTATTTTTGTTTATAATATATATTATAATTTACAGGAGTTAGCAAGTTAGTTTAGTCATTGGTTTGAGACTCAAACTCTATGCCGCGGGTTGATTCAACTTGATTTGCGGGTTGATTAATGATGTAGGTGAATTAAGATCTAGACTGGATTGAGTTTAGAGAAAAATAAAAGAAGAATTGACCCATAATTTAGTTAGGTCAGGAAAAATTGAGTTAAAATTTGTCAATTTTTTATTAATTTTTTTTAAATAATATTTATTTATTTTTTAAAAAAATAAATAAAATTCAATTAATCTGAGTTAATTGAGAAAATTAAGTTTAAAAACTATAATTTCATAAACACTTTTTACCATCAAATTAAAAAAATAAAATCCTAAAAGATGGTACGTTCATATTTTTGGTAACACCCAACTTACTTTGGTGGGGTCATATTGGTTTATTGTATCATAATTTTTTGGGAACGTTTTTTTTTTTTTTATAATCATTTTTTTTTTTTTTGGGAACGTTTGATACGCTGTTTGAATGTCCAGACCTAATACTTTTGTGATGGATTTACAGTTAATTTACTCCAATTGACAGACTTTTCTTTGCTTTTATTGTCTGTTCAGAGTGTGAGGATGCTATATTTTAAAGTATTTTTTATTTAAAAATATATTAAAATAATATATTTTAATTTTTAAAAATTTATTTTTAACACCATAACATCAAAAACAATTTATATAAAAAAATTTATTTAAAGTAAAATTTATTTTTTAAAAATAATAAAACAAGAATAAACTGCAACAGTAAACAGAAACTAGTTACATCAAATGTAGAAATGTTCATCCGTGCAATTTCTGTAGTTTGAGCTGGATGCATTTATAACAGGCTTGGAAGAATGGGAAACTCCTTTTGGCATGTGAAGACCTTCCAAACAGTGTACACCTGGTTATTTTTAAATGTGTTTGAAAATAGCGTGGTGATTATTTTTAAAAGTAATTTTTGTTTAAAAATATATTAAAATAAATTTTTTTTAAAATTTTTTTTTGATATAATTACATCAAAATGATATAAAAATATTTAAAAATATTAATTTAAAACAAAATAAATAAAAAAATCTAAAATTTTTTCAAAAGTGTCTTCAAAACATAAAAATAAAAAGATCCTCATGAGTTTCAAGCGGGTGTTTGAGAGTAAATTTTAAATTGTTTTTTGTTGAAATTTTTTAAAAAAAATTTCTTCAAATTAATTTTTTTAATTGTTTTTGGATTGTTTTGATGTGTTGATGTCAAAAATAAATTTTAAAAAATAAATAAAAATATCGTTATTTTGATATTTTTTTAATAAAAAACTATTTGAAAAGCAACTATTATCATATTCAGAAACATTTTTTTAATTATTGTGTTTGCGTTTAGTTATGAGATCCACCACTAAAAATAAAAAAACATCAACAAAAACATGAAAATTATGCTTTCCATACTTGTGTTTTGCACATATGAGGGTTGTACCACGTAATAAATATAAAACGCAACTACCAATCTAAACAGTCCTAAACATGCACTAAAACAAAAAAAAATATCAATTTAATGTTTTTTTTAATTTAATTACATTTTAAAAATAAAATTATAAACATAATGCGAAACATGTATAATAGTGTGTTTGGTATTTTTGTACAGATTATTTTTCAATTAAAAATAAATTAAAATAATATTTTTTGCAGAAATTATTTTTTATTATTTATATCAACATATTAAAACCATAAAAAACCCTAAAAAGTAGTAATTTGATTTTCTTTAAGACAAAAAAGTGATTTAAAAAACACTTTGAAATAACACAATTTCATACGAGTGTTTAGAATCATAAAAAAAAAGATTTTTAGTTTTTTTTTAAATAGCACATTAAAAAACAATTTGTGAACTAGTATAGTTAAAAAAGAAAAAGAAATAGAAATAGCATAATTTGGATAGATGTAGCGCAACAAATAAAAATTTAATAGGTTCCAGTACTTTGCCTAGCAACACAGCTATCCAAAAATTACTATTTTTTTAAAAAAATAAAAAACTTAATATTCCTTCCTTATATATATATATATATATATATATATTAATGAAAAAGTAATTGATTCTAACAAATGTTATTGACTGACAAGAGTTGTAAGTCAAGGCAGTTAAAAAATAGGTAAACCAGTTTCCAGTCTTTCTGCTTTACATCTCCTAAGTCCTACCAATCCTTTCTTCTGACTTACCTTAGCTACTTACCCATCTATTACAACCACTTCACTATATCAAAAAAAGAGACATTGCCAAATTCATTGATTTTTATAAAAAAAAAAATTAGCATGCTAAATTAAAAATATCAACAGAATAATATAGTTTTTTTAAAAAATTATGAAATAATATAATTTTAGCATATTATATTTTTCAATTTTTTAATTATGATATTAATATATATCACCGTTAGTTTTAAACGTAACAATTTACCATATTGTGATTCTAAATCACGACATATAATGAAATTAAAATCTTTTTTATTAGTATTTAAATGGTTATTATTTTTTTAAAACATCAAAATATAATATTTATTTAATCAATCACAGCTTCTTTATGTCGAAACAGTGAAAAACACAAGCTATATTAGTTTGTCAAAAAATTATTTTACCAAAATTAAAATTTTTCCGTTCTGATAGCTAAAGATACCCAAATCCAAAATGCAAACAAAAAACCCTATAACGAGTGAATTGTGTAGTTCCTAGTATTTTAATAGCCATCTTAGAAACAAACGGTCACCTCTCTTCTATAAAAAGTAAAAAAAACAAGAAGAAGAAAAAAAGGGTCACCTCTCTTTATTTCTCACTGTCTTTCTGCTTCAGTTCTCTTCATCTTCCTTGCTCTATCTTTAAACCCATACTGATCAGAGCTACAAACAGATCAATGGATTTCAATCTTGAAAACCCACTAGCGAATTCCCATGACTTTCACTTTGACACAATACCTTCTGATCTCTTTCTCATTGAGTCTGATCACATGCCTTCTAATAACTACTTGAACACCCTCAAAGAGATGGACTTCGATGGCTCTTTCAGAAGAGAAGCTATCTCTTCAGTCTTAAGGGTAGGTGTGCAAAATGTAAAGCACAACCCACTTCTTTGCACTACTAACTTTATATGTATATATATATTTCTTGATCGGTTCTTTAACATACTATGTCTTGTGGTCCTCTTCTCAGGTTTCTTGCAACTTCGATCCATCCTTGTCCTATCTTGCTGTTAATTACCTTGATAGGCTCTTATCAAGCCAAGGAATTCCTGTAAAAAATCAAAATCCTGCTTTTTTAATACCCAAAAGTTATTTTAATGGATTCTTTTTTTACTATTTCTTTTTTCGTTTGAGATCCAACTGAATATTTTATCAATGTTTGATCATCACAGCAACCAAAGCCATGGCTCTTTAGGCTTCTTGCAGTTGCTTGTGTTTCTCTTGCAGCCAAAATGAAGGAGGCAGAATTCTGTATTTCTGATACTCAGGCAAGTATCCATAGATAATATTAATGTCTATATCATAGCCCCATATGTGAATGATTAATAGTATTATTTTTCATCTTGATTATCAAATAAAATTTTTATTTTTTATTCATTTTGTGTAGGGTGATGGTGGCTTTGTACTTGACACACAAACGATACAAAAGATGGAGGTGCTGATACTTGGGGCATTAAACTGGAGAATGAGATCAATCACTCCATTCTCTTTCATTTCTTTCTTCATTTCTTTGTTTAAACCTAAAGATCCACCATTGAGGCAGGCTCTTAAAGCTAGAGCCAGTGAGATCATCTTCAAAGCTCAAAATGGTATGTAGATTCTCTCATACAGAGATCATCTTTAGGCAGAAGGAAATCAGCAAAACTTGGTGCTATCTTTCCTTTTGGATTTTAATAGCTGACTGTTGGTATATCTTTTGTGCAGATATCAATCTCTTGGAATTCAAGCCATCATTGATTGCTGCATCAGCACTTCTCTATGCTTCTCATGAACTTTTTCCTATGCAGTTTTTATGCTTTAGAAAAGCCATATCCAACTGTTCACATGTAAATAAGGTAATTTTTTAGTAATTGCGCTCTGATTCTTTTTTTTTTTCCTTTCAGTTTTTATCAAATTTTACTGCTTAAAGAAAAGAAAAAAAGAAAAAGAATTTACAAATGGTGTCATGGGATGGTAATTAAGCTTTCCAGCCTGTAAGAAAAAGAACATTGGTTGACCAATGATATAGTTTGGACCTAATTAGATCTTTATATATATAGTATTTTTGACTGATTATGGTATATTAGGCAAACTTGCTGTTAAGACCTAATAAGGCAATGTGATGTTAATTTTGTTACAGGAAAACTTGCTGCAATGCTATAATGCAATGCAAGAAATAGCAATGGATGGATACAGGTCGCAATTTGACATGGTGTCAAGCTCTGATACACCAGTTAACGTGCTTGACCAGCATTTTTCAAGCTCAGAAAGTGAAAAGACCAATGGGACTATTGAAACGATATCTACCAATAGCAGCAACAAAATCTGGGCTGAGAAAGATATCAAGAGAAGAAAAATCAGTGCTTTCTGAAACAATCAAACGGTTCAGCTTTCTCAGATGCAACAACAGTGCTGATGTGAGAATTTAGAGTGTTTTTTTTTTTTTTCCCTTTAGAACTGGCTAAATCTCAGGTCCATCTGAGTGTGACCCTGGCTGCTAAAAATAACAAGGATGAAAATGAAGGAAAAGGCTGTAAAAAGAGAAGATTGAGTGTTGGGTTTAGAGACTTGGAGCTTGGGGGAGGTTGATGTATTAAAGAAATTGCAATATCCATGGTGCATGCTGCATGAACTCAGTCAATGGAATCTATTATCTTTGATTAGTTCCAAGGAGAAAAGAACAACAAAAAGGGATTTTTAATTTGTTTCACCTTGGTTTGTTAGGGAACCAATGGCCAAAAACGGAGAAATCTTTATTTTGAATTGTAGGGATGGATTTTTGTGTTTCTTTTTTGTTTTATTTGGTTGAGTCCTGACAATAATCATTGCTTTAGTAGCCACAACAATGGAGTGGTTTTTGGTGATTTTATTTTTTTGGAAAATGGAACTGATGACTCTTTAAATATTCATTTGTGATATTATATTTTAAAATTAAGTAATATTTTAAAGAGAATTAAATCAATTTGTTTTTATATTTTATTAGTTTTTGTATAGGTCTTAGTACTTCAAAACTATCTTGAAAATTGAGTCATATTCTAATCTATGATTTTGTCATGTATTTTTTTATATTTGAATTAACAAGATTATCCTCACGTGAAAAAACTATATTTAAACCTAACCTTATTAAAAAATAAAAAGGAAACTTTAACACCACATGACAACAATTCTTTTTTTAAATTCTTTTTTTTATATAAATTTAGTTGTGTTTGAGTTTTTTATGTGAGAATTTTTTATGATTTCAACTTGTTTGACAATATGGTTGCGGTAATAACTTTTAGTACTGAAATGCATGCCAATAATTTTTTTATTTTTTAAAAATTAATTTTGATATCAACACATCAAAACAATCCAAAACATACAAAACATATTAAATTTTAGCAAAAAAAATTCTTTTAAATTTTTTATCTCATCGGTTTATATGAGCATGTTTATCATATAATAATAAATTAAAAAAATAACTTAAAATACAATAATATATTAAAAGCAATTAGACTTAAAATGTTTGCAATGCCTTCGGTTTTGTTTTATTTTAAATTTGGGTCAACTAAAGAGTAGGGGTTTCATTTTATCTATGTCTCGGAATTTACTATGAAAATAGCTGGGTTAAATTAATAATTATTAAATTCAGTTTGATGCAGTAGGTTTACCTAATAATATAAATTTCGACTCGAATTGAGTTTTATTTTTAACTAATTTGGAAATTAATTAAATAAACCTCTATTGATTAAAGTTTGATGCAGTAGGTTTACCTAAGATTAATTTTCTTAAAACTATCTTAAAAACACATATTTATATTAGTGTCACATATTTATATTAGTGTAGTGTATTCTGATAAAATAAATATTTTTAAATGCTAGTTTAAGGTTCGAAAATCAAAGAAGGAAGCACATTTTATTTACCATCGATCCAATACTTTGAGATTTTAATTTTGATTATTAAAGTAATGGGATAAAATTATGTAATAAAATAAACCATGTCATATTGAGATGAAAAAATTTTTACTTATTAAACTTCGCCTTACCTAAGGGATTTAAATGATTTTTGAGACACTAATAACAATTCTATTTTAAAATGGTTTTTTTCTAGAAATATATTAAAACAATTTTTTTTAAAAAAAAAATTTAATTTTCTCATTACAATATTAAAATGATATAAAAATATCTTTCCACTGAATAATTCTGCATCATATCTTCATCACTCCAAATTATCCATATTTACCTGTAACCCAGAAAAGAAAAAAAAGGTCAAGAGAATTCTTGACCAAAGATCTATATTCCAATTTGTCTTTAATTTTAACTATAGTTTTTATATCTGACCCGTTCCAAGACCTGGATTCCGGGTTTTGACCGGGTCAATTTTTTTTTCAAATTAAAACGACGTCGTTTTAGTAAAAAAAAAAAAAAAACAAAAGTCAATGGGTTGCAACCGGGTTTTTGACCGGGTCTTGCCGGGTCACACCAGGTTTTATCTTTTCCTATTTTTTCTTCAACCTAGCCCGGTTCCAGTCCCAGATTGACCTGCCGGGCCGAACCGGATTTTATCTTTTCCTATTTTTTCTTAACCCAGTTCATTTCCAGTCACAAGTTAACCTGTCAGACGAATTAGATTTCAAAACTGTGATTTAAACACTAAGTGTCCGCTTTGGAAACCTATAACTTTTAGCTATTATTACGGCTTTTAAAATCTTACAGATTGTAGCTTTTGAAAATAAGCCTGTAAGAAGTAAAAACTATGATATTATCTTTTAAATTATTATCAAACACTTAAAAATTATAATCACAGTTATGAAATCAAATTTATGATTCCCAAACAGATACTAATAGTGAGGTTGGTATGATGCAATTTTTTTTCATAGGAAATCGTGTTTTTGTCTTAAAAGAAAGAAAAGTGGGTGGCCGTGCTGTCCTTCGTGTTCTCTGCCATCATCCATGGCAGAATGATGTTCTTAGCAACTGTGGAGGATGGTCAATTTACTCTCTTTAACTTACCAAATCAATCCCTAGCTATATTTGAGATCCGAGGTACAGCATTAATGCATATATTTTCTTTTTTTTTTCTATATTTTTTACGGGGCAGGAGTCGAGATTAATGCACCTTTTCTTTCTTTATAACTTGCTAAGTAACACCTTAACCTTAATGTATTAAAATGCAAGGGCATTTGTTAAGCCTGTTATTAATTATATTAGAGGTTATGTTTTAAATTGTTTTTTTTTAATTAGTTTAAAATAGTATTTTTTTATTTTTTAAAATTTATTTTTGATATTAACATATCAAAATAATAAAAAAATAATTTTAAACAATTTTTTTTTAAAAAATTTTGAACAGATCACGTTTTGGTTGTACTACCAAATACCAAACACCTTTATAGACTATTAAATCATAAAAAATTATACCTAGTATATTTATATATTAGAAAAAAATTATCATGTCCAAGCTACAATTACTGTATATTTATATCTTAGAAGACAAATGAATACGAAAAAAGAGAGAATTATGTCGTGTTTTATATATAAAAAAATGATACCAATTTCACTCAGAGGACCCTAGAATTTATACCAATTTCCCTTCTCAATCCTCACAGCCACCAAAAAGCTTACATGAAATAAATAGAAAGGTAGAAGAAGAAATGGCAGAGAAACGTTTGAGCTTTTAGAGAGCGAGGAAGTTTCTTTGATGTCATGTCGTTCTCTCCTCTGCTTGCTGAACTGGACTGGACGCTGCTGCTTGGGAGTGATGCCAT
>Ga0307516_10008934_pt1 | contig 11238 bp, 14 predicted proteins | sample 19_EM_MG_FD_203310 | JGI IMG/M metagenome (GOLD analysis project Ga0307516, IMG submission 203310) | Populus trichocarpa ectomycorrhiza microbial communities from riparian zone in the Pacific Northwest, United States - 19_EM | ecosystem: Host-associated > Plants > Roots > Unclassified | place...
GTGGTGAGCCAGTCGCCGACGGTGGGGACGTCGGTGAGGGGGTTGCCGGTACCGAGTCGCCGCCGGACGTCTTCGATATTGGGCAGGGGCAGGTCGGCGCGGACGGCGGCTTGAAGTAGGTCGGCGATGTCGGTGCGGGCCTTGCGATCGCGCCCTGCGAGGTCGAGCAGTTGGCGGGCGTGGTCGACTTCGTTTGTGGCGGCGGTGCGGTCGTCGAGGCCGCCGCGGCGTAGTTGCCGGCGTTTGCCCTGCGCGGTGGGTGGTAGTTCGAGTTGGTAGGCCCATTGGCCGTGCTCAGGGTTCCAGGACCGGTTGGAGCGGCGCAGTTTCGGGCAGTTGTTGCCCAGGGGTTTGCGGGTTCGCGGGTCGCGGCATCCGCAGCGTTTGTAGACGGATCCTTCAGCCATCGGGGTCGGACACTCCTTGGGGTCTAGCGGCGTGAGTGATGGGCAGGTTTGGTGTTTTGCGGGTGTGCAGCGGTTTTGTTGATCGACATCCACCCTCTGATGGCCACGACGATCAAGTCCCCCGAGGGTTTCGCGGCCGGGTGGAGGGGTTTGCAGGTTATGGCGGCGTGGCGGGGTCAGGGTTTGCGGTGGCGGGTTGCAGGGCGGCGAGGATGGCCGCGACGGGCACCCGGTAGCGGACGCCGGCTTTGATGATCGGTATGGGGAACGTGCCGCGCCGGGCGAGGGCGTAGGCGGTGTTGCGGGACATGCCGAGGATCTGCCCGGCGGTGACCACGTCGGTCGTGGTACCCAGCGCTGTCACCTCGTCCAGCGTCCAGGTCTTGCCGGCGGGCGGGTCGGCCCGGCGAGGTTTGCGGGTGCGTCGACGGTCGGTCACGACAGGCTCCTTGGGGTGTTTGGGGTAGGGCGCAGGGATAGCGGGCAGCAGCCGTCCGGGTACGGTCGCGCGGGCCGGCGCATGACTGCTGAAGGTGCGCGTTAGCGTCGCCTGGCGGCGGTGGGCAAATTCGCTGACGGCCACAACCACGTAGCTGGCTCGCGGACGCGCTGCACTGCATACGCCGCAAGCCACAGGACGCGGCGTCGCCGATGGCCGGGGTCGTGATCGGACCGGTCGACATGGCCGGATGCGGCGGGCGAACGGCCGCTGCGGGCCATCCACACTTCCTGGTTCGGAGAAGGAAAAGTGGAGGCGACGGCCGTCGACCGGGTCCGCCGGTGATACCCCGACCCGCCGGGTAGCGCGGCTGTCGGCGTTCAACCCGACGGTGGCTGCTGGCGTCGGCTCGACTTGATAGGTGGGCCGCGGCGAGCGTTCATGGTGTCCGCGCCGGGACTACCGGCGCCGACGGCAAGCTGTTCGCCGTCGCCTACGGACCGAAGGATGTGTTGTGAGCAGCACCGAACTCAAAGACCTGACGCCGATCCCCGACTCGGCGATACACACGGCGGTGCGGTTGCAGGGCCCGACTGTGTCGGAGGCTATCGATTCCGAGGATCCGGAGGTGGTGCCCGCCGCGTTGGCGTCGTTCGTCGCGGCAGCCCGGCAGGCTCACGCTGCGATCAGCGTCAACGCCTGCTATCCGGCGCGGGTCGCGGTCGGGGCGGTCGAGGATGTCGTGGCCGCGCTGGTACGGATCACCACGAACGTCGCCCCGTACGCGGGCGATTTCTCGTCGAAGGGCGGCAAGGCCATGACTCGGGCTGAGGCGCTGCTGGTCGAGGCGCGTACTGAGCTCAGTGACGCCCGCCATCACCTGTGCCTGGATGAAGATTCGGCAGTGGAGGCGGCAGTATCAGGTGGGCAACCCACCGGCTCGCCGACCTGAGTCGAGGCCTGGCCGGTCCCGAGCCCCGCGCGGAGATGTTCCGCGGGGGGCTCGGCGTTCGCGTCGGTTGAGGACGGGTTGTTGAGATCGGCAAGCCAGGTCAGCAGGCGGGGCAGGTTGCGGTCGGGCCCGAACGCGAGGTAGGTGCCGTCCACCGAGTGGCAGCCGATCGTGTTCGCATACCGTAATCGGCGCAGGCTGTTCACGCGTCCCATGTGGACGGTCAAGCCTCGCGCTCGGGCCTCGGCCGCCAGTGCGGCGGCGGCCGATCCGAGTTTCCAGCTGGTCGTGGCCCCGATGAAAAGGGCGTCGAACGAACTCCAAGGCACGGCCAGGTTTTCGAGGCCGTCCTGGGCGACCAGCGCTGCCGGGTAGCCGGCGGCACGGATCCGTTCGAGCATCGGCACTGCCCGGTTGAGGGTGGCCGCGGCGTCGAACGGAATGTCGGGGGCGGTGGCGAAGGCGCACCGGGCGGCGCGGTCGGCTCGGGCGGTGAGCCACCGTAGGTAGGCGGTGTCGCCGGGGTAGCGGCCGGGTGTGAAGCAGCTGTTGTCGGCGCACCAGTCGACGCCCGCCGGCACGATGTTCCCGGCGGCCGGGGTGGTGATCATGCCGAGGAGCCCGTGCCGGATCGCGTCACGTACCCGCGGGCCGGAGGCGGTGGCGTAGTAGCGCACGGGTGAGCGTGACGAGGGCGACGGGGATGAGGGTGGCGATGGCCTTGACCCACAGCTGTCCCGGCAGGGCCGCCCAGATCGGGAAGCCGGCCAACGCGAGGAACAGCACGGTGTCGACCGGGGTGCCGATCGTATTCGAGGCCAGCGCCGCCGCCGTCCATCCGTGGCGCCGAATCCGCTGGTAGACCAGCAGGTCGGCCAGTTCCGACAGCAGGAACGCGGCGGCGGACGCGAGGGCCAGCCGCGGGCCGGCCCAGGCGGCGCTGAGCGCGGCGCCGACGCCGATGCAGGACAGGACGGCGGTGCGGCCGGCGTTGTGGTGGACCCAGTCGCGGGCTAGCAGGGTCATTCCGGCGGCGGCGGTGCCGGCGGTGGCGGTCAGGCCGAGCCCGACCGGGATCAGCCCGTAGTGGGCGGTCAGGGCGTTGGCCGTGACGACGGTGGTGAGGAATCCCGCCACCGGCACCGCCGCCGTGCGGGGGCGGTGCCGGTGGCGGGGTGCGGCTGGAGCCGGCTGCGCGGCGGGTTGGCTGGAGGTGGTGATCACGATGATCGAGTGCCTTTCACAAGGGACGGATGCGGCAGCAGGCCACCGCGCCGAGGGGCGGTGGCCTGCTGGAAGATCGGGTTGGGTGTGGCCGAACAGGTCCGGTGAGGCCAGCTCAGCTCGCCAAGGCCAGGACCTCGGCGACCATGTCGGTCCACTCGACGCCGGCGACGCTGGGGTCGTCGTCGAGGCTGAAGCCAAGGCACGGCATGCCGTCGTCGTCGGCACGGTCCACGAACGTCCAGCTGGTCGGGGCGTATCCGGCGGGGGCGGGTCGCACCAGCAGGCTCCAGGTCGCGGCGTGCAGGACCACGGCGACGGGCCGGCCGCGCCGGTCGCGTCCGATGCGCAACGCACCCGGTGCCGGGTTGGCGGCGAGACCGGCTGCGGTGGCGATGATCCGCGATGTTCCCTGCGGGACTTCGCTGATCGATACCGCGCCGCCTGAGTCGACGTACGGTCAGCGACCCTGCCGGGCCGCGGCGGTGAGTTCGGCGGCGCCCTGGTCGGCGGCGCGCCGCCGGACGCGTTGGACCGGGGTGAGCTCCGCAGTCTTGGTGGTTGCCGGCTGGGTGATGGTGACCGGGAACGGTCCCGGACGCCGTCGTCGGGGGCGACGCCGGGCCGTCGAGGACGCGGTCGTGGAGGGGTCGCGTGGTGTCGTCATCTGGGTCTCCTTCAGGCGAAATGCGACCGGGACACACGGTGATGCCGCCGGGCTGTCGATCGGTGTCGTGGTTCTGCTGCGGCGGGTCGCCGCAGTCGGGTCGGGTCGTGTGTGGCGAGGGTCGGGCGACGGTTCCGGTGCCGTGCTCGCCGACGATGACCAGCCGGAGGGGGCTGGCGGTGGGTGGGTGTGGCCGGTGCCTGGGTCCGGGGGACTGCCGAGGGCGCACGCCGGTCGCGGCGCGAACCGCGCGGGGCAGTCCGAGGCGTTAGGCGGCGTCGGGGACGCCGGGGTCGGCGAGGTCGAGATCGGACAGTCGGCGAACGCCGGTGCGGTGCAGGCGCACGTGTCGAGGCTGATGCCGTACAGGTGGTCGAGGTCGGCTACCAGCCGGGTGCGGGCGCTGCTCCAGGCGGTGGCGGCGTCGTCGCCGGTGACGGTGATGGCCAGCAGGGCGTCGGCGGTCACGGTGTAGACACCTCCGACGGGATATCCGGGGCACGGGTCGGTGCGTCGCACCCGCAGGTGTCGCAGCGAGCGGGCGGCGGGATGGTCGCTCGGGTCGGTGGGCTGCTCGGCGCTGGCGAGGTAGCCGGTGCGGAGCCTGCCGAGCACGGTGATGAGCTGGCCGGTGCCGACGTGGGCGGCGTAACGGTCGTTGGGGGCGCGGACCGTGGTGGTCGCGGGCACGGTGGCGCCGATCGCCCACCGGTACGGCATGGTGTGCAGTCCGAGCCGGGCGAGCAGGTCGTCGCCGTCGCGGCGGCTGATCGCCCGACGGCTGACCAGGGCCCGGACTTCGGCGCGGATGGCGTCGGCGGCGGGAGCAGGGTCGGCGTGGTCGAGGTGCTGGCCGAGAACTGCGAACGGGCGGTGGTGCAGCGGGGCACGCACCGTGGGCGTGGATGTGGATATGGCGAACCTTTCGAGACGATGAGAGGCGGATGCGAAGCTGTGCCCGGCAGCAGCCGGCGCGGACATCGCCTGGTGTCCGCGCGGGCGGCCGACCGGGTAGGTCGAAATCAGGGGGCTTGCCAGCGTGTTCGGGCGATGTGCGCGGTGCCGTGGTCGTCCCGCGGCCGGCTGGGCCGGCTCCAGCCGGGCGCGGGTGGCCGGGCGGCGACGATGCGCCACCCGGCCGCGCGGAGGCTGGCCCCGCTCTCGCCGTCTTGGGTGTAGGTGATCAGGCGGCGGCGGTAGCCGAGGGCTTTGGCGGCCTGCCACGCCGCCGCGTACAGCAGCGAGCAGGCATTACGGGAGCCGTCGGTGGCCACCCGAGTCACATCGACTCAACCCGTCGTCGAGAACCCGGCGACCGGTCGCCCGACGACGGCCACACCGACAAGGAGGTCTCCGTCGGCGACGCCGAGGGAGAACTTGTGCCCGCGCGGCGGCCGGTGGTGGCGGTGCCAGTCGGCCACGAACTGGCCGGCCTGCCGGAACGACACCGGACCGGTGGTACTCATAGCCCACCAGAGCCCGATCGTTTGCGCCCTGGTCAGCGGGGCGGTGACTGGTCATTCGGTCACCGCCCAGCGGTGCGGGCACAGCAGCAGCCGCAGCGCGGTCGCTGCCTGCTGCGGCACGACACCGTTGCCGAGCACCCGCAGCGCAGCGGTACGTGGCAACGGCAGTCCGGTGACCCAGCCCGGGTCGAGACCCATGAGCCATTCCACGAACGGCGGTGCCAGCACGGGCTTGCCGTGCTTGCTGGGTTGGGTCGGCTCCGGAACCTGCCGGCCGAGCAGCAGTTCCCACCGGGCGACGGCGGTGGCGTACCCGCCCCAGCGTGCTTCGTCCGGTGAGCCGAGTTCCCCGACCGCGGTGCCGAGGTCGGGGCTGCCGTCGCCGTGGCGCCACCCGCCCCGTGCGTCGCGAGCGCATGGTGTCGGCAGCGTGCGAACCTGCACGGCGGTCGACGGCAGGGTGAGATCGCCGTGCGAACCTCGCTGCCGGGGGCAGCCTTTCTCCCCGTCCGACGCTCGTGGCGTGGGAAGGAGCACTTGCGACAGCGGCGGGCGGAAGCCTGCTCCTGCGCGCCGGCCCGGGGTGCCGGTGTCGCTGGCCCGCGGGGTGGGCAGCAGCCGGGCCGCGTCGGTCGAGGTGCCATCGGCGTGCCCGAGCATCGCAATGGTGAACACGGTCGGCAGGCTGCTGTGCTGGTGACCGGCGCCTTTGCCGTCACGGGCGCAGGGCGTCGGCAGGGTCGGTACCCCGGTTGTCGAAGCGGCCTGCCCGGACGGCCAGCAGGAACAGCCGGTCTCTGCGGTGAGCGGCGCCGACGTCAGATGCGCGTAGGCATAGCCACCGCGTGTCGTACCCGATCTGGGCCAGATCGGCGTGGACGACGTCGAATCCGCGCCGGGTGAGCGCGGCCACGTTCTCCACGAAGACGAGCGTCGGTTGTAGCGCGCGAACGGCGTCGGCGACGGCGCTCCACAGGCTGGAGTGCGCTCCGGTGATGCCGGCGCGTCTGCCGGCGTTGGAGATGTCCTGGCAGGGGAACCCGGCGGTGAGGACATCGACTGGCTCGACGGTGCTCCAGTCAACGCCGCGGATGTCGCCGAGGTTGGCGACGCCGGGCCACCGTGCGTGCAGGACGGTGCTGGCGTGCGGGTCGGTCTCGGCGTACCAGCGCAGTCGCCCGCCAAGCACCAGCTCGACGGCCAGGTCGAGGCCGCCGTAGCCGGTGCAGAGCGATCCGATCCGTGGGGCGGGACAGGTGGGGTCACTCATCGGCCCCCGTCCCCGCCTTACCCGAGTGACCGTAGGCCGTCGCGGGAACTTCGGTGCCTGCCGACGCGTTCGGATGTGGACAGGTCCACGGGCCGCACCCCGGAGAGTCCGCGTCCTTGGTGGGGCGGGGGCGCAGGACGACCTGGTCGAGGGGGACCCGCTGGCGGTGCAGGAAGAACTGCCCGCGCAGCGGGTGCCCTGCCACGTCGGCTCGCGCCGATCCGTGGCGGATCGCCCGGTCGAACGCGACGGCGTCGGCCCACTCGTGTGGGCTGTCGGTCTTGAGCCGCGTCCAGAACCGGTCGTCGTGGAACGGGCACCCCAGTTCGCAGGACGACTTGACGAATCCGGTCAGACCCTGCTCGTTCAAATAGCGGTGGCAGTCGTCGCGGCGCCAGCCGAGGTCCAGCAGCGGGAAGGTGTTGCGCATGTAGGCGACGTCGGCGTCGCGGGCGCGGTGGACCTCGTCGGCGGAGATCCCGATGGCGACCTGCGCCCATACGCTGGCCGGCACCCGGGTGGGGTGTGGGTAGCCGAGCCGGCGCCGGACTTCGGCCTTGATCGGCCGGATTTTGTATTCGCTGGTGCATTGACGTCGGGCCATGCCGCGTTCACCGTTGGGGCCGAGGGTGAACAGCGGCATGGACGCGAAGCGGTGGGCGGGGTCGAGGGCGTCGGCGCGGATGTTCCCGGTCGACACCCGCACGACGGGCATCCCGGCTGTCGCGGCGATCGCGGTCAGCCGGTCGAGTTGCCGGTACACCGCTGCCGGTTCCCAGCCGGTGTCGGCGAAGACGGCGAGATCGAACGGGGCGATCTCACCGCGCGTCGCGAGCAGGACGATGGCCGAACTTTGCAGCCCGGCGCCGAGGCTGAGGAAACGCAGACGGGGCTCGCTCATCCGCTGCCCTCCCCGTCGCCGGATTTCGCGGGCTTGGCGAAGATCAGGACGTCTTCGTGCGCGATCAGGTGCAGTGGCGTCCCGGCGGTGCGGGCCTTGCGGACGGCGGTGAGTTGGAAGAACGACGGCCGGGCGACCAGGCGCCCGGACCGTACGGCGCTGAGCAGGGCGACGCAGCGCTCCGTGGGGATCAGCCCGGCGCGCAGGCCGGCGCCGATGACTGCCGATGGCAGGTCGACGAGCTGGCCGTTCTTGCGCCACGGCCGGGCGGTGACCACGACGTGCCCGCCGGGGCGCAACAGCACCGCGCAGCCGCGCAGGATCTCGGCGAACCCGTCGGCGAGGCCGGTCAGGTCGCGGTAGGCGAGGTTGCCCTTGTCGGTGCCGTAGGTGTTGTCGGACTTGGCCACGCCGTCTTCGCCGGGACGTACGAGGCCGTGCACGGTCGGCCCGTACGGGGGCGAGGTCACGACCAGCGCGACCTGCCCGGCCAGGGCGGACGGGACGAGCGACAGCAGCCGGGTGGCGTCGCCGCGGATCACCGCGGCGTTGCCGGGCGCGCCCTGGGTGTGCGCGTGGGCGATGTTGGCGTCGGCGATGTTCGACCAGCGCGGTTCGTACTCGATGCCGATGGCGTCGCGGCCCAGATGTGCGGCCTCGACCAGAGTGGTGCCGATCCCGCACATCGGGTCGAGGACCAGGTCCCCGGGCTGGGTGTAGGCGGTGACGGCGTGCGCCGCGATCGCCGGGAGCATCCTGGCTGGGTGTTTGACCGACCCGGGCACGTACCGGCCGCGGCGCTGCACCGGACCGGTCGTCTGCGCGGTCGCCCACACGGACAGGACCTGCGGGTCCGCGCGATGCTGCCCTGCGTAGGACTCGAGGTTCTGGTGCCGGGGCTCGTGCGCCGGGTCGCCGCCGGCGCGATGCCGCGCGTCGCCGGCACGGTGCCGGCCGGGACTCCGATCGTCCGGGGTGCCGGCGGTGGTCGAGGTGTGCTCAGCCACGGTGCTCACCGCCCTTGCGGCGGCCGTCGGTGGGCCGGATCTGCTGGCTGAACACCAGCAGGTCGGCGTGTACGCGCAGGTGCGCGACCGTCCACTGCGCTGCGCCGGAGTCGGCGGCGAGGCCGAGCAGTTCCTCGTCGGTGACGTAGTAGACGAACGCCTCGGCGCCCGCGTCGGCGTCCACGGCGACGATGTGCTGCAGGTAGCCGAGTCCGACGCTCGCGGCCGCGGTGGCGATGGGGCTGAAGTCCTGCGGCGTGGTCGCGGTCCCCGCGGGTGCGGCGACCACGAGGACGAGGCAGCCGCCCGGGCGCAGCAGTCTGGTGCAGGCGGTCAGCAGCCAGGCCAGCCGGACCCGGTTGGTGGCGCCGGTGTCGTGCAGGGGCCACATCGCCACGACCAGGCTCGTGCTCGCCTGCACGGACGCGCCGTCGGCCGGGGGCGCGACCGGCACGGGGTCGTCGGCCGGGGGCAGCGGGTCGGTGAGGTCGTCACCGAACCATGCGCGCAGCTCCGGCGCCTCGACCTGGCCGTCCTCGTCGGCTGTCGGGTCGGGGGCGCTGTCGTCGGTCTCGGCGCTGATGTCGCCGAGCGGGCTGGTCGGGCCGATGATCAGGCTGGATGCGTCGGTGAACCAGCCGGGGTGGTGCCGGCGCCGGCCGGCCTGGCAGGCGGCGGTCAGGGCGTGTCCGTCGGTCAGGTCGACGACCGCCTCCCCGGCTCGGCTGTACGCGGAGACGAGGCGGTAGGCCAGCCGGGCGCTGACGGGACGGCGCATGTCCGCAGGGGTGCGGGCGGTGCGCCACACCGTGATCGGGACCGGCATGTCGCCGGGCACGGTGTCGATCAGGGTCGGGTCGCTACCGGACAGGTCCGGTCCGACGCTTCGGTCAGGGTTCTGATGGTGCTGCGGCGAGTGCTCGCTCATGTGATGTCGGCTCCGCGCCGCGCGGCTGATGCGCTGACACCCTCACACCGCCGTTTGTGTGCTCTGCCGAACGCATCCCCCGCTCACAGCCGCTCACAGCCGCTCACAGCGGCTCACAGCGACGGTGAATTAGGCACACAGTCCCGATATAGTGCGACTCCCGAGGTCCAACTGCGAGACCTCACTGGGCGCACGGCGACAAGCGCCACGCCTGCGGGTGTGCACACAGTCCGGAAATGGCCGTGTTCGCCCCTGCCTCGTGGTGTTCAGCATGGTTTCCGCGTCACCGCCCGAAGTCGGCGTCTCGGCGCGATCGCTGGCGAATTCCGCGTCACGGCCCGGTATGGACGCAAACACCGGCCTGGATCTGTGCGGATTGCGCCGCCCACCGCGTCCCGGGCTGCGGTCGACGCGGTGTTCCGGCGCGGCTCGGCTCCGTGCTGCCGTGTCGCCGTGCCGGGGACGTGGTGACGCGGCGACACTGCGCAGGCGTCGGCGGTCATCGCTGTCTGCCGTGTCGCTGCCGGCCGCCGGCGACATGACAGACGCCAGCCGTTGTCATGTTCCGAACGGTCGGGTTGACATCGCCGTCGAGGGTTGGACATGCCTGCGCGCGGGGCGGCGACCGTGTCACGCGCCGAGTGTCGCGGTGTGAGCGGCCGGTTGGTGTCCGTGAGCCGCTGTGAGTCGCGGTGAGCGCGGTCATCCGGCGGTGACACTGCCTCGTTGACATAGTCCGTGGCCCTCGTCGTGGCGCTCCCCGGACGGCTGTCACCACCCGTCCCGCAATGTCACAGTGCAGCTCAAGCGGCCTGTCATGACCTCATGTCAACGATATTCATCGATGTCATGGGTGGTGTGTCACCCGCGCCGGGCAGACAGCTCGGTGACGCCGCGGACGTGTCACATCGGGCGGATGACCTGTGGTGTGACACATCTGTGAGCCCGTCGTGTCCTACTCGGCGCCTCGACGTCGCCGGGTGACACCGCCGGCGATGTCACCCCACCCTCGATGCCTGGAGTTTGTGACATGAGCGTGTCCGCCACCGATTGGCCGACCTCCCCGCTGTCCGCCGCCGCGACCGCGTTCGCGGCACTGACCTGCGAGCCCGACCCGATGACACTGGACCTCGACCAGTTGGGTCATGACACCGGCCTGCCGGCCGGTGTCATGACCCTGACCGACCTGGACGCCTGGCTGGTCAAGCACCGGCGTGCCTTCGCCGCGCGGGACGCGGTCTGGCGCGAGCTGGTGCGCCGGGCCCGCCTCGACGGACCGCATTGGGTGATCGCCGCGGTCGGCATGGCGATGCCCGCCCTGCGCCGATACGCCGCTCAGCTCGCGAGCGGGTATCGCGGTGACCGCGACGACGTCGACGCCGAGGTCCTCACCGGCTTCCTGGCCGCCCTGCGCGAGCGGGTGGACCTGGCCAAGCCGGCCCCGCACGCCGCCCTGTGCATGGCGGCGTTCCGGGCCGGGCACAGCCTTGTGCGGCAGTCTCGGGAGTACACCCCGGTCGACGACGTCGAGCACGTGACCGGACCGCGCACCCCGACGGTGCCGTGGGGTCATCCCGACCTGCTGGTGCGCCGCGCGGTCCAGCTCGGCCTGGTCGACGAGACCGACGAGCAGCCCTACATCGACGTGCGGCTCGGGCAGAAGGCGATCGAACCCATCGCCGCCGGCCTCGACATCACCGCCGACGCGCTGCGCATGCGCCTGGGCCGCATCGACACCCGCCTCGCCGACGCCCTCTCCCGAGGCCTGCTGACCGGCGCGGTCTCCACCGACGCCGCTCAGCTGATCGCTGGGCAGGCCGACCGGCGCGCCGCCCTGCGCACCAGCCGGGCCGGCACCTGCGCCGGCGGCTCGGCCGCGTCGGGCGGGCACCTCGCGCAGTTGACGCTGCTGCCCTCCGCGGCCTGACCAGACCCACGCACCATTTCGGCGCCCTCGCCGGTGGACAACTCCACCCG
>Ga0307516_10008935_pt1 | contig 11237 bp, 7 predicted proteins | sample 19_EM_MG_FD_203310 | JGI IMG/M metagenome (GOLD analysis project Ga0307516, IMG submission 203310) | Populus trichocarpa ectomycorrhiza microbial communities from riparian zone in the Pacific Northwest, United States - 19_EM | ecosystem: Host-associated > Plants > Roots > Unclassified | place...
ATTCGGGTGGCGTGGTGCTCCTTCAGGGAGAGCTGGGTATCGAGCCAGATTCCTAGCCACCTGGTCGCCTCTTTGTTGAACGGGACGCTTTTGGTGCCGACTGTCACTGTTGCCCTAGGTGCTGACCGCTTCTTGTGGAACAACGCTGCCTCGGTCTTGCCCGAGTCGAAAGCTACTCCGTTCTCCGCCGCCCATCCACTTGCGGCCGCTGCCGCCGCCGAGAGCTTCGCTGCCACTGCTGTACTGTCTGCCCCATCCGCCCACCAGCTTATGTCGTCCACGAAGGACAGGCCCTGGATGCCTGGTACTGCTGCCTCCACCTCATCGAAGATTCCTGACAGATAGGTGGTGAAGAGGATTGGCGCCACTGGAGACCCTTGGGGGATTCCCGTATCCACTGGGTTCGCATTGCCCGTCTTGCCGTCCAGAACGAGTTTCACCTGGCGGTCTGACATGAAGCTGCTGGTCCATCGGATGAGGTCTGGCTCAATCCCCAATGCCTGCATGCGCTTGCCCAAGTGCGTTTTGCTAACATTGTTGAATGCTGACTTGACGTCCATGAACAGTGCGCCTGCCACCTTCTTTTCTGCCCACGCCTGCTGGGTGCGGTTCATCAAGACTGCCACTGCATCCACACAGGATCGCCGCTTGCGGCACCCGTACTGACCCTCATGGAGGGCCCGCTTGGGTTCCAGGTGGTCGGCAATCAGATGGGCTGCCGTTCTCTCCACCAGCTTGCCGATGACATCCAGAAGTGAGATCACTCTGTATGCTCTCACCTTGCTGTAGTCTGGCTTACAGGCCTGGGTGGAGGGCGAACGGGAAGCTTGCAACGTGCCGCCATTGCACGGACAGCGGCGGGGAAGAGGTCTAAAAGTGTACGCCGCCATAGTCTTCATAGGCTTCATGCGAGTATGAATAAACAAAAAAAAAAAAAAATAACCTGACGGACATTATGGTGAAGGCGTTGGGATCTGAGAAGCACAAAGGCTTTAGGGAGGATATTGGGCTACGACGTTAGGAAGGTTGTTCTTCTTGTCTGTTTACTCACGCTTTGTGTGTTTACTCGTGCTCTGTCTGTTCACACGTATTGAGCTGGCACTCTTTTGTTCTTCTGCAGACCGGCTTTTTCCCAGGAGGCTTTGCTACTGCGGAGGCTTTAATGAGGCTAGCGGGGATTTGCTTTGATGAGGTTGACTTTACTGTCTTGCTGTTTTTTTGTTGCTTACTTGCTGCTCCTCTTTGTTTCAACGGTACGCAGCAAGAGGGGAAGTGTCAGGATGAGAAGATGGTGAGCATGCCATCAGCGCATAGGATGGTGGCGTTCATGCGGAACGTCAATGCATCTTATGATGGCGCTCATACGGAGATGCCAATGCAGTCTCGACCGTCTCTCGGACGCCCGATGTGGAGGTGGTAGTGCAACGGTGGATGGAGAAGGTAGGAGACGAATATGTATATATAGAGGCCTCTCCCGTCTGGCAAGAGAGCAACTATCCAATCTACTATATATTCTCTCTACCCCATATATCGTGCCCTTTTCACAATCATTACAGTGCGCAAGCGGTGTGATGAGCGATGACGGGCTTGGCGAAGGGTCACGCGAGATTAAGTGACACGGTGATTCGGCCAATCCGGTGTCGATAGGCAATCAATTTTACCCCGGTTTTGCTACTGTACTTGTAACACGCTCGGTTGAACCAAACGTCGTCGCTACATTCAATCTATGTAGCATAGGAAAGTAGGGGTGGAAACGTTGGTTTCAACAGTGATGGATGCAAGAGCGCCTGTATTCTAGCCATCGGTATGTATGACATTTTCTTGTTTAGTGTTTGTCCTTTTGGGCGGTGCAATATCTTATTCTTTTCGAGACGTCGGTGGGCAGTGCATGACTTCATTAAAATCTTCTCGGTGCGGAGCTAATCGCCGGAATGGGCTTCAGCGTTTCTAGACCCGAACTACCATTCACCAGGGATATAAGAACGCAACAAAACCGCAAAGTCACATCTTCACCATCGTCCACTCGTCAACCTCACCCGACCGCCCAATTCACCGATCGAAACCCTTTCCTCCTCCTAAATCTCGTCGTGCCGTACGGCACCGAACCAACGATCCCCAACCTTCTCCAGTCCCCATACGAGGGAGACACAGAGGACCGACATGTAGAGGGTGTGGAATAGTTTGTTGGCGAGTGGGCGCCAGGCTTCTTGACACCATGCCAACGGCCAGTCGGGGCAATGGTATCCTCCCCCCACAAGGCTGCAGGCCGCCACCAGCCCAACAGTATACTTGTTGACGAGAATCCCCAAGATTTTCTGCAGTTTGTGGGCTGCTGTAGTCTCCTGTAGCAATTGTGAGCGTTAGATATCGACGGGTACAGCGTGGGTCTCAGTTTACCGTTTGGTGCACGGCGGCAGCGAGCTCACCTTCCCACAACTGCGCTCGCTCTGTGTAGTAGTCAGCATAAATTCACAGTATCGACACGTAGGAACCGACCGTGGTTACGCCTCAGTTCGCGGACGATGGTAAAGAGATGAGCGGCGGGGCCACTCGGCAAATCCGGCTGGAGCCCCCGAGGAGTCGCAGCGAGCTCCAAAAGTGCGGCACCATCTAGCATGGACTCCTCGAGGGCTTGAGGAACACGCGGGGAATCGTCAAAGTGTGCGAAGAAACCAAGGGACTCGAGCCACTCAGCGACCTCGCGGGGTGAGAACCCGCGGACGTCATCGTACGTCGCGGTTTCGAGGGCGGCACGCGCCATTTTCCCTTTCTTCCGCGCATCGGGAACCAGTGGAGCAGACGCACTGTTCCCCGCCTGTGTATCTTCTCCGGCAGCCTCTGCGTCCGGTTGCGCATGAGAGCCAGCGGCTTCGGTGTCGTGGGGATACGCTCTGCTGTGAGCTGAAGGGAGGGGCTCATCGTGGGAACACAACTTCTTATGGTTCCCCCGGTCCTGCCTCTGGCACTTGGTAGAGCAGTAGTACGTCACCCTACACCTGGCACATCGCTTCATGGCATCGGATCCCTCAGCAGCCGTATTCTGGCAGGTTGCACAGACGTTCCGCATCTTCCCCATAGTCAATAAGCGACTTTTCCACAGTAATATAAGTGAGCAGGGCACAAGGAAAACACGGAGCACGACACGGCAGTGGCGCAGTTTGGGGTTGGCAGGTAGGGGCTGGGTGGATGGTGGAAACTTGTGGGCGAGGGATTACCTGGACGGGCGAATGCCGGGACGGGTGAGCGTCGGAGGCTGGAGGGTGGGCGAAAGTCGGGGACAGGTGGTACCAGGGGAGAGACGCGTACCGTGGCCTGACGAACGCCGGTGCCGGACGATGACTGTCACACGTGGGCGGACGCAAGAGGCTCGAACGCTGGAGACAGACGGAGACGGACGGGAGACTGCTAGATACGGGCGGATGCAAGACGCACGAACGCGGAAGACAGACGGAGACGGTCGGGAGGCTGTCAGAACGTAGAAGGGGTGGATGCGAGAGGGAGGGAGAAGGATGTCCATTCCAGTGAGGCTAGCGACCGGCATTTACAGGAAGAGCCCCCGCGCTAGCCTGCGACTGTCTATCTCGAAGCCCTAGGGCAAACACTCGGGAACGCACACAACTCTAGGCTTGGCTAGGCTCCGCTAGGCTCGGCGAGTACCAGAGCCGGGAATCCCCATGGACGTCCCGCTAAAACAAACCTGGCGGGCATGAGGGCGGTAGAGGATCGCTGGGAACAGGAGTGGGAGCACAACACCGCACCCACCCCACTGCGGCAGCAGATGCAGCAACCGCAGCAGCAGGGGGGGCAGCAGCGGCACCCAGCCACGCCAGAGCATGGGCAGCAGGCGCGACCGAAGGCGATGCAACAGCAAGCAAGCAACTGGGCCCAGCGCGCCACGGCGGCGGCGGCCCTCCCGCAGTCCGGGGGCAGCGGCGTTAACCTGGCCGGTCGGAGAGGCAAGGTGGCCAAGGAGCCGACGGGCTTGGAGCCGACGAAGAGGAGCATCCCATGGGACGAGCGGGCGATTCTATTTGAGAGGGCGGTGGGAGCCCCACAGATAGACGCAGCGGTGGCAGCGAACGCAGCGGCGCAGGTCAACATTGGGCTTAGCAAGGTCGCACCCCCCCATGTCCGCACGGAGGCGTTCAAGATCTCGCCGCAGGGAAGGCTCACCACCGCGGCGAGGGTAGGGGCCTCAGCAGCCATGCTCCTCCACTTCAAGAAGGAGATTATCGAAGCGGCTCGGCGGGCGGACAAGGCAATAATCAACGTGGTCGCGAATGGGACCTGGGCAGAGCTCAATATCCTGGTCCCGTACGCGCAATACCGGCATGACAGCGGACTGGCTGATCTCCGGGAGCGAATCGAGGCGGAGAACGAGGGAGTGGTAATCCCTCCCTTCTCAATGCAGTGGATGCGCTCGAGGAAGATCATTGAGCAACACTTCCAGGATGGGAGGCTGCCACAGAACGCCGCCTCGGTGGTCTTCAAGTTGTGCAGCAAGGCGGTCGGCAGGAAGATGCTGACGGAGATGTGGGTGGCGGGCGTCAAATTCCGGGCCCTACCCTTCATTGCGGACAGAGCGGACGTGCTCTGCGGCCAGGGGTGTCAATAGTCCGGCCGGCCCGCGGGCTTTTGGGACCCAGTCCAGGCCGGGATTTCTGATGACCCAGTCCGGCTGGATGGCTCCAGCGGCCGGACGGCCTTGGCCCAGGTCGGCCGGCGGGCGCCCGCGGGCCAACGCTAGTACTAGTGGTTAAAAAAAAAATATTGTCACACATGACAGCTCCACCATCTCTTCTCCAATTATCAAAATCTTTAGATACTCCTGTTCGTTTTATCTTTCCTGTGCTCTTCCGGGCATGTACGATTTTCTGCCTGTTGTGATGGTGGCCGAAAGCTCCAGTAACAGGTTTGGTGTATCCCAAAACCCGAAAACCCGCACACAACCCAAGAATTGCGGACCGGATTTCCCTTACAACTCCACCATCTCTTCTCCTATAAACAGAACTTTTGAATAATCTTCATCGCCTTACCTTTCCGGTGCTCTTCAGGGTATATGCGATTTTACATTTGTTGTTGTGGTGGTGGCCGAAAGCTCCAAGTAACAGGAAACCCAACCACAACACAAGAAATGCCCATCGGATTTCGCCCACAGTTCCACCATTTCTTCTCCGATTAACAAATTTTTTGTATAATCTTGTTCGCCTTATCTTTCCAGTGCTCTTCAGGGTATATAGGATTTTTATATGTGTTGTTGTGGCTGTGTCCGAGACCTCCCAGGAATGGTCTAGTTGTAGGAAAGACGGCAAGACGCTAGTGGATCATGAAATCTCCCTCGTTTTCCCGGCCCGCCGGCCGACCCGGTCCAGACCAGGCCGGCGCCAAAAAAGCCGGTGAGCCCGCGGACCGTGGACTAGCGTGGACTGCGTCTCGCAGACCAGACCAGGCCGAGGCCAGGACTGACCCGGCCGGACTGTTGAGACACCTGACGAGCAGTTTGATCTTAATCGAAAATACAGCCGTATGGTCCCACTTGACCAGCCAAGCCCCTGGGACTTGAAAGTGTTTGTCGTATACTGCGGAAGGAAAGCACGTCTAGTAGTCGATATGTGCAAACTGAACGCCGCCATGATTGGTGACGCCTACGCACTTCCACGTTAGGAGGACGTGATACACGCAATACGAGGTATGCGATGGTGAAGGGGCGTTGCGCTCCGAACGGCAAAAAGGTGGAACGGGTGATTTTGATGGGGTTAGTGTGGGAGACTTAGGGTTAGCTAGCACGGAGGGTTCTTTAGCTCGACTCTGAGGAGGATTTGCTCCTCACCCTGTACAACATCCTGTCTCGTCTGCACAGCCACAGGGTCACAACGATTTTTCTCTCACACCCTCTTTCTTTCCTCCTGGTGACCTGTCTCTCTAATCGCTCCGCCCCTAGTCTATAGTCATCATCTGGTGCGCCAAACCCGGAACGGTGTCGACTGACCTTCAGCTGCGAATCGAGTCCTCGTGTCAAACGTAGCTGCCGTCGAGCAGCCAGCGGTAAGCGCGGGGGCCGGCGTGTCGAGGCCCGCTACTGGACGTCTCTCTTGAAGCTCTGGAGTAACTCCGCTGACGAAGACTGAGTCAAAGAAAGAATTCAGAACTGGCGGACGCTGAGCACTGGAGTCGGCTCCGAGCGGATCGGCAGGCGGAACGAGTACGAGAGAGAGCGCGCGATCGATACGAGTTCCCGAGACGAGACCGTCAAGGAATCAGGGTGACCGTATCGGAAGACAGAGTGCTCGTCGGACTGAGGAGTTTGTCAATTGACGAAGACGGGTCTGATTTGAGTGAATTGCCTGAGCAGTTAGACCACGACGAGTCTGAAGAAGAATCGACCCCGAGCCAAGAATCGACTCCGAGCCAAAAATCGGCCCTGAATCAAGAATCCGCCCCGAATCAAGAATCGACCCGAGCTCCGGAGCCACAGATACCGACGATGTTGACCGATCCTACGAGCCCTCAGAACGGTGTTGGCGCGAAAGCAGCGAGAGTCCCAAATGTCATCGTGACAGCTGCGATGAGCTACCCGTTGATCAAGACGTTCAGAGGCAAGGAAGGAGAAGATGTGGAGCGATTTCTGAAAAATCTCTCAAGATACATCGAACTTAAGATCCTGAATGGGATGTATAAGTCCGACATGGAGCAGCACATGGACCATGTCACCCTTATTTACTCCCATTGTACACACCGAGTTCAGGAATACATTGACACCATGGACGGAGAATGGGAAGTGAACCCGACGGTGGTGCGAGAAGGGCTGATTTGCCGCTACCGGAGAATGAGAGATACTGGGGTCGAAGACGACGTGAGCCCTATGGAAGGCCTGCGACAGAAACCGAACGAGACCTTCCGGCGCTACATCCAGCGGACTCAGAGGCTGGCAGGACTTTGTAAGGGTCAGGATGATCTGTAAGAGAGTCTTACGTCCAAATTCTGCCGAGGAATCCGTGATGGAGTCAACCGGAAGACGTTGATCACTGTCCCAGGCGTTCGCGAGCAAAAAGGGAAGATCCGATTTGAGACGTGCATGGCCTATGCCCATGGCCTGGCTGGTACCGAGGAGGAGCCGGAATTTGGTCGACGCCGGTCAGCCTGTGTGGATGATGATGACACGGATGACTCCTCCGACTCAGACTCAGACTCTGATTCCAGTGACGATGAGCATGACCGTCGCAGGAGGAAGGGTAAGGGTCGGAAGTACCGGAAGAGCCTAAGGAAGCAAAAGGAGAGAAGAAGTGATAAGGCCTCCGAGAAGCTGGCAGAGCTTCAGAGAATGAGACAGGAAGGAGCCCGGCAGAAGGAAGAAGAAGCCAGGAAGGAAAAAGAGAAAGCTCAGAAGGAAAAAGAAGAATTTCTGAAAGAGAAAGAAGAAGTTCGGAAAGGGAAGGAGCGGATTCAGAAAGAGAAGGAGCGTGTCCAGAAGGAGCAAGAAGAAGCGCAGAAGGAAAAAGATAAAAAGGAGGCCCGACTGGAGAAAGAAGCAGCGCGCATCGAGATAGAGGAACTCCGGCGCCAATTGGAAGAGGTGAGAGAGCTAAAGATGACCTCGTCGGGACCACTGGGATATGGTCTGGCGCAAGCAAATCTCATCGAGGCCGGACGACCAGAGTGGACTGCCAATCCCGACATTGTGTGCTACAATTGTGAGGGAGTGGGGCACTACGAGTCTCGTTGCTGGAAACCTTGAGTGCATCCGGAGATCCGAGCGGAAAACATTCAGAGAATCAATGCTGAGATCGGGAGACGTCGGCCGTTCCAGCCTAGGTATGGTCAGCCTGAGTGCCGCCCGTACATTCCTCCGGAGCGCCTTTTGGAAGGACCTCGTCGGGACCCTCTTCCTCAGCCGGATTCTCAGCTTCGACAGGAAGTTGAGGAGCTTCGACAACAGATGCGCGACATGCAGCGAGAGAGACAACCTCAGCAGGCTCAGCAAGGACAAGGAACCGATCAGCTCGGACAAGGGACTGGGAGCAATGGACAAGCGCTCGGAACGGGACGAGGGCCTGGCAATAGCAGGGCACCCGATAATCTGGTTACCATGATCGAGACCATTGAGACTGGAGACGTGGGTATGTTGAGCTCAGCCTTGGAAGACATGAATTACGAGGACGTCCTGCAGTAGGAGGGTCCTGATCCGAATCCACCTGACAAGAGGAAGAGAGCGGCCGTATCCGATGGAGAAGTGTGTGATGATCGCCAGCCGAGAGCCAAACGCCCTGCCATTAGACCGGTAGGAAGCGGACGTCCAGGACAAGCTATTCCGGAGGACGAGCTGGCAAGCCAGCCACCGATCATGACACCGGCGGACCTGGGCGAGAAGAGGAAGCGCCGATCACCAAAGGAGCGTGAGCCTATCCGGATGATGAAGGGACAGCCAAAGTTCAACACTGTGGCAGCCTTGAGGGACACGGAAGTAAAAGGACTCACCTACGGACAACTCTTTCTGCTGGCGCCCAGTACTAGGCAAGAGGTTTCCTACGGACTGGTGCAGGAGCGGCCGCCACGGAAAGGAAAAGGGAAAGCCAAAGAAAAAGTGGTTGCAACGGCGGAGCCGGTGTTTTCGACCGATCGTCCGGAGAAAGTCGGGTGTGCGTTGCCTGAGTCAGGAGGTCGGATTGTGAATTTCTACACTGCAGCTCGAGTCACTCAGCCAGGAAGCAAGCTCCCGCCCTGCACGCTGAAGCGGGTCCTTGTGGATGGCGGATCGGTCTTAAACATGATGCCATTATCTCTGGCGCGAAGGATGGCTTTGACCTTGGTGCCTCAGAAGGAAATAGTCATGAAGATGGCGGCCTCTACTTTCCACGAGATCAAGTACTATGTGAATCTTACGGTGACAGTGGCAGATGTCACTGCGACCATACGCTGTTATTGTTTGCCGGAGACAGGTGGGAGTTCGTCTTACACCTTGCTTTTAGGCCGGAGATGGATGAAGCAAGTACAGGCTCTTGGAGATTACAGCAATGACACCTATCACATCCATGACATGGCCGGATACCGATACAAGCTGGAGGCGTCAGAGGTTTCACTGAAGGTGAAGAAGGACATTCCTCGGCTTTGCACCTTCGTCCAGGACTCCGGCATGGACCGATCGTCCTGGGATCGGGAATCGGCGAACGAGCTGAAGATGTCTAGGAACGACCTGTGCAAGAAGCTCTATCAGAAGATTAAGGCACAGGTCACAGAGACCGAGACCGAGACAGACAGTGAAGATGACTCAGATGAAACTGACGCTTTTGACGCGGATTCTGAACCGAGCGATGATGACGAAGCAGAATACTCGGACGATGAGTCGGGAAACGAATACCGCCACGAGGTGTCGGGCCTCCTAGTGGCGGCCAAGAAGAGGAGAGCGGCTCGATTTCGGAAAAATTAGGAGCAGTCTTTGATTGTTCAGAACTGGCAGAAGTGGGCAGTTGGAGAGAAGCGCCGGTGACATCAAAAGTGGTGAGGTTTGAAGAGGTTGATGATAGCGATTTTTACGGATTGAAAAAAACGGGGAAGTTAGGTAAAGAGGAAGAGTCAGAGGCGTCAGAGGAAGAGGTGGAGCTGGTGGAGTGCGTAGGTGTGCGGATTGACGAGTTGGACGAGGTTCTGTCGATTGAAGTTTACGAGACGTTTGCGGGATTTGTCGTGAAAGGGCAGGAAACCGATGAGACGAAATCTGAGGACGATGAGAAGACGAAAGATCCGGACGCCGGAAAGACAAAAGATCAGGACGCCGGAAAGACACGAGATCAAGACACCGGGACGACGAGAGATCGAGACTCCGAGACGACTAGAGACGAAACCGCTGAAAAGAAAACAGAAAAGAAAATTAAAAAAAAGAAAATTGACGAGGAGAAAAAGAAAGAAGAGGAGGAATGGTGGAGTAAGGAAGGGATAGGAGTGCCAATTGAGAAAAAGGAAGGTGTCCGGAAGAGGCCCGACGGGGACGTCGGACTTCAGAAAGAGAGGGAAGAAGAAAATATCATAAAAGAAGTAAACGCAATGGAAGAAGGAAGCCCGGAATCGGATGGAGAGTTGCAGGAAGCCTTTGGGAATACGCTGGGATTTCCGACACATAGGCGGCCGGCCGAGAGCAAGAGGACCATGGACGAAATCAGCCCGGACGAGGAAATCATGGAATGGTTCAGCCGAGGTGAAGGGAAGAAAATACAGGTCGGAGAGCAGTTGACAGAAGAGGAGAGGTCACGAGCGATTCGGCTCCTATACACCTGGAAGGATCGGTTCTGCAGTGATGTGAAGAAGTTGCCGGCCACTGACCTGATCGAGCACCGGATTCCGACGACGAAGTGCCACCCTGTCCGCTCAAAGCCGAAGCTGTATACTCAGAAGGAAGTGGAATGGCAGAAGAAACACCTTCCGGAGCTTCTGGATGCTGGCATTATCGACTGGGTCAATTCGCCATGGAGCGCCAGCTGCAAGTTCCCGGCAAAGAAAAACGGAGATTTGAGGATGGTCCATATCTATTGCCCGATCAATGATGCCACGATTAAGACCAATTACCCCATGAAGAGAACAGAGCCAATCATCAATGCCATGAGTATGTCTCGGTTCAAGCTCTATTGGTGGGCGGACGGAGCCAACGGCTACTGCGCAATTCCGGTGTACCGGCCGCACGCATACAAGACCGCCTTCAGCTCGATACTAGGACAGTTTGCCTACCTGAGAATGGGACAGGGCCTGACAGGAGCTCCTCATACTTACGCGCAGTTAAAGGATCTCGTGATGGACCCAATTCCAGAGCCAATGGGAGAACGGCCATTGTCCGGAGAAGCCGAGGACTTTGCGTTCATGACATTTTTCGATGATGACATGGGCGCCACCACTTCCTTCGAAACGCAACTGAGTTTCCTTCATCATCACTACTTTCCCCGAATGCACTGGGCCAAGTTGGTCCTCAACCCCGCCAAGAGTCATTTCTTCATGCCAAAGATCGAGATGTTGGGATTACAAGCGGATGGAAAAGGAGTGAGGCCTGGAAGTGATAAGCTGAAGGCATTTGCGGAGTACCCGACGCCGACTTGTGAGAAGGAACTGGATCAGTTTGAATATATGGCAACTTACCTGAGGAAGTTCATCCCGGGTCGAGCAGATCACTTCCGGATAATGCGCAAGTCGGTGGCCAAAGTGCCAGAATTGGACCAAAAGAAGACGCCGGAACAGAAGAGAGTCAAGGTAAAGAT
>Ga0307516_10008936_pt1 | contig 11235 bp, 8 predicted proteins | sample 19_EM_MG_FD_203310 | JGI IMG/M metagenome (GOLD analysis project Ga0307516, IMG submission 203310) | Populus trichocarpa ectomycorrhiza microbial communities from riparian zone in the Pacific Northwest, United States - 19_EM | ecosystem: Host-associated > Plants > Roots > Unclassified | place...
GGCCTCCTTGATGTCGAGCATGACGGGCTGGCCGTCCTTGTCGACACCGATCGGCACCCGCAGCCGCTCCGGCAGCGAGCGCGGCCGCCAGGTGCGGGAGACGTCCACCGCGCCGGCGTCGCCGATGCCCATCAGGTCGGTGAAGTCCAGGTTGCCCAGCAGCGGGTCGTCGCCGTCCGCCGAGCCCATCCGCAGTGGCGCGAGCTGACGGGCCAGCGCCTCGGCCTCGGCCACCGACAGCACATCCGGCACGCCCGTGTAGACCGCGCCGCTCGCCGACTCCAGCCGCAGCCGGCCCGGGTAGACCTCGACCGCCAGGCTGCTGCGCATCTCGTCCAGGTCGCCGGGGACGACCTCCATGATCGTGACGCCCTGCAGACCCTCCGCGCCGGCGATGACCGAGTCCTCCGGGACCCCGCCGCCGTCGAGCACGATGACGATGTGCGGCACGTCCAGAACCGGCGGCGCCTGCGTGTTGAAGCGGCCGCGCCCGTCCAGGACGTCCGCGATCAGCTCCTCGACCTCCATCAGGTCACCGACGATCAGCCGCTTCGTACCGGCCCCGTCATGCGTGGTGTCCTGCGCGTGCGGCAGCCACTTGACCCACTCCCACTCCGGGAGCGCGCCGGGCGCGGCGACCACCGCGACCAGCAGGTCCTCCGGCGACTGGAGCGCCACCAGCTGGGCGATCATCGCGCGCGAAGCGCCGTAGACGGTCTCGGGATCGCCGGAGACCGTCAGGTGGTAGAAGGCCCGCAGCGACACCGCGAGCGGCAGGTTCTCTATCGAGCCGTGCGAGCTGAGGAACTGCTTCATCGCGTGCGCGGTCAGCGGCTCCAGCTCATCGACCGGAGCGGTCTCCGGAGCCGCCAGCGGAGTCGCGAGCTGCTGCGGACCGAGGCCGAGCCGAACCTGTGCGAAATCTCCATCGGTGGCCCGCCGTTCCCACACCCGGCGGCCCTCGGCCACCAGCGACCACAGCTGGTCCGGGCTCGGGTGCAGGAAGAACTGGGCGTCGCGCTGCTTGCGCGCGGTACGCCGCACCTGACGCCGCGTCTGGGACAGGTACTTCAGGTAGTCGGTGCGCTCCTGGGCCATCTGCCCCGAGGGTCCCTGCCGTGCCTTGATGATCTGGGCGATCGCCATCGCCAGCGTCGAGGCGACCATCAGACCGCCCATGATCTTCATGAACGGCTGCCCGCCGACGAAGAAGAACGCCGCCGAACTGCCCATACCCAGCATGGGCAGCAGGTTCATCAGGAGGCCCTGGTCCTCCTGGCGCGGCAGCTCCGGCGGCGGTTCGAGGCGTACCTCCTCACCGCTGACATCGGGCGGCAGAGCCCGAGGCGGGCGCTTGACGATGACCACGCTCACCGAGGCACCAGTCCTTCACGCAAATCGCAGAGAGATAGGGCCGCCCCCGTTTTTGACGGTCCCCCCGGCCAATTCACTTGCCGTTGGCGCTGGCGACGATCCTACTGACAGGCGTCAACCCAAGGGCCGGGTGGGGCAAGTGACAAACCAGCGGTACGCTAACGCACCGCCGCCCTTCCGCTGTACGTCAGCCATGAGGCGGCGACACCACCCACCACACCAGACGACGGGGGAAACGCCAGGTGAGCATGACCGCAGCGACCGGCTTCTGCAGGGTCACAGTCGCCGCGCCGGAGGCACGGATCGACGTAGCCCTGCCCGAGGATGTCGCACTCGTAGACCTCTACCCGGAGATACTGCGGCTCTCCGGCCAGTCCCAACCCGAAGGCGCCCCCACCGGCTACCACTTGGTGCGCCGCGACGGCACCGTCCTGGACGCCGGCCGCTCGCTCGCCGAGCAGCGCATCCTGGACGGCGACCTGCTTCTGCTGCGCCCGTTCGCCGAGTCACTGCCCTCGGCGGTCTATGACGACGTCTCCGACGCCATCGCCTCGGCCGTCAGCCGCGACCGCCGCCGCTGGACCGACGACCTGATGCAGGCAGCCGGCCTCACCGCCGGTGTGCTGCTGCTGGTCATGATGGCCTTCGCGCTCTGGTTCGCGAACCCCGTCAGCCGCGACATGCACAGCCTCCCCGGCGTCATCGCCGGCGCCACCGGCATTCTGCTGGTCGCGCTGGCCGCGGTGCGGGCCCGGGTCTACGACGACCGCGCGTCCTCCATCGCGCTCGGCCTGGCCGCCCTGCCCCACCTGCTGCTCGCCGGCTCCGGCATCTTCCCGGTAGACCGGCACGAGGGCCCCGGGCGGCTGCACTTCCTGGTCGGCTGCGTGGTCGTGCTGATCGCCTCCGTACTACTGGTCGGACTGCTGCCGCAGGGCGACTCGCCCTTCGTCGCCGCCGCCTTCCTCGCCGCGATCGGCACGGTGGCCACCTTCGCCGCCGTCCTGACCGACGCCGCCGTCAGCGAGGTCGCCGCCGTCACCGCGGTCGCCGCGATCGCCGTCGTCGCCTGGCTGCCGTCGCTGTCCGCACGGTTCGCCCGGCTGCCCATCGGCTTCCGCTCGCCCGACCAGATCGCCAAGGGCCGCGACTGGGGCAACGGCGGCGCCGGCGGTTCCGGCCCCGGCAGCCGGATGCCCGAGGACGAGGCCGTCGACTTCGAGCGCATCGGCGCCCAGGCCCGCCGCGGCCACGAACTGCTCCTCGGCCTCGTCGCCGGCTGCTCCGCCGTCGTCGTCGGCTCGGCGGGTGTCGTCCTCGGCTTCTCCGACAACTCCTGGGCCCAGGCCCTGGCACTGGCCGCCGGTGTCGCCACCATGCTCCGGGCGCGGCTCTTCCACTACACCTCGCAGGTCGTCTGCCTGCTGGTCGCCGGAATCCTCACCCTCATGGGCCTCATCCTCGGCCTGGCCCTCAACCCGCCGACCGCCGCCCTCCTGGCCTTCCTCCAGGGCGACGGCTCCCAGCTCGACATCCGCACCGTCTGGTTCGCCGGCAGCATCGCCGCCGGCTCCGCCCTCCTGGTCGCCGTCGGCCTCATCGTCCCCCGCAAGGGCGTCTCGCCCTTCTGGGGCCGCCTGCTCGACATCTTCGACGCGACCGTGCTGCTCTCCCTGATTCCGCTGGCCCTGGCCGTCCTGGACGTCTACTCGATGGCCCGCGGCATGACGAGCTAGGGGCCCGGGGGAGCTGGTAAAGGGGACGTTCCCGCGCTGGTACGCTGGGTGACGCCTCCCGAGTCATCGAAGACTCCCCTGTGAACTAGACCAGGGGCGCTCGGAGGGCGCTCAGACACCAAGGAGTCCGTATGCCGCTCGACATCGCGACGAAGAAGCAGATCATCGCCGAGTTCGGCCAGAAGGAGGGCGACACCGGCTCCCCCGAGGTGCAGGTGGCCATGCTTTCCCGCCGCATCTCGGACCTGACCGAGCACCTCAAGACCCACAAGCACGACCACCACTCCCGTCGTGGTCTGCTGATCCTGGTCGGCCAGCGCCGCCGTCTGCTGCAGTACCTGGCCAAGAAGGACATCCAGCGCTTCCGTGCCCTCGTCGAGCGCCTCGGCATCCGCCGCGGCGCGGCGGGCGCCCGCTAAGACGCCATGAAGGGAGCGGTTCCCGACCCGGGAGCCGCTCCCTTCGCGTACGTATACGTACGTACACGTAAACGGACCGGACCACTCGCAGCGCGTCATATGTGCGCAAGCTTTGTAGTCTGGTGCCATAACCGAATAACGCATGAGGAGGAGCGTCCTCCGACATCGCCACATGAGCCGGTCCTCGGTAGTGGCCCCCGGGCGGACAATCCCGGTGGCTTCGATCGAAGACCGGCCCGGCAGGCAGGACGCCCCTCCAACCGACGGTCCTGCGGGAAACGCCCGCGAGGACACGAACGAGGAGAAACTCCATAGTGGAGAACGAGACCCACTACGCCGAAGCCGTGATCGACAACGGTTCCTTCGGCACCCGTACCATCCGCTTCGAGACGGGCCGCCTGGCCCGTCAGGCCGCCGGCTCCGCCGTGGCCTACCTGGACGACGACACCATGGTGCTGTCGGCCACCACCGCTTCCAAGCACCCCAAGGAAAACCTCGACTTCTTCCCCCTCACGGTGGACGTCGAGGAGCGCATGTACGCGGCCGGCCGGATCCCCGGTTCCTTCTTCCGCCGCGAGGGCCGCCCGTCCGAGGACGCGATCCTCACCTGTCGGCTCATCGACCGCCCGCTGCGCCCGTCCTTCAAGAAGGGCCTGCGCAACGAGATCCAGGTCGTCGCCACGATCATGGCGCTCAACCCGGACCACCTGTACGACGTGGTCGCGATCAACGCCGCGTCCGCCTCGACCCAGCTCGCGGGTCTGCCGTTCTCCGGCCCGATCGGCGGCGTCCGCGTCGCGCTGATCAACGGCCAGTGGGTGGCCTTCCCGACCCACTCCGAGCTGGAGAACGCGGTCTTCGACATGGTCGTCGCCGGCCGTGTCCTGGACGACGGCGACGTCGCGATCATGATGGTCGAGGCCGAGGCCACGACCAAGACGATCGCGCTCGTCGAAGGCGGCGCCGAGGCGCCGACCGAGGAGGTCGTGGCCGCCGGCCTCGACGCCTCCAAGCCCTTCATCAAGGTCCTGTGCCGCGCGCAGGCCGACCTCGCCGCCAAGGCGGCCAAGCCCACCGGCGAGTTCCCGGTCTTCCTGGACTACCAGGACGACGTGTTCGAGGCCCTCCAGAACGCCGTCACCGACGAGCTGGCGCACGCCCTGACGATCCCCGGCAAGCAGGCCCGCGAGGCCGAGCTGGACCGCGTCAAGGGTCTGGCCGCCGAGAAGCTCCTCCCGCAGTTCGAGGGCCGCGAGAAGGAGATCTCCGCCGCGTACCGCTCGCTGACCAAGAAGCTGGTCCGCGATCGCGTCATCAAGGACAAGGTCCGCATCGACGGCCGTGGCGTCACGGACATCCGTACGCTCGCCGCCGAGGTCGAGGCCATCCCGCGGGTGCACGGCTCCGCGCTGTTCGAGCGTGGCGAGACCCAGATCCTGGGCGTCACCACCCTCAACATGCTCCGCATGGAGCAGCAGATGGACACGCTGGCGCCCGAGACGCGCAAGCGCTACATGCACAACTACAACTTCCCGCCGTACTCCGTCGGTGAGACCGGCCGCGTGGGCTCGCCCAAGCGCCGTGAGATCGGCCACGGCGCGCTCGCCGAGCGTGCCCTGCTGCCGGTCCTGCCGACCCGCGAGGAGTTCCCGTACGCCATCCGCCAGGTCTCCGAGGCGCTGGGCTCCAACGGCTCGACGTCCATGGGCTCGGTGTGCGCCTCCACCATGTCGCTGCTGAACGCCGGTGTGCCGCTCAAGGCCCCCGTCGCCGGTATCGCCATGGGTCTGATCTCCCAGGAGATCGACGGCCAGACGCACTACGTGGCGCTGACCGACATCCTCGGCGCCGAGGACGCGTTCGGCGACATGGACTTCAAGGTCGCCGGCACGAAGGGCTTCGTCACCGCCCTGCAGCTGGACACCAAGCTCGACGGCATCCCCGCGTCGGTCCTGGCCGCGGCGCTGAAGCAGGCCCGCGACGCCCGTCTGCACATCCTCGACGTGATGATGGAGGCCATCGACTCCCCGGACGAGATGTCCCCGAACGCGCCGCGCATCATCACCATCAAGATCCCGGTGGACAAGATCGGTGAGGTCATCGGCCCCAAGGGCAAGATGATCAACCAGATCCAGGAGGACACCGGCGCCGACATCACGATCGAGGACGACGGCACCATCTACATCGGTGCCGCCGACGGACCGGCCGCCGAGGCCGCCCGTGCCACGATCAACGGCATCGCCAACCCGACGATGCCCGAGGTCGGCGAGCGCTACCTGGGCACGGTCGTCAAGACCACGACCTTCGGTGCCTTCGTCTCCCTGCTCCCGGGCAAGGACGGCCTCCTGCACATCTCGCAGATCCGCAAGCTGGCCGGCGGCAAGCGCGTCGAGAACGTCGAGGACGTTCTCGCCGTGGGCTCCAAGGTCCAGGTCGAGATCGCCGAGATCGACCAGCGCGGCAAGCTCTCGCTGATCCCGGTCATCGAGGGCGAGAGCGGCGACTCCGCCGACGACAAGGACGAGCAGACCTCGTGACGACGAGCTCAGCCCGTGTGACGGCCCGCCCCTCCACCAAGGGGCGGGCCGTCCGCACGCAGACCCTCCTCCCCGGCACCATCGACGGCATCGGCACCGTACGGCGCAGCGTCCTGCCCGGTGGCCTGCGGGTCATCACCGAGACCCTGCCCACCGTGCGCTCCGCCACCTTCGGCATCTGGGCCGCCGTCGGCTCCCGCGACGAGACCCCGACCCTCAACGGGGCCACGCACTACCTGGAGCACCTGCTCTTCAAGGGCACCAGCCGGCGCAGCGCCCTGGAGATCTCCTCGGTGATCGACGCCGTCGGCGGCGAGATGAACGCCTTCACCGCCAAGGAGTACACGTGCTACTACGCACGCGTACTCGACAACGACCTGCCGCTCGCCATCGACGTGGTCTGCGACATGCTCACCGGCTCCCTCATCCGCCAGGAGGACATCGACGCCGAGCGCGGCGTCGTCCTCGAAGAGATCGCGATGACCGAGGACGACCCCGGCGACCAGGTCCACGACCTCTTCGCCACCTCCCTCCTCGGCGACTCCCCGCTGGGCCGCCCGGTGCTGGGCACCGTCGACACCATCAACGCCCTCACCCGCGACCAGGTCGCCCGCTTCTACAAGAAGCACTACGACCCCACCCGCCTGGTCGTGGCCGCCGCCGGCAACATCGACCACGCCACCGTCGTACGCCAGGTGCGCAAGGCCTTCGAGGACGCCGGCGCCCTGCGCGACCCCGACGCCACCCCGCTGCCCCCGCGCACCGGCGCCCGTACGATCCGCAGCGCCGGCCGCGTGGAACTGCTGGAACGCCGCACCGAGCAGGCCCATGTCGTCCTCGGCATGCCCGGCCTGTCCCGGCACGACGACCGCCGCTGGGCACTCGGCGTGCTCAACACCGCCCTGGGCGGCGGCATGAGCTCACGGCTCTTCCAGGAGGTACGGGAGAAGCGCGGGCTGGCCTACAGCGTGTACTCGTACACCTCGTCCTTCGCCGACACCGGCCTGTTCGGCGTCTACGCGGGCTGCCAGCCCAAGCGCGTCCACGAGGTCCTCAAGATCTGCCGCGACGAGCTCAACCAGGTCGCCGAGCACGGCCTGAGCGACGAGGAGCTCAGCCGGGCCATCGGCCAGTTCTCCGGTTCCACGGTGCTCAGCCTGGAGGACACCGGCGCGCTGATGAACCGGATCGGCAAGAGCGAGCTGTGCTGGGGCGAGCAGATGTCGGTCGACGCCACCCTGGAGCGGATCGCCGCCGTCACCCCGGACGACGTGCGCGCGGTCGCCCGCGATGTACTGGGGCAGCGGCCCTCGCTGGCCGTCATCGGCCCGCTGAAGGAGAAGCAGGCCGCCCGCCTGAACGAAGCAGTCGCGTAGCAGTCGCATAAAGAAAGCGAGGGACAACGTGAGCGAGCCGCTCCGCGTTGGAGTCATCGGCGCCCATGGGCGCATGGGCACCGAGGCCGTCAAGGCCATCGAGGCCGCCCCCGACCTGGAGCTGGTGGCGGCCATCGGCAGCGCCGACAAACTGGAGGCGCTGACCGAGGGCGGCGCCCAGGTCGCCGTCGAGCTGACCAACCCCGGCGCCGTCATGGGCAACCTCGACTTTTGCCTCCGGCACGGCATCCACGCCGTCGTCGGCACCACCGGCTGGACCGACGAGCGCCTCGCCACCCTGCGCGACGGGCTCGCCGGTTCGCCCGGCACGGGTGTCCTCATCGCCCCCAACTTCGGCATCGGCGCCGTCCTCACCATGCGTTTCGCCCAGCAGGCGGCCCGCTTCTTCGAGTCCGTCGAGGTGGTCGAGCTCCACCACCCCGACAAGCACGACGCCCCCAGCGGCACCGCCGTCCGCACCGCCCAGCTCATCGCGAGCGCCCGCCGGGCCGCCGGCCTCGGCGACCAGCCGGACGCCACCAGCACCTCCCTGCCGGGCGCCCGCGGCGCCGACGTGGACGGCGTCCCGGTGCACGCGGTGCGGCTGCGCGGCCTCATCGCCCACCAGGAGGTCCTCTTCGGCGACGCCGGGGAGATCTTCACCCTGCGCCACGACTCCATGAACCGCTCGTCCTTCATGCCCGGCGTGCTGCTCGGCGTACGACGGGTGGTCTCCACCCCGGGCCTGACCTTCGGCCTGGAACACTTCATGGACCTGGACTGAGCCGCATGCGCGCGAAACTGACCTACTTCACCCTGGCCGCCGTCCTGGTCGTCTACTTCGCCCTGGTCGGCACCCGCGGCGTCTGGCTCATCCAGGACGGCCGCCCGGTCACCGTCGCCTTCGGCGTCGCCGTCCTGGTCCTGCCCCTGCTCGGCCTGTGGTTCCTCTGGCAGACGACGTCCTTCGCCCGCAACGCCAACCGCCTCGCCAAGGAGCTCGAAGCCGAAGGCGGCCTCCCCGTCGACGAGCTCGAACGCACCCCCTCCGGCCGCGTCGTCCGTGACTCCGCCGACGCCGTCTTCGCCCGCCGCCGCGCCGAGACCGAGGCCGCCCCCGACGACTGGCGCTCCTGGTTCCGCCTCGCCATCGCCTACTTCGACGCCCGCGACACCCCCCGCGCCCGTAAAGCCATGCAGCGCGCGATCGCCCTGCACGACGGCAAACCGGTGCGCGCCCAGGGCCTGTCAGGGCCTGTCTAACGAAGCGCGGCGGCCCATGCCTCTATGGCGTCGGCCGCCTGGTCGAACGCCTCCGTACGGTGCCAGAAATCCGCGTTGTGGTCGGTCAGCAGCGGCCGCAGCGGGTCCCCGTTCGACCGCGTCACGACCAGCGCCTGCCCCATCACTGTCCTCGGCAGCCCCAGCACCTTCACCGGCTGCTGCGCCGTGCGCACCGAACCGACCCGGTCCCACGGCACCGTCACCGTGTAGAACAGCCCCACCTGCCGCAGCCCGCGCCCGCTCACCCAGAACCCCACCCGCAGCAGCCGCAGCGCGCACACCACCAGCAGCACCGTGATCGTCAGACACGTACCGGCCCCGTGCGTGTTGCCCGCGATCCCCATGATCCCGGCGGCCACCAGCAGATACGCCACGAACACCAGGGCCATCGCGGCGACCGCCACACGCAGCGGCCCTGGACGGTACGTACGCATCCAGGTGTCCCGCGCGGCATACGGGAGGGCTTCGTCTTGCGCGCCGTCCGAGGCGAGGAAAGGCAGAGACACGGCTCGGTTCCTATCAGGGCAGGGGATCGCTCTGAGCGGTGAGGCTATCTGTCCGCTGTGGCGGGAGCCAGCCTGGACATGCTCCAGGCACCGATTTGCCCTGTGTGCGGCGATGTCAGTGCCAGGCCATAGGCTTGTCGCCGCCCCGAGGCCATGAGGAAGGACGTCCGGTGACCGACACCCCCGCTGAGACCGCCGTGCAGTTCCGAGATGATGTGACCGTCGAGCTGGTCAAGCACAGTGCCGCGGATTCCGACGTGTTGTGGGCGGCGCGTGTGTCCACCGCCGGAGAGCAGTCCCTGGAGGAGCTCAGCAAGGACCCCGAGCGATCAAAAGGCCTGATCAACTACCTCATCAGGGATCGTCATGGCAGCCCGTTCGAGCACAACTCCATGACCTTCTTCGTCAGCGCGCCGATCTTCGTCTTCCGGGAGTTCATGCGCCACCGTGTGGGATGGTGCCTCGCCGGGGACACCGAGATCACCCTGGAGAGCGAGGCGGGGAACCTCCGGCGCCGACAGATCAAGGATCTCCACCAGCATTGGCACCACGGGGTGGAGGACCGGCTGCCGGCCTCCGCAGGTGGGGTGACCTGGCACTCCAAGGCGGGCAAGTGGATGGCACAGGTGGGCCGTCACGACAGGAACCACTACCTGGGTCTGTACGAGAACCGCGAGGCCGCCGAGAGCGCGGTGGTGGAGTTCCGTGAGGAGCACCCCAGTACCCGCCTGCGGAAACTGGAGTCCGTGCGCCGTAATCACGTGCGCTGCTACGACGAGGACACGCTGCTGGCGCAACGGGCCCGGATCGTCGATGTCATCGAATCCGGCGTCAAGCCGCTGATCAGGATCACCACGGCCGCCGGACGTGTCCTGCGCTGTTCCATCGATCACGCCATCCTCACACCGGAAGGCTGGGCGAAGGCCGGAGAGCTCGCCGCGGGCGACGCGGTCATGGGAGCCGGCACGGCCCCCCGCCCCAGCCAGGCCCTGGTTCCTCCCAGCCTGCGACGCGGCATCGGCGTGTGGACGTCCATGCAGCGCGACCGGCTGATCAAGGAGAAGGACGTCTGCCACCTCTGCGAGCAGACCTTCCCACGAGAGCTGCTCGCCCTCGATCACAAGGTTCCGGTCGCCGCCGATCTGAACCTGGCCCTGGACGAGTCGAATCTCGCCCCCGCCTGCGAGCCGTGCCACGCCAGGAAGAGCGCGCAGGAGCAGGCCCTTGCGCGGCGTGGGGGCAAGATCGCAGTCGCGAAGCCCGACGTGATCGTGTCCGTCGCCGAGGACGGCGAGGAGATGACGTATGACCTTTCGGTGGAAGGCCCCTGGCACAACTTCCTGGCCAACGGGATCGTCGTACACAATTCGTACAACGAGGAGTCCGGGCGCTACCGGGAGTTGCAGCCGGTCTTCTACGTCCCCGGCCAGGACCGCAAGCTTGTCCAGCAGGGTCGCCCCGGCAAGTACGAGTTCGTCGACGGCACCCCCGAACAGCACAAGGCCGTGACCGAGGCCATGGAAGCGTCGTACCGGCAGTCGTACGACGCGTACCAGGAAATGCTGGCCGCGGGCGTCGCCCGCGAGGTGGCGCGTGCGACTCTCCCGGTCGGTCTCTTCTCGTCCATGTACGCCACCTGCAATGCCCGCTCCCTCATGCACTTCCTGGCTCTTCGCACCCAGGACGAGCGGGCCAGGACGCCGTCCTTCCCGCAGCGGGAGATCGCCATGGTCGCCGAGAAGATGGAGGCGGAGTGGGCGAAGCTCATGCCGCTGACCTACGCCGCGTACAACGCCAATGGCCGGGTGTCGCCGTAGATTCGAACGCAGCGTGGGGCAATATGTTCCGTTTGCACGCTTTCGTAAAGTTCATCTAAGCTGCAGAAACGGATTCCGGTGCTGCCTGAACCCCCGAGCAGGCAGCACCGGAGTCCTCTTCGCAGGTCCCGAGGGGATGACCTCACCCGCGCACCGAGTAGCTTTGTACCCATGGCTCCGACCTCC
>Ga0307516_10008937_pt1 | contig 11231 bp, 10 predicted proteins | sample 19_EM_MG_FD_203310 | JGI IMG/M metagenome (GOLD analysis project Ga0307516, IMG submission 203310) | Populus trichocarpa ectomycorrhiza microbial communities from riparian zone in the Pacific Northwest, United States - 19_EM | ecosystem: Host-associated > Plants > Roots > Unclassified | place...
CATATACGTGTATTCAGACTTTTCACTTTTCCTGCCTTTCTCTCTAAGACAAGACAATACACACAAGACTTCATCGTTCCATCAAACTTCCATCATAATCTTGACAGGTTATGAGCCCGGGTCAGCACAATACCACTCTTGAATTCAAATTCATTTAATCTATTGATTATTATCCTCACGCTCAGTTGAAAAATCTCATCTTCATACTTTTCTGCCGATTCGCCGATTTACCTACCCTGCATTACACAGCGTCACCCAAAATGTCTTCCCACAATGACCAGTCGTCAAAGACCTACTACACGTCGAAGTTCGGGTCTATCAAGAAGCTAAGCAATACAAATTACGCTATCTGGAAAGGCAATGTGACTGTTATTCTGCAGGCGATGGGTGCTTATACGATCGTCAACGGAGAAGAAGATGAACCTGTGGCTGGCAATACAGCTGCTGCAAGGACCGCAATAGCCGACTACCAAAAGCGAGGAGCCTAAGCAATATCGGCCATTTGTTTCTCCTGTACCAATGAAGCAGCCATTTATGTAAATGGACTGTCCGATCCAAGTGAGATGTGGCAAATCCTGAAGGAAAGACTCGACCTGACGACTTCATACATTGGACGTACTGCTATTGTCGTACAGTTTCAGAATGCACGGCCAACTGTCAGAGAGAGTATTAGTGTCTACGTCGCTCGACTATGAGCTTTTCAACTTCAACTTCAAGGCTCAATGGAAGAAATTACAGAACAAGCCCTACGAACCCACGTCTACACTACGGCACCATCTGAATTCAAGACCGCCATTGGCTACCTTAAACGAACACCTGATGTCACCATTCCAAACCTCATTACCTGTCAAGATCCTGCCTCGACTTCTTCGTTCTGGCTCGACAGGCAATGTAGGCTTGGGTCTGTGGAGCGAGTGCTCCTACTCACACTTCCGGCGTACTCACACTTCCGGTGTATTCATACGTCTGGCGTGGGCTCGTTGTTCTCGCAGTATCCATCACGCCCAGCGTGGTCTCTTCGCGACTATTCTCACACGCCTTGCGTGGGCTCGTTATTCTCGCGGTATCCGTTACGTCTGGTGTGGTCTCTTCGCAGCTCTTCTCACACGCCTTGCGTGGGCTCGTTGTTCTCGCGGTATCCATCACACCCGGCATGGTCTCTTCGCGGCTCTTCTCACACGCCTTACGTGGGCTCGTTGTTCTCGTGGTATCCGTCACACCCGGTGTGGTCTCTTCGCGGCTCTTCTCATACGCCTTGCGTGGGCTCGTTGTTCTCGCGGTATCCGTCATGCCCGGCGTGATTTCTTCCCGGCTTTTCTCACACGCCTTGCATGGGCTCGTTGTTCTGGGGAGGGATGGTCGCAGCACTGGTCACGGGGATAGAGAGGTAGGTCTGTGGAGAGAGATAATAGATTGCGTGGAGAAGAATCTCCAGACTAACTACCATGCCCTTCCTTTATACTTTTCCTTCCCTCTGTGGAATCACAGCTTGCCCGCAAGACTGACACAGTTCCTCCATAGCTCATCATGACTCAATCGCCGCGCCCAAGGAAAACACATGGTCGCACTCGGCCACCGCGCGGCCAACACCCTACTCGTGGCGACAGGAGAAAGGACGCACAAGCAGTAACGGTAAGACAAAGGGGAGAATGACGTACAACATAATCAAGGGAAAACAATACTCGTAATGATCATAGGAGAAGGACGCGCAGGCTCAATCGGCGGGAGACAACAAACGTAACGGACAGGAGGAAAGACGCGTAAGCATACTCAACAGGAAACGACATATGTGACAACGGAGAAAGGACGCGTAAGCAACCTAACAGAGATGAGGGAGAGAGGTCTAGACCGGCCCGCAGTCAGAGGATATCGCTACCGGAGCGATATGATCGGGCTAGGCACGGTTAGGCGCAGAGGATGACTGTGACTGTGGCAGCCGTGATGAGGCCCAGCCATAGGGCGGCAAGGGTGACGGTGGCCACGGCAGTGGCGCTTACGAGCCTGTCACGCGAGATTCATGACAGTACGTCCCCTGTCCAGACTGAAGCTCCGGCGAGGTCATGTCGGGTAGTTACGGTCCGTCGGCGGATGGGTGTGCGGTGGATGCGGACAGGCCGGCTAGCCTGCTGCCGGGCTTGGAGTTGTTCGTTCATTCGCTGCTGTTCGGTGATGATGGCCCCCAGGGTGTTGGCCATCTGCTGGAGTTGCTGTTGGTCCGTGTCGTGGAATTCGTTCATCCGCTGGGCGAGCGTCCGGTGTACGACGTGGTTGCGGCATGCGTCTCTGGTAGTAGTGTGGTGGAGCATGGTTACGATGTCGTGTAGCAAAGATATTTGTTCGTCTCGGAGGGCTGCTGGGGTAGCGGCACGGGCCTCGTCATCGGCAGCGACTACTTCCGGAGGTGTGATGTTTTCTTGATCCTCTTGAGGGGTAGTGATGTCGGCCAGGGGGTTCTGCGGGGCTGCCGCGCTGCAGCAGAGGTGGTGTTTTTCCATTTTGACCAGGAACCGGCATTCGGGGCAGACCCGCTTTCCTCGGTGCCAGTCTGCGCATGCTTTGACGGGGTTGAGGTGTCGTTCGCGGGTTACTTCGCATAGTTCGTTTGGGTGTGGGAGCAGGCAGTCACATTTTGTCGTTCGACGGCTGCGGCGGCTTTGGCGAGGGCAGTAGTTGTTGTCCTTGCTCTGGCGGTATGTGTTGCAGTAATCATCGTAGCAGGCCGTCCAGTGCAAGGAGACGTGATCGTCGGTACGGGTTTGTCCTACGGCGGACATTGGTGGCGAGGGTGCGGCTGGCAGGGCATTCCATCCGTCGGTCGTGGTGGCGGCAATGCCGCAGTCATTGGGGTGTTCGGTGGGTTCGTTGTCAGGCTCGGTTGTGGTGGGAAACTTAGAGGTGCGGCTGTGGCCAGCGAAGGTCTAGCCTTCGTTGGTGTCGACCGTGGCGGTGGTAGACATGCTGCTAGTTTTGGGGGGCCGGCTTCTCCGGATATTCCTCGTGAAATTGGAGGATGAGGTCGCGCGAGTTCTCGAAGTTGCGGGATGGATACCAGGTACGATCGGGGTCGTGGAAGCCGGTCCACTTGACTCGATACTGGATCTGGTTTCTATGGTATCGGGAGTCGAGGATCTTCTCTACTTCCCACTCTTGCTTTTCTTGGATGATCACTGGCAGTGGCGGTGGTTGTTGGTGTCCTGGGATGGGTTCGGTGCTGGCTGTAGGTTCGAGAAGGCTGATGTGGAAGACTGGGTGTATTTTGACAGTGGCCGGCAGGTCCAGTTTATATGCTCGTGAGCCCACCTTCTTGAGGATGGTGTATGGGCCTATTTGCTTGTGGTCCAGTTTGTTCGATGGTCGGGTTGTTCGGATGTGTTTTCGTTGTAGCCAGACCTTGTCTCCTGGGTTCAATACCGGGTCCGGATGTCGTGCTTTGTTGGCTTGCTCTGCTTGAGACATTTGAGCTTCCTTAATCTCTGCTCGAAGTTCTTCATGCAACCTTCTTAATGCCGCAACATATTCCGACACTTCCGGGGTTTCATTGTTCCGGGTGCCGAGGTCTGGCAGGAATCGAGGGTGATATCCGTAGTTGGCAAAGAAGGGGGTTATTCTTGTGGTTCTGGTTTGTGTGTTGTTGTAGCAGAATTCGGCAATTGGCAACAACCTTTCCCAGTCGTCCTGTTGGTAGTTGCAGTATACCCGGAGATACTGCTCGAGGGTGGCATTGGCTCTTTCCGTTTGTCCGTCCGTCTGTGGGTGGAAAGCTGTGCTGAGGTTGCGTGATATCCCGAGTGCTTCCGTTACTTGTTTCCAGAAGTCTGAGGTAAACAGGGATCCTCTGTCTGATACAATACTGCTTGGCAGTCCGTGGGGTCTTATGACTTGTCAGAGGAAGTGGTCTGCTAGGTCTTCGGGGTTCATGGTGCCCTGGCAGGTGACGAAATGTCCCATCTTTGTGAGGCGATCGATTATTACCCATAACGCGTCTTTTCCGTTGCTCGCTGGCAGCGCGGTGATAAAGTCCATTGATATCGTGTTCCATGGCCGGTGTGGGAGTTCGAGTAGCTTTAGCAGTCCAAATGGCGCATGTCGGATTGGCTTGATGCGATGGCAGGTGTCACAGTGGTCGATGTATCTGTGGATGTACTTTCGTTGCCCTGGCCAGTAGAAGTTTCGGCTAACGAGTTCCAGGGTTCTTGCTCGGCCCGGGTGTCCCACGGCTTGCACGTCATGGTGGTCTCTTAATATGCGTAGTCGCAGGATGTCGTCGTCCAGGATCCATATGAAGCCGTCGTACATTAGCAGCCCGCTGTTTTCCTCGCATAACCCTAGCGCGATCTTTCCGTCGCGGGTGGTCCCGCTCGCCTTTTTCCTCCGGATTTCTTGGATCTCTTTATCTGCTGCGCTTAGTGTCCGGATTTCATTCAGGAGTTCCTTGTCTATCTCGAGGTTGATGGTTTCTGTTGTGTTGGCCTGAAGTGCTTCGAACGCTTCTTCGGGTAATAGGATTCGGCTGTGGTTCTGTCGATGCTTCATATCCCCTTCCCAGGGAGAGTCTCCTGACTCTCTAGAGAGGATGTCTGGCTTGCCGGCCAATTTCCTGGGTCGATACTTGATCACGAAGTCATAGTTAGCTAATCGCTCACCCCACCGGGCTTGTCGCAAATTCAGATATTTTTTTGTTTTCCAGTATTCGAGGTTCTTGTGATCCGTGAGAATCATGATTTTGGGTCCCATTGTCTTGCAGTAGGTATCCCATTTTCGCAGTGCGTCTACGATTGCCAGTAGTTCTTTGTCGTGGATATCGTAGTTGCGTTCTGGGTCCTTGAGTTTTCTTGAGTAATATGCTACAGGATGTAGGATCCCTTTCTCGTCAGGTTGGGAGCAGATTGCTCCTATGGCATAGTCTGATACATCCGTTTCGATGGTAATGGCCCGTTCCAGGTCGAAGTGTTGCAGTATTGGTTCCGTGATCATTGCTTCCTTGAGCGTCTCAAACGCCTCCTGCTGCTTATCCCCCCATTCCCATGCTTTTTCCTTCCTTGTCAGGGAGGATAGAGGCGTTGTAATCTTGCTGTAGTCTCTGATGAACCATCGGTAAAAATTAGCAAAGCCCAGGAAACTCTGTATTCCTTTGACATTCGTCGGTTCCTTCCAGTCTCTGATGGTCCGGATTTTTTCTTCGTCCATTCTTAGTCCTTGTGGTGATATGACATATCCTAGGTATTCTGTCTCTTTTGTGTGGAATTCGCATTTGGACGCTTTCAGCGTCAGTCCGGTGTCTCGTACTCATGTGAGTATTGCCCGGACATGTTCTTGGTGTGTCTCTTCGTCGGGTGAGAAGACCAGGATGTCGTCCAGGTATGCCACACAGAAGATGTCCAGATAGTCGCTTAGGATCTCATTCATCCATCGCTGAAAGGAGGCCGGGGCGTTGGTGAGTCTGAATGGCATGACGCAATACTCGTACAGTCCGTATCGAGTACGAAACGCCGTTTTCCATTCGTCGCCTTTTGCAATGCGGAGGTTGTAGTATACGTCTCGGATGTCCAGTTTGGTGTAGATGGTGGCGCTGGATAGTTGATCAAGGGACTCTCCGATTAATGGCAGTGGGGTTCGATCTTTGATTGTGATTTCGTTCAACTGCCGGTAGTCTACACACAGGCGTAATCTTCCGTCCTTTTTGTTGACAAAGTGTATTGGGGCCCCCACTGGGGAGGTGGATGCGCGGATCCATCCCCGTTTCTCATTGGTTTCTAAGTACTCTGTGAGGGCCTTCATTTTTTCTTCGTTCAGGGGCCTCAGGGGCTCATATGGGGGCGTCTTCCCTTCTTCCAACGTAATATGGTGGTCCTGAGTGCGGTGGGGCGGAGGGGCCATTGGTTCCTTTTCGGTGAACACCTCGAGGAATTCGTGATATTCCGGGGGAATTGGCTTTTTGCTAGTCCTGGAGGGTTCCTTGATTTTGTTGATTACTGTCTGGCATACCTCCCATGAGTCCGTTTCGCCGATTTCCCATTCTTCTTCTGCCGGTGTCTTCTTGTAGTATTGCTCCGTGGCTTTCTCCTCAGGGACGGTGTTGGCTTTCGACGAGCTGGGCAAGCATCTGTCGGCGCAGTGGTCCGAATGGAACTTCACAGTATGATTTTTCCATCCTATCACCGGGTTGTGGAGCTTGAGCCACGGAAGCCCTAAGATGATCGGGGCGTTCCCGATCGTGATACAGTGTAGCCGGATATCTTCTTCGTGGTGGTTGATGGTTAGGTGGATTTGAGTGTCGTGGGTTACCGGCCCGCCGGTGACCTCCCTCCCGTCAACTGTTAGTACTCGTCTTGGCGTCATTTTCTGCTGCATGGGTATTCCGCTGGCCTCAGCATAGGCCTTATTGATGAAGTTTTCTGATACTCCACTGTCCACCAGGGCTGTGGTGGTACACTCCTTGCCATCAGTTCCCTGGATCCTTACTTTGATCATTATTTTTTCTTCCCGATCGTACCGGGTGGTCCCGACCTGGTAGGGAGGTTCCTCTTTCGCAACTGGCTTCTCCCCCGGGTAACTGTTGCTGTTGTCTATTCCCGAGGGCTGTCATTTCCCAACGGTTCTTCCTCAGTCGTTTCCTCGAAGGTGGCTTCCGCGGCCCTGTATGGTCTTCTCCATGGAATTCGTTCTTTCCTGGGCTGGGGGCATTCTTTTGCGAAATGTCCTTTCTTTCCGCAGTTGTAACATTCTCCCGTGATTACTCGTCATGGGAATCGGTTCGTCATCCTTGTGAATTTGAATTGTCGGGTGGCATCGAGGTCCATTGGGTCTCCTGGGGGTGTTGACGGATGCTCTTTTGTGTGGACATGGAAGCGTGCTTCTGGGTTGGTGGTAGGTCGTCGAGTAATGACTCCGAGGTTGCATAGGCGGCTATCTGTTTTGATGGCGGCGGTGGCATAGTCCACCAAGACTGTGGCAGGGGTTTCGCTCATGACTAGGTGCCTTTTTACCTCGGGGTGTAATCCGTCTCGGAATCGTACAATGCATACATTGTCCGCGTAGGGGAGATCTGCTTTGATCTGCTGGAATTCTGCCCAGTAGGTTGCCGCCGTTCGATGTCCTTGCTGGATTTTCTGGAATTTCTCGAATGCGATTTCCTCTGCGTCTACTTGGCCAAACGCATGTCTCATGTTAGTTTTCAGTTCTTCCCAGGTTAGGTTGATTCCTCCTTCCTGGTTCAGGAAGGTTTCCACCCAGTTGCATGCCACCCCCCGGAGTAGGGAGGATGCGTATCCCGTTTTTTTCTCATCGTCGTCGAATCGATTTCCCTGTGTTCTAAACTTCAGCTCGCACTGCGCCAGGAACGTTTTGAATTTTGCTTTTTCTCCTTCGAACAGTTCAGGGTCCCGGAGCTTTGGGTAGCTGGTCTGCGGCGGTCTGTCGCGTGCCGCTAGGAGGGCCTGCAACATTTCCATTGTCAACAGGTGGGGTCCTTCCGTCATTCTTCTGGTTTGTTCTGGTGACTCGCAGGTCTGTGGCCTGGATCTTTGCTCTGGGGTTACTGGACTCGGTGCGAGCTGGTCGTCAGGGACGTCCCTGAATTCGCTCAGGTTGAGGGGGTCCGAGGACTCCACCGTGTCTTTCTTGTTGCTATGTCAGGTGTCGATGGGGGAGACACAATCTAGTGTCAAGATCCTGCCTCGACTTCTCCGTTCTGGCTTGACAGGCAACGTAGGCTTGGGTCTGCGGAGCGAGCGCTCCTACTCACACTTCCGGTGTACTCACACTTCCGGTGTATTCACGCGTCTGGCGTGGACTCGTTGTTCTCGCGGTATCCGTTACGCCCAGCGTGGTCTCTTCGCGGCTCTTCTCACACGCCTTGTGTGGGCTCATTGTTCTCGCGGTATCCGTCACGCCCGGCGTAGTCTCTTCGCGGCTCTTCTCACACGCCTTGCGTGGGCTCGTTGTTCTCGCGGTATCCGTCACGCCCGGTGTGGTCTCTTCGCGGCTCTTCTCACACGCCTTGCGTGGGCTCGTTGTTCTCGCGGTATCTGTCACGCCCGGTGTGCTCTCTTCGCGGCTCTTCTCACACGCCTTGCATGGGCTCGTTGTTCTCGCGGTATCCGTCACGCCCGGCGTGGTCTCTTCGCGGCTTTTCTCACACGCCTTGTGTGGGCTCGTTGTTCTGGGGAGGGATGGTCGCAGCGCCGGTCACGGGGATAGAGAGGTAGGTCTGTGGAGAGAGATAATAGATTGCGTGGAGAAGAATCTCCAGACTAACTACCGCGCCCTTCCTTTATACTTTTCCTTCCCTCTGTGGAATCACAGCTTGCCCGCAAGACTGACACAGTTCCTCCATAGCTCATCATGACTCAATCGCCGCGCCCAAGGAAAACACATGGTCGCACTCGGCTGCCGCGCGGCCAACACTCTACTCGCGGTGACAGGAGAAAGGACGCGTAAGCAGTAACGGTAAGACAAAGGGGAGAATGACGTACAACATAATCAAGGGAAAACAATACTCGTAATGATCATAGGAGAAGAACGCGCAGGCTCAATCAACGGGAGACAACAAATGTAACGGACAGGAGAACAGACGCGCAAGCATACTCAACAGGAAACGACATATGTGACAACAGAGAAAGGACGCGTAAGCAACCTAACGGAGACGAGGGAGAGAGGTCTAGACCGGCCCGCGGTCGGAGGATATCACTACTGGAGCGATATGATCGGGCTAGGCGCGGTTAGGCGCGGAGGATGACCGTGACTGCGGCAGCCGTGATGAGGCCCAGCCATAGGGTGGCAAGGGTGACGGTGGCCCCGGCAGCGGTGCTTACGAGCCTGTCGCATGAGATTCGTGACATTACCGTACTCAAGGAGACCGAGGAAGAAAACAAGGTAGAAGCTACAGCTGCAGTTGTCAATTCGAAGTCAGGAACAGGCCTCTACACTCGTGGTTGTGGAGGTTGTGGAGGTTGTGGAGGTTGTGGAGGTTGTGGTAGCCGACGAGGTCATGGAGGTCGTGGCGGCCGTGCAGGTCGAGGCGGACACGGTGGGAAAGGGACAAAGAATCAGAGCTGTACATATTGCAGCAAGGACAACCATACCACCGAAGACTGTTGGAAGCGGCAAAAGGATCAGAGTCAACAACAGCAAAGACAGTCACGCAAATGCACGCGAGATGCCAGCAGCGATAAAAATGATGTCATCTGCTATCATTGTGATGGATCCGGTCACATGCGCAATGAATGCGAATTGAAGAAACGGGTCGACCAAATCAGAAGAAACCGGAACGGCAATGGTAAAGGAAAAGGAAAAGGACTGCTAGCTATTGAGGACAAACCTTCATCATCCAACCAGGTCGGGGATATATACGAAAACGAAGAATAACTAGCTCACTCGCATGCAATGACAACCAGCTTGGCCAATAGTCCAGTGGTTACCTGCAGCATATTACTACATACTGGTCATTTTGCACTCGCTGCTGAAGTATTACCTTCAACGTGGATTATCGATTCAGGTGCCTCACATCACATGCATAACAGAAACGACTTCACTACCTACGAGTGTCTTTGCAATCCGATCCGAATTCAATTGGGAAACAAAACCTGCATCTTTACGACTCATCACGACTCTGTACGCGTGCAGGATCATCAAATCGATGCACTGCATACACCTTCGTTTCGTTATTCTCTATTGTCGGTTGCAGAACTTGATTCTCAAGGATACCATACAAAATTTGGTAACGGCAAGTACTCTATTCAAAATTCCAATGTCACGGTCATGACCGGAAGTCGAAATGGACAGTTATTCCAAGTCGAACCGATCCATTCTCGTCATTCTGATCGATTGAATTCGTTCGCGCTTCTTTCAACTGCTGAGTCCCACCTGTGGCACAAGTATTTGGCACACCTAAACCACGTATCGATGAAATCGCTATTCGACGGCTACGTACCAACAAATATCTATGAGGTCTACATACTTGCAAAACACGAGCGGAAAATCATTCGAGTTCCAGTATTACGGACAACAACACCGTTCGAGCTCGTCTATTCTGATACCTGTGGCCCCTTTAACACCAAGTCGCACGGCGGAGGTCTACAATTCATTGTGTTTATTAATGACTATACCCGTTACACAACTGTTTACATCCTTTTAGACAAACGTGCAGAGTCCTGTATTTCGGCATTTCAAAGTTTCAAGACAAGAATTGAGAGTTGGGACTATACCATCAAATGGTTGCGATACAACAACGGTCGAGGAGAATACGACAATATGCTGTTCCGAAGAATTCTTGCAGGAAATGGGATCAGTTTTGAACCCTCGCCACTGTATACGCAGCACAAAAATGGCGTTGCTGAGCGAATGATCGGTACTTTTACGGAGAAGGCTAGAGCAATGATGCTTGATTCGCAAGCACCGAAGCAATTCCGGGTGGAAGCGATTCGAACTGCAAGCTACCTACATGCACAAACGCCTAGCCGCATACTCGATGGCAAGTCGCCTTATGAAATGCTACACCGACATCGCCGGTTACAACGGCACCTGACCGATATCAATGCCAACGCCGACACCGATCATACGGAAGATGACAAGCCGAAGCTGCACCATCTACGAAGGTTTGGCTGCCTTGCCTACAGACGGATTCCAAAGGAACAAAGGATCGACACCAAAATGGGAGCTTGTTCCAAGCCATGCATGATGCTTGGCTATGTTCACAATACCACAAAGATTTGGAGAATATGGGATCCAGAGCAACGGAAAGTGGTCAACTGCTCAGATGTCGAATTTGACGAGAATCAAACAGCGCATATATCATGCATTGATAATGAGAATGATGCGCTCGGACTTCCAGAACAGGAGCCGATATATACCGAAGAGCAAGTTGCTGAAACCGGACAATCCGGTCAAGTCGCGCCTGAAGTCGTCGCGCCCGGACAATCCGGTCAAATTGCGGAGCCGAGGTTGCAAGTCGCACCCGGAGAAATACAGCCAAGTGCTGAGAAGGCAGATCATCAGACACCTGACGAGGTAGTCACCGATCCTATGCCGAGTCCAAGTCGTACAGTTGTACGCCGTACAGATGTACGTACTGGTCAAGTACCGTCAAGTCGTACTACAGATTTACGCACCGGTCAAGTACCGTTAAGTCGTACTACAGATTTACGCACTGGTCATCGTACCAATCAAGAAAGACGTGTTACAAGAAGTCATCGTCTGTCAGAGCACACTGCGTTGGCGGCGCATACTGCATC
>Ga0307516_10008939_pt1 | contig 11231 bp, 18 predicted proteins | sample 19_EM_MG_FD_203310 | JGI IMG/M metagenome (GOLD analysis project Ga0307516, IMG submission 203310) | Populus trichocarpa ectomycorrhiza microbial communities from riparian zone in the Pacific Northwest, United States - 19_EM | ecosystem: Host-associated > Plants > Roots > Unclassified | place...
AGTCGAGCGTACGACGTCCTGCCACATTCAGTGTGCATCGTTATATCTGGGCCGACTTATGCTCGGCGTGGCAGGATGGCTGGGAAAGAGACTACCATAATGCCCGTGTTCATGTTTTCACCACACCCTCTGGGCCCATAACCCAGCCCAGCTGATCGTACCTCCACCCAAAACAGGATCCCCCCAAGTTTAAAGAGTGGAATCCGCATACGCTGCGGTGCATCCCAGGTTTCTTGTGCAAGTCGTTCAAAATCGACATCTCGTCTGGATCAAGCCGTACAAGCTGTGACGATTTTCGTTCAGAATCTCGAAGAGAATAGAGGTGGCGCTGACCGATATGTTCTGCCTGATCCTTTCCTGACGCTCGCTTTTGGGAACCACGACCGTCCCGCGCTGGACGCCCCAGCTCAGGAGAACCTGCGCGGTCGTGATGTTCTTCTTCTGTGCAATCGCTGCAATATCCTCGTCCTCTTCCGCGTACTTGTGCTTCCCGACAGGCGCATATGCAGTGAGGACTATTCTGCGTTCAGTGCAGAATGATAGAAGGGCGTGTTGTGGGAGGCAAGGGTGCGCTTCGACTTGGTTCACGGCCGGTACGACGGAGGCGTGCCGGAGGAGGACGTTCAGAGTCTTGATGCTGAAGTTTGACACGCCTATGGTGCGCGTTTTTCCTGTGCGGGTCGTGAGTCGACCGGGGTTGTGGTACGGGATGGCGTTTTTACCGGTGGCTAGAAGCTTTTCCATGTCCTTCCATGTCTCTACAAACGTCGGGCTTTCCTCCGGTTGCAAGGCCCTGCCTTGCTTGCCATTAAATTGACCTGGACCTTTGATAAAGCAGGAGAACATACTCACCTGTTTCCAACAAAGCCTGAGGCCAGTGCATCAGGTACAAGTCAACATACGTGACTCCTAGTTTATTGAGACTGTGGTCAAGGGCTGCAGCGACACGCCCGTGATCCTCGCTCCTGTTACAGGCATCGTTTTGTCCGTTATGCTCTCTGAGCTTCCTGAGCACTCACGCCAGCTTTGTTGTGATAAAGATTTCATTCCGTGGTACATTTGACTCGCGAAGGGCTCTCCCAACAGATTCTTCATCGCCTGTAAAATAGAGTTGGTTGCCAAAGGATTGTGATGGTCAACGACATACCATAGTTTGATGCCTACTAGAAACATAGTAAGGCAGGGGAAGAATGCAGAGGTGCCATTCTTACTGTATCGACATGTCGGTATCCAAGTTCCAGTGCATCTTTGACCATTTGGACGACGTGCTCGCCTTCGCCGACCCGACCCATCCAGCACCTGTTCCACCGGTTCAGATATGGCTGCCAGGAATTCAAGGTTTCTGACCCTATGCCCACAGAAGGAATGTCCTGGCCGTTGTTCAGGCGAAATCGGAGAACGTCGGACATGGAGATAAGATTAGACCACGATGTCACCCCCAACGATCCTCGAGAAGATCTACGCCCAGCGCGCCAAAGATGTCGAGCTCGCCAAATCGACGCCGGGCACGACGCCCGCCGACATCGCCGCCCTCCTCGCCTCCAACGTCGCCCCGCCGCTCATCCCCCTCGTCGCCCGCCTCATACGCAACCCCTCCAGCTCCACTCCCTCCCCCTCCCCATCCCTTGGCCGAAATAAAACGCGCAAGCCCCTCCAAAGGCCCCATCGCCCTCTCCACCAACCCAGCACAGCAAGCCCTCACCTACGCCCTCTCAGGCGCCTCCGTCATCTCCGTCCTCACCGAGCCCACCTGGTTCCACGGTTCCCTCCTTGACCTCCGCCTCGCCCGTGCCGCCATCGATGCCCTCCCCGACCGCCCCGCCATCCTCCGCAAAGAGTTCATCCTCGACGAGTACCAAATCGCCGAAGCCCGCCTCCACGGCGCCGACACCGTCCTCCTCATCGTCGCCATGCTCTCTCCAGACCGTCTCCGCGCCCTCTACACATACGCCCTCTCCCTCGACATGGAGCCCCTCGTCGAGGTCAACAACGCCGACGAAATGAAGCATGCCCTCGCGCTCGGCGCCAAGGTCATTGGCGTGAACAACCGGAATCTGCACGATTTCAACGTGGACATGGCCACGACGAGTCGGTTGGTGGAGATGGTCCGCGAGCGCGACGTCATCCTCTGCGCGCTGAGCGGGATATCGAGCTCGAAGGATATACAAGTGTACAAGGATCAAGGGGTGCGCGCCGTTCTGATCGGAGAGGCGCTCATGCGCGCAGACGACACGAGTGCCTTCATCCGGGAGCTGCTGCAGTGGCCCGAACCTGCCCCATCGAACTTAGTGCAGCTAAAGCCCTGGATCTTCGTTTCCGGCGTGACCGATGTACAGAACGCGATCGACTATATAAACCAAGGTGCTGACATGCTCGGGATCTTCTTCGATCCCTCCAGCAAGATCTCCAATCAAACCGCCTCTGATATATCCAAACATGTCGCGAGTCATCGCATCACAAATGCCGCGAATAGCCCTCCCCAAACATCAACTGCCCCATGGTTCACTGCCAATGTGAGCCATCTACGCTCATCGCCCACCCGCCCTCTCCTCGTGGGCATCTTCCGGGACCAACCTCTAGAATCCATCTTTTATACCACATCCGCTGTAAAACTGGACCTTGTCCTCCTCGACGATACCGCACCTCTCGCATGGGCAAAGCACATCCCCGTTCCCGTTATACGCCGCTTCCATGAAAAGAATACCAGGGACGTTGCCCTCCCGGGGCTACATTCCTTTGTTCTCATCGAACGGGACACGTCCTCCAATTTTACGCAGGTTGCAGGGATTGCCAACAGGGGAGAAGCGGGTCCCAAGTGGCCGCTGCCGATCATCCTTTCGGGAGGCTTGACGGGGACCAATGTCCAAGAGGCGATCCGGACGGTGTCCCCATGGGCTGTCGAAGTGAGTCTAGAACAAGGTAAGGACGCAAAGCAGGTGCTCGCGGCTCTGCGGGCACTGTAGGTAGGTGTGTGGATGGACATCTTGCAATCTGTACCTCTCGGAGAAGGCATGTTAAAAGAAAAATTAAATAGCGTCAGACTCCTAAACTGTAACATATACCATATACCGAGATGAAGATATGTAAAAATGAGAGGAAGATATGCAATTGAGAAATAGACATGGAATCACAAAGAGGGATCGTTAGCACAACATGGAACATCATGATCCATGCTGTTGTTGTGCCAACATCCTCCTGCAGAAGAAGGAATCATCAGCCCATGCAAGTCATCAGAACGATATATAAAGAAGACGCACTGTCGCGCCGCCAAAATCATCTGCGCTTTTCTTTCCCTCAAACTCGCCTCCCGCTTCTCCGCACTGTCCTCCCACACCGCCTTGCCCCCGATCTCGTCCTCAGCCACGACCACATCCTCTCCCTTGGCTATCCGTTCTTGCAGGCTGTACCGCGATATCAGACTTTCGGCTAGTTTCTTCTCCGATGCAGTGCCTCCTCCTCCCGGCCGTCCCACCCCGGTCCCCGGACGAGCACCGAGTGCGTTGTTTAATGCGTTTCCACCGTCACGAGGGTAAAGGGTATAATATGCCGGTGGGGGCTAACGCCGCGTGTGAGCCAGGGCTGCAGAAGACAAGGGAAAAAACAAGGAACATACAGCGTCCAAAAACCCACGTTCGAGTATCTTATTCGACGTCGCCTCCACGCTCCCTGTTCGTAACAGATCATACCGGATGTTATCCCTGTCGGATCAACGGAATAGAATCAGTCGACTCTCTCAAGACCTGAGCGAGCGAATCCGGCGTCGGGTGGCGTGGTGCCCCGCGGGTTCGTCGGATGATAGGAAACCAAGAACTCACACTGGTATATCTGGAAACATGTTCGACACGGTATCGATCTATCCAAGCGGCCAAAAATCAGGTCGGAAACAAAAAAGGACCCGTGGTGCGTACCATTGGCTGCGTCACAGGTTTCGGCCTGAATCCCAGTGTATCCTCTGCGGAACGACGTTCAGGTGTCTCGTTGTCTGCTTCCGAAACGTTCATCGTTCAAACGGTAATTTTGGAACAGAAGGGTGGGGAACAGCATCAGCTAGACTGGGAGGGGGAGAAGGTGGGGGAACGACCGACTTGACGTTGCCCATCTGAAGATGAACACGATAACGGCGAATGCGACGAGGACGTTGACGACTTCTCCCATTAATGTTGTGCAGGGAGTTCGAACGGGGGTGATTTCGGATATATACTCGTTATGTAATAAGTCTGTGTAAACAGTGATCATGTGATTTACGTCATCGCTATTAAAACTCCGCGACACGATCTGCTTGGCTCTGCAACAACCCTGCTTGAATGCTGTGTGTGAAAATGTCGTTAGTATCTGGGCTGTGAGGCCGCCAAAAGGGACGTAGAAAGCAGCAATGGAAGTCAAGATGATGCCTCTGATGGGATGCTTCAAATGTTCAACGTTCAAATTGAGGGGATGATTTCCGGAGGGAGCAAATATTTTAGGGGAGCTTATCACAATTCGAACGGATGAAGGAGCGACGTCTCCTGATATGCGATAAGTATATGAACATTCAACTTGAAATTCAGTGGGTCGCCATCCCGCGACAGACGCATCCTCGTCACAGCCTTTATCTCTCTTCTGCAGATGGAAAACCAGGGGTCTCCTTCGAATCTGTCCTTAAAACACAGCCTTTATGTTCTAGGGGTCCAGAGTCGATAATAAGCCACTGCCTTGCACGGTCAAGAGCTAGGAGAATTTCCAAGTTCCAAAATCCCTGTCTTCACGACATGGCCTTGACACTACTCAGACGAACTACCAGTGGTAAGAGCGACACGTTCTCGCTCGACGCGTAGTATTGCACGCAATTCAAATGAATCTGCAATCAACCTCGTCAATAAACACACCTAGAATTCCCAACAAGACATGCATATTTACCTGGAACCTAGGTCATCAATGAAGGAACATTAGCTCACTGAAACGCCTTGTTCAAGAACGGAAGCATACCAATGATCAAAATTCGTCTCAAACTTGCTCAAAGTGTCGAAGCGCTTCGCCATGCCTTGGTCCCCCTCGGGCGTCTCCATGGCCTCGATCGCATTATTGGCCGACTTTGTAAACATATGCGTGTACAGTACAAACGTCGAGCACGTCACGATGAGTCGCGAATAAGCCTGTTCATCCCCCTGTCACGCACGAGCCAAAGAAGAAAAAGAACAAGAACATACATGAATCAGCTTGGCGCTCGTCAACATGCACTCCTTCAAACACGTATCCAAAAAATCCACATGATCCTTCAACAGCTGGTCAACCGTCGTCACCTTCTCCAGCTTCGCTTCCAGCGCGCGCCAGTTCGGCTCCAGAACCTCAAACGTCGCAAACGCCAAGATCTGCTGCACGAACGCCAGCATGCGCGCGCGGAGGAGACATATCCTCAGCCGCCACTGGCTGAATTCCGGGTAATCGGGCATCAGCGGGCGCCAGGGACCCGTCTTTTGCTCGATCCACATCGAAGCGAGCGACTGTTCGGCGTGCTTGAGGTGCAAGAGGAAGCGAAAGAGGAGCTGGTATCGCAGGATGGTCTTGCGGGAAATGACGAGGGAGAGAGGAAATTTGACTGAGTAGTCGAGGGTGAAGGCGTCGATGGCTTTGAGGACAACGTGAGCGACGTGGAGAAGAATATGAACAGAGTGTATTCACCGAGTATGGGCTTCTTGTCATCTTTATCCCTTTCCTTTCTTTCGAAAAACTCTTGGCTTCCTTCACGATCCTTCTCATCCCCTCCAATCCCGACTACGCTCACAACCTTCATCAGGAACGCATACAGCCCAGTATCCGCCAACGAGACTTTGACATCTTCGCGGAACAAGACGTCCTCTCCCGAGCTGTCCATGTTCAAGGCCAAATCCAGCAGATTCTGCAACTTGACTACCGAAACCGATTTAGCCGCCTTCCGCAACTCGGTTGCCGATAGGTCGAGCATATGCGTCAGGAACGAGGACTGAGAGAGGAAGAAGAAATGTTTCAGAGACCGAAGGCGGGGTATCAACTGTTGGTCTTTGAGGAGGAGTTCAAGGAGGGTCCGGTTGGCGTAAGAATATGCGTCCTCTAGGAAAGCATAAAACCTACGAGGTGCAATGCCTTGGATGCTTGAACGTATATGGGAGACGTGAATCTATCTCACCTTTCGTCATCCATGGCAAGTTCCTCTTCTGTCGACTTTGTTGAAGGCTGAACGTTGATCCCACACTCTCGGATGACATTGAGATATTTGCCTGCAAGGAGAATTTTATGCTTCCACCCTTCCAGAAGTGGAGGAACACAGGCTCCTCCGGGAAGGCGGCCTCCCAGTGTTCTGCGTGGAGGGACTCCCGCTTGCGCCCGTTTGGATGACAACGTCGAGCCATCTCTGAGCTAAAGTTCCCAACTTTAAAAGACATCAAAGGCGAGAGAATAGCGCGAAGTACGCACTGTATATCTCCCCTCCCAGTACTCATCCGTGTAATCCACCGCCAAGATTCCCCGATCGATGAACTTGCTCTCCTTCAGCAACAGCTCCTCATACGGATCCGTCAACTTCCCGGTCGTCACCCACGCCTTCAGCATTTCCACATACGGTCTTCCCGCCGCCCTCAGCAGCGTGCCATACAACGTGCCGGCCGTCGGATCTCCAGACATGCTCTGCATCCGCTCGTATATTATCGTGAGCACCTCCCCGCCTTTGACGATAATCCCGCTCCCACCACCGACTCCCGTGTCTTTCTTGGTGATTTCTGAAAGGACTGCCTTGAGGTTGGCGCCTCCCAGACCGAGGGCTTCGTTCCGTGCCGCTTCTTCAGCATCGGAGTCAGACGAGGATGATGACGAATCGTCTGCTGGCTCGTCTGCTGTTCCGAGCTCGAGGATGAGTTGGTATATTAGTGAGAGGGTATGAATTGTTGGGTGAACGTAAAACCAGAGCTTTTGGAGAGAAAATTGAGGTGAAGTGTTGAAGGCGTGTTCCAGCTGGGAGAGCAGGGTTTGATAATCCTAATTGGGCTCATTCATCGGGAAAAGTCAAGGATGACGAGGAGGAGAGTTGCGAGACCTTGAGCATGTCACGGATTGCGGCACAGAGTGCATGGTTGACTAGACCATAGTCGAGGTGGCTGCGGAGCTCGATGAAGGAGGATATGGCGGTGTAGTACGTTGCTAGGGGGAGAACACGTTCCACAAGATCCCGAAGTGATGAGTCTAATGCCGACTCAGCGACGGGAGAAGGATAGATCGAAGACTGACATACCTAGAGACGGTGTCACGGCGAATTTTATCCCTTGTAGTGGATCATCATCTTCAAGAGAATAGTCGGGATGGGACGTTATATAGGTCCCTTCGATACCCTCAATGACGAAAAAATGGACATCATTTCAAGGTTAAAATACACGGGTGGACATACCATGAGCACATACAAAAGGTCCTCCAGAACGAGCGCCTCCTGTATCTCCAGGGGAACGCGTTCAAGAGTTTCCTGCCTCGCCTTTCCCTTGGCACTTGGTGGAAAACTGACAGAAGTGACCCGTGAGTTGAGTGGTGCCCTCGCGAAGGAGGTCTCCGCGATGAAGGACGGGTCGTTCTGGGCTAAGGTTCTACGGGGTCATGATAGCTCTACTCCAGGTTTATAGATGACATACTTCTTTGCTCATGGGCGCCTGAAGGACGCCGGGTAGCTGGCCCGTCGTTTATATCATCTCGGGTAAGTCTGCTCTGTCGCACGGATGCTATTGTCCCAGCGATCTAGATTGCGATGGGATTAGCCAACGTAGTGACCCGACTGTGTTCTGATACTTTTGTAAACTCTTTTGCAGAGAGACCGAGGTGTTTCTTGCGATTTCCAGGTCGCGGCTGTGGCGTGTAAGAATCCATCCCCAAAGCGCGAGTAGCACGTGATCAGACGCGCCCCGCGTCAACCTGCCACGCGAGCGGGGTTCGAAAACCAGAGATGGCCGAGATCAGCGCGTCACCGAATCCTTATTCTTTCTAGCGCCTCGCGAGTTTTTGGCACCTCGTTGGCTCAGCCCAGGTCTTCTTTGATCCGTTCGTCGCGCCCTCAATCGTTAATTAGGTTTTATCGGTTTCTACGCGATCGTGGTACGTCAATGTTCAAATTTCCTTTTACTACCCCCAGGCCTCATACATTGTCAATTTGTCCGGTTGGAATGGCAGAGACCTGTAGTAAAGAATCGGCTATATCTGTGCAACCGTGGCACTCATCTGGTTAGAGCAGGAAGAAACACGGCGCCAAGTGCTGTCGTATAATCAGTTTGGCTTGGCGGTGGGTCTCTTCCAACAACTGCATGCGCATGATATGTATTCTGATTATGCAAAGTTTTCACGGTTGAACTTCCAGAACACCAACCGGGGTCTCCGCGTCAGCAACACTCTCCTGTTGTATCATGATCGAAACTTCCGAACGAGACACACTTTGGAATAAATCAGAAGCCCTCATCGTACGTGTCTATTAACTTGAATTCGGAATTCGCAGGAGGCTATACTCGACCAGACAGGCCGACCATTTGGAGGCATACGTCGACACACCGACGAACCAAATTGTTCCTGCTACAGTACGTGCAAGATGTCCTCGCCGTCGTACAACAGAAAGTAGACCTTCTCGGCCAAGACATCTCCCAATCCGAAGATATATCCGACCATCAAACACGTTTCGAACATCGCGAACAATACGCCGCGCTCATCGACCGCCTAAAAACCATCATCGCACCGCACAAGCGTCTCCCAGGAACTTCTCACCGACATCCCCCATTTAGCCCTCCCGGAGGACTTCCGGATCCGTGTCCCCTGTCGACTCTTCTCTCTAGCCCGTAAGAGAGAACATGTTTTGCCATGGTCATTCGGCCACATCTGCTCCTCGTGGCGACAGGTAGCTCTCGCTGATCATCGTCTCTGGAACCGCATCGGAATCCAGAAAAAAATTGAACCGTTTCATAGACAGAAACTGGAAACAGTCCTGCTCCGCTCGGGGTCATCACCTTTGGACTTTGAGATGACTACAGATTATTCCTTCATTGACGTGTTAGATATCATCCTCCCACGGGCAGGCAGGATCTCTCGGTTGACTCTGCGGGCATATCCAGGGAACTTGTCTTCATTCCTCTCCAGGTTTTCCCTTCCTGGCTGGACGCTTTCCTGCTTGACCGAGATCATCCTCTTTGGTAGCCATCTGGAGATACGCGATGACGGCATCCACATCTTCGGAGATCGTCTTCTCCTGCGTAAACTCAAGCTCTACTTGTATGAGCGCCAGCCTGAGTTATTGAACGCCATCCGCGGGCTGCACATTCCCTTTTCTCAACTAACTGAACTCTCCCTCGATCTACACTCCTCCCCACACTCCATGGGTTGCATTTTAAAGGAGACGGTCAATCTTGTACAGTGCTCAATCAGATTTGGCGACCGTAGTCTCGTTGACGAACCAGCATTTGACCTCGTTCTCCCACACCTAGAAAACTTGGAGCTCTTTTCCTTTACGCTCGAAATACTGATCCGGGTCCTTCAGCACATTACTCTGCCCTCTCTTCTCCATCTTTATGCTTACTGTCCCTCCGCCTGGCAAAGCACCCGATGCTTTACCCTCAGAGGTACTAGCTTTGGTGAACAGATCCTCCTGCCACCTCACCCACATCACACTAGAGAGTAATTTAGGGTCCCCCGCCGGGCGCTTACATCGCTCACTACTATCCATCAGCGGTGTCCACCTGCATCAACTGTCCAACGAATAGCCTGCCGAGAGCTCACCCTGAATAACTGGATTGCGCGCTCGAAGTCGACACTGTTACGGATCTGAAAAACATGGTGGAAGCTCTGGTCAAATGGAGAGGCTACGTTTCGCTCCGAATGTAAAATTGCAAGCAGAAGCGCTGCTGGGAGAGAAGAATTTCAAGTTCGTTGCTGGGAAAAGGAAATGAAAGTTTTGTTCAGACGACCTGCTATCGAGGGCCAGGCGGAGCTTCTAGATGACGACGATAGTTTGATACCAAACAAGCTAGATTAATTTTTTTTTTGAAGAGTGGTTTTTGCGTGACATCCGTGCCCACCGCGCGTCGATACGTATAGGAAAACATACTACACGCAATACTAGTGTACACTAGGCGCAAACTCACAGCCCTCCGACACAGCAGCCGCCAGCTCTGATCAAATCAAGCTCCAAGTCTGCTGGTGGTTGTCGACCTGGGGATGCCACTGGAGAGGCTTGCCAAATTCTCCGTCGGACCATGTTACTCGCTGTTCGGGTCTTTTTTACTACATCTCTCAACGCAATCATTGGAAGAATCAGTCGTGCCAGTTGCAAGTCTTTCCACCAAATTCAAAGTCATAATATCTTTAACACCTTTACTATCGCCAGTGAGTAGTGTTTCCGACTTCAACTTCACCACATCCTTTGCAACTCGAGTTCCTACACGAGCTTGCTTCAATTTTGAACTCGGCGAATACTCCAAGACGAGTGCACGCATGAATCCCGGAAGGTGACCCAAGAATCTTGAAGAAATATTTCAGCCCTGGTCAGCATTCCGAACGTGTTCACCCTACGAAAGAACCCGGGTAAGAGAATCGCCCGCCAGTGTAAGTGAGGGAAGAAGGCCTGGCACTCAGGTCAAATTGATATATGCATTTCCAAGCGGATTGTCCGCGTGATCCAATGTCCCGAATTCATAATCGAACATCACTGTGGATGCCTCACATTTGAGACGATTTTCCATGCGGAGTAGACCGATTAACGCACCTTTCCCAAGAGAATCGAGAGCTGCCCGAGAAATGCTGGAAGGAATATCGCATATAATCGATTGATTGCTCGATGCATATATACTCTCTCTCCATTGACCCGCAAGCTTTGGATGGGAATCGGATACAGGCATGGTCAGTGCGCACTCGTACAGTGATTTTGGGGGTGACAAACCTTGGAAGAATACGCAAAGAATATTGCAGTAGATGCCTTAACTACCAGTGTAGAAAACCCGGGAAACTAGTAGTACTCTTTTGTCTTTTATGAACATTGCCTGAGAGAGGTTAGGTTAAACGGTGCGACGACACTTGAGCGTCGCAGAAGTGACCAAATGTACCATCGGCCCAGAAAAGGCCTTGGCCGGAGATGAGCCGGGAGCGCGCACGACGTTCGGGAGTTTTTGGAAAGTTGTAACCCGACGTTTGGAAGATGTAATGGATAGATTTAGGATCTGAGATGAGCAGGCCGTTCACCTGTACATGAAGTCCGTTCAGCTTGC
>Ga0307516_10008940_pt1 | contig 11231 bp, 8 predicted proteins | sample 19_EM_MG_FD_203310 | JGI IMG/M metagenome (GOLD analysis project Ga0307516, IMG submission 203310) | Populus trichocarpa ectomycorrhiza microbial communities from riparian zone in the Pacific Northwest, United States - 19_EM | ecosystem: Host-associated > Plants > Roots > Unclassified | place...
CGAGTGCGACGGTTGCCTGGGCGCCTGCCCGGAGACCGCGATCATCAAGCTGGGTGTCGGGAACCGCTACCGGATCGACCTCGACCGCTGCACCGGCTGCGCCGAGTGTTACGACCAGTGTCCCGTACACGCGATTGAAATGGTGTCGGAGCAGCAGGGGGTGGCGGGACAGTGACGCGGACGACGATCGATGGAAATGAGGCCGCTGTCTCGGTGGCTTACAGGCTCAACGAGGTGTGCTGCATCTATCCCATCACGCCGTCCTCGACGATGGCGGAGCTGGCCGACGAGTGGTCCAACGCTCAGCGGGCCAACGTGTGGGGCAGCGTGCCGACCGTGGTGGAGATGCAGAGCGAGGGCGGCGCCGCCGGTGCCGTGCACGGCGCGTTGCAGAGCGGCGCGCTGACCACGACGTTCACCGCGTCGCAGGGACTGCTGCTGATGATCCCGAACATGTACAAGATCGCCGGTGAGCTGAACCCGGCGGTGCTGCACGTGGCGGCCCGGTCGCTCGCGGCGCAGGGTCTGTCGATCTTCGGTGACCACTCCGACGTGATGGCGGTCCGCGCGACCGGGTTCGCGTTGCTGGCCTCCGCGTCGGTCCAGGAGGCGCACGACCTGGCGCTGGTGGCGCAGGCCGCCACGTTGCGGACGCGGGTGCCGTTCGTGCATTTCTTCGACGGGTTCCGCACCTCCCATGAGCTCAACACCGTCGAGCTGCTTTCCGACGACGACCTGCGGGCCCTGGTGCCCGTGGAGTTGGTCCAGGCGCACCGCGGCCGGGCGCTGTCGCCGGAACGGCCGTTCATCCGGGGCACCGCGCAGAACCCGGACGTGTACTTCCAAGGCCGCGAGACGGTCAACCCGTTCCACGCGCGGGTGCCGGACGCGGTGACCGAGGCGATGCAGGCGCTGGCCGCGCGCACCGGGCGGCGGTACGGCATCGTCGAGTACGCCGGGGATCCCGACGCGGACCGGGTTCTGGTGCTGATGGGTTCCGGCGCGCAGACCGTCCGGGAGACCGTGGCCCAGCTGCGGGCGGGCGGCGACAAGGTCGGTGTGCTGCAGGTGCGGCTGTACCGGCCGTTCCCGACCGAAGCGCTGCTGGCCGCGTTGCCGGCGAGCGTGCGCCGGATCGCCGTGCTCGACCGGACCAAGGAGCCCGGTTCGCTCGGCGAGCCGCTGTTTCTGGACGTGTTGGCCGCCCTCGCCGAGGCGCACTCCGCCGGTGAGCGGGCAGTCCTGCCCATGGTGATCGGTGGCCGGTACGGGCTGGGGTCCAAGGAATTCACCCCCGGCATGGTCGCCGGGGTCTTCGCGGAACTGGCCCGCGAGCGGCCCCGGTCCCGGTTCACCATCGGGATCACCGACGACGTCACCGGCACCAGCCTGCCCTATGATCCCGGGCTGGACATCGAGTCCCCGCAGACCGTGCGCGCGGTCTTCTTCGGCCTCGGTTCGGACGGCACGGTCGGCGCGAACAAGAACACGATCAAGATCATCGGAGCGGATCCGCGCAGGTACGCGCAGGGCTATTTCGTGTACGACTCGAAGAAGTCCGGTTCGCAGACCGTGTCGCATCTGCGCTTCGGCCCGGAGCCGATCCGGGCGCCGTATCTCATCGCCCAGGCCGGTTTCGTCGGCTGTCACCACATCGGACTGCTGGAGCGGGTCGACGTGCTGGACCGGGCGGCACCCGGCGCGACCCTGCTGCTCAACTGCGCGCACCCGGCGCCGGACGTCTGGGCGCGGTTGCCTCGCCCGGTGCAGGAGCAGATCCTGGCCAAGGCCATCGACGTCTACACCATCGACGCGGACCGGGTCGCCGGCGAGGCGGGACTCGCCGGGCGTACCAACACCGTGCTGCAGACCTGCTTCTTCGCCATCTCCGGAGTGCTGCCCCGCGACGAGGCGATCAGCGCGATCAAAACCTCGATCACCAAGACGTACGGGCGGCGGGGTGCCGACGTCGTCGCCCGTAACCACGCCGCGGTGGACCAGACGCTGGCCGCGCTGCACCGGGTCACGGTGCCCAGCCGGGTCACCGCCACCCGTGGACTGCCGCCGACCGTACCGGCGGGGGCGCCGCAGTTCGTGCGGGACGTCACCGCGACCATGATGGCCGGCCACGGCGACGACCTGCCGGTCAGCGCGCTGCCGGTCGACGGCACCTACCCGAGCGGCACCACGGCGTTCGAGAAACGCAACATCTCGGACATGGTCGCGCTCTGGGATCCCGACCTGTGCATCCAATGCGGCAACTGTGGCTTCGTCTGCCCGCACAGCGTCATCCGGTCGAAGTTCTACGACAAGGCCCAGCTGGACGACGCGCCGGCCGGGTTCCCGTCGATGCCGCTGGAGGTGCGGGGCCTGCCGGACATGCTCTACAGCCTGGCGGTCTACCTGGAGGACTGCACCGGCTGCGGGCTGTGCGTCCAAGCCTGCCCGGCGCCGGCGCCCACCGAGCCCACCCGCAAGGCCATCAACCTCGCGCCCCGGCAGCCGCACCTGGACGCCGGCCGGGAAAACCTCGCGTTCTTCGAGAAACTGCCGGTCAACGACCGTTCCAAAGTCGACTTCGGCACGGTACGCGGCACCCAGTACCTGCTACCGCTGTTCGAGTTCTCCGGCGCCTGCGCCGGGTGCGGCGAGACGCCGTACCTGAAGCTGTTGTCCCAGCTTTTCGGCGACCGGCTGATGGTCGCCAACGCAACCGGCTGTTCCTCGATCTACGGCGGAAATCTGCCCACCACGCCGTGGACCACCGACGCCCAGGGGCGCGGACCGGCCTGGTCGAACTCGCTGTTCGAGGACAACGCCGAGTTCGGGCTCGGCTTCCGGCTCGCCGCCGACCTGCACCTACGCCTGGCCCATCGCCGGCTGGCCGAGCTACGCGACGCGGTCGGCGCGAGCCTGGTGGACGCCATCACCGGTGCACCGCAGCGCCGCGAGTCGGAGTTCGCCGCCCAACGCGCACGGGTCGCCGAACTGCGGAACCGGCTGAGCGGCCTGGACCGGGCCGGCCCGGTCGTCGCCGACCTGCTCAGCGTCATCGACCATCTGGTCCGCCGCAGCGTCTGGCTGGTCGGCGGCGACGGCTGGGCCTACGACATCGGCGCCGGCGGACTCGACCACGTCCTGGCCACCGGCCGCAACGTCAACGTCCTGGTGCTCGACACCGAGGTCTACTCCAACACCGGCGGCCAGATGTCCAAGGCCACCCCGTTGGGCGCGGTCGCCAAGTTCGCCGCGGCCGGCAAGACGACACCGAAGAAGGACCTCGCGCTGCAGGCCATCGCCTACGGAAACGTCTACGTCGCCCGGGTGGCGATGGGCGCGGACCCGCAACAGACCCTGCGGGCGTTCCGGGAGGCCGAGGCCTACGACGGGCCGTCGCTGATCATCGCGTACAGCCACTGCATCGCCCACGGCATCGAGATGCGCACCGGGATGGACCAGCAGTACCGGGCCGTGGCCAGCGGATACTGGCCCCTGATCCGGTACGACCCGGTGATCCGGGCGGCGGGCGGCAACCCGTTCCTGCTCGACTCACCGCGGGCCCGCATCCCGCTGTCGGATTACACCCAGCGCGAGTTGCGCTACCGCCTGCTGGCCAAATCCGACCCGGACGAGGCGGACCGGTTGCACGCACTGGCCCAGCAAGCGGTCGACCAACGCTGGCAGGTGTACGAAGAGATGGCCACGCGGGGCGCCGAACGGTTCCCCGCCGATGCGAGCAGGACCGACTGATGGATCTCAGCACCGACTACCTCGGCCTGCGGCTGCGTAACCCGCTGGTCGCGTCCGCTTCGCCGCTCTCGCACAGTGTCGCCGGTGTCCAGCGGCTCGCCGACGCCGGCATCGGCGCGGTCGTGCTGCCCTCGCTGTTCGAGGAGCAGCTGCGCTGGGAAGCCGACCGGGACGCCCGGTTGGCCGACGCCGGCACCGACAGTTACGCCGAATCGCTCACCTACCTGCCGCCCGCCGCCGACCTCCAGGTCGGCTCGCGACAATATCTGAGCCTGCTGAGCCGCGCCGTCGCGGCGGTCGACGTCCCGGTGATCGCCAGCCTCAACGGCGTCACCGCGGCAGGCTGGGTCGACTATGCGGCCGCGATGCAGGACGCCGGCGCGGCCGCGATCGAACTCAACATCTACTACCTGCCCGGCGACCCGGACGTCGCCGGCCACGAGGTCGAACAACGGCACATCGACATCCTCGCCCGGGTCAAGTCCGTCGTGGCCGTCCCGGTGGCAGTCAAGATCAGCCCGTACTTCAGCTCCACCGGGGAGATCGCCCGCCGCCTCGACGAGGCCGGCGCGGACGGCCTGGTGTTGTTCAACCGTTTCATGCAACCCGACATCGACCCGGAAACCCTCGCCGTGACCGCGGGCGTGCAGTTGTCCAGCCGGGCCGAGGCGCGGATGCCCCGCTCCTGGATCGCGCTGCTGCGTGGCCGGGTGTCGGCCTCGCTGGCCGCCACCACCGGGGTCGAGGACGCCGGCGACGTGGCCGGGTACCTGCTGGCCGGCGCCGACGTGGTGATGACCGCCTCGGCGCTGCTGCGGCACGGCCCGCAGTACACGCAGATCCTGCTCGATGACCTGACAACATGGATGGGCCGCAAAGGATTCACCGCAGCGCGTCAGGTGCGGGGCATACTCAGCGTCCCGCCGACGGCGGACGGGGCGGCCTACGAACGCTCCGGCTACCTCTCGGCGATGCGCCAGGCCACCAACCACTACGGCCCCGACCGCGACCTTCGAACCTGAGAATCACCGTCGGAGCGGATCAGAGGCGGATGGCTCAGAGCGTGTGCAGGCGCTGCTCGTACTCCTCGGAATCGATCTCGCCGCAGGCGAACCGGTCGGCCCGCATCCGCTCGGCGTACGCGGCATCGCGGCGATGGCGGCGGTCTCAGCGGCATGGCATCGGCCCGGTCTCGCGGGCGGGACCGGTGGTCCCTTGGTGGAACTCGATGCCGCCACCACCGGCCGGCTGGAGAGCTCAGTAGCCGGCGTCGTCCAGGGCTTTGGCGGTGAGGTCGCGGCCGAGGGCGATCATGTCGGCGGCGCGGTGGAAGTCCATCACGCGGCAGGCATTGACCGGGATGGTGATGTGGACGTCCGGTGGGAGGCCCGCCATCCGGTAGCGGGCGATCAGGTCCTGCATGGCGTCCAGCGAGAGGGTGAGGACGTCGGCGATGCGCAGGTCGCCGGGGAGCATAGCGTCGGCGGCCCGGACCGGGGCCGGTGCGTCGGCTGTCTCCGGCGGTTCGAGGCCGCCGGCGCGGCCGGTCAGGCCGTGGAACACCTGGCGAAGACGTTCGCGCCAGTCCTCGAACCGCTGGGGCTCGGCGGTGGCGTGTACGGGGGCGGCGGACTCGCGGGCCGGGCGGGCCTGCAGGGACACGGCGACGGTCAGGTCGGCGTCGGCCGCGGCAGTGGGTTCGATGGGTACCGGGTTGAGCAGCCCCCCGTCGGCCAGGAGGCGGCCGTTGATCACGACCGGCGTGATCAGGCCGGGGATGGCGATCGAGGCCCTGATCGCGGAGCGCAGCGGGCCCTTCTGGAACCAGACCTCACGGCGGTTGGCGATATCGGTGGCGACCGCGGTGTACGGGATAGGCAGATTCTCGATCTCGACGTCGGTGAGGAAGCCGTTCAGGTGGTTGATCAGGCGGTCGGCGGTCATCGCGCCGGGGGAGGTCGACTTGGGGTCGACCAGGCGTAAGACATCGCGTTGTTTGAGGTCGACAGCCCAGTCGGTGAACTGCTTGAGTCGCCCGGCGGCCATGACGCCGCCGACCAGGGCGCCCATCGAGGAGCCGGCGACGGCGACGATCTCGAACCCGCGCTCGTCGAGCATCTGGACGGCGCCGATGTGCGCGTAACCGCGGGCGCCGCCGGCTCCCAGGGCCAGCGCGACCCGCCGTGGCCGGGACATGCCCCGATGCTAGCGGAACCCGATCTCCCCGGTCCCGCCACGACATCCACGTCGCCGGCGAGTGCCGACGATCGGTGCGCGATGGCGCGGACGTGCCGGCCTATGCCTCGCCGGAGTGATCTGAAGGGGCGGCGGGTAGGCGGATGGTGAATGCCGCGCCCTTGCCGGGGCCGCCGTGGGCGGTGATCGTGCCTCTGTGCCCGGCGATCACTTCTCGGGCCAGGGCGAGGCCGAGACCGAACCGGCGGTGGTCGCCGTGTCCGCCGCGGGCGAAGCGGTCGAAGAGCCGCTCGGCGTCGGCCGGGTCGAAGCCTGACCCGTCGTCGCGGACCACGACGGTGACCCGGCGGGGTTCGCTGGCCGGGTCGAGCTCGATCGTGACGTGGCCGCCGGGCGGGGTGTGGCTCAGCGCGTTGTCGACCAGGGCGGTCAGCACCCGGCGCAGAGCGGGTTCGCGGCCGTTGACGACGGCCGGGCCTGAGGAAACGGGGCTCAGGGTGAGCTCGACGCTCTGGGTTCGAGCCCGGCTCTGCTCGGCGGCGACGACGGCCGCGGCGACCGCGGTGAGGTCGACGCGGGTCAGGTCTTCCCGCCACCGGTCCGGTTGGGAGGAGAGCAGGAGGTCCTCGACGACCTCGCCGAGCTGCCGGGTGCCGACCATGAGTTGGTGGACGTCGTCGGCGATTTCGGCCGGGGTTGCCCCGGTGCGCAGTTCCCGGTCGAGTAGCTGGGCGCGGGTGTGCAGTTGGGTGAGCGGGGTGCGCAGTTCGTGGCTGGCGTCGGCGACGAATTGCCGCTGTCGGGCCAGCGCTTCGCCCAGCGGCGCGGTCGCCCGCCGGGACAGCAGTACCGCGCTGGCGGCGGCGAGCAGCAGGCCGATCAGCTCGGCCAGGCCCACCGCCGCGATCAGGCGTCTCTGTTCGTCGCGCTGTGGACGCATGCTGGCGACGACCTGCACGGTGGCCTCGGGCCGGCGCCGGGTGTAGGTCAGGTAGCCGTTCGCCGCGGTCGTCTCGGCCGGGCCGCCGGCCTGTACGCGGGTCAGCGCCGCCAGGTCGGGGAATCCGGCGGGCGGCGACTTCGTGCCCTCGAGGGTGCCGTCGGTCTTCAGTTCGAAGATCCAGGTGTCCGGCGGCGGGTCGATGACGTCCTCTTCGGTCGCCGCGGTCTGCCGTACTTCTGCCTCGGCCGCCGCGCGCTGGCCCCGGCTGACCACGACGACGGCGAGCACGCCCACGACCAGCAGGCTGATGGTGATCGCCGCCGCGGTCTGCAGGCCCAGTACGAGCCGGGATCGGGCCAGCAGCGCGGTGTCGGGGTCCGGCCGGGTCCGGCCGGTCATGGGGTCCCGAGCCGGTAGCCGATCCCGCGGACGGTGTGGATCGCGTCGGTGCCGAGCTTGCGGCGCAGGTAGTGCACGTATGTGTCGACCAGGGAGTCGGTCTCGGAGTCGGGGAAGACGCTGGTCCTGATCTCCTCGCGGGTGAAGACGCGGGCGGGGTTCTCGGCGAGCAGCCGGAGCAAGTCGCTCTCCCGGCCGGAGAGCGTCACGCTCCGGCCGTCCTGGTGCTGGACCGTCCGGGAGATCAGATCGAAGGCGGCCCGGCCGACGGCGAGGGTGGTGGCGCCGGGGTTGCGGCGGCGCAGCATGACCCGCAGCCGGGCCAGCAGTTCGTCGACCTCGAACGGTTTGACCAGGTAGTCCTCGGCCCCGCTGTCGAGCCCGTCGACCCGGTCGGCGACGGTGCCCTGGGCGGTCAGGATCAACGCCGGGGCGTCGATCCCGCGGCGGCGCAACCGGACCAGCAGGTCGAGTCCTTCGATCGCGGGCAGGCCCCGGTCGATGATCATGGCGTCGTAGCGGCGGGTCAACGCCAGGTGCAGGCCGGCCTGGCCGTCGGGGGCGAGGTCGCTCCGGTACCCGGCGCTGCGGAACAGCCTGATCAGCAGCGAGCCGAGCTCCCGGTCGTCCTCGACCACCAGCACCCGGCAGGCCAGGTCGGTCACGCCGTCACGCTCCTCAGGCTCGGTTGTCACCGGTAGTGCGCCGCGTCGAGGGCCGACTGCAGCGAGGTGAGGTAGCCGTCGCTGGTCACGGTAGCGCCGCTGATCGCGTCGATCCGCGCGCTCTGCGCCTGCAGTACCTCGGCGCGTAGCCGCGGCAGTGCGAAGCCGTTGATCTGTTCGTCCTGGCTGTTGCCGCTCGGGCGCTGCAGGACGGTCACCTCGGTGATCTTCGCACCCACGATCCGGACCTGTACCTGCACTGGCCCCCACCGGGTCTGCGCCACCTCGCCGGTCGCTGTGACAGCCCGGGGCTTGGGCGCTTTCGAAGCGGTGCTGTGCTTCGCGGCCGGGGTGGTGGGATCGGGCACGACGCCCGGCGCCGCAGCGGCCGGGGCGGGGCCGGGCAGCGAGCGGCCGAGGCTGGTGCGGTAGCTGAACAGCAGCACCAGCGCGGTGACGGTCGACACCAGGGCCAGGGTGATCCGGCGCATCTCGCTTCTCCTGTTCGGTTGCGGGTGGTGGGTCACCAGGCGAACTCCTCGGCGTGGATCCGGTCGCCGCTGACTCCGGCGGCAGTGAGGGTGCCGCGGACGGTCCGCATCCACGGCGGCGGCCCGCAGAGGAAGACGTCGCATACGGCTACGTCCGGCACCAGCCAGAGCAGGGCCCGGATGTCGCCAATCTCGGCGAACCGGGCCGGCAGCCAGGATCCGTGGTGCTGCCGGCCGCCGTCGAGGTAGATGACCTGCACGCCGTAGCGGCGGGCCACGTGGTCCAGTTCGGTCCGGAACACGGCGTCTTCGTACCGGCGGATCCGGTAGAGCAGGGTCACCTGGCCGGATGCCGGGACCAGGTCGTCGAGCAGTGCCCGCATCGTGGTGATGCCGACCCCGGCCGCGATCAGCAGTGCGTGTTCGCTGGTGCGCCGGGCCGCGGTCAGCGCCCCGTACGGGCCCTCGATCAGCGCCCGGGTGCCGGGGCGTAGCCGGGCCACCCGGGCGCTGCCGTCGCCCAGCTCTTTGACGGTGATCCGCAGCAGGTCCGGGCGGGGCCCCGCCGACAGCGTGTACGGGTTCGCCCGCGACCAGCCCGGCCCGTCGAGGAAGCGCCACAGGAAGAATTGGCCGGCGCGGACGGGCAGCCGGTCGAGGCGGTGCCCGCGCAGGTAGACGGAGACCACGCCGGGTGCCTCGGGCACGACTGCCTCGACGCGCAGCCGGTGATAGGCCGACCGCCAGGCGGGCAGGCCCAGCCGGAACAGCAGCACGGCGCCGAGCGCGGCCGCGTAGAGGCCCCACCAGTAGAGCCGCGCGGCCGCTGAGCCGACGAAATCCGCGCCCGTCCACAACTGGTGCGGCAGCGCCAGCCCGACGCCGAGGTAGGCGTACAGGTGGATGAGGTGCCAGGTCTCGTAGCGCTGGCGGCGCCGCGCCGCGCGCACCGAGAGCACGACGACCACGGTCAGCAGGCTGGTCCCGGCGGTGGCGAGCAGCATGCCCGGGTACGTGGCGACGAGGTCCCACGTCGTCCGTGCGATCCCCGACGCGCCGGCCTGTGCGTAGCCGACGGTGATCAGCACCACATGCGCGAGCATCAGCCAGAACGACAAGAAACCGATCAACCGGTGCCGGCGGGCCAGCAGATCCTGGCCGTAGAACCGCTCGACCCAGGGGATCCGGGCCATCAGCAGCACCTGCAGCAGCAACAGGTCGGAGCCGACCAGCCCGGTGACCCGCCCGACCGCCGTCGCGGGCCCGCCCGGGGCGGAAAAGCCCTGGACACCGCCGTTGGACAGCCACAACGCCAGGACCACGACCACGCTGAACAAGGCGGCGCTCCCGGCGATGTCGGCCCACCAGCGCCGCGGAGGCCGCGGCTGCCACCGGCTCGCGTGCCGGACTGTGATGCTGCTCATGCCGGGCTCCTCGAGACGGGAACGAACGAACCCAGCGTCGCCGCCGAAAATGGGAATCCTCCAAGAAAGATCCCCATACGCTTTCCTCCGATATCGGGCAAAGGGAAAGGACTTTCATGGGCACCGTCAACGGGCTACCGGCGCACGTCCTGCTTGTGCACGCCGTGGTCGTGCTGCTGCCGCTCGCCGCCGTGCTGCTGGTCGTCACGGCGATCTGGCCGAGGATGCGGACCCGGCTCGCCGGCCCGAACGCCTTGCTGTCACTGCTGGTGGTCGTTCTCGTGCCGGTCACGACCAGCGCCGGCGAGTGGCTCGAACGCCGGGTCACCCAGACGGCGCTGCTGCACGAGCACACCGAACTCGGCGACGGGGCCATCGTCGCCGCCCTGCCCGTCGCGGTGCTGGCCGTCGTCGTGTGGTGGCGCAACCGGGAGGCCACCGCAGCGACCGGCGACGGCACGGCCACCGGGCAGCGGACCTACCTCGCCCCGGCGTCCTCGGCCGTCACCCGGGTGATCGCCGCCGTCGCGATGGTCGCCGCGCTGTTCGCGGTGTACGACATCTACCGGATCGGGGACTCCGGTGCGAAGGCCTCGTGGAACGGCGAATTCAGTACGACGGCGAACCCGGGACCCGGCGACGACTGATGCGACACCGACCCGGGCACGGCGCGGCCAGAGGACCCGCTGAGACAGGCAGGCAAGGGCAGGGCCCGCGTCTCGGTGACCCGAGCAGCGGCAGCGCGGGCCTTCGCGACCCCGCCTCTCCGCGCCGGACCGGAGGGGCAGGGGTGCCGTGTGTACGGCTGCCAGTTGCGGATCAGACTGATGGTGAGGCCAGGCAAGGGGGCTCGGGGAAGCGATGAACGCAGCGGCACGTGAGGCATCGGATCTGAGGCGCTATGCCTGGCTGTCCGTCGGGGCCGCAGTAGTAACGATCGCGTTGAAGTCTGTCGCGTATCTGGTCACCGGATCGGTGGGGCTGCTGTCGGATGCCGCGGAGTCGGTGGTCAACCTGATCGCAGCGGTCATCGCGCTGATCGCGTTGACGGTGGCGGCGCGACCTGCTGACGCGAGCCACCACTACGGTCATGGCAAGGCCGAGTACTTCTCCGCGGGCGTCGAAGGCTTGATGATCTTCGCGGCCGCGGGGGTGATCCTGTTCAGCGCGGTGGGGCGGTTCATCCACCCGGTGCCGCTGGACAGTGTCGGGCTCGGTGTGGCGATCTCGGCGGCGGCCACCGTGGTCAACCTGGTGGTGGGGTTGCTGCTGATCCGGGTCGGTAGACGGGACCGTTCGGTCACCCTCGTAGCCGACGGCAAGCATCTGATTACCGATGTGTGGACCTCGGTCGGTGTCCTCG
>Ga0307516_10008943_pt1 | contig 11229 bp, 10 predicted proteins | sample 19_EM_MG_FD_203310 | JGI IMG/M metagenome (GOLD analysis project Ga0307516, IMG submission 203310) | Populus trichocarpa ectomycorrhiza microbial communities from riparian zone in the Pacific Northwest, United States - 19_EM | ecosystem: Host-associated > Plants > Roots > Unclassified | place...
CATGCGCAGCGCATCGAACCAGGTGAGCAAGCGCCGCTCGCGCACCCGCCCATCTGGCGAAGCGTCGAGTGTGTGCCGCAGCGCTTCGAACACTTGCAGCTCTTCGAGCGCGCTCGAGACGGCTCCGACGGTGCCCGAATCGAGCTCTTCGGCGAGCCTTGACGGCAGCTCGCTCACGTTTGCCGTCACGACGGCGTGGCGCAGCGCCGCCAGCGTGACGCGCAGCAGCTCGAACACCCGCGGGTGATACGTCGACAACGCGCCGCCGTTGGCTACGACCTCGCCCACCTTCTTGCCGGTGCCGAAAGGCACACGATCGGAGGTGCGACTGCGTAAGAGGATCGGCTCGCAGGCGGGTCGATGCAGCGTGCCGACCTTGGCTAGCTTGTCGAGCAGGTAGAAGTCTTCACCCGCGTTTCTCCGCGGAAAACCGCGCACTTCAGCGTAGGCGGCCGGCAGCACCGCAATGCAGCTGCCCATGCTCTCGTAAGCGTAGGGCGAGCCCGCGGCCGCTAGGCCGAGCGTGTAGTAGCGCAGCGAGAGCTCGTAGCGCGCCGTGGCCGCGTCGATCGCGTTGTCACCCGAAGGGGTGTGCCAAAACGGCAGCGTCAGCCCGACGCGCCGCGTGCCGTCGGGCGCTAACGGCTCGACGGCCGCGAGCGCCTGAAAGTAGCCGGCCGGCGGCCGAGCATCGGCGTCAGTCGTTGCCAGCCACGCAGACGTGATGCCGTCGAGCTGATGCAGCTGCAGCGCCACATCCATCCCGATGCGGCGCGCTAGGCCGACGCCTTCGCCGACTGGCAGCCGCTTGCCGGGAGACGCGCGGTCGATCAAGAGCAGGTCGAAGAGCGGGCTCGGTCGCCCCAGGATGGCGCTCGCGCCAGAGCCCGACAACGTCGGCAGCTCTTGGCGGCCCGGCATGGGTAGCCGCTCCGCGAGCACGCGCAGCAACCGCGCGTTGGCTTCATGCGTCGCCGCCGGCGCCTCGTCCGTCGCGTTCACGACCGCAATCACGAGCACGCGCCCGGCGGCCGCAGCCAGCGCGGGCGCGAGCTGCTCCAAGAATCCCTCGTCTTCGCGCTGCAGCGGCACCACCACCACGCCCGAATACTGTGTGTGCAGCTCGCGTCCCCAGGCGGCCTCGGGCTCGGCGTAGCGCTCGAGGTACTTGCGCAGCACCAGCTCGGACATCGGGTGCCAGCATAGCGCGGCTCGCGCTAGCGGCGCCCGCTCGCCGCTCAGTGGACGGCGGCGCGGTGAGGGAGGCGCGTGACGAGCGCGGCTTCGAAATCGAGCATTTCGCCGCCGCGGGCCTTTACTTCTGCCTCTGTGAAGTAGAGGCGCGCCATGCGAAAGAAGAAGGCGTGGTGGCGCGATTCGGCGCGGGCCAGCTCTAGGTACGGCACGTGGAGCGCCGGATCGCGCTCTTTCAGCGCCTCTGCCACCATGAACAGCCGCTCGCAGCCGCGCGCTTCGACCACGCCCGAGACCAGCAGCCGATCCAGAAAATGAACGTCTCCGCCCGCCCGGATCTGCGAGCGCAAGGCGTTGACGTACGGATCTTTATAGTCGTCTGCCAGCGTGAGCCCGCGCTCCGCGCACAGCCGATACATGATGTGAAAATGCTCCAGCTCTTCTTTGGCGAACTCGATCATCGGATCCAAGAGCTCGCGCCGATCTGGATAGCGCGCCACGAACGACATGCCCGTCGCCGACGCCTTGCGCTCACAATTGGCGTGGTCGAGCATGAACGAGCCGAAGTCGCCGAACACGACGTCCAGCCATTGTGGAGGAGTTTTGACCCGCAGATCGAGCATGCGCGCGCCGGGTTATAGCCGGCCTGGGCGGTTCTGCTAGTTTCGGGGCCGTGGCTGGCTATTCCGGCACTCCGCTGGCGCAGAAGCTCGGCATCAAGCCGCAGGCGCGGCTGGGCTTTTCCGGCGCGCCGGCGGACTTCGAGCAGACGCTCGGCAAGCTGCCCCCGGGCGTAAGGCCTGTGGCGGTCGCGCGCGCCAAAGGTCCGTTCGATGTCGTGGTCGCCTTCTTCGATCGCGAAGCAGATTTCAAAGTCAAGCTGCCCAAGCTCCACGCGCTGCTCGAGCCGAACGGCGGGCTTTGGATCGCCTGGCCCAAGCGTGCGTCCGGCGTGCTGACGGACATGACCGAGCACGCCGTGCGCAAGCACGCCCTGCCGCGCGGCCTCGTCGACAACAAAGTGTGTGCCATCGACGAAACCTGGACCGGCCTCCGGCTGGTGATTCGCGTGAAGCTACGCAAGTAGGCCGCCAGCTCGGGTGCCTGCTCGGGCCGTAGAAGCGAACGACGCCGTTCCCCCATACCCCTTTCAGGTTGCGGCTCCCCCAGGTGCGGCAATGTCAGAGAATTACAGCGTTGCCGGGTTTCCCGCGGATTTTGTACACCGCTCGGAGAAGGGGTGGATGTGGCGCGAAAATTGGGCAAGCTACAACCTTCCCATGCGTGAAGCGCGGCTCGCCTTCGCCTCCCTCGTAGCTTTAGGGCTGCTGGTGGCGTGTGGCCGCGAGAGCGAAGGCCCTCGCGGGACCGGAGCGTCCGGCGCGGCCGGCGCCGGCGGGTCGGGCGCGACGATTGCAGGCAGCTCGGGTAACGGCGGGGGCGTGACCGCCGGCGATGGCGGCAGCGCCGGCTCGGGGGGCTCGGTCGCCCTGCCGCCTGCTCCGATCGGCACCGACCTCGGCGCGCTGACGGTCGAAGAAGTGACGACTTGGAAGAACAACGCCAAGGGCACGTACAGCATCATTCACGACGACGCCTGCGACTACACGCTCGACAGCTTGTTCGACAAAGCCGATCCAGAGCTCACGCAGCGTGGTTTGCACGCGGCCTTCGGCGCCATCGTCGAGCGCTGCCAAGAGCGCAACACCTGGGCCAAGCTCGAAATTTTGCGACAGCATGGGCACGAGATCATCAACCATAGCTGGGATCACAAAGACTTCGTGATGGAGGCGGCAGCGGCGCCGTTGTCCGTCGAGGTGGATCAGGCCAACCAAGTTTTGGACGCTGGCTTGAAAGACCAGCACACGTCGTTCTTCATTTTTCCGTACGATTCGTTCGATGACGCGGTCGTCGAGCACGTGGGCTCGCTCGGCTACTTGGGCGCGCGCGCCGGAAAAAAGGGCGTCAACATGCCCGACTTTCCCGACGGCCTGCGCGTGATGTTCGACGTCTGGGGCGGCGAAGACTCGATCTACAACGGCGAAGGCGATATCCTGAAAATCTACGTCGATCTCGCGATCTCCGAAGGGGGCTGGTCGGTGCGCGAGTTTCACGGCATCGACGACCTGAGCTACAACCCGATGACGATCGCCGACTACCGCACGCACCTCGACTACGCGAGGTCGAAGGTCGACTCGGGAGAATTGTGGGTCGATACGCCGTCGGCGGTGGTGCGCTACCGTTTCGCTCGTCAATATTGCGGTAAGCCGACGCCGTCCGGCTACTTGCTCGCGTTCGCGGAGCCGAGCGCCGACTGCATGCGCTATGACACGCCGCTGTCCGTGATCTTCACGACCACGGAAGACGTGCGCAGCGTCGTGGCGCAGCAGGGCGAGCTGGTGCAAGTCGCGATCAAGCTCGGACCGAGTCGCTTTCTCATCGACGTGAATCCGGCGGGCGGACCTATCGCGGTCGGCGGCGCCAACTGAAGCCAGCGCTGCGGCGCTCGAGACAGCCAACGCGTTCTTGATGCGCGTGGCCGCAATCCTTACGGCATCTTGATCCGCCGAGCCGCAAATTGACGGTCATGGGCAAGCTCATCTTACTTCCGCGAGCTCGTTCGCTGGCCCTGGCCGCCGAGACAGAGCTGCCTCCTGCTTCGACCGAATCGGGGTACGGCTTGGACTGGGAGCTGCTCCCCGTTTTAGGACTGCTGTTCGTGGCCAGCCTGGCGCGCGTGGTGCACGCCGTTTGGCGTCACGAAGCGTTCGCCACCGAGCCTACGGTGGCGCTGCTTTTCGTCGTTGGCCTGCCCTGGCTTGGCCTGCGATCGGGCGTAAAAAAGTCTCGCTCGTGAGCAGTTGCCCGTCCCGGCACGGTAGCTTCTGCGATTCGAGCTGCGGCGTGGCAGCCCCACGAACGTTAGTCGCCGGCGATGTGGACGACGAGGGTGCGGGTGCGGGGGCGGGCGCGGTGTTCGAAGACGTACAGAGCTTGCCAGGTGCCGAGCGCGAGGCGACCGGCCGTGACTGGGATGGTTTCGGAGGTTTTGGTGATGGCCGAGCGCGCGTGGGCCGGCATGTCGTCGGGGCCTTCGTCGTCGTGAATCCACGGGCGTGATTCGGGAGCGAGCTCGGCCAGCCATTCGCCGAGGTCGCGCAGCACGTTGGGGTCGGCGTTTTCTTGAATCACCAGGCTTGCGGAGGTGTGCTGAATGAACACCGTACACAGCGCCGTTTTGAGGCCACTTTTCGCCACGACTGCTTGCACGGCGCCTGTCACGTTCGTAAAACCGCGTCCGCTGCTGCGAATCTCGACGACTTCTTGATAGGCGCTCAACTTGCGGCGGACTATGCGATCATCAGCGCCCGCGTGCCAGCTCCCGAGCCCAGAACCAGCAGCAATCCGCCGGGTCGTCCGTCGCTCCGGGCGCTCGAGCTGGGCGGGTTCGAGCGTCGGCTCGACACCCTCACTCGGCGCAATCGCTTCGCGCACGTCGCCTTCATGCTCGGCCAGCTGCTGGTGCGGCGCGACATCGGTTCGGCCGCCAGCGCCATGGCATTCGACTTGTTTCTCGCTGCGATTCCGATGCTGGCGCTGGCAGGCTGGCTCTTCGGCAAGCTGCTCGTTTCAAACCACGAGTCGGTGGTGGAGACGACCGCGCTCCTCCTCAACTTGACGCCCAACGAAGTGCAAGCCGTCACTTGGTCGCAGCTCAATCGCTTCGCGCTCGGTACGGTGGCGCCGTTCGCGCTGCTCGGCGCACTGTGGACGGCCTCGGGCGCATTTCACACTTCTATGACTCTGCTCGAGGCTTCGGCCGGTACCGCGCGCCGCCCGTGGTGGCGCAAGCGGCTGGTGGCGCTGGTGAGCGTGCTGGTCAGCATCGTGCTGTTTGGCTCGTGCGCGCTGTTTGCCGTGTGGGTCTCGCTGGGGCCAGCGCGCCTGTTCGTGGCGATTTCGGGCGGCGACGTGCAGCTCAATCCGGGCGTCACGCACTACTTGCTGCTGCTGCTCTTGGCGGCGTTGGGGGTGACGCTGTTGGCTTTCTTCTTTTACGTGGCCTCGCCGCGGCCAGGCGTTAGGCGCCGGGTGTTTCCGGGCGCGGTGGTGGCGGTGCTGGCGGGCAGCTCGGTCTCGGCGGCCTTCGCTTTCTACGCCGGGCACCTCGCGCGTTTCGCGCTCTTTTACGGCAGCCTCGCGGCCGTCGCGGTCACGCTGGCCTGGCTGTGGTTCGTCTGCTTCTCGGTCCTGGTCGGCGCCGAGCTCAACCAGCTCCTCGAAAACGGCGAATAGCTACTGCAACGGCCCCACGCATACACCGAAGTTTGGCGGCAATTCCGACGAGGCTTGGCACTTTTGGGCGCCGCAGTCGTTCTTGGTCGGATCGGTGTTGCAGATTTTGACGCATTGATGCGTGACGCTCGAGCAAACGTGATTCCAGGCGCAGGGGCAGGGCTCGCCCTGCTGACCGCTGCCCGGGGTGAGGCAGGTCGTCGTGCCGTCGGTGCGCACGACCATGCACGCCGTGTCGCCCGTGCAGCGGCAATTGGTCTTGGCCGGGCAGGGGAACGTCTCTTCTAGACTGCAGTTGTCGGCTGGTACGCACACGGGCACGTGCGGCGGCTCGGCGTTACTGGCATCGACGGGCGGCTTGAGCAGCGGGCGCTCGGCGCAATACGTGCCGCCGTGGCAGTCGGTCTTGGGATCGCAGCAGTAAGGAAGGCAACGCCCAGCGTCGCCCTCGGTGACACAGGCGAAGCTTGGTGCGCAGTCTGCCGCCGAGAAGCAGGGCGCGTTGGCCGTGCCGGTGCCGGCCAGCACGCACTGCCGCACCGCCTGGTTGCTTTGACGACTAACCTGACAGCTGTAGTGCGCCAGGCCGGGGGGCTTGTTGCCGGCCCCGCTTTCACCACCCGCTCCGCCGCCGCCTTCACCGGCGGTGGGGGCACCGCCCTGGCTCTCGCCGCCCTGAGCGGCAGCCGCGCCTTCCGGCGCGCCCGCTTGCGACGCTCCGCCTTGCGACGCTCCGCCCTGCGGCGCTCCGCCCTGCGACACCCCGCCGTGCGTGATGTCGCCTGCTCCTGCCATCCCGCCGACATCGTTCCCGGGGCTGGCACCGGCAGCGCCACCCATCGGCATCGGCGTGTAATCGACGCAGGCCGTGGCGTCGTCTGGAATGCACGTGCCGGCAGCACCGCCGACGCCGCACAGCGGGTTGAGGGTGTCTGCCACGCCGCCGCCGGTGCTGGTGCCGCCGGGATCGATGAACATCTGTCCGCCAGGCGCGCTGTCGCTCGTGCCGCTGAAGCCGCCGCTGCCGAACGGGCCAGCGTTGTCGGCGCTGTCGGACGAGCAAGCTCCTGTGAGCATCCAGCTTGCGCCGACGAGCAGCACGCTGCGAGCGAATTGCCGGGACCTGTTCATGCCAAAACTTTCACAGCGCCGCTGCCGTCGCGCTCGCCAAGTACACGGCCAGCGTGAGCACCCAAAGCGTGACACGCTTGCGTAGCTTTGCCTCGTAGCCCCAATACGGGGCCAGCGGCGGCACCACCAGCGCGACCAGCCCGTGCCACCAAGGATCGCGTCGCATGAGCGCTATGACAAGCGTGACATGGGCGACCAGGTGGAGGCCCACCGCGACGCTGATCAAGCCGAGCAGGGCGAAGTCCAAGGCGCGCCAGGGTAACGGCTGCGGCCGGTTTTTGGGAACATTCAGGCCCGGGCGGTGTTGGTCCATGCCGGGTTGCTGAAAAAACCCGCAAAAACCGGCCCTGCCCAGCCGGGGCCTTTATTGTAGACTCCCACCCCTTGCGTCACACCTCCTCGCTCCTCGCGTTTGCCGCGCTCGGTTTGCTCGCCTCGTTGCCGCTCGGTCTCAAGACCGCCCAGGCCGGCAGCGCCACCTCCCGCCCCGACACCATGCCGGTGAGTCAGATTCACCGCGGCATGAAGGGCTACGGCCTCACGGTGTTCGAGGGCACGCGCCCCGAGCGCTTCGACGTCGAGGTCATCGACGTGCTGAAGAATTTCCGGCCGCGCCAAGACCTGATTCTGGTCAAGACGAAACATCCCCGACTCGAGATCGTCAAGGTCGTGGCCGGCATGAGCGGCAGCCCCATCTTTCTCGACAACAAGATGATCGGCGCCTACGCCTACGGCTGGAGCTTCGGCTCGGAGCCGGTCGCGGGCGTCACCCCCATCGACAACATGCTCGAAGAGCTGCAGCGCCCGCTGCCGGATCAAATCTTCGGCTGGCCGCTGAAGCCCGGAAACAAGCCGAGCGCCGCAAGCGGCAAGCAAGCCATGAACGACGCCGGTCGTTTCCGCGGCGCCCACTACGACTTGCAAGAGCACGCCCAGGCGCTCGCGCAGCGCCAGGCGCCGGCAGACGCCGTCAGCGCCAAGCCCGTCGCCACGCCGCTGCTCGTCGGCGGCATGACCAACGGCGCCATCGCGCTCACCCGCGACTTGCTCTCGCCGCTCGGCATCGAGCCGCTGCAAGCCGGTGGCGGCGGCGCGCAAGATCCGTCGGCGCCCACTCGCTACGAAAATGGCGGCGCCATCGGCGTGCAGCTGATTCGCGGCGACATGAGCGCCATGGGACTCGGTACCGTCACCCGCGTCGAAGGCGACAAGCTCGTCGCCTTCGGCCACCCGATGATGGAAGCCGGCGTCACCTCGCTGCCCACCTGCATCGGCAAGGTGCTGTGGTTCCTGGCCAGCGACCAGCGCAGCTTCAAAATTGGCATGGGCGTGCGCGACGTGGGCGCGCTGATTCAAGATCGCCAAGCCTCGATCACGATTTCGCACTCTGCCGTGGCGCCGACGGTGCCGCTCAAAGTCTCCGTCAAAGGCATGCCGGGTTTGCCGAGCTCGAACTGGAGCTTCGAGATCGCGCACGAAAAATTCATGACGCCGTCGTTCGTGTCGGTGGCTATCGGTAGCGCCGTGCAAGCCGTCGCCAACGAACGCCAAGACGTGTCGTGGACGGCCGTGAGCAAGCTGCGCATCAAAGGCTACGGCGAGATTCGCCTCGAAGACTACGGCGTGGCCATCGGCGGCACGCCCGAAGCCGGCGAGTTTGCGCGCTCGAACCTGGTGCGCGCCATCGGCGCCGTCATGAACAACCCCTGGCAGAACGCCATCGTCGAAAGCGCCGACGTCGAGGTCGAGCTGCACTACGCGCGCGACATCTTGCGGCTACGCGGCGCCGAGCTGCTCGAATCCGAAATCGACGCCGGCAAGCCCGCCCACATTCGCGTCACGCTCGTGCCGTATTCGGGGCCCGAGCAAACCAAGGTGCTCAGCGTCGACTTGCCGGCCTACTTGGCCGGCCAAACCGTCTCGCTCGAGATTTCTCCCGGTTACATGGAAGAGCGCGAGGTCGCCGCGCCCGACTCACTCAAAGACATGATCAGTAACTTCGTGAGCCCGATCTACCCGCCCAAGTCGCTGGTCGTCAGCTTCGACACCGGCAGCGGCTTGGCCTTCCGCGGTCGCGTGGCCAAAAACCTGCCGCCCGGCGCCGTCGACGCCATTCGCCCGACCACCAGCTCCATCGGCCCCGACAGCGTCGAAAGCTCGGTGCGCGCCGTCACGCCGATCGGTCAATTCGTGGTCGGCCGCGACCGCGTGAGTGTCCAGATTCGCCCGGCGCTTCGCTGATTCAAGATTTTTTCGGTGACGTTCGTCGCCTTCGTTTCGAGCCCAGCCATGCACAAGATCGTCCGTTACTCCCTCGCGTCACTCCTGGTTCTGGCCGCAGCCCACGCGGCCGCTGTTGGCACGCGCCGCTTCGTCCTCGACGACACCTCCGAATTCAAAGGCGGTGACCTGAAAGGCGTCGCGCTCGATTCCGAGGGCCACGTTCGGGCGGGCTTCAGCTTGGGTTCCGTGCCGGCGTCGCAAGCCACCGCGGTCTGGGCAGCCTTGCCGATGCCGGACGGCTCGCTTTTGCTCGGCACCGGCAACGAAGGCAAGCTGCTCAAGGTCGCGGGCGGCACCGTCACGGTGCTGGCCGAAACCAAAGCGCTCGTTATCACCTCGCTCACGCAGGCCTTCGGCGGCGCCGTCATCGCCGGCACGTTGCCGGACGGCAAAGTCATGAAGTGGGAGAAGGGCAAGCTCAGCGACTTTGCGACGCTCAAGGGCGCCGAGCACGTGTGGAGCGTAGCCTACGACCCCAAGGCCAAAGCCGTTTACGCCGCCACCGGCCCCGAGGGCAAACTCTTCCGAATCTCGCAAACCGGTGACGCGCAAGTCTACTTCGACGCGCCCGAGCAACACTTAATGAGCGTCGCCGTCGCGCCCGACGGCACCGTTTACGCCGGCGCCAGCGACAAAGCCAAGCTCTACAAAATCACCGCGCCCGGCCGCGCCAGCGTGCTTTACGACTTCGGCCGCACCGAAGTGCGCGCCATCGCCGTCAGCCAAAAAGGCGAAGTGTTCGCCATCGCCAACGATATCAAGTCTTCTTCATCGGCGCCGTCGCGCTCGCGCGGCGAGAACCCGGCCGCACCCAGCGGCATGGCCGCCAAGACCAAAGGCAAAGGCACGCTGTTCAGCTTCGGCGCCGACGGCAAGCCCGACCAACTGCTCGACGATTCGGACGAGCACTACACCAGCCTGTCGCTCGGCGACGACGGGCGCCCGTACGTGGGCACCGGCGTCGAAGGCCGCGTGTACACGGTCGACGCGGGTCACACCTCCGTGCTCGTGGCCGACGCCGACGAGCGCCAAGTCGGCGCGCTGGTGATGGCCGGCAAAGACCGCTACGTCGTGTCGAGCGATCCGGCGGTCGTGCACGCCGTCAAAGGCATCGGCGGCCCCGACGCGGTGTGGACCAGCAAGGTGCTCGACGCCGGCATCCGCGCGCGCTTCGGCCAATTGTCGTGGGACGCGTCGGGCACGCTCGAGCTTTCGACCCGCACCGGCAACACCAAAGAGCCGGACGACACTTGGAGCGCGTGGAGCAACGGCGTCACCGCACCCGGCTTGGTCACGAGCCCGGTCGGCCGCTATCTGCAGGTGCGCGCGCGCTTCGCCAAAGATCCGAACGCGGTCTTGAACCAAGTCGAAGTGGCGTTCTTGACCGACAACCTGCGCGCCGTGCTCACCAGCGTAGACGCCAAAGGCGGCGACGGCGAAACCGGCGACGATCAGCCCAAACAATCCGGTGGCCCCGTCACGCACAAGCCCGACTCGAGCTTGAATCTGACGTGGAAAGTCGACAACCCGGACAAAGACGAGCTGCGCTACCGCCTGCAGTACCGCCTGCTCGGCACGAGCGACTGGTTCGATCTGCTCAAGCCCGGCGAGAAGCTGACCAAAGAGAACTACAGCTGGGAAACGTCGGACCTGCCCGAAGGCCGCTACCGCGTGCGCGTGACCGCCACCGACGACCTATCGAATCCGCCCGATCGCGCCACCAAAGACACGCGCGAAAGCGGCGTCGTGCTGGTCGACAACACGCCCCCCAGCATCGACGCCCTCGCCGCCACCGGCACGCACATCAAGGGCATCGCCCAAGACGGCGTCGGCCCCATCGCGCGCATCGAAGTTTCCGTCGCCGGCACCGACGAATGGTTCCCGTTCTTCCCCGCCGACGGCATCTTCGACGAACAACGCGAAGAGCTCGACATCGACGTCAAAAACATCGCCAAGACCTTGCCCGCGCTGCTCAGCGTGCGCGTCTACGACAAAGCTAACAACTTCGTCGTGCGCAGCGTCTTCGTGAAGTAACGCCACCCGCACGCGACCGCCCTGCACCCCGCTCCCGCCCGGCCACTCCAAAAAATCCGGCGAAATTCCGTGATCGCATAGCATCACTTGATGCTATGCGATGCCGCGATCTTGCCTCAAAAATCCAAGGCAAACGCGGGAGCCAATGGTGCGCGAAACTGCCGCGCATGTTACCAATAGTGGTGTGGCAACGCCGCTCCAGCCTCCTGCCGAGATCGAGCAAACGCGGCGCGCGCTGCTTGCGTTCGCGGGCCTCGACTTGGTGCTGTTGTTCGGATCGTTCGCTCGTGG
>Ga0307516_10008944_pt1 | contig 11226 bp, 17 predicted proteins | sample 19_EM_MG_FD_203310 | JGI IMG/M metagenome (GOLD analysis project Ga0307516, IMG submission 203310) | Populus trichocarpa ectomycorrhiza microbial communities from riparian zone in the Pacific Northwest, United States - 19_EM | ecosystem: Host-associated > Plants > Roots > Unclassified | place...
GATCAAAGCTGTGGTCCCGTACATGCAAAGCCGAGCTTTTTTTAGGAGCTGGGGGTCTGTGCTCTGGCCTATTATGGCTTGTATCGTCGAATGCGGCATATCGGCCACAGCTTGGATGCCGCCAGGGAACACACTGAGTATGTCACCTGCAATCGCATGATCGAACGATGTGGTCGAGTCCGATAGAATTCGGGAAACCTCCACCGGATCTTGCAGCCGTTCCGGAGGCGAGCTGGAGAGGAGTTCTTTGACGATGATTGGCAGGTGATAAGCGGTGTGCTCGACGGTCAAATCGCCCAGATGACCTTGCAAAGAGACAATACAAACAATCGGTCCTTAGTCAGGCGCTTCGACCGTGCCGAAAGCACACATACCGTCGAACACGCCGGTAAAGGTCCAGACCCGACCGTGCACATTAAGCCGCTGGACGGTGTACCGATCCTGAGTAGAATAGACGTGACACGGCTGGAAATTCACGCCGTATGCCGAGTAACGGGCGCCGATAGGGAAGGACAACGGCTTTGCCATGAGCTCGAGCTCTCGCGCCAGCTCAGCTTCTGGCAGGATCTGATACTGGCGGGGCCAGGGGCCATCGTCTGGGCCGACGCGAGAGCCAGGGATTTCGACGTCGTAGGCGACGTCCTGGACGGCGGGGAGTGTCTTGATCATGAGGAGGGGAAGGGGGGCGAGGAGACGAGGGTGGTTCACTCGCATCGGTCTAATATATGCCCCCACGCTGAACATTCCAACACAGTCCATCCTTGATTCGAACCTCGAGGCCTGCCTTTCGAATCACGACCGACTGTCCCAGCATCAGTCACCATTCTAGCTTCCAGGCTCAGGGTCTCTCCCGGATCGGACCGCCGGGACGCCTTACCATATTAGGAAACTAGGTTAAACAATCACGTGGCTCCGCTTGACCTGCTCACCCGAACGCGACTTTCCTTTTTTGGAAGCGAATTGTCCTTTGTTGGCGTGGACAATGGCCGACGGTCCATTGCAATTGTTGCGAAGAAATGAATAACTCGTGCAGTCCGGACGGTTCCCCCTCTTTCTCTCTTCCCACCACCACCCTCTCGACTGCATGTACTTGTCCGGCCTTTTCCTTCCTGCGCTCCTTTTCCTCGCAAAGTCTGCTGGTCAGTCCAACTTGGCCCAAATCACTCCGCAAACTGAATTTTCCGCGATAGATGCAGCTCAATCGACCGTTGTTTGCGTTGCTGGTCAATGTATCCAAGGATACACCAACCTAACCAGTTGCGTTCCCCCGCTGTTTCCTCTCTCTCCGTCACATCCTTAACCAATCACTTCACCTCCGTAGTTGGTGCTCAACTGTCCGCCCCTGGTGCGGCGACTGACATACGATTACTGCCCGGACGCTATACGACCACCACGAACCCCGGACTACTTCACTCCCTTCTCACGAACAAGGATGCTACCCTGAAAGCATTGTCCCAAGGTTTCACGACCAACAGCACGGTTTCTTTACCTCTCGACATTGCCCTCCAACCTGGGGTTGCAGTCTACTCCCAATCGATGTACAGCGGCAACGAACTATTCGCCCCCCTTCCCACCTCCCCCACTGGGAACTCCTCTACCCCGATCACCTCCCAGTCGTTCGCGCTTTCATCAAACGTCCTGCTCTCTCTACAATCTGGCTCCAACCGCGTCGTTTTCTGGAGTTCCGTCCCCGATGTTGCCCAACTCCCCGTTTCAGTCACAACAGGCGCCCTTGCAATCCTGGACATCCAGTCATCGTCATGCACTCCTGCCTGTTCCGGTAATGGGGTGTGTTCTGCTAGTGGGACTTGCACTTGCCCGACCGGTTTCACGGGTTCCGCCTGTGAATCGTGCGCGGAGGGTTTTTTTGGCCCCAAATGTCAACCCTGTCCATCCAATTGTAACAAGTGCGACCAGGGAATCACCGGTACCGGCGTTTGTCTTACCCCCGCAGTAACCAACTTGCCGTCAACCTGCAACTGTCTCAACGGCGTTTGCGGTTCCGATGGAAAGTGTACGTGTAACCCTGGCTGGACCACTGGCACCAATGGCACCTCGTGTTCGGCGTGCGGCAAGGGCTTCTTCCAGACTACTAGCGGTGATTGCAAAGGTCGGTTCCCACCTCTGACCTCGGATTCACTCCAGCTCACGCCCTTCCTCAGCTTGTCAGCTCGGTTGTACCGAGTGCGCTGAGGGAACGGGGACTTGCATCGCCTGCCAATCCCAGTTTACCCTGGACGCCAACGACAGAACGAAATGCATCGCCCCAAAGACAGCTACGTCGGCTGGAAATCCGTGCCCCGATGGAACTTTCGGCAACGGCGCCGCTTGCAGCGTTTGCTCTCCGTCGTGCAAAACGTGTTCCGGGCCGACATCGAACGATTGCTTTATCTGCGCTTCCGGCCAGTTCAAGTTCAACGGGAACTGTGTCAGCCCCGACGGAAATGGCGTTTGCCCTGGTTCTGCTCTAATCGCCGACAACAACAAACTCGAGTGCGACAGTACGCCGTCTCTTTCACGTCCCCGTTTGCGAAAGACACTAAAAACATTCACCTTGATTTAGGCTGCCCCTCGAAATGCACAGGATGCAACATTCCGGGCTTCACCATTGCGTCGACTGTAGATCAGCTTCAATGCACCGGTTGCATCCCAGGCTTCGTCCTCAGCGGGGGCAAATGCGTCGATTCTTGCCCTTCTGGAACGTTCCTCGACACTTCTGACAACACTTGCAAGCAATGTGACTCGTCCTGTTCGACGTGTTCCGGATCCGCAACCTTCTGCCTAACTTGTGCCAATAGCCGGCTCGCGTCCTCTGGCTCGTGTGTCGCAAGTTGTCCTTCCAACACCTTCAGCTCCTCCGGTGTCTGCCTCACCTGTCACTCCGACTGTGCCACATGTTCAGGCGGAGCGTTCAACCAATGTTCTAGCTGTCCACCCAACCGGCCAGTCCTCACAGGCGGACGTTGCCTCCCCACTTGCGCCCAGAATCAATACTTCGACAAAACGACTTCTACCTGTCAAGCTTGCGATTCCAGCTGCACGAGTTGCTCAGGTCCCGGATCCAGCTCCTGCCTCGCCTGTGGAGATTCAAACAACAAGGTGCTGAGGGCCGGCTCGTGTGTCGACGCGAGCTGCAAGAGCAGTACCTCTGTCGTTCCCGGGATGGGCGTTTGCCTGTCCGAGTTGGTCGTGGTTCCCGAACCATCTGGAACGGGGAACGTCCCGCCTTTGCCCACCATCACCGGGATCAACTCTCCCGCCCCCCCCACCAAGAGTGGTTCCAACAGGCTTCAGTGGTGGCAGATTCTTCTCATGGCCCTTGGATGCGCCTTCATCTTCCTGGTTTTCCTGATGTGCTGGAGGCGACGAGCCAGAAATCAGAGAGCCAACAAGACCAAGAAATTCGCCATGGCAAAGAAGTTGGACGAGAGCGGCGACTGGAAACAACGCCTGGTCAGATTTGGAGAGAGGTTGTTCGGGCATACCCCGAAGAATAGGCTCGCTGGACATTACACGTACGCTGCGGATCCACAAGGTTATCCTGGAGACACCAAGAAGGGAGACATCGCGTTGCGGGACCTCGAGGCACAAAGGAGGTGGCGGGACGATCCCAAACGACCCGCGACATACCACGACGATGACGACCTCGATAGAATCGTTGGCGCCTACGGGGACGGAGACACGATTCGGACCAGCCCCTCGGAGTACGGCCGATTCTACCGTCGTCAATCCCGCAACACCCCCTCTGCGGAGCTTGAACGAGAGTATAGCCATCTACACCAACAGAAGCCAAGGGATGATGTCCACGAGAGCCTCGCCAGTCAGTCGATTTATTCCCAGGTCACCGGCGTTAGGAAGAAAACCCCAGAACCGAGGTCGCAGGTCAGGGATCTCCCTACATCAAGATTCTCCATATCCACCGGCGGAAGCAGCAGTCGAAGTCGGACGTTGACTCCCGCTCAGGAGTACAAGACCAGGGTCCAGCATCGTGAGGTGCAACGAGACGTTACCGGTTCTTCAGGGAACAGCTCGGGTTCGAAAAATCCGTTTGCGAGGTTCTACGACCCCCAACCTGTGTAGCCCTATCTATGCACACACCTTGGACAATGGTTTTGATTGTTTCTTTTTATCTTATCCCCTTCCAACTCACGGACGTTTACCCACCATCCTTCATGTTCACCTCTTTACGACCCCCCTCTGATTCTGTGAAAAGAGGGTCTTCATTACATATCACGTATCATACATTATATTTTGCATACCCTGCATTCATACCTTCGTTCAACCTGTAGCCTTAGGCCTTGCTTATAATATACGCCATAGTAATGTTCTTGTTCCCTGCGAGCCGCGTGGAAGCGGCATGGAACTTTCCCACAAGCCTGCCTAGTGGATACCGTACCTGCGCGTTGAGCGGAGGTCACCACGCATCCATCTGCTTTCAGGAACGGGGCCAAAGCGTCACGACGGAGAGGGTTACCGCCCCCTTTCACTCTACCTTCCGTCACCTGGGCGAGACCCTTGATCGGTTCCATGGTCGGAAAGGCTGATAGATGGCCGGTGACCGTCTGGACGCCAATATGATTTTAACGGCACAGCAACCTTAGAGTTGAACGTCGAACCTTGGGAGACGCATTCAAATGCAGGGTCCCGAAGACGGCGATACGATTCAGGAATAGACCTAGTCTATTCTGAGGCGTGTATGTATGACATCGCCTGTGCGTTTTACCGGTTGTGTGTCCTCAGGCCTTGTGGCTTGCATCCGACACGTTCCCTGTGAGGTTTTTTACGACCTCATGCCATCTTTATCCGGGGTGAGTCCGTGAATGGGCCGCGGCTCGTAATTTCCGCTGGTGATCACTTGGAAGCGACGAGAGTTGGCCCGACTTCCCTCTTTATTGGGCACGCGGTATAGGATCCGACCGTGTTAATTCCCGTCGTTTGGCTCTCTGGCGCCTGACAGGAACACCAATTTTGCGTTTCCCAGCGAACGAGCGGGATTCAGGGATCAAGCTTTTGGGGGAAGGTGATCAGCTGTTCAGAGTGAGGGGAGCCGATGCAACCACTGTACATACACAGACAACCTGAACATCCCAGGTAATAATCGTCAGCCACCGGTGTCGATGAGTTGCGGAGTGGGGCCGGGAGACGTGGGTCGCAGTATCTTACGTAATGACCAAGTCTCTTCTTCCTTGACCAACACACCGTTATGGCCACACCACGAATCCAACATGCAGCTCGGGCTAATGGTGCTAATGGTGCACTAGAGAGTGCTGCTCTCCATGGGTAGGTGTGTTTAACCCGCCCTCCCCCTCCCCACCGTACCGCTCCAATGTGCTGACACACCGGGGTTTGTTGCGATTCAGACAGAAAGCCAAAACGCCGATCATCGCCGGGTCTGTCTCTGGAGCTTGTGTCCTACTCGCCTGGACGGTCGGGTTCATCATCTTTTTCGTGAGACGGAGGAGGCAGAGGATACGCGCTAAAGAAGCAGGGTACAAGAGTCATAGGGACATCATCGACCGCGAACCCGTACCCCACCCCACGACATTCATCATCCCACCTGACCCCGCCTTGGTCGGCCCTCGAGAGTCATACGAGAACCACATACGTGACTTGGAGCGACAAGGGCAGTTCCAGAAATCACCCTTGTCCGAGACTCACCTCCGGCCTCCCGATCACCTTGAGAGGGGGACGATCTCTTCTCCTCCGGAATCCGTTCGATCTGGGTCCACCACGAATTCATATTCAACACCGATTATCACAACTATGACCCCAAGCACTTTGGAGGTCAGCACAAACGCATCCAATTCCCCCATGATAGATTCCCGGCTTCCCCTCGCTCCCCTCGTTCGAAAAATACCAGGCCACCGATAGAAGTAGTCCTAACGATATCACGGTAAGTACCTTTGCGGGTTACTCCACAATTTCAACCCAATTGACGACGTCTGTGTTACAGAGCTCCTACTATATATCCACCTGGAATGCCAATTTTCGGTGAGCCCCGGCGACACCCCAACCCAACGAACTGCACCAAGCATGTTCGTCCCCCCACCCCTCCCCCCTAGGTCAGGCGCCGTTGTACGGTAGCTGCGATGCCGCTTTAGGCGGATGTAATATGTATATATCACGCGTAATCCTATATCAGGTACATTGAGCGTTATGGCCTTCATTTCCGTTTTCCCTCAATCACAGTAAGCACCGACGTTGGCGGGCTAGGACAATCGTCAGTCGTACCGGGCAGGAATTAGCAGCTGACGCACCTGAACATCCCGAGCATAACGCTTGAGGACACCCCTTGTGACCCTAATCTGGTTTCTCCCGGCACCCTCCCACTCTTTTCGACGCTTCGCTTCCTCCTCCGGAGTAACGATCCAGTCGATGGTCTTCTCCACGGTGTCGATGACAATCCTATCGCCATCCTTGACCAACGCGATTGCTCCTCCAAGGAGGGCCTCAGGGACGACGTGACCAATGATAAACCCTCGAGAAGCTCCAGAGAAGCGACCGTCGGTAATCAACGCCGTCTTTCCACCAAGACCGGCACCCATCAAAGCACCAGTTGGTCCCAGCATCTCTGGCATTCCAGGACCGCCCTTCGGCCCAAGATACCTGAAAATAATAGCCTGACCCGCCTGGATCTCTCCTCGGTCAAGGGCAGCGTAGAAATCATCCAAACTGCACCCGAACGGTCAATCATAGCATCATAACACTGGCCATGACGAAAGCCGCACTCACTTATCGAAACACTGCGCAATACCATCGAATTTCAAACCCTCCTTACCCGTGATCTTGGCAACTGCGGTTCCAGGGGCCAAGTTACCCTTGAGGATGGTGATATGACCGGTGGCTTTGATTGGGTTAGACAGTGGCCGGACGACGTCCTGCGTGGTGAAGTCCAGCTCAGGGACATCGGCGAGGTTCTCAGCGATGGTCTTTCCAGTGACCGTCAACTGAGAGCCATCAATAATATCGGTATGGTTGAGGAGGTATTTCATCACAGCTGGGATCCCTCCAACTTTGTGAAGGTCTTCCATCACGTACTTTCCGGAGGGTCTGGGTTACAGGTTTTCAGTGGTCCGTTGTCGGTTTCTAATAGTAACGTACTTCAGGTCCGCCAGAAAGGGTGCTTTGTCGGCGACGGTTTGGAAATCGTCAATCGTTAGTTCAACTTCGGCTGCCCTGGCCATCGCAAGAAGATGCAGAACCTATGGACTCATTAGTATCCGACGCAAAGGGGAGAGGGAAGGCGACATACAGCGTTGGTGGAACCTCCGATGACGTTAATGACGGCAATGGCGTTGAGGAAGGACTGGCGAGTAACGATATCCCTGAGTGGACGGGGACCATTTGAGATGTGTCTTGGAATAATATGAACCAACGTACTTTGGTTTGAGGTCGAGCTCCATCAAATTTTTCAAGTACCTGGCAGCCTTAAAGCACTCTTGTGCCTTCTCTATGGAGGGGTGAACCAATGTCTTTCCGTAGAGGCGCGAATCAACCAACCGGGGTAGACGGCGGGGATTCCGGAAGAGTACGGAAGGGCCAAACCCAAAACCTCGAGGGCGGTTCCCATCGTATTGGCCCTGCAGAAAAGAAATCAAGTATGCACTGGTGGGATATCCTGGGACGCTACGCACGTGAACATACCGCCGCAAGCACCGGACCCGGGGCAGGCGTGACGGATCACATCCAAACGTTCCTCATCGGAAATCTTTCCGGTGGCGTACGCACCTGCGTTCGGTGAGTTTAGGATTCGACGTGAGAACGGGCCAACGGCATACCGTACGATTCGAAAGCCTCTCCGATATTTACTGGGTCGCCCTTCTTGAAGCCCAGTGCTGGACAGTCAACGTGTCTGACACCCGCCTGAATAGTTCCGCCGTAGATGATAACAGTCGGTCTGTTCATCCTGAAAGCGGCGATAGCACATCCTGGCATATTCTTGTCACAACCTAACGAATGCCGGGTCAGGAGCCACACGTAGTGTACTGTGGAACGGATAGCGCACCGGGGATGGTAATCAAGCCATCGTGGTGCTGTGCCTGCGATGGTGTTAGGGATATGAGTTTTAGGGAAACCCAGTACGGCGTACTGTGGATAACTGCGGGCAGATGTGAGTAAAGCCAACGATCTCGGTAGCGAGGGGCATACCAGCTCGATGGAGTCGGCAATGAGGTCGCGACTCGGCAAACTAGAAGGCGGTGGTTAATCCAAAGAGGGCGACCAACTAATAGCCCTGCATACGAGTACAACATCCCTACGAAATAGCGCGTGAGTTCGGAAGGCTACTCGAGGTAGACGAATACTAGACGTGCCGCTTGAAGCCATAGTAATCCCGTCGCTGCAGTCCAAATCACTATTCAGCAAACTGCACGTACAGGCAGACGGGCATCATTTACGCACCTCACACCGACCGTGCTGTACATAAATCCGACTAGATCTTCTTGCTGACACCCCTCCTTTACCTTCTTGGCTAGCTCGAGCTAGCGGTGACGGCGTAAGTTATGTGTTGATACAGGCAATCCATTAGTATCCCTCACCAAATGATTGTTGCAAGGATTACCCTCCCACCAGACTGGAGCGATGCCAATCTAGTCGGGGACGGTCAACCAGTGGCGAAATTGCGATGCGAAACGGCCCCGGACCTGTGGCTTGTCCAGGTCTTCTGGGCTGAGACCTGCGCCATGTACTACCAGCGGCCATCGTCAGCGCATCCGATAAGACACCCGACGTTAAACGCGAACTCACACATAGCCTGTGCACCTCCATGGCGCTAACGTTGCGAAGAACATCCAAGAGATCGGTGACCGCGATCGGATAAAGGGCCAGGATACGATCCTCACCTTGTTTTGAGTAAGTTCGCTGGAGTACTTGTTGAGTTTTGGTTTACTTCCAGAAGAAGCTGGCCTGGAAATCTTGTGGCTATCGAGATTCCAAGCGAAATCAGTGTACACGACCTCGTCGCCAGAGATGACAGGGGGAGCGGGGACAGTAGACGGCTCACATCCCGACATCGGTCATGGTTGGATGGCAAGGAAACTCGAAAGAAAAAAGGTTTGGCGCAAGTCCGACCTGTCCAAGTCACCCACGGAGCTGATCATTGGCCATCGTCCGGAATGGAGCGGTCCGGACTTTTAGTTTAGTTTATCAGGGACGCCAGCCTCGAGTCCCTCTAACCCTCACACGTCACAACAGTAAAAGAGTTCTGTAGTCATAGCAATCCCAAAACGCTGGAAGGTTTACTCCCCCATGCTAGCCGAAGTTTTTCTCCACCAGCTCGGCCGGGAAACGATCGAGGTACAAATCAACCTCATGAATCGAAAGGTGCTAATGGTAATTAACCCTGGTCAATCGTAAGGGGAAAAAAGGAGAGAGGGACAAGGTTTTCGGGAACCAGTGTAAGAAAGAGGGTGAATGGAGACGAAACGTTGGAGGGGAAGGGTCTTAGATCACAACAGATCCAAGTTGACATGAGCCCTCGGAGTTATCTCACATTCGAGGCCTTCGTAGATCCTTCCAGTGGAAAGAATTCGTTGAGAGGGTTTTCTCGACCAGAGATTCGGAGCATGCTCACCTGAAGAACGCGTTCTTTTCCTTCACATTCACCTCGACAGGGACACCGTTCACGACCTTCTTCTTTATGTCAAACGTAGCGGCCACCCTGGCGACGACGAGCCACAACGACGAGTGAATAAGGTGCACCCCTGGGCACTTCCTAAGGTGTTGTTAGTACACCGCGAGCAACCTCAGGCGGAAGAATCGATTGATACCTTTTTCCGGTCCCAAAAGTGTAGTTCCAAGGATTAAATGCCCTGTCTTCGGTAGGTGGAGGCCCCAAGAACCTCTCTGGGCGAAAAATCTCAGGATCCGGATACAGTCGCTCGTCTCTCGACATCACCCAGATGTTCCCAAGTACCTGAGGGATAGGAAGACAAAAGATAAGGGCGCGCATCGCGGTCGGCGAAGGGAATTCATACATAGGATCCCTTTGGGATGCGATAGCCACCATAAACGTCCTCCTCCGTGGATATATGCGGGAAGTCTGCATGAGGAGTCAGTGTTATCCGACGGAATATAGAATGTGGTGTACTCAATGGGACGGGGCAACCCCATCTCAGTGTTTCGGTGAGTACAGCTTCAACGTACGGTAGTGAGGACCTGTCACTGAACATCGGCAGCCTGGAATGTCCAATTACGGAGTCAATTTCTTCTTGTGCTTTTCGAAGGGCTTCGGGTACTTGATCATCGCCAAGACGAAGTTTTCCAGTCCCGCTATGGACTTATAGAATAGTGTGAATCATTGAGGATCCGTCGGGTAGAGTTGCAACTTACGCTGTCGACACTGCCGATGTACATGAAGTTCAGGGACCATCTCAGGTCAAAATCGTCCTCCGGGTTGGGATTGAGGTCCTCGCCGAGGGCAATCGAAACTGCTGATGTGACCCCATTTCCTTCCCGCTGCACAGTCATAAACCAAGTGTGTAGTACTGGGCGAGGGGATAGACGGGCGAACACCTACAAGTTTTTCCACACAGAGCTCATATGGAACGTTCACCGACCGTTCAATCGCAGCTTTCCATTCCACGGCAAGTGTCTTGAAGGTGGCTCCAGGGAACCATGCAGGGATGTGCCGGACTGAGGAAGAACATTGAGCACACCTTAACCACTCGAATCGATCGACACTAACGAAATGGGAAGATATCAACAGCCCAGACTTTTGACCCGGCAGCGATCTTGTTCGAGATTACTTCCGCAGCTTCTTCAGTGATCTTTACCAGCTCGTCATCAGAAGACACGACCTTGTGTCCATACAAGATCGAGAGCGCGAGACCCGAGGTGTACCTGTCGCAGGTGTTAGGAAGGTGAGGTCAGAAGAAGAAGAGTGTCGTACTTCAGAAGAGTAGTCTCGATAGTGGTTTCCTTGGAAGCCAAATCGAGGAGGAGTTGCCGGGTGGTAGTTTCTATGGACTGCTGGTGGGAGGGGATGGTCCCAGGTCCGAGGGCCTTCGTCATGATTCTACGGTGTGTGCGGACCCGCTCGGCATCATCCGTACCGATGAATGGCAGCTGCAACAAGATGAGGGGGGCTGGTAACGAAACAAATGGGTGCTTGCCATGTATTTTCCGCTGCATAGCTCATTGAGCATAACCATCTTGGGTTTGTCGGAATATCTATCTCCGCCGGTGTTGATTAGGTCTTCGTTTGCTTGAAAGTCGTTGAGAAAGATC
>Ga0307516_10008945_pt1 | contig 11226 bp, 13 predicted proteins | sample 19_EM_MG_FD_203310 | JGI IMG/M metagenome (GOLD analysis project Ga0307516, IMG submission 203310) | Populus trichocarpa ectomycorrhiza microbial communities from riparian zone in the Pacific Northwest, United States - 19_EM | ecosystem: Host-associated > Plants > Roots > Unclassified | place...
CGCAAAGCCCTGACGTACGACCACGTCGACCCGGACGCCCCAGCCGGCCCGGACGGCGCCGGCCTGGTCGTCGCGTGCGCCCGGTGCAATGAGTACAAGGGCCACCGCACGCCCGACGAGGCCGACATGGTGCTCCTGCCGGCCCCGGACGATGCCGAGCGTGCCGCGTGGACCGCCCGCGGCCTAGCCCTGTTCGATCCTGCGGACCACGTAGCGATCACCGACGAATCACCGACGAACCAGCAAACCGGCGCTGATCCGGCCAGTGATCCGATCACTGATCCCGGCGGTGATCGTGAAAGCGACCCGGACGCCAACACCACGCCACCGGTGTATCCGCACAGCGGCGACCACCAGCCCGAACAGCCCACCGCGCGGTCCGGGAAGGGGGACGGCCCGGGTCGGGTCGGGAGTCGCGATCCTGATCCACCCAGCCAGGCCCGCTACCGGCAGCACGCGCGCCCTGCCGCAGAGCCTGACGTCTACCACCGACGCTCGCGCGCCTCGCCCCCGCTGCCTGAGTACGTCTGGCCGCCCGGGTCTGTCCCCGCCCGGCCGCCCACCTCCGAGGAGCAACCACCATGAACCAGCCCGTACCTCTGCGCCCGTGCCCGACGTGCCGGCACCCGGTCCCGGACGGGCAGTGCCCGCAGCACCCGCGCCGCAAGGCCGCTGCGCGCCGGCGTCCCGACTGGCGGGCCCGCCGGCGGACCCAGGCGTTGTTCGCGGCGATGCTGGCCGACGGGCCGGCCTGCGCCTACTGCGTGGCGGTGCGTGCGGACACTGTGGATCACGTGCACCCGCTGAGCAGGCGGCACGAGCGGCGCGACGAGCGGCTGCCGCCGTACCTGCCGGCCTGCCGCGCGTGCAACACGGGCAAGGCAGACCGGACGCTGGCCGAGTGGGTGGCCACCGGCCGCGCCCCGGCCGGCGCTGCGCAGATCCTTCGAGACCACGCATGCAATCGACAATGATTGATGTCTGTTTTTTCCGGTTCGGAATGGTCGGAGGTGATCCGCGTACCTCCAAAACTTTTTCGTGTACGGTGTCCCGGTTTCTGGGGCCTTGTTGGCTGCGTTTTGGCTGCTCAGGGCCGATTTTGGCAAGACGGGCCGGCCTATGGCTCGACAGTGGAGAGAGGGTGTTCGGCATGCACGATGCGACGGTGATGGACGTCGACGGGCGGGCGGTGGTGACCCACGCGGATGACGTCATTTGGGTGCACGACGAGTTGTGGCAGCAGATCGCCGCCGGGGAGGGCGCCGTCGTCGAGGTGCGCGCGGGCGCTGCCCGGCTCGACGGCGACCTGCTGAGCTTCGGGAGCCCAGGCGAAGGCCTCGGCCGGCTCTCGTACCGCTACCTGCGGCATGACCGGGAGACGTACCCGAACAGCGGTGGCGTGCACGTGCTCGAGCGGATCGGCTGACCGTGTCGAATCCGAAGCGCATCGAGGACCGGCAGCGGCGCAATCTACCCGCGGTGATCGAGGTCGACGCCGCCGGCCAGCTGGTCGACGCCGACGACCCGCCGGCCTACCCGGCGCCGCCGGCAGGGCTGTCCGCGATGTACGCGCGGGCGTGGGACGGGCTGTGGACCTCACCGGTCGGGCAGCTGCTCGACCCGGTGTCGGACCTGCCCGCGGTGATGCGCCTGTTCTCCCTCTACCAGTTGGGCCAGCAGCTCGACGACGTCGTGTCGGCGTCGATGCACAACTATCTGGACGCGTTGACCCGCCCGGCCGGGGTGTCAGCGTCCGGCCGGCTGTCCGAAGGTGACGACCAGGTGCCCGAGCTGGACGACAAGATCATGGCGTACCGGTTGCGGGTGGCCAGCGAGACCCGGCTGCTGGAGGGGCAGCTTGGCCTGTCGCCGCGGTCGCGGCTCGCGCTGGGCCTGGCCCTGGCCGCGGGCAAGAAGGCCGGCCTTGGCGGGGGCCTGGACGACGCGGTAAACGACGCCGATGGCTGAGTCGGTGGTCCGCTATCCGGGCGCGTATGAGGAGAGCCTGCGGCGCGCCCGCACGGACGCCCGGATGGCGTGGCTGATCGAGGTCGAGCCGCGGTTTCTGCGGGCACTGACCGAGTCCAACGGGCCGATGCCCGCGCCGGAACGGACGCTGGGCCCGCAGTGGTGCCGGTGGATCGAGACCAACTGCGTGATGGGTGAGGGCGACCAGTACGGGCGCCCGGTCCGGCTGCAGCCGTGGCAGCGGGCGCTGCTGTGGAAGCTCGCCGAGATCCGCGACACCGGCCGGCGCCGGTTCACCTTCGCGTTGATCTCGCTGGGCAAGGGCTCCGGCAAGTCGCCGCTGGGCGGCTGGATCGGCGCGGTGGACCTCGCAGGCCCGTCGGTGATCTGCTCGGGTGAGGTCAAGGGCAAGCCGTGCGAGCGGTGCTCGCTCGGGTGGCGTCCGGACGGCACCCCGCACGCGGTGCGCCGGGCCAGCCCGGACGTGCTCAACATGGCCAGCAGCTACGAGCAGGCCGACCTGATCCTGGACGAAATGCGGGTGACCTTCGACGAAGGCCCCCTCGCACCACACGCCCGAGCAATGAAGGGCGTCATCGAGCTGAAGGGGACCCGGGGCAAGGCGAGACGGATCCCGGCAACGCCGAAAAAGGCCGACGGCAGCAAGGCCACCACGCTGCTGGTCGACGAGGTCCACGAGATGACCTCGGAACGCCAAGGCACCGCGTACGACGTCGCCTCCGGCGGCACGGCCAAGCGCCAGGACGGCCTGGTGGTCATGCTGTCCACGGCCGGGTTCGACCTCGCCACGATGTTCGGCCGGCAGGTCGCCCGCGGCCTGCGCGGCGAGTTCGCCGACCACGAACTCTTCTTCTACCTCACCGCCGATCTGGACCTGGACCCCACCAGCGACGCCGACATCGCCGAAGGCATCCGCCAGGCCAACCCGCTCGCCGCGTGCGGCGTCGCCAACGTGGCCGGCCTGGTGGCCAAGTTCAAGGGCATGCCCCTATTCCGGGCGCTGCGCTACTACTGGAATCGGTGGACCAACTCCGACGAGTCGTGGCTGCCGGCGGGCGCGTGGGACGCCTGCAGTGGAGAGCTGATGACCGATCCGGACCTGCCGACCTGGCTCGGCGCCGACATGGCGCTACGTCGCGACAGCGCCGCGATCGTCGTGGTGCAACGACGGCCTGACGGCCGGCTGCAGGCGGCCGCGCGGATCTGGTTTCCCGACGGTGGGCTGGTGCCTCAGGACGAGTGCGACGAATATCTGCGCTCGGTGTGCGCCACGCACAACGTCAAGTGGATCGCCGCGGATGAAGCGTGGTGGCCGACGCTGGTCGACCTGGAACGCGGCGACGAAGACAACGCGATCGCGCCGCTACCGATCTTCCGGATGCCACAGCAGGGCCGCAACATGGTGATCGCGTACGCGTCGTTGTATCGGCACATCGTGGAACAGCGCATCGTGCAGGACGGCGCGCCGGACTTCGCCGACCAGATCACCAGCGCCGCGACACACAGCAGCGACCGCGGATGGACCCTGAAGAAGGGCAAGAACAAGCGGCGTATCGACGCGTGCCCAGCACTCGCCGGCGCGATCTTCGCGACCACCGTCGAGCCGGAGAAGACACCACCACCCGCGCCGGCACCGGCGGTGGTGCTCCCATCCCGGCTACGCCGTAGCCGGGACTGACGCCCGGCCGCGGCGGCGCTGCGCGACTCGCGCGCCCCGGAATGTACCGCGCACCCGAACCGGTCCCGAAGAATCGAAAGTCATGGCGTCATCTGACTTTCGATTCTTAGGCAGCACCGGCTAGCCTGTTGATCATGGGGTGGTGGCCGTTCGGGAAGCGCCGACCGGATCCGGCTGCGCCGGCCCGCTCGCGCCGCACGGTCTCGTTCAGCCTGGACGCGCCGCCGGAGATCACCGGCCTACCCGTGCAGATGGGCATCGCGCCGCGGATTTCGCGGCGCGAGGCGCTGCAGGTGCCGGCGGTGCTGCGGGCCCGCAACCTGATCTGCGGCAGCCTTGGCTCACTGCCGGTGCGCGTGCACGGCCCGGACCGGCGGGTCGTCACCGACGTGTCCTACCTGGTGCCACAGCCAGACCCGGACATCGCGACGTCGGTCGTGATGGCGCAGACCGTCGAGGATCTGCTGTTCGAGGGCGTGGCCTGGTGGCACGTGATCGAGTGGGGCTGGCACGGCTACCCGACCAAGGCCCGCAAGATGCCGTTCACGTCCGTGCACGTCGACAGCGGCGGCGGTCAGCGCTCGGAGATGCTGATCAGCCCTGACCAGCTGTACCCGGTCGACGGACAAGTCTATTTCGACGGCGTGCCGGTGCTCGATCACGAGGTTATCCGGTTCGACTCGCCGAACCCGCCGCTGCTGGAGCACGCCGCCCGGGCCATCAGGACGTGCCTGTTGCTCGACCAGGCCGCGGCGCTGTACGCCAAGGACCCGCTACCGCTGGGCTACTTCGCGCCGCGCGACCCCAACGCCGACCCAGCCAGCAAGATCGACATCGGCGAAATCCTGGACTCATGGGAAGAGGCCCGGTCTCAGCGCGCGTGGGGTTACGTCAACGGCGCTATCGAGGCCAAAGCCCTGCAGTGGAACCCTGAGCAGCTGCAGCTGGCCGCCCAACGCCAGCACGCGGTGCTGGAGATCGCCCGGGCCACGTGCGTCGACCCCGAGGACCTGGGCGTGTCGACCACCTCTCGCACGTACGCGAACAGCGAGCAGCGCCGCCAGGACCTCATTGACTTCACGCTCGGCCCGTACGTGGCGGCGGTGCAGGACCGGCTGGCGATGCGCGATGTCCTGCCGCGCGGCTACACCGCGCGCATCGACTTCGCCGGGTTCCTGCGCGGGGACGAGAAGACCCGGATGGAGACCTACAAGATTGGGCGTGAGGTGGGCGCGTACACCGACGAAGAGATCCGCGAGCGGGAGAGCCGGCCGCCGCTGACCCGCGCACCACGGGCCACGGCCGCGCCTGTCTCGCCGGCGGCGCCGGCCCTGCCGGTTGAGGCTGCATCGGCGCCCGCTGGCGAGCCGGCGGGCGTGGAGGCCAGCCGCGGCGACATGTATCAGTTCTCCGACGGTGATTCCGCCACCCGGGTGAGCTTCGACGGCGCCGAGCTGGCCGCCACATTCCGCGTCGACGCCGAAAAGCGCACCGTGTCCGGGCTGGCCGTGCCGTGGGGCAAGGTCGCCCGGTCCGGGTACAGCAAGTGGAAGTTCCCGCCCGGATCGCTGCACTGGAGTAGCGAGGCCCGGGTCAAGATGAACATGGATCACGATCACGGCCAGACGGTCGGCGTTGGCCGCCGGCTGCAGTCCGTCGCGGCAGGCCTGGACACCACGTTCAAGGTCGCCCGGGGTGCCGAGGGCGACCGAGCTCTGGCCCTCGCCGAAGACGGCATCTACGACGGCTTCTCGATCGAGATCGACTTCGACAGCGACGGCGACAGCTGGCAGCCGGACCCGGCCGATGAGTCGGTGCGCCTCGTGAACCGAGCAACCCTGCGGGCGGTCGCACTCACCGCCATGCCTTCCTTCGACGACGCGCGGGTAACCCGCGTCGCCGCATCCCGAAACGGAGCACCCTCTGTGACGAGTCCTACGACCGCCGATGTGGCCGCCGCGGCGGCCGGGACCAACCCGCCCGCGCCGGTGGTGACGTTCACCGCCGAGCAGTTCGACGCGCTGGCCACCAAGCAGGGCGAAGCTTTCAGCGCCGCGATCACCGCAGTGTTCGAGAAGATGCAGCTGCCGCAGCACGGCGGCCCGGGCGCTCCCGTGCCGGCCGGGCGCGTGCAGGTGACCCGCGAAGAGCCGGTGTACACGTTCTCCGGCGGCGGCGGCCCGTCGCTGGTGCGCGACGCCTGGCACGCCCGGGTCGAGGGCAACGCCGACGCCCGCGAGCGGCTGGCCAAGTTCGGCCGGCAGCAGACCGACATGGTCCGCATGGTGGAGCGCAACCCGCACATCGCCGCGCAGTTCGCCACCGTCACGACCGGCACCGCCGCGGCGGTCATCCCGCCGGGCTACCGCCCGGACCTGTACGTCACCCAGCTGTTGCAGGGCCGGCCGTTCGTCGACTCGTTCAGCCGCGGCACGCTGACGGATGCCACCCCGTTCGTCATCCCGAAGTTCGTCTCAGCGGTCGGCGGCGCCGCGGATCATGTGCAGGGCACCAACCCGAGCGACGGCACCCTCACCGTGGCCACGGTAACCGTCACGCCGTCCGGCGTGTCCGGCAAGTTCGTCCTGACCCGGGAGATCATCGACTCTGCCAACCCGGCAATCGACCAGATCGCGTTCACCGCGATGCGTGAGGCCTACAGCCAGAACACCGAGGCCAAGGCATACGCCGAGCTCAACGGCGCGAACGGGCAGGGCGGCACCATCACCGCCGGGTTCGTGCCCTCCGGGGCGCAGGCCGCTGTCACGACCGGCGGCAGCATCGCCGGCGGCACCTTCGGCGGCGCCGAGCTGCTGGCCGGGATCCGCGGTTCGATGGCGCTCTACCCGTTCCGCCGGTTCGGGGCACCGAACCGGATGCACCTGTCGCAGGAAGCCACCTCGGCGTTCGCGTCCGCGACCGGCACTGACGGCCGGCCGCTGCTGCCGCGCCTCGGCCCGACCAACACCATCGGCACGTCCACCCCGATGCAGGGCGCTTACGACGTCGACGGCCTGCCGGGTCAGCCGACCTGGGCGATGACCGGAAACGCCGCCGGTGACGCCGACGTGCTGGCGTACAACAACCTGGATCTGTGGGCGTGGGAGTCGCCGCTGCTCACGTTCCGGTTCGAGGAGAAGAACGGCCCGGCGAACATCGAGCTGGCGCTGTTCGGCTACTTCGCGACCCGGCTGCTGCGCCCGGTCGGGCTCACCGCGATCCGGCACACCCGGGGTTCGTGAGCCATGAGCAACCGCAGGAACGGCGCCGGCCGCCAGGCCGGCCCGGAGCAGGTCGACGACGCTGAGGTGCCTCAGCAGCCGGACGGCGACGCCGCCCCGGCCGACCAGGATCCCCTCGAGCCGGCGGATCCGGTCGATCCGGATCGGCCGGACGCCGGCACCGCCGGCGAGCCGGATTCGGCAGCAGCACAGACGACGGACTACACCCGCGCCGGCGGGCACGTGCTCACCGACTTCGGGTGGGTCCTCGAGGAGCGGATGCGCTGATGGCGTGGCCGCCCACATTGGAACAGCTGCAGGCGGACATCCGCGGCCGCCTGGTGGCCGGGGAACGGCTCAACGTCGACACGACGGACACCGCCGCGCTGCAGCTGAGGCTGGACGCCGCGGTCGGGTTCGTGCAGCGGGTACGCCGCGGGGACTTCAATTTCGGCGACGACCCGGCGTTGCCGGATCCGGACGCGGACACCGTGCTGGGCACGCTGATGCTGGCCGCGCGGTGGCAGTGGCGGCGCCGCTCGCCGGATGCGCTGATCGACGCGGGCGACCTGGGCTCGTCGCGCGTCCCGTCATTCGATCCGGACATCGAGCGGTTGCTGCGTATCGGCCGGCACCAGAAACCGCAGGTCGGATGAGCGCCGCGGCAGACGCATACCAGGCACTGCGTGCGGCTCTGGGCGCAATGGAGGGCCTGGCCCTGTACGAACCGGGAGACCCGGTCGACCCGCCGGGCGTCGTGCTGATGCCGCCCGAACTGGTCTGGGCAACCGGCTGCGCCACGCCGACCACGGCGCGGCTGCTGGCGATCGTGGTCATGCCGCGTGACGAGCAGTCCCTGCAGCGGCTGCTGGACGTGACACCGCGCGTCGCCGAAGCGGTCGACCAGGCGGACGGCGTCGACGCGGTAGTTGAGCGCGCTGACCCGGGCTCATACACCGCCGGCCGCGACGAGTTGCCGGCGTACGTGCTGACCGTGGAGATAGCGCTGTGAGCCGCAAGGAAGCCCTGACGGTCACCATCCGCATCGCCGGTGTGCGCGAGGTCCTGGCCGGTTTCCGGGCGCTGCCCAAGGAGGCCGGCGACCGGCTACGGGACGCGTCGACGCGCCTTGCGGGGGCGCTGGCCGTCGACGTCGCGGCGGCTGGGCGTGCGGAGGGCGCGCAGGCCGAGCTGGTGGCCGCGACGGTGAAGGCACGCCGAGACCGCGTGCCGGTGATCGTGGTCGGCGGCACGCGCCGGCTCGGCAGCCGCCGAAAGCCGGCCTTCAAGTTGCTGTTCGGCTCGGAGTTCGGGGCGTCGCAGTCCGGCGACTACGCGCTGCGGCAGTTCAAACCGCACCTCGGCGCCGGTTCCTACTGGATCTTCAAGACGGTGGACGACGGGCCGGCGCAAGCCCGTATCGACCGCGAGTGGAACGTCGCGGCCGACGCCATCGTCCGCGCCTTCGGGAAGGAATGACCGCATGTCGGTGCACAGCCGCCGGATCAAGCAGGTCGGGTTCGCCTTCGGGGTGGAGTCGTTCGCCTGTCAGGTCCAGACGTGGCAGATCGTCAACAACACCGAAGACGGCGACAAGTTGTACGCGCAGTGCCCGGAGGGCGAGTTCCGGGAGGAGACCGACCCCGATTACGCGCTGGAGTTGACGTTCTTCTCCGACTGGCGCTCCGGGGGCGTCTCGGACTGGCTGTGGGATCACGACCGTGAGCAGGTCACCGTGACGATCGATCACCACCCGGACATCCCGGCCGAGCACGTGCAGTGGACCGGAACGGTGATCGTCAAGGCCCCGAACGTGGGCGGCGAGGCCCGCACCACGGAGATGACCGAGGCCACCCTGCAGTTCGTCGGCAAGCCCGACAAGACCCGTTTCTAGGAGATCTCCGTGTCGTTGTCGAGCAAGATCACCGCGAGCATCAAGGCCATTCAATCTCTCGCCGGGGCCCTGGCGTCCGGCCGGGCGGAGCTCACGGCAACAGCCGCGCTCGACCTGGCCGATGGCATTGGTGCAGGGCAGGCCGATCGGATGTGGTCAGCCCGGCGCACCATCGCCGCGTCCGGCACCGATGACCTGGACCTGGTCGGCGCGTTGACTGACGCCTTCGGGGCGGTGACCGCGTTTGCCCGGGTTCGGGGGCTGCTGGTCAAGGCGTCTGCGGCGAACACGAACAACGTGATCATCGGCGGTGCCGCCGCCAACACCCAGTTCGCCAGCTGGCTTGGCTCGGCCACCGATCGAGTTGTGGTGCGCCCGGGCGGTTTCGTGCTGCTCGGCGCCCCGGACGCGGTCGCCTACGCGGTGACGCCAGGAACCGGCGACATGCTGCGAGTCGCCAACTCCGGCGCCGGCACACCCGTCAGCTACGACGTCGTGATCATCGGCGCCAGCGCCTAACTCTGAAAGGACACACATGTTCACGTTCACCGTGAAGCCGGACGGCAGCGAGGAGGCCGACTGGTTTGAGATCCAGGCTGTCTCTCGCGATGTCTACCAGTGGGAGCACACCGGCCGCGGCCGCAATCTCAAGGTGCTCGACGAACAGCTGTCGATGACGGCCATGTACGAAATCGCGCACATCGCCGGCCGCCGCCTCGGCCTGGTCGACGTCGCCCTGGCCGAGTGGGTGCGCACCCACGATCTCGACTTCGAGCAGGACGCTGAGCCGGACCCTACCCAGCCGGCTCCCTGAGCCGGACGTTGATCGCACTCGCGCTGCACTCCGGCATCACACCCGAAGTGTGGGCGGGGATGGGCGAGCAGGCGATAACGACCGCCTACGACGTGCTCGCCGAGCAGGAGAAAGCCAGCCGCCGCAGCGGCGGACAACGCACGGTCGTCGACGGCGGCTGACACACGACGGAGGAGGTGACCTCAGTGGCAGGATCCAAGACGATCAAGGTTCGATTCGACGGCGACAAGTCCGGGCTGGACCGGGCAGCCAAGGCGAGCGAGGGCACCGTCACCCGGTGGCGGGCGCGCGTGTCCAAGGGCGTCGCTCTGGCCGGCAAGATGGCCAGCGTCGCGGCCGCGATCTCCGGCGCGGTGATCGGCGGCATCATGGGCGCCGCGCTCGCCTCGGCGCTGGCCGCCGGCGTCGTGCTGGCGCTCGGCGGTGGATTCCTCGCCGCCGGCATCGCCGGCGCCGCCAGCGACCCCGGTGTCAAGAAAGCGTTCGGCGGGCTCGGCGCTCAGGCCCAGTCCGCGCTGAAAGACTTCTCCGCACCATTCCGTGGGCCGCTGATCCGCGCGGCGAAAACGTTCGGTGACGCACTCAAACGCATGCAGCCGACGATCAACGCCATCGGCAGACAACTGGCGCCGGTTATCGACAAGCTCGCCCCGGCGCTGGCGCAAATGGCCGAGAACGCGCTACCGGGTATTGCCGCCGGCGCCGCGAAGAGCGCCCCGATCCTGGAGAAGCTGGTCGGTTTCCTGCCCCAGATCGGCACATGGATCGGCCAGTTGGTCACCAAGATCACCGAGTTTTCGACGTGGGCGGCGACCAACGCCGACACCATCCGCGCGTGGATCGAGGTCCTGGGACCACTCGTCGCGATCTTCGGTGGGATCGTGCTGGCCATCAAGGCGTGGATTGCCGTGCAGACCATCCTGAACGTGGTGATGTCGATCAACCCCATCGCGCTGATCGTCATCGCGATCGCCGCGCTGATCGCGATCATCGTCCTGATCGCGACCAAGACCCGCTTCTTCCAGACCATCTGGGCGGCGGTGTGGGGCTTCTTCAAAGCGGTCGGTGCGTGGTTCGCCGGGCCGTTCGCCAATTTCTTCGTCATGGTGTGGAACAAGATTGTCGCCGGGGCTCAATGGGTGTGGGCGAAAGTATCTGCCTATTTCGGGTTCTGGTACGGCCTTTTCGAGACAGTGAAAGGGTGGCTCGGCGCCGCGAAAGACTGGCTGGTGGCCAAGTTCAATCAGGTCGTCGATTACGTGGCCGCACTGCCGGCCCGTGTCGGCAGGGCCGCGGCAGGGCTGTGGAACGGCATCAAGGACTCGTTCCGCAACGCCATCAACTGGGTGATCGACAAGTGGAACGCGCTCAGCTTCACCCTGCCGAGCATCAACGTACCCGGGCTCGGCTCGATCAGCGGCTACACCCTGTCGACCCCAGACATCGGCCGGCTGGCCTCCGGCGGGCACATGACCCCGGGCCGCACGTATCTGACCGGTGAGAACGGCATCGAGGCGATCACCGCCGGCCGCACCGGCGGGTATGTCCATTCCGCCGGCGACACCGCGGCCATGATGGGCCCGCCCGAGGTGCACGTCTACATCGGCGATCGCGAACTCACCGACATCGT
>Ga0307516_10008946_pt1 | contig 11226 bp, 13 predicted proteins | sample 19_EM_MG_FD_203310 | JGI IMG/M metagenome (GOLD analysis project Ga0307516, IMG submission 203310) | Populus trichocarpa ectomycorrhiza microbial communities from riparian zone in the Pacific Northwest, United States - 19_EM | ecosystem: Host-associated > Plants > Roots > Unclassified | place...
CCAGGCGGGTGGCGCTGATGTTGAGCGCCAGCCGGAACAGCGTGGCCACCAGCAGCAGGGCGGGGAAGACCGAGAAGTCGAGCGGCCGATGGACGAACATGCTGATCAGCAGGATCAGCAGGGCGCCGGTGATGTTGAGCGCGATCAGCAGGTCGAGCAGGAAGGTCGGCAGCGGCACCACCATCATGATGATGATGCCGATCACCCCGATGGGCACGGCCAGCTTGCTGACTTTCAGGTTCTTCACGGCACCCTCCCCACCCCACAGATACTCCCGCGATCAGGGCCGCGATGTGAGGAAATCTCCTGGATTGGGCTTATGACCCTACTTTTTCGGATTCAGGCGGCCGCTCGGGCCGGCGTTGGCGACGGCGTCGGGTTCGGGTTGCGGTGCGTACCGGCCGCGGCACCCTTCGACTTGAGACTCATCACGAACGCCAGCACCTTGGCGATCGCGCCGTAGAAGTCGGCCGGGATCTCCATGCCGATCTCCACGCTCTTCTCCAGGGCCCGAGCCAACGCCACGTCCTGCACCATCGGGATCCGGTGCTCGGTGGCCAGCGCCCGGATGCTCGCGGCGACCGCGCCCCGTCCCTTGGCGATCACTCGGGGCGCGCCCATCTCCGGTTCGTACCGCAGCGCGACGGCCACGTGCGTCGGGTTGACCAGCACCACGTCGGCGGACGGCACGTTGGCCATCTGCCGGTTCCGGGCCATCGCCATCTGCTTGGACCGGATGTGACCCTTGAGATGCGGGTCGCCCTCGGTGTTCTTGTGCTCCTGCTTGATCTCTTCCTTGCTCATCCGCAACTGCTTGTTGGTGCGCCGCCGGACCACGAAGTAGTCGGCCGCCGCCATCACGATGCCGGCCGCCGACGCGGCCCGGATCAGCGAGATTGTGGCGTTGTTGACCACCGACAGCAGCGAGCCGATCTGCAGCCGACCCGCCGTCAACAGGACCGGCACGATGTCTTTCGTCGTCAGATACAGCACCGCGCCCAGCACGCCGGTCTTGACCAGGGCCTTGGTGCCCTCCCACAGCGCCTGCGGGCCGAGCATCCGCTTGAGCCCGGGCCACGGGTTGAGCCGGCTGAACTTCGGCACGAACAGCTTGGTGGCCACCCGGATGCCACCCTGCGCGCCGGCCGCCGCCACCCCCACCGCCATCATGGTCAGCGCCAACGGCAAGACCGCCCACGCGGCGCTCATCATGCCGTCCTTGAGAATGCCCAGCGCCACGGCCGGATCGGGGTTGGCGATGATGGTGGGAACCTTGGCCATCAGCTCGCGGGCGTGATCCATCGCCGAGCCCAGCGTCCGGGGCAGCATGATGCTGGCGGCCAGCATGCCGAACCAGGCGCCGACGTCCTGGCTGCGCCCGATCTGGCCTTCTTTCTTGGCCTTCTTGAGCTTTTGTTGGGTAGGTTTCTCGGTCTTTTCGCCGCTCATCTCACCTCCCAGAGCCGGGTCCCCACCCTCAAACTAGGGCGCGCCGGGCCGGCGTGGTCCGCTTCCCGCCAGACCGCTGCCGCCCGGCTGCGGTCGCGGGCGCGGGTTAGCCGCCGCTCAGGTGGACTACCGCGGAGACGGCGTGGTTGACGATCGTGGAGAGGGCGCGCGGCAGGATGGTGATGGCGGTGCCGGCCAGCGACAGCACCAGGAAGATTTTCGCCGGGAAGCCCAACTGAAACGCGTTCAGCGCGGGGGCGACGCGGTTGAGCAGGCCGAACGCCACGTCGGTGAGGAACAGGACGGCGATCAGCGGGCCGGCGATCTGCAGTGCCGAGACGAACATCTCGCCGATGCCCTTGGTCAGCAGGTCGCTGAACGTGCCCATCGAGAACGACGCGTTCAGCGGCAGCGTGTGGAACGTCTGCAGGAAGCCGCGCAGGATCAGTTGGTGGCCGTTGCTGGCAAACAGCAGGGTGACCGCGAGCAGGCTGTAGTAGCGGCCGAAGATCGAGCTCTGGCTTTGCGACAGCGGGTCGTAGGCCATCGCGAGCGTGAAGCCGCCGAAGACGTCGAGCAGGTCACCGGCCGCCTGGACGGCGGAGAACAGCAGTTGGGTGATGAAGCCCAGCGAGGCGCCGATGAAGACTTGCAGGATCGCGCTGGCGATGATGTCGGACGTCTTGATCGACGGGACGGTGGCGATCAGCTGCGGTGCCATCGGCAGCGCGAAGCCGACCGAGAGCAGCGCCTTGACCGGTCCCGGGATGAGGCTCGAGTTGAACGGCGGGCAGAGCATCATCCAGGCGCCGGCCCGGACCGCCCCGAGCATGACCGCGATCAGCTCGGCGATGCCGACGTCCCAGTTCATTTGTAGCTCGCTACCAGTGCCGTGATGATCAGCCCCCAGCCGTTGACCAGGACAAACAGCAGTAGCTTGAACGGCAACGCGACTGTTACCGGCGGTAACATCATCATGCCGAGGGACATCAGCGACGCGGAGACGACCATGTCGATGATCAGAAACGGGATGAAGATGACGAAGCCGATGATGAACGCCGCCCGCAGCTCGGACAGTACGAACGCGGGCACCAGCGTGGTCAACGCGATGTCGTCCTTGGTGGATGGCTGCTGCTGGCCGGACACCTTGATCAGCAGCGCGACGTCGTCCGGCCGGGTGGTGGTGAACATGAACTCGCGCAGCGGCCGCACACCGTCCGAGAACGCCTGCGACTGAGTCTTCGTGCCCTTCAGGTAGGGCTGCACGCCCTGCGCGTTCACCGCAGATAGCACCGGGCTCATGATGAACAGGCTGATGAACAGCGCCAGGCCGGCGATCACCTGGTTGGGTGGCATGCTGCTGAGCCCGAGCGCGTTGCGGGTGATGCCCAGGACCATGAACACCTTGGTGAACGAGGTGGTCAGCAGCAGCACCGCCGGCGCCACCGAGAGCAGCGTCAGGCCCAGCACGATCACCAGTGAGCTGGCCGGTTTGCTGCCGTCCTGGTTCGTACCGTTGATGTTGAAGTTGATCGAGCCGCCGCTGGATTTGACCGTCGGTGCGCTCGGCGGAGCCGGCGGGGTCGGCGCCCGGAGCGGGCCGGCCACCGCGACGCGCGGAACCATCGCCGGCGCGGCTACCGGCGCTGCTGCGGGCGCGGCTGCCGGCGCGACCCCGGGTGGCGGATCGGCGGCGGCAGTGGCGGCCGGCGCCAGCGCGAGCACGAAGCCCACGAAGATCATTGCGATGAAGCGTTGCATGATCACTGCCTCGTCGTCCGGTCGCGCAGAAAGTCCATGGTCGAGCGCCAGGTCCGGGGGGACAGCACCGAGCCGTCCAGCTTTTCGAGCGGCTGGGCCGGCCGTACGTCGCCCGGGGCGAGCGTCATCGAGTCCCGCCGTTCGACGTCGTGCGGATGTTTCTCGAACGCCTCCAGCGTCGTCTCGCCCAGCAGGCTGATCTGCTGATCGGTCACGCCGAGCACGAGCGCGCGGTCGGCCACCTGCACCACCGCCACCGACGAGCCGCGGCTGAGCTGCTGGCGGTTCAGCACCGATAGAGCGCCCGTACTGCGCTTGCCGGTGAGCGGGCGGCGGGCCACCTTGGCCAGCCCCCACATCAAGCCGAACACGATCAGCAGCGAGAAGCCGATCCGCAGGACGAGTTCGAACAAGTCGGCTACTCCCGTTCACTGCCGGGAGAGACGATCTCGGTGATCCGGATGCCGAAGTTCTCGTCCACCACGACGACCTCGCCACGAGCGATCAACCGGCCGTTGACCAGGAGGTCGGCCGGGCTGCCGGCCGCCCGGTCCAGCTCGACGATCGCGCCGGGACTGAGGCTGAGCAGTTCCCGCACGCTCATCCGGGTCCGGCCGAGCTCGGCCGAGACCTCCATCTCGACGTCGTGCAGCATGTCCAAGCCACCCCGGCCGGTGGCGGCGCGGGTGGGCACGGCGACCGGAGCCGGGTCGGCCGGCCAGGGTGCCAGCGCCAGCGCGATCACCGCGCGCACCTCGCCGCCGTCCAGCAGCGGTACCGCGATCGCGTTGTCCTTCGCGGCGATCGCGCTGAGTGCGACGCCGGGCTCCATCAATTGGCCGGGATCGAGAATGACCGGTCCGAAGACTCGGCCGGCGGCCTCCAGAGCCGGGCGTACGGCGGCGATCAGGTCCAGCTCGCCGAGCGGGCTCTCCTTCAGCGCGTCGGCCAGGTCCTGCCCGACCACGACGACGACCTCGCCGGCGGACGCGCCGCTGAACTTGGCGGTGACCGCCTGTCCTTCGGTCAGAGCGTCGGGTGTTGCGGTCACCGGCGTGCCGAGGGTCAGTTGGCGGCTGGTCGGTAGCACGGCCAAGGCTGCCTCGGCGGCGGTCCGGGCGAGCGCTACCTGCGGCGCGGTGATGGTGGGCGCGGTCATGAACGGCCAACTTTCTTGGCGGGTGACTCCTGGGGCGGCGGCACGACGAGACAAGCGAGCCGGGCGCCCTGATTGCCGGGAACCGCATGTGCGAATACGGTCTCGTTGACGGTGATCTCCAGCGGCAGGCTGGTCGAATGGTCCAGTGGCACGACGTCGCCGGGCCGTAGGTCCACGATCTCATCGGTACGCATGCGAATGGGGCGGAATCGGACTGCTACGTCGATCGGCGCCGCGGACAGGCCGGCCGTCAGATTGCGGTGCGCGACATCCCGGATCATCCGCTCGGCGTTGGTGAGCTCGATCGTCTCCTTCCGTTCCAACACCGGCAGGATCGAGTTGAACGGCAGGCACAGGGTGCCCACCCAGTCCTCGGCCCCGATCTTGATTTCGAACGAGGCGACCACCACGGCGTCGTCGGGCTGATGCGTACGCAGGAACTGGGCGTTGTACTCGATCTCCTTGAGCTTCGGCGTGAGGTTCACCAGCGTCTCGAAGCCGTACCGCAACTCGATCAGGATCCAGTCCAGCAGTCCGCGCAGCAGCGGCATCTCGACGTCGGTCAGCGGCCGTTCCGGCTGCGGGCCGCCCGGGCCGCCGAGCATGTGATCGATGGCGGTCATCGCGGTCGAGGTGGCGATCTCCAGCAGCACCGTGCCCGGCAGCGGCTCGACGGCGACCACCGCGATCACCGTCGGGTTCATCAGCGTGGACACGTACTCGTCGTAGTTGAGCTGCTCGATCGACACCAAGGTCATGTTGCTGACCACCCGCAGTCGGGTGGTCAGCAGCGTCCCGCAGCCGCGCGCGTACGTCTCGAAGGCGATCTGCAGCGTGCGGATGTGTTCGCGGGACAGCTTGATCGGCCGACGGAAGTCGTATGCCGTCGGCCCATAACCGCCGCGACGGGACATCTTTCCGGGGGAGCGAGCAGTGGAGGTCACATCGTCCTCATCGGCACGGTTCGCCGACCGCTGAGGCGGGCCGCGCAGGATGGGCAGGTCCGGAAGTCGGGCCTGCCCAAACGTCGGAAGCGGGCGCTACTGGGTGACGAACGAGGTGTAGTAGAGGTCCATGACCTTCTGCACCTTTTTCTCCGTGTAGGCCGTGACGATCTTCGCGAGCAGTTCTTCCTTCGCGGTGCCGCGGCCCTTTTCGGTGGAGAGCTCCGCGACCGTCTTGCCGGTGTACTCCTCGATCGCCAGGTTTGTCGCCTCGGCGGTATCGACGACCTCGGTGCCGGCGGCCGCGGTCTCCTGCATGGCGAAACCGAGCTTCAGGTAATGCCCGTCGGCCAGGTTGATCGTCAGATCGTTCTCCAGCTTGGTCACGATGCCCTTCACCGGCGCCGGCTTGGCCGTGCTCTTGCTCTTCAGCATGTAGAACGCGCCGCCACCACCACCGCCGAGCAGGACGACGGCGGCCACGATGATGATCAGCAGCTTCTTCTTGGACTTCTTGGGCGCCGCCTCGGCGGGTGTACTTTTGTCGTCCTTGCTCATCGGAACTCCTCCTGTCGTGTTACTGGCGTGTGGTCGCGGCGGTCGTGGTACCTGCCGTGGTGCCGGTCGTGGTGCCGGTCGTGGTGCCGGTCGGGGTGTTCGTCGGGCCGGCCGCGGCGTTCGCCTGGGCCGTGGTCTGGCCGAGGTGCAGCTTGGCGTCGTTGCCCGCCGCGGCGGCCAGCAACGCGGCCTGCTCCGCCGGCAGCATGGTCTGGACCACGACGTCGACCCGCCGGTTCATGGTGATCGACCTCGGATCACGCGGGCTGATCAGCGGCCTGGTGTCGGAGAACCCGACCGCGCTCATCCGGTCCTTGACCAGCCCGTGATCGGTGAGGTACCGCACCACGGTCGAGGCGCGGGCCGCGGAGAGTTCCCAGCCGCTCGGATAGAAACTCGTGGTGGCCTTGAGCTGGTTGGTGTTGCCGTCGACCTCGACGTTGTTGGGCAGCTTCGCCAGCGTCGGCGCGATGGCGTCGAGGATCGCGGCGCCGCCGGGCTGCAGGTCCGCCCGGTTGCCGTTGAAGACCACCTCGTTGGTGACCACGGTGACGACCAGGCCGCGCTTGTCGATGGTGAACCTGACCTGGTTCAGCAGCTTCGCCTTCAGCAGCGCGTCGGCGATCTTCTCCTCGATCTTCTTCAACTTTTCGGCCTCCTTGGTCGCCGCCTGAGCATTCGCCGACGACTTGGCCCGGCCTTCCGCCTTGATCGCCCGATCCACCGCGGCCTTCTGCGCGACGCTCATGTTCTGCGTACCGCCCGAGCCGTTGCCCGGGTTGGCGCCCGGATCGATCTGGACGATCTGGGTGGACGCACCCGACCCGTCCAGGGTCGTGGTCTGGCCTTGGAACGTGACGGTCTTCGCCCCGAAGCCGGCCGACAGGCCGGCCGCGAGCTGGGCGAACTTCTTCTGATCCACGCTGCTCATCGAGAACAGCACCACGAACAGGACGAACAGCAGCGTCAACATGTCGGCGTACGACACGAGCCAGCGCTCGTGGTTGACGTGCTCCTCGGGCTCCTCGTGCCGGCCCTTCTTGCGCTTGCCACCGCCGCCTGAACTCATCTAGATCACGCAGCCTTCTTGCTGGATGCGGCGGTGACAGCCTTGGCGGCTTCCGGCGGGGGCAGCAGGCTGCGCAGCTTCTGCGCGACCAGCCGCGGGTTGGAGCCCGACTGGATTGCCAGCACACCTTCGATGACCAGTTCCATCTCGTCGGCCTCGATGCCGGAGAGCCGGGTCAGCCGGGCCGCGAGAGGCAGCCAGAGCACGTTGGCGCTGAGTACGCCCCACAGCGTCGCGACGAACGCGGCTGCGATGGACTCGCCCAGCGTGTCCGGCTTGCTGAGGTTCTGCAGCACGTGCACCAGGCCCATGACCGTGCCGATGATGCCAATGGTCGGTGCGTAGCCGCCCATGTTCTCGAAGATCTTGATGCCGGACTTGTCGTCCTTCTTCTTCGCGGCGACCTCGGCCTGCAGGATGTCGTGCAGTTCCTCCGGGTCGGTGCCGTCGATCGCCAACTGCAGACCACGCTTCAGGAACGGGTGGTCCACGGTCTTGACCGCGTCCTCGAGGGCCAGCAGGCCCTCCCGGCGGGCCCGCTCGGCGAGCTTGACCACGTCGTCGACCAGCTTGGTCGGCGGCGACACCTTGGCCAGGAACGCCTTCTTGAACAGATTGCCGATGCCGATCGAGTCCTTCAGCACGCCACCGGCCATGCCGGCGAAGAAGGCACCGCCGAAGACCAGCAGGATCGACGGGATCAGCAGGATCGAGCCGGGGGAGCCGCCGTCGAGGATCTGGACGACGAACACGATCACCAGAGCGGCGACCACCCCGACGATGGTGGAGATATCCATCAGCGGTCCTTCCGGTGTAGCGGGAGCACCTTGGCGTCCTGCTCGTCATGGGCGTACTCGGGCGGTGCGGCCGGCGGTGCGGCCTCCAGGCGGCTCGCGCTGGCGATCAGCGAGGCCCGGTAATGGCGTACCGAGTCGATGAATTCCGGTACCGATTCGGCGATGATGTATTTGGTGCCATCCACCAGCGTGATGACCGTGTCGGGCGTGCAGTCGGCACGCTCGACGAGGTCGGGGTTCAGCGCGAATACGGCACCGTTCAGGCGGGTTACGAGGATCACGACGTCCATCCTTGGTTTGTCTTTTGGTAGATGAGGCCATCCGTGGCCCGTCACTTACCTCATCGGCCGATGTCCGGTTGCCGTTGAGCGCCGACCGGTCGCCATCTGGGAGCGACCTCGTGCCGGTAAGCAGAAGCCGGGGCGGGCATCGCTGCCCGTCCCGGCTACCGCTGTTCGTCAAGCGTGCGGAGTCTGCTAGTGCTTGAGGTTCACCAGTTCCTGAAGGATCTCGTCGGACGTGGTGATGACGCGACTGTTCGCCTGGAAACCGCGCTGGGCGATGACCAGGTTGGTGAACTCCTGTGCCAGGTCCACGTTGGACATCTCCAGCGCGCCGCTGGTAATCAGGCCGAGGCCGTTGCTGCCCGCCGGGCCGATCTGCGCCAGCCCGGAGTTCACCGTGCTGCGGTACATCGAGTCACCGATCTTCTCGAGACCGTTGACGTTGTTGAAGTTGGCCAGCGCGACCTGACCGAGGATCTGCTTCAGGCCGTTGCTGAAGACGCCCACGATCTCACCGGTGTTCGATACCGAATACGAACTCAGCACGCCGGAGGCGGACCCGTCCGAGTTGCTGACCCGCGGCTCGGTGTTGCCGCTGAACTGGGTCAGCTCGTGGATGTCCAGCTGGTACGGACCGACCGCGATCTTGCCAGTGTCGAGCCCGGTGATTGGATCCAGGGTGCCGACCGCCTTGCCGTTCACGAACGGGATCGTCGCCGGGGTGTTGTCCGGCGCGGGCAGGGCCGTCAGGGCCACCGTCCAGCTGGTGGCGGTGTCCTTGACGAAGTCCGCCATCACATTGGTGATGGCGCCGAGCGCGTCGTACACCTTGAGCGGGATTTGCTTGGTGGTGCCGATCGCGGCCTCGTTGGAGTAGTTCCCGATCAGGCTGATGTTCTTGGTGACGGCCGGGGAGATGCTCCCGCCGATCGGCAGCTTGAGGTCGCTCGGCATGCCGGCGTCGTTGACCACGCCGGCCACGCCGGTCCAGCCCTGCACGACCTGGCCGTTCGGGGTGGTCATCGAACCGTTGGCGTCGAAGTTGAACGAGCCGGCCCGGGTGAAGAGGGACTCACCGCCGCCGCCCTTGACGATGAAGAAGCCGTCGCCCTGGATCATCATGTCGGAGGACTTGCCGGTGGTCTGCGCGGCGCCCTGGCCGAAGTTGGAGTTGATGCTGGCCAGCCGCACGCCGAGGCCGACCTGGGCCGGGTTGGTGCCGCCGGCGGTGCCGCCGGTCGGGTTCTGTGGTGCGCCGGCGGCGTTCATCATCTGCGACATCGTGTCCTGGAAGGCGGCCTGGCTGGTCTTGTAGCCGGTGGTGTTGACGTTCGCGATGTTGTTGCCGGTGACGTCCATCATCTGCTGATGAGCGCGCAGGCCACTGATACCGGAGAAGAGTGAACGCAGCATAGGGTCAGTTGTCCTTTGTGGTCGCGGTGCCGGATGCGGGCGGGGTCTCGGGTGCGGTTTCTCGGACTTCCGTGACCTTGGACAGCTGCACATCCGTGTTACCGACCACGAGAGTCGGTTCGCTGTCTCCGTTGAGCTTTGTTTTCGCGACGACGCCGGTCTGCGACACGCCGTCCGCGTCCTGATACGTGACCGTGCGGCCGACCAACGCGCTTGCGCCGATCAATTGCTGGGCCTGCATCATGTCGGCGATCTGGCCGAGCTTCTGGACCTGAGTGAACTGTGCCGTCTGCGCCAGGAACTGCGTCGAGTCGGCGGGCTTGCTCGGGTCCTGGTATCGCAGCTGAGTCACCAGCAGCTTCAGGAACGTGTCCGGATCGTCCATCGACGACTTCTTCGATCCGACGTCGGTCGTCGTCTTGCTGGTGTAGATCGACGTACCGGGCTTCTTTACGTCGAATTCATTACTGACGTGGCCAATGATCGGCGAGCTCATTGCGGACCTCCTGGCTCGGGCGACGTTTTCCTTACACCAGGCAATTCGGTCCGATCCCGGCCGGGCTTAGGGTGCAAATTCGCAACCGAGCCGCGGCCGGGCGCCGGGATGCGGTTCAGGCCTCAATGTCCAGACGGCCGGTGCTGTTGGTGCTGCTAGTGCGGCGTGGGACCGGTGCCGGAGCCTCCTCCGGCTGGGCCGGCGCGTTCCGGCCCGAGCTGGTGCCGCGCTCGCCGAACCCGAACTGCTGCCGCGCCTGCTCCTGCTGGGGCGAACCCTGGCGCAGATCCAACGAGCAGTTGGCGAAGCCGGACTCTTCGAGCTCCCGTTTCAGGTCGCCCAGGGCGTCCCGCAGGGCGTCGTGGCCGGCGTCGGTCGAGCCGGAGAGCTGCAGATTGATCTCGCCGTTGCGGATCTCCGCGACCACCTGGACCGGGCCTAGGTCGGCCGGGTGCAGATTGACGGTGAGCCGGTGCACGCCGTCGGCGGTCAGCCGTAGCGGTGCGATGTGCATCGCGAGCTGCGTCGCCGGCGGGGCGGGCAGCGCGGGCGCCGCAGCCTGCGGCGCGGCAACCGGTGTGCTCGGTGTGGTCGGTGCCGTCGCCGTCACTACCGGATTCGGTACGGCCACAGCCGAGTCCCCGCCAACACCGGCGCCCAGCGAGCCACCCGGCGCGGCCGGTCCGGTGCCGGCGATCGCGGTGGCCGAGCCGTTCGGTGACCTATTCGACGGCCCGTTCGGCGAGCCGATCGTGGGCGGTGCGCCGGCGCTCTGCCCCGACCCGGAATCCGCGTCCCGCCCGGACTGCCGGCCGGTCGCCGCCCGCCCGCCCGAGTTCGACGCGGCGGTTGCCGCCTGAGCGCTCTCCGCCTGAACCGCCGCTGCCGAGCCGTCGGCGACCCCGCCGGCCCAGGTGCCGGCTGTTCCACCGTCCGTGCCGCCGGCCGTGCCGCCGGCCGTGCCGCCGGCTGTTCCACCGGCCGTCCCGCCAGCCGTCCCGCCGGCTGGCCCGCCAGCTGTCCCGCCGGCTGTTCCGCTGGTTGTCCCGCCAGCCAAGGCGCCGGCCGTTTCGCCAGCTGTCCCGCCGGCCGTCCCACCCGCCAAGGCGCCGGCTGTCCCGTCGGCTGTTCCGCCGGCCGTGGCGCCACCAGTGGTCGGTGCCATCGCAGTCGCTCCGGTGGCAAGCCCGGCCGGGATCGATTGTGCCCCGGCCCGGCCCGCCCGGTCGCCGGGCGAGCCGGTCGCCGGAAGTGCGGCCTGGTCCGGAGACGGGCTCGTCGAAGGCTGGCCGGCGG
>Ga0307516_10008947_pt1 | contig 11225 bp, 7 predicted proteins | sample 19_EM_MG_FD_203310 | JGI IMG/M metagenome (GOLD analysis project Ga0307516, IMG submission 203310) | Populus trichocarpa ectomycorrhiza microbial communities from riparian zone in the Pacific Northwest, United States - 19_EM | ecosystem: Host-associated > Plants > Roots > Unclassified | place...
GCCGACCGAGAAGGACACCGTTTCCGAGGGGCGCTTCTTCGGGAGGCGCTTGCGGACCGGGCGGTACTCGATCACCTTTTCCACTACCGGCTCCACCGCGGCGACGGGCGCCTCGACGACCGCCTTGTTCGGCTTTGCCGCCGAGAGCGGCTGGCCGACCTTGCAGTTGTCGCGGTAGATCGCGAGTGCCTTCAGGCCGAGCTTCCAGCCCTGGTAGTGAATGTGCTCGATGTCCTCGATGGTCGCCGTTTCCGGCATGTTGACCGTCTTGGAGATCGCGCCCGAGATGAACGGCTGCACGGCCGCCATCATCCGCACGTGGCCCATCGGGGCGATGGACCGCTCGCCCATGGCGCAGTCGAAGACCGGGTAGTGCTCCGGCTTGAGGCCGGGGGCGTCCACCACGTTGCCGTGGTCGGCGATGTGCTCGACGACCGCCTCGACCTGCTCCTCGGGGTAGCCGAGGCTGCGCAGGGCGCGCGGGACCGTCTGGTTGACGATCTGCATCGAGCCGCCGCCGACGAGCTTCTTGAACTTGACCAGGGCCAGGTCCGGCTCGATGCCGGTGGTGTCGCAGTCCATCATCAGGCCGATGGTGCCGGTCGGCGCGAGCACCGACGCCTGGGCGTTGCGCCAGCCGGCCTTGTCGCCGATCTTGTTGCCCTGCTGCCACTGCTTGGTGGCCTCGCGGACCAGCGCGGTGGCCACGGCGCCCGTGGGGCGGATCTCGTCGTTCGCCGCGGCGTGCTTGCGCATGACCCGCTTGTGGGCATCCGCGTTGCGGGCGTATCCGTCGTACGCGCCGACCACTCCGGCGAGCTCGGCCGAGCGGCGGTACGCCACACCCGTCATGAGCGAGCTGATGCCGGCGGCGACACCGCGGCCGCTCTCCGAGTCGTACGGGTGACCGGTGGCCATCAGCAGCGCGCCCAGGTTCGCATACCCGATGCCGAGCTGGCGGTAGGCCCGCGTGGTCTCGCCGATCCGCTTGGTCGGGAAGTCCGCGAAGCAGATCGAGATGTCCATCGCCGTGATGACGAACTCGACGCTCTTGACGAACTTCTCCACCTCGAAGCCGCCGTCGGCCTTGAGGAACTTCATCAGGTTGAGCGAGGCGAGGTTGCAGGACGAGTCGTCCAGCGACATGTACTCGGAGCACGGGTTGGACGCGGTGATGCGGCCGGTCTCCGGGTTGGTGTGCCAGTCGTTGATCGTGTCGTCGTACTGCAGGCCGGGGTCGGCGCACTCCCAGGCGGCCTTGGCGATCTCGGTGAACAGCTGCTTGGCGTCGACGGTCTCGATGAGCTCGCCGTGCAGCCGCCCGCGGAGGCCGAACGAGCCGCCCTCCTCGACCGCCCGCATGAACTCGTCGCTGACCCGGACCGAGTTGTTGGCGTTCTGGTACTGCACCGAGACGATGTCGCTGCCGCCGAGGTCCATGTCGAACCCGGCGTCGCGCAGGGCCCGGATCTTGTCCTCCTCGCGGGCCTTGGTGGTGACGAACTCCACGATGTCGGGGTGGTCGACGTCGAGGATCACCATCTTGGCCGCGCGGCGGGTCGCGCCGCCGGACTTGATCGTGCCGGCGCTGGCGTCCGCGCCGCGCATGAAGCTGACCGGGCCGCTGGCCGTGCCGCCGGAGGAGAGCAACTCCTTGGAGGAGCGGATCCGGGAGAGGTTCACACCGGAGCCGGAGCCGCCCTTGAAGATCAGCCCCTCCTCCTTGTACCAGTCCAGGATCGAGTCCATCGAGTCGTCCACGGACAGGATGAAGCAGGCGCTGACCTGCTGCGGCGAGGCGGTGCCGACGTTGAACCAGACCGGCGAGTTGAAGCTGAACACCTGGTGCAGCAGCATCCAGGTCAGCTCGTGGTCGAAGATCTCCGCGTCGCCCGGGTTGGCGAAGTAGCCGTGCTTCTCGCCCGCCTTGCGGTAGGTCTTGACGACCCGGTCGATCAGCTGCTTGAGCGACCACTCACGGGTGTCGGTGCCGACCGCTCCCCGGAAGTACTTGGTGGTGACGATGTTGGCCGCGTTGACGCTCCAGGCGGTGGGGTATTCCACGCCGCGCTGCTCGAAGTTGATCGAGCCGTCGCGCCAGTTCGTCATGACGACGTCGCGGCGCTCCCACTCGACCTCGTCGTACGGGTGGACGCCCTCGGTCGTCCAGACCCGCTCGATCCGCAGCCCCCCGACTGCGGCGCCCCCGTTGCTCGCGCGGCTGCGCTGCCTGCCTGCTGTCATGCCGTCACCGGCCATCTCGTGCTCCCCCTCGATAGACCACGGCTTCCCCACCGCGATCTGGTTACCGACATTCGGGCACGGCTATCGCCATGCCAGGTCAAAAAGCTCTATTTGGTACGGGATTCCGCGAACTTGGCCGGGCGCCCGCCACTGGGCCGGGTGGGCACCGCGTGTCGGGCTCCCGCCGCCGCCTCGCGCAGCTCAGCGAGCTCGCGTTCGAAGTCTTCGAGCGAGTCGAAGGACTTGTAGACGCTCGCGAAGCGCAGATAGGCGACCTGATCCAGCTCCCGCAGCGGCGACAGGATGGCGAGGCCCACGTCGTGGCTGGGCACCTCGGCCGCACCCTTGGCCCGGACGGTCTCCTCGACCTTCTGCGCGAGCAGCGCGATCGAATCCTCGTCGACGGGCCGACCCTGACATGCCTTGCGGACCCCACTCATGATCTTGGTCCGGCTGAAGGGCTCGGTGACGCCGTTGCGCTTCACGATCGCCAGCACGGCCTCCTCGACCGTGGTGAAGCGTTTGCCGCATTCCGGGCACGACCGGCGACGACGGATCAGCTGACCGTCATCGGCCTCACGCGAGTCGACCACGCGCGAGTCGGCATGCCGGCAGTACGGACACCGCACCGAAATTCCCCCTGTCGCCGGGCGCTGCCACCCCAGGCCGCGCCGAAGAGCGAACGCCACCAAGGCACGCCGAAAGTCAGCCCTGAAGCGGAGGATCCCGCACCGGGGCTGTGGACGAACCTGTGGATGACGGGGCTGCCCGACCCCAACCTGTGGATGACTTACACCCTTGTAACTACTAGATGTTGGGGTTGACGTTATGCCGCCGCGGACGTCGATGCAAGTTCACCGGCGCGTCGGCGCGCCGTATTTTCTACCTCAACACGACGGGTGCCGCGCCGGTCACGGCCAGCACCGAAACATCATGATCAACGCAGTGGATCAACGCCCCCGGGGGACGACAAGAGTGTCACCGACGTGGATGGCGATGTCGTTGGCACCCAGACCGTTGAGCCGGCGGATCTCAGCGACGACGGCATGCGGGCTGCGACCCGGCGACGTGCGCGCGGCGATCGCCCACAGCGTGTCGTCCGGCTGGACCACGACCGTAGGCGCCGGGCCACTGGGGGGATCGTCGGCCCGGGAGGCAGTGGTCCACAACACGGCACTCGCCAAGGACGCGAGCAGGAGGAAGAAGGCGAGCACGACGACGCGACCCCGCCGGGTCAACCGCAACGGGGCCGGCTGACCCGCTCGCCGCATACCAGTGATCACCACGGCATATTCCTTTCTCCGCATACGTCCCTCGGACAGGCGTTCGATAGAACGCCCGTACGACGGTCTATCAGAACAGGCGTACGGAAGTCGAGCACTTCCGGGCGACACGCCGCGAGAAAGTCGTACAGATGTTTGAATATGTCGTACGCCGCAGTTACGGTTCTCGGTCAAGAGGGGTCAGCCGGGCACAAGTCATCCCCACGACGTAAGCCCGGCTCCGCGAGCGCACCACGTGCCGATGAGGCACTGGCCGACAGGAGGGCCAACATGTCGACCGACGACCGGACGAGCCGGCAAAACCAGCAGGACGCGAAGAACGCGAAGCCCGAAGCCGCGAACACGAAGGCGGCAATGCGCAGGCGCACGCCGACCCGGGCCCGCAGCGGCGACGCGCCGCAGTTGCGTGCGGTGACGCCGGTGGTCAGCCAGTTCCCCGATCTGGTCACCAAGGATCTGACCGCGCGCCAGCGCCGGATCCTCGAGTTCATCCGCGACTGGGTGGAGCGCTACGGCTACCCGCCGAGCGTCCGCGAGATCGGCGAGGCGGTCGGCCTGGTGTCGCCGTCCAGCGTGGCCTACCAGCTCAAGGAGCTGGAGAAGAAGGGCTTCCTGCGCCGCGACCCGAACAGGCCGCGCGCGGTGGACGTGCGAGCGCCCAGTGAGATGGTCGACGACGAGACCCTGCGCTCGGCCCGGCCCACCCCGGCGTATGTGCCGCTGCTGGGCCGGATCGCCGCCGGTGGGCCGATCCTGGCCGAGCAGGCGGTGGAGGAGTTCTTCCCGCTGCCGCGCGAGCTGGTCGGCGAGGGCGACGTCTTCATGCTCGAGGTCAAGGGCGACTCGATGATCGACGCGGCCATCTGCAACGGCGACTGGGTCGTGGTCCGCCAGCAACCGACCGCGAACGTGGGCGACATCGTGGCCGCGATGATCGACGGCGAGGCGACGGTGAAGAGCTACCGGCAGCGCGACGGGCACGTGTGGCTGATGCCGGCCAACCCGGCCTTCGACCCGATCCCGGGCGACGACGCCACGGTGATGGGCCGCGTGGTCGCGGTCCTCCGCCGAGTCTGACCCGCTGCACAGCCAGGCCGGACGCGGGCGCGGGCCGGACGCGGCCCGGAAACCAGAAGGCCGGTGCTGCCACCGAGGTGGCGACACCGGCCTGGTTACCCGCTCAGCGCTGACTCAGCGGCCACCAGGAGGGCGGCCATGGCCCGGGTTGTCGAAGCGGCCATCGCCTCGTCCCGGGGCACCATTCAGGTTCGCATAGTTGTTCATCCCGTTGGCCTGGCGACCGCCGTCCGGGCGGCCCGGGCGCTGTCCGCCGCCCTGCCCGAGGAACCCCGTCGGGCGCGGCGGTCCCCCGCCCTGAGGCCGGCCGCTCGGCGGCGGAGGCGGGGGTGGAGACGGAGGTGGGGCGCCGTAGACACCGCCGCCACCGCCCTGGCCCGGACGTCCGCCGCCGGGCTGACCGCCCTGCGCCGGACGCGCAGGCGGCTGGACGGGACGCGCCGCGGGCTGACCACCCTGACCGGGGCGACCAGGCTGACCGGAAGGGCCAGGCTGACCGGAAGGGCCGGGACGACCAGGCTGAACCGGAGGTCCGCCCTGGCCGGGACGACCAGCAGGCTGACCACCCTGACCCGGACGACCAGCGGGCTGACCACCCTGACCCGGGCGCCCTGCGGGCTGACCGGGACGACCGGCGGGCTGCCCGCCCTGACCCGGACGTCCACCGCCGGGCTGGGCCGGACGACCACCGGGCTGACCCGGGCGGCCACCGCCAGGCTGAGCCGGGCGAGCCGGCTGCCCACCACCGGGACCGGCCGGCGGAGCACCAGGACGGCCACCGGGACCAGCCGGCGGAGCACCAGGGCGGCCACCAGGACCAGCGGGAGGAACACCAGGACGGCTACCAGGACCGGCCGGCGGAGCACCGGGACGGCCACCAGGACCAGCGGGAGGAACACCGGGACGGCCACCGGGACCGGCGGGAGGAACACCAGGACGGCCGGGAGGACCCGCCGGCGGAACACCAGGACGGCCGGGAGGACCTGCCGGCGGGCGGGCACCAGGCTGACCACCCTGCGGCGGACGACCGCCGCCGTAGACGCCGTCGCCCTTCGCGGGCGCTGCCGGGGCGGGCTTGGCGCCGTACACGCCGGGGCCGGACGCGGCTCCAGCGGGCGGGCGGTTGCCGCCGTAGGTGCCCGGGCGCTGGGCCGGGCCACCGACCGACAGCAGCTCCGTCTCCGCGTCGAGCGGGTCCGGGCCGGTGGTCGGGTCGGGCTCCTTCGCGGCCGGTTCCAGCTTGCGCTTCTTGCGGGCCTTGACGATGCCGATGACGCCCGCGCCGACCAGGAGCAGGCCGAGGACGCCGACCCCGCCGATCAGGTATGTGATGTCGGTCAGGCTCAGGTCGGAGAGCCAGGAGGCGCTGTCGCCCTTGTTGTCCGCAGCCGCCGCATCGGTCTTCGCTTCGACGATCTTCGTGGCCGGCGTGTACCGCAGGATGTAGTTCGCGGACTCCGGGTCGGCGCCCGCGCCCATGTCCGACACCGTGTAGAACGACTTGCCGTCCGCGCTGTAGGTGATCGCCTCGCCGAACGGCTCGTTCGGCAGCGGGGTCTTGCGGGGCTTGTTCTTCAGGGCGCCGAGCACGTCGCCGTCGGCCACGTCCCACTCGTACGCGTCCAGATAGGTTCGCAGGGTGACCCTGCCGCCACCGGGCGCCACGGCACCGCCGGTCACGGCCGTCTGGGCCAGCCGGGCGATCGGGATGCCGGGGGTGTCGCTGCTCGGCAGCTCGATCTCGCCGGCCTTCTTCAGCGGCACGCCCGCGTCGTTGTTCTTCTTCAGCGCGGCCGTCGGCGTGTAGAGCAGCGTCTTGCCGGAGACTTCCTTGGTCACGATGATCGGCGTGCCGTCACCGTTGAACAGCAGAGCCTCGGCGTCGTGCTTGTCGCCGTTCGGATACGACACGCGGTGGATCGTCGGCTCCTTGGAGCCACTGAGCGGCATCGACCACAGGCCGATCGTCCGGCGGACGTCGTCCTTGTTTTCCCGGGCGGCGTTGTCGCCGGTGTCCGCGATCCACAGGGTGGCGCCGTCCGGGGCGAGGACCAGGTCCTCGGTGTCGAGCGGGCGCGACGGAAAGTCGACCTTCCTGGTGACTTTGCACTTGGCGTCGAGGAAGAAGATCTTGCGTCGGCTGGCCTCGTCGGCACCGTCGTTCACGACGATGTAGCCGTCCTTGGTGGCCACTATCCCCGACAGCTCCGGCAGGAGCGGATCGGTGATCTTACAAATCTTCTTGCCGGCCGCTGCCTTGGCCGAAGTCACCGCGGGAGCGGGCTCGGCGTAGGCGGGCACGGCCCCCAATATCACCAACCCGGAGGCAAGGATGACCGGGAACACGAGACGCCGCATCCGATCAGTGTCGCATGCGGCGTCTCGAACCGGTGTTACGCGTGGATCAACCCTGGTCAGCCGGGCCGCCGGGGTCAGGGGGCCAGGAAGTTCTCGAGGTCGGCGGCGAGCTGTTCGCCCACCCGGACCCGCAACTCCGTGCCCTGTTCGGTGTGCCGGGTGTCCAGCACCTGTCCGCCGCGGTGGATCCGGGCGACCAGGTCGCCCCGGTCGTACGGCAGCAGCACCCGCAGGTCCACCGCCGGCCGCGGCAGCCGCTGGGCGATGGCCGCGTGCAGCGCGTCGATGCCCAGCCCCGAGCGCGCCGACACGAACACGGCGTCCGGCCAGGCGCGCTTGAGCCGCAGGATCGTCTCCTCGTCGGCCGCGTCCATCTTGTTGACGACCAGCAGCTCGGGGATGCGGTCGGCACCCACCTCGCCGAGCACCTCGCGGACCGCCACGACCTGACCCTCGGGGTCCGGATGCGCGCCGTCCACCACGTGCACGACCAGGTCGGCGAACGCCACCTCCTCCAGCGTCGAGCGGAACGCCTCGACGATGTGGTGCGGCAGGTGCCGGACGAAGCCGACCGTGTCGGAGAGCGTGAAGACGCGCCCGTCCTCGGCCGCCGTCCGGCGGGTCGTCGGGTCGAGGGTCGCGAACAGCGCGTCCTCCACCAGCACGCCCGCCGAGGTGAGGCGGTTGAGCAGGCTCGACTTGCCGGCGTTGGTGTAGCCGGCGATCGCCACCGCGGGCACGCCGCTGTTGGTGCGCTTGGAGCGCTTGGTCTGGCGTACCGTCCGCAGGCCCTTGATCTCGCGCTTCAGGCGCGAGATGCGGGTGTTGATCCGCCGGCGGTCGGTCTCGATCTTGGTTTCACCGGGACCACGCGTGCCGACGCCGCCGCCCGAGCCACCCGCGCCACCGCCCTGGCGGGACAGCGACTCACCCCAGCCGCGCAGGCGCGGCAGCAGGTATTGCAGCTGGGCCAGCTCGACCTGAGCCTTGCCCTCCTTGCTCTTCGCGTGCTGGGCGAAGATGTCCAGGATCAGCGCGGTGCGGTCGACGACCTTGACCTTGACCTGCTGCTCGAGCTTGCGCAGCTGGGAGGGCGAGAGCTCGCCGTCGCAGATGACCGTGTCGGCGCCGGTGGCGATGACCACGTCGCGCAGCTCGTCGACCTTGCCGCGGCCGATGAAAGTGGCGGCGTCGGGCTGGCTGCGGCGCTGGATGAGGCCCTCGAGCACCTCGGAGCCGGCCGTCTCGGCCAGCGCGGCGAGTTCGGTGAGCGAGTTCTCCGCGTCCGCGATGCTGCCGCCAGTCCAGACGCCGACCAGGACCACCCGTTCGAGTCGCAGCTGGCGGTACTCGACCTCGGTGACGTCCGTGAGCTCGGTGGAGAGACCGGCGACCCGACGCAGCGAGTGGCGCTCCTCGAGCTCCAGCTCACCGGTGGTGACGTCCGGTTCTAGTGCCTCAGTACGCAAAGGTGACCTCCTCCGCCAGATCGTGGCACGCCGAACGGGTCGGCGCATCCACATAACGTGGCGGGGCATTGTCGCGGGAGTGTCTGACTCATCGGTAACCACCGCACGGCGACCTAATATTCCCGAGGGGCAAGAATGCGGGTACGCACCCGCCAACGACGGAGGGAACACCGTGGTGACCACCCGCCTGCCTAGCGCAGGATTCTCGATCACGATCCGTATCGCTGTGACCGCCGACGCCTCGTCGATCGGCCGGCTCACCACCTGTGTCGGCGAGGCCGGCGCGATCGTGACGGCACTCGACGTGGTGGACTCCGATCCCACCCGGGTGCTCGTCGACCTCACCTGCGACACCGCCGACTCCAGCCACGCCGACCAGGTGGTCAAGCAGCTGGAGGAGCAGGACGGCGTCGACGTCCGCAAGGTCTCCGACCGCACCTTCCTGCTGCATCTGGGCGGCAAGATCGAGGTGAACTCGAAGGTCGCCCTGCGCAACCGCGACGAGTTGTCCCGGGCGTACACGCCGGGCGTGGCGCGGGTCTGCATGGCCATCGCGGAGAACCCGGCCGACGCGCGCCGGCTCACCATCAAGCGCAACACGGTCGCCGTGGTCAGCGACGGTTCGGCCGTGCTGGGCCTGGGCAACATCGGCCCGGCCGCCGCGATGCCGGTGATGGAGGGCAAGGCCGCGCTCTTCAAGCGCTTCGGCGGCGTGGACGCGTGGCCGGTCGTGCTCGACACCCAGGACACCGACGAGATCGTGGCCATCGTCAAGGCGATCGCCCCGGCGTACGGCGGGATCAACCTGGAGGACATCGCGGCGCCGCGATGCTTCGAGATCGAGATGCGGCTGCGCGAACTGCTGGACATCCCGGTCTTCCACGACGACCAGCACGGCACCGCGATCTGCGTGCTGGCCGCGCTCACCAACGCGCTGCGGGTGGTCGGCAAGAACCTGGCGGACGTCCGGGTCGTGGTCTCCGGCGCCGGGGCCGCGGGCACGGCGATCATGAAGCTGCTGCTGCGCCAGGGCGTGGGCGACATCATCGCGTACGACCGCCGGGGCGCCCTGCATCGCGGCATGGACGACCTGAACCCGACCTGGCAGTGGCTGACCGAGCACACCAACCGCGACAACTACTCCGGCGACCTGCCCGGGGCGATCGTCGGCGCGGACGTGTTCATCGGGGTCAGCGCGCCGAACCTGCTGACCGGGGACGACATCGCCAAGATGGCGGAGAAGTCGATCGTCTTCGCGCTGGCCAACCCGGACCCGGAGGTCGACCCGCGGGAGGCCCGCCAGCACGCCGCGGTGGTCGCGACCGGCCGCTCGGACCAGCCGAACCAGATCAACAACGTGCTGGCCTTCCCGGGCGTGTTCCGCGGCATGCTCGACGTCAGCGCCGAGGCGTTCACCGAGGAGATGGCCCTGGCCGCGGCGATGGCCATCGCGAACGTGGTCGGCGAGGACAAGCTCAACCCGACGGTGATCGTGCCCAGCGTCTTCGACCCGCGGGTGACCCCGGCGGTGGCGGCGGCGATCCGCGCGGTGGTCAAGGGCGCACACCCCACGGTCGACCCGGCTGCCATGCCCGAGGTCGAGCTGGAACGGGCGCCCGAGACGACCTTCTGACGCGAACGGCCCGGGCTACCGCGAGACGCGAACGGCCCGGGCTACCGCGAGACGCGGACGGCCGGGGCGGGCCGGTCAGCTGAGGCCGCTCGCGGTGGCCCAGCCGGTCAGCTCGCCGGCGCGGTCCGTGATCAGGCCGGCGACGCCGGCCTCGACCAGTTCGGGCCAGAGCGTGATGTCGTTGGGCGTCCACGGCATCACGCCGACGCCGACCGCGGCGAGCCCGGCCACCGTCGCCGGGCCGGCGAGCACCGCCCGCAGGGCCGGGTTGACGTAGCTGATCCCCAGCTCCTGGGCGACCCGCACCTGATCATCGTCGAAGCCGTGCCGCAGCAGGCCCAGGCGCACGTCAGGGGTGGCGTCGGCGGCCAGGCGCACCACGTCCGGGTCGAAGCTCTGCACGACAGTGCGGTCCAGCAGGCCGGCGTCGGCGACCTGGCCCATGATGACCTTCACCTGCTCCAGGGTGGCCGGCGGCTTGATCTCCAGCAACAGCTCGACCCGGGGCGCCGCGGCGGGGGTGACATCCGCCTCACCGGCTGGCGGCGCGAGCACGGCGTGCGGGCGCAGCAGGTCGATGACCTCGCGCAGGAGCGGGATCCGGGTGCCCGCGTAAGCCGGGGAGAACCACGAACCGGCGTCCAGCGCGGAGATCTCGTCCAGGGTCAGCTCCGAGACGTCACCGGAGCCGTCCGTGGTGCGGTCCACCGTGCGGTCGTGGATGACCACCGGCACCCCGTCGGCCGTGGTCCGCACGTCGAACTCGACGAGCGTCGCGCCCGCCAGGACCGCCGCGGCCAGGGCCGGGAGGGTGTTCTCGGGCGCGACGGCGGAATAGCCGCGGTGCGCCACGCGGTGCGGGCCGGCCATCAGGCGAGGGCTGCCTGGTCGACCTCACCCGTGGCGACCAGCACCGCCGGGCCCGCGAGCCACCAGGCGCCGTCGGTGTGGGTGACCGTCAACCGGCCGCCCGGCAAGTCCACCGCGACAACACCCTCGGTCATCCCGGCGTCGCGCAACGCCACCGCGCCGACCGCGAGCGCGCCGGAGCCGCAGGACAGCGTCTCGGCCGAGCCGCGCTCGTAGACCCGCATGCGCACGTGCAGGTCGGCGCCCTCGACCGGGGCGGCCGGCGTGGTGAACTCGACGTTGACGCCCGCC
>Ga0307516_10008948_pt1 | contig 11224 bp, 14 predicted proteins | sample 19_EM_MG_FD_203310 | JGI IMG/M metagenome (GOLD analysis project Ga0307516, IMG submission 203310) | Populus trichocarpa ectomycorrhiza microbial communities from riparian zone in the Pacific Northwest, United States - 19_EM | ecosystem: Host-associated > Plants > Roots > Unclassified | place...
GGGAATCTCCTAATTCTTCAAAGATCTTTAATGGGTTGCAACATAGTTTCCATGTGTGGCAAGGATTCATAAATGTTTCAGAATCCTTTTCTTACAAGGATTCCATATTCATCCTAGCAACAAAAAGGAAAGAAGATTTCAGAATTAATTCTACCTTCAGATTTGATTCTCCTAGCTTATATGGGACTTCTAAAGAGCAACAAATCTGATCCTATCATATTTAGGATATTAAATTTGTATTTATTGTTGTTATTATTATTTTCTTCTTAGTTTAGGGTTTATTTATAAGTGGGCATCATATAAGTCAACATAAGGGTCCATTAGGGTTTATTTTGAGATTGGAGCCACTATAAATAAGGGCATAACCAGACATGTAAGGTTAGACAATTCAGATTAATAAAACATCTTGTTTGTCGCACTGTTGTGTGTGTGTGTTGGTGAGATAATCTCCCTTCCATGGTTCTCTAAAGAACTAAAAACGACTTATCGAAGAACAACTATCTTCGTGGCGTCATCCTTATACTTCTCGTTCACGAATCAATATTTGTTGGGTGGGGGTCTCCGTTTCCAATAGTGCTGGTGCCTAGGTACCAGTTATCTTTGTGTCACACTCCTATCAAACCTGATTTACTTGGCTTTCCGGGAATTGGTGTCTTTGCGTGAGGGTTGTGTGACCATGTGACCAGGAGGTTCGCATCACTAACTAAAGCATGTTTTATAATAACAAGTCTAATAATATAAGATATCTTTAATTTATGTTAAATGTTTATTTTGAATGTAGGTATATCTCACAATTCAAAGGATTGATTGATGTGATTAACTATTAAAAGTGAAGAGAAAAAGAAAGGGCTAAGAGAAAAGATGCTGGTTCAATTCAAACTGGAACACCATTCGGTTATTGGATCATAACTGGAGCTGTAGAACTTGGATTTAGGTCTGGTTTATATGTATGGAAAGCTAAGACATAGGCCTAAAACTTTCATGAGAAGTCCAAGATTTAAAAGTGTCATTTTCGAGTTCAAATGGTAGCAACAACGAAGAAGTCAGAATCTGTCCTGCAGCCCGGACACTGTTCGGTTTTCAGCTCATATCTCGAGTTCTAAAAGTCCAAATGAGCTCTGGTTTTTTTTCCATTGAAAGCTGAGACAATTGCCCACAACTTTGATGAAGACTAGGTACTCAAATTTTGATGTTAGTAATGATGTTTTGGCCAGCCAACAATATCAATAACCAGCCAACAATGTCAAAAACCAGTCACCAAGCCAATGGTTGGCCACCAACTAAATAGTTAGTCAACCAATCAAAAGTTCCGAATTTTAGCCTATTAAAGGAGGCATTTGTCATGTCTTTAGTCATCTTATTTTTCAGATCAAGATCATCTTCTTGTTTTCTCTCTTTGTAATGTTCAAGTTTTCTTTCATGCTATATTAATCTCTTGTTTATGCTTTTTCATTTCTTTTCCTATACTTAGTTAACTTATATCATGTTTATGTTCTTATATTGTTTATTTATGTTTTTTTTCTTCATTATGTTTAGCTAAGTTAATTATGTCAATGTGAAAAGGTTTCACTAATGGTGTTAGAATAGGTATATTATAAACTCAACATGGACTTTAATAAACATATCCAAGAAATTTTGCTATTAACATGTCTTATCTTTTTATCTTACTAATTCTTAATACCTTACTTATTAAATGGTTAATCTAGATTTGTGTTGTATAACACTTGGTACAATAAATGCTTGATCCTTCATAGTCTTCGGTCGACATCGTTATTATGATAGGAACTTGATTTGTTGGTAACATAAGTTAACATCATGAATACCTGACAATATTTACAAGTATGGTGTTACTTAGATAAGATGATTAATATGATTATGTTAATAATCTATAATGAGCTATCAATGATAAATCATTCGATTGGAACCTCCTTTGTGTGTGGTTTTCAATTGAGTAATAAAAAGGAGTTTATAATATATTTATTTGAAATACCATTAGTGGATCCTCTAACCTTGACAACTGTTTTTATCTTTGATTAAATCTTTACATCAATATCACATCTCAAAAGTTCTCTTCAACTTTTCTCCTTTTATTATTGTAATTTATACAGTTAACCTCTCTGTGGTTCGATCCCGGTCTTGCCAGGTTATTTATTACTTCGACAGTCCTGCACTTGGGATAAGACATCAACTCTTTGATCGTGTCAAGTTTTTGGCGCCGTTGTCGGGGAGGTAAGTTATTTGTATAAATTATATATTTTCTTTTATTTTCTTTTATTTTCACTTTTATTCATTTTTCTAATCTTTGTTTCTTCTTTCTCGTTTTCTTCTTTCTTTCTGCACTTGCATAAGAGTTTTGACACGCACATTAAGTGGTAGACTTTCTAGGAAATCCTTATTTTCTTCAGAAAACATGGCCGAAGAAGATAACCAGTCAATTCATAATGAGAATAATCGTGTTAGAACACTTAGAGACTACATGAATCCAACAAGAACAAGTGCACGATCATGTATAATTTTTCCTTCTGATGCATCTCATTTTAATTTTAAGCCAGGCATTATTCAACTTTTACCTACTTTTCATGGCTTAGAATTAGAAAATCCATACTTGCATTTAAGTGAATTTGAAGAAGTTTGTAGCACCTATAATGACTTAAATAGTAGCATGAACACCATCAGATTAAAGCTTTTTCCTTTTTCATTAAAAGATAAAGCTAAAACATGGGTACAAAATCTTAGGTCAGGATCCATTCGTGCTTGGGAAGAAATGCAACAACAATTTTTAAAGAAATTTTTCCCTTCTCATAGAACAAACTTTTTCAAAAGACAAATCACCACTTTCACTCAAAAACCAGGAGAAACATTTTACCAGTGTTGGGATAGATATAAGGACTTGCTTAATACTTGGCCTCATCATGGTTTTGAAACATGGAGATTGGTTTCACAATTTTATGAAGGGTTAACATCTAAAGATAGGCAAATGGTGAAATTGACGTGCAATAGAACTTTTAAAAATAAAGACCCTGATGAAGATTGGAGCGCTTAGACTTGTTAGCTGAAAATGCTCAAAATTGTGACACTACAGGCACTTGTGAGGCACCAGGTAAAACTCAACCTCATACATCTAGTGGAGTCATGTACAACCTTAAGGAAGATCATGACCTCCACCCTAAATTTGCATCTTTAGCTAGAAAAATCGAGGCACTAGAATTAAAAAAGAATGGTCAATTAAAATATGTTCAAGAAATTGTGTGTCAAATTTGTGAAACTAATGAACACTCATCCAATGATTGTCCAACTTTGCCTTCTTTTAAGGAATGTCTTCATGAACAAGCCAATGCTTTAAACAGTTTTCAATGGCCAAATCATGATCCATACTCGCAAACGTACAATCCTGGTTGGAGAAATCATCCAAATTTCAATTGGAAGAGTGGTAACAATAATGCACAAACTTCACAACCACCATTTCAAGCACACCATAATTTTTAAAATTCTCATGGATATGCACCTCCTTATGTTCCCCCTCATAGAAGAAATCTTGAGGAGACATTGGATGCATTCATTGAAAAGCAAGAGACAATCAACACTCAACTTGCTTAAAGCATGACAGATTTTAAAGATACTCTTGCAAAATTCACATTTGCTCTCAGTTTTCAGGAGTCTCATCTCAACCACAGCAAAATCCCAAAGGGCAATACAATTCAAGTGTCAGCAGCTCCGGAAGCCAACACATGGATCATGTCCAATTAGTCATTACTCTCCACAGTGGTAAGGTTATTGAAAAACCAATTCTTGAACCTTGTGAGAAAGATGATGAGTCAATCTCTGAGGGTAAGGAAGGGGTTAAACCTCAACATTGCAAAGAAAAGATTGATTTCCCACCAATACTTCCATTTCCTCATGCGAAGTCAATCATGATTCTGAAATCTTTGAAATTTCAAACAGGAAGGAATCGAGGAAGAAAAAGGCACCGAAAATGTTGTCGCTGATCATTTGTCAAAATTGACAATAGATTCGATATCTGACATCACACCAATTGAGGAATACTTTCCTGGTCAATCATGATTTAAAAGTGCCATTCAAGTTCAAATGGTAGCAACAACAGAGAAGTCAGAATCTGTCCTGCAGCCCAGACACTGTTCGGTTTTCAGCTCATATCTCGAGTTCTAAAAGTCCAAATGAGCTCTGGTTTTTTTTTTGTTGAAAAGCTGAGACAATTGCCCACAACTTTGATGAAGACTAGGTGCGCAAATTTTGATGTTAGCAATGATGTTTTGGTCAGCCAACAATATCAAAAACCAGCCAACAATATCAATAACCAGCCAACAATGTCCAAAACCAGCCACCAAGTCAATGTGATGCGAACCTCGTGATCACGCAGCAACCCACAATCAAGACTGAGATCTGATCCCGGAAAGCCGAAATAGGTCTGATAGGAGTGTGACACAATGGAAACCTGCCCCAAGGCACCAACACTATTGGATTGAGTAGAATGACGCCACGAAACCATTTAATCTTCAATAAGTAAGATTCAGTTCGTTCAAGAACTGAAGAATGCAAAAAACACTCTTACACGTTAAAACTGAAAAATTCAGAAGTAATTATCATCAAAGCTGCCGAAATTTTGGCTTACATGAGTTTAAACAGTTCTTGAAAAATTAACCCTAATGCCCTTATGTGGACTTATTATATGAGGTCCACTCAAAACTGACCCAAAAACCCTAAACTAAAAAGCCCATAACCTGATCCAAACAAGCCTTGGATCCGAGCTCAAAACAAAGTTTAAATTAAGCCCAAAAATGAAAGAAAATAATAAAAATAGCTAATTTGTCATTAGATACCACTAGCTTTTTTTATATGCTTGAGATTAATTGTTGATACAGTTCAGTATATGATTCAGCTTTGGGTTTTTCATGATGGTTTAGTTAAGATAATTGAGAGATAGTCTTTGTATAATCTGTGGTGGTTGTCAATGAGAGCAACCATCCTTTATATCTATACCTTTAGGGTTATGTACAATATAATAATGGAATGTATTACACATGATAACTATTCCTATATAAGAGTATTTACATATATAGGGTCTATTTCCATAATACACCCCATCAAGTTGAAGGGGGAGACTCCACCCGAAGCTTGGATCGAAAGTAAGTAAACAAGACTGGAGGAAAAGGCTTGGTAAGAACATTAGCTAGTTGATCCTTGGAAGAGATGAACCGTACCTGAATTTCTCGCTTAGCAATGCGATCGCAGACAAAGTGATAATCAACTTCAACATGTTTAGTACGAGCATGAAACACTGGATTGGCAGATAAGAAAGTGGCCCCTAAATTATCACACCATAACATAGTCACGGATGAAGAAGGGACCCGAAATTCTGACAATAATGAGCGAATCCATAAAATTTTAGCACTACCCGTCAATTAAAGCCTTGTATTCTGCTTCAGTAAAAGATCGCGTAACAGTGCGTTGCTTCTTGGATTTCCATGAAATAGGAGTAGAACCAAGGTACACAAGGTAACCAACCACCTGTGGATTTTCAATCGTCAATACTGCCAGCCCAATCAGCATCTGTGAAACCATGAAGAGACAAGAGAGAATCCCGAGTAATATGCAGACCATAAGTTGTTGTAGCCTAAAGGTAACGCATGATACGTTTAACAACAGACCAATGATCCTCAGTAGGGGCATGCATAAATTGACATATCTTGTTGACTGCATAACATATATCAGGTCTAGTGAAGGTAAGATATTGTAATGCCCTAACAATTTGGCGATACCGTGTGGGATCAAAGTAAAGAGTGCTAGGCACGAATCCTAATTTGGAGGAGGTAGACAAAGGAGTATCAACCGGTTTGCAACAAGTCATACCTGCTCGTTGGATGATATCGAGTGCATACTTGTGTTGGGTTAATAAGATACCCATAAAAATAAATTTAACTTTAATGCCCAAGAATAAATGAACAGAACCCAAATCCCGAGGCTTAAATTCATACTGCAGCAAACTAATCAATTTATGAAGCACAACTGAGTTACTCTCGGTTAATAAAATATCATCAACATACACCAGCAGGTAAATCATAGCACCATCGAGAGAGAGAATAAACAGAGAAGTATCACCCTTGGATGCCTGAAATCCAATGGAGATTAAAAACTCACTGAACCGGTTGTACCAAGCGCGAGGGGCTTGTTTCAAGCCATACAAAGATTTATAAAGATGACACACATGAGATGGGAGTGCAAGATCAACAAACCCAGGTGGTTGTGCCATGTATACCTCTTCCTAAAGAATGTCATTCAGGAAAGCATTATGAACATCCAACTGATGAACGTCCCAACCATATGAGACAACAATAGTGAGCACAAGGCGAACCATTGTAGGCTTAATCATCGGACCGAACGTCTCCAAATAATCGATCCCTTCTTGCTGACTGAATCCGTGGGCAACCAACCGTGCTTTATAACGGACGATTTGACCATCAACATGTCGTTTAATTTTGTACACCCATCTTCTGCCAATCACATTCATAGAAGGATGGAGGGGCGCCAACGACCAAGTCTGATTAGAGTGAAGTGCCCTGGAGTTCCTCCTGCATGACAGTATGCCAAGTCAAATACATGTCGGCGTCCTTAAAGGACAATGGCTCCTGTAGAGGTAAGGACGCAACTCGTGAGGCAGCCGCAATACTAAGGTTTGCATTTTTGGTTGGACGTGGGCAAAGAGCACCATAGGGTGGGTGCGAGCCAACTAAGATGGAATGGAGGAGACAGAGGTCGGGATGTGCTGAAGATGGAATTTAGACAAATCAACACGCAAGTTAATTACATTAGGGGAATCAGAGGAAGAACCTGTGGGTGAAGAATTCAATATAGGTGCAGGCCGTGAGGGTGAACCAGCAGGAGAAGTGGCAGGGGAAACGGCCACAACAGGGGAGCTAGCAGGGGAAAGACCAGGGGAGATGGCAACAACGCTGGGCGATTCCTGCGAGTGTGAAGAATCTGAACTTGCACTTGAAGAATGATCATGATAATAACATGCAGATAATGGTAAGTGGGCCGAAGGAGGTGTAGGGAGTGTAGTTGGCAGTGGTGAAAGGACTGGGGAGTGTGGCATGAGAGGATGTAAAGTGACGGGTGCAGGGGCAGCAGAGGGCTGTATGGGTGGAGCTGCAATCTGTTCAGATTTATCAAGAGGAAAAACATTTTCATAAAACCGGACATGACAAGCAAGATAAATATGTTTGGACGATAAATCAAGACATCGATAACCTAAATGAGAGGTACTATATCCTAGAAAAACACAAGGGGATGAACGAAAATCTAACTTATGAGCATTGTATGGGCGAAGAAAAGGAAAACAGAGACACCCGAAAGTATGAAGAAACGCATAATCAAGAGTCGATTTTAGAAGACATTCAAAAGGTTTCTTATGATTAAGAACTGGAGTTGGTATGCGATTAATCAAATAAACAGAGCTTTCAAAAGCATAACTCCAATATTTAAGGGGAGGTGACACTGCCCAAGAAGAGTAAGCCCATTTTCAATAATATGTCTATGACGACGTTCAACCATGCCATTTTGTTCATGAGTGTGCAGGCAGATCACACAATGATGAATACCAATCGTTTTAAAATATGTATTTAGTTTTCGATATTCACCACCCTAATCGGTTTGAACAGACTTAATTTTTAAAGAGAATTGGCGCTCCACAAGCGCGTAAAACTGATGAAAAATTTGAAAAACATCAGACTTAGCAACCAAAGGATAAAACCATATAAACTTTGTATGGGCATCCACAAAAATAACAAAATAGTAAAAATCATCATATGACAACATAGGGGATGAACCCCAAACATCACTAAAAAATCAAGTCAAGAGGAACTCGAGTTTGATGACCCGTAGTTTTTAGAGTCAGACGAGATGACTTACCTAGAGGACATGCAAAACAATTAAAATTAAACTGAGTTGACGTACATGACACTTTTTTATTTTTCACCAAAAAATGCAGAATACGTGGACTAGGATGCCTAAGGCGATGATGCCAGACATCAGCGGAAGTAGAGAGACAGATAGATGAGACAACTTGAGGGAACGACATTGCGGACGACTCAGACAAAACATATAGACCATCTCTACTCCGACCAGAAAGAAGCACTTCCTTTGTCATGAGATCCTTAACATAAAATAGAGAGGAATGAAATTCAAAAAAGACGTTATTCTTAAGATAAAATTTTTGAATAGATAGTAGAGGTTTTTTAATAGCAGGAACATGTAAAATATTGGATAAAGTAAACGTGCATTTGGGTGAGTGAATTTTAGAGTGAGCAATATTTGAAATAAGAAGGCCTTTACCATCACCAACATGTATCATTTCCAAGGTAAGGTTCTGAGCTCTTCATACTTACAAGATCCGGCGTGACATGATGATTTGCACTTGTATTAGGAAACCAAGTAACAGGAGTAGTGGTAGAGACATTATTAAATGCGAGATTAGCATTAGCTTGCGTAGGATAAGTAGCCAATTGAGAACACTGTTGGGCAATATGCCCATATTCATAACACAGCTGACACTTGATATTGCGATTATAACCACCAAAATGATTTCATTGCTGCCCAAAGCTGTCTGTTGTCTGTAAGGAAGAACCAGAGGAGAACCGGTTTCCATGTTGGCCAAATTGTTGACCCGAAGCATAACTGTGAGCTAGGCCATTGCCTCGATAATAGTTGCTACGATTGTTAGGTCTCCAGCCCCCACGAAAACAACCACATCTGCTAGTGCTAAAGCCAGATTGATGTTGCATAAAGAACGCAGCTGGCTGCTGCGTTGGAGTTGGTAAGAGAGGAGCTGTTACAGATGGTTGGAGAGAGGCTTTGTGAAGAAACTCATGTATGAGAAGACTGCTATGAAGATCAGTGTAGGAGATGGGATCATCCTTAGTGGACAAGCTGGTGACAAGATCCTTAAACTCACTACGTAACCCTCGAAACACATACAAGTTGAATTCTGCCAAGGAGATTGGTCTGTCAGCTGCAGCAAGTTCATCAAACAAGGCCTTTGCCTTCTGCAGGTAGATGCTGATAGAATCATCATTTTGTCATAAATCTTGGAATGAGTCGTGAAGTTGCATAATCCGTGAATTTGAAGGAGAGGCATGAGTTGTTTCCAACATTGTCCAGATGTCATGAGAGGTGTTACAATCCACAACTAAATGCAGAACTTCCACCGAGAGAGAAGATAGGAGGGCACTCATGATTAAGTGATCTTGCTACTTCCATGACAAATATGCAGGGTTGACCAAAAGAAACGGTTTCATCTGCATCCTCCAATACAAAAAATTAGTGTTGGAGAGTTTTAAAGAGACTACCTGGTGTGTGTTAGGAAGAGGTATGATGGCAGTAGTAGTGGATGCGCCATAGATAACTGATTGCGCCACAAGGGAGAAAGAAGACTGAAGTGCTGATGCAGCGACAACAAATTATTAAAGTTCTTGATTGTCCATGTTGCAAGGGAGGATTTAAAGAGCTCTAAATATTGCAGATGAAAGGTAACAAAGGAAGAAGATGAAGATTTATGCTATGAAGAACGATTGTTGGATGATTTTTAAGAAGATGAGATCCTCTATTACGGAGGAGGCTGCTGAACGATAACCACAGCTCTGATACCAAGTTAAGATAATTGAGAGATAGTCTTTGTATTAATCTGTGGTGGTTGTCAAGGAGAGCAACCATTCTTTGTATTTATACCTTTAGGGTTGTGTACAATATAATGATGGAATGTATTCCATATGATAACTATTCCTATATTATTTACATATATAGGGTCTCTTTCCTTAATAGGTTTTTACATGGGATGCATTCGGTCAAATTGAGGTTTTTATGGATGATGGGTTCGGCCCAATTCTTTTGGTGGGTAATTTGGCCAGGTCGGGACAAGCAATGTATAGACAGTAAAGAAAGTTTATTTGAAGTGTGTTTTGGGTGTGGTTTGATCCCTATTACTGAATATGGGTTTAGGCCACATGGGATCCAAAGTTGGCTTGGGTTAATCAAGATGTTAGGATCATATCAGATTGGTTTGGGATTGATTTTCTAACTTTACAAGGACTTAAATCACCAAAATATTCTCCTAAATTTAAAGAAATTTTGTTCATTATTTTTCCTATTAATTAGGAGAATATTTATCAAGAAATGAAAAATTGGTCAATGAAATGAATCTCCAGGTACGAAATCAATCTAATGCTCTATCCCCCTCAATGGTGGTAATCCACTAGAAGTATCGTCTTGTTTCTTTAGTTTCTCCACACAATTCTCATCACCCTTCCTGAGTTTCTTCACTCCTCTTGTCTTACCTCCACTCTCGGCCAGATTTGGGTGTTTTTGAGTAGTGGTCGAATGGTCTGATTTGTTTGGAGTGTTGGCCAAATATTTGTTCTTGTTTTGATGTGTTCAGCCTTGTGATAACCCAAGCAAGGTTAGATTCGGATTTTGGCGTAAAAGTTTCTTTCGTCCAATTTTACACCATTTAGCATAACTTCAAATCCAACCTTTGATCAAGCTGAAGCTTTACTAGAAGATTCCAGAGGTATGTGTCTATCCTGGGGTAAATTTTTAGGTGAATTGGAGTTCGGAAAGGACTTGCAATATAGGTCAAAACAGGTTGTACGAATTTTGTTATTTATTTCCTTTTGACCTGTGAATTTCCTATTTGGAAAAGATTATTTTTTTAAAAGGATGTGGCAGCTTGTTTTGAAAATTTCCTAATTCCACAAGAATCTTTAATGAGCTGAAACATAATTTCCAAGAGTGGCAACGATTCATTAATGTTCCAGAATTTTTTTATTATAAAGATTCCTTATTCTTCCTAGCTACACAAGGAAAGAAGGGTTGGTGCTATTTAGTGACATATTAGTTATTTTTATTATTTTCTTCCATGTTTAGGCGTAATTAAAACTTTGTTTTGTGCTAGGATCCAAGGCTTATTTGGATCATATTATAGGCTTTTAAGTTTAGAGTTTTTGGGTCAGTTTTGTATGTGGGTCAGTTTTGAAGAACTATTTAAACACATGTAACCTAAATTTCGGCGGCGATTGAAGAATATTACTTCTGAATTTTTCAGTTTTAACGTGTGAGAGTGATTCTTGCATTCTTCAGTTCTTGAACGAACTGAATCTGACTTATCGAAGATTAACTGGCTTCGTGGCATCATTCTACTCAATCCAATAGTGTT
>Ga0307516_10008950_pt1 | contig 11222 bp, 13 predicted proteins | sample 19_EM_MG_FD_203310 | JGI IMG/M metagenome (GOLD analysis project Ga0307516, IMG submission 203310) | Populus trichocarpa ectomycorrhiza microbial communities from riparian zone in the Pacific Northwest, United States - 19_EM | ecosystem: Host-associated > Plants > Roots > Unclassified | place...
GCTGAGAAACACCCCTGAAGGTCTGATACGCTCAGCCAACCTTCACGAACTCACACAGGGTTCAAGCTTGTTAACCAAGAATAAGCTTGATAAACTGAGTTGAGTATCATCACACATTTGGTGATCAAGTGGAAAGAAACCCTCCTATTCCATCCCCAACCAACCAACTCAGGGCCACTTTCACGCTCGACAACGCGTTAGGCTAGAGCCTCAGTGAAAGAGAAAGAACTGTATTGCTATCTAACCTGTGAGAGATACGCGTTAGGCTAGACTAAGAGTGTTGTCAGCAAACCTGAAGGAAAGATGAATAAAGTAAAGGAACATACGCCTCAGTGAAAGAGAAAGAACTGAGGGTATGGGACGTAAGGTCTCAGGTGTATATAGGTCTAGGCTGGTGTGCACAGACCATGTGTTTGTACATGTTTGACAAACGCCAATCCTCAGCCGTCAGTGCCCCCCAGTGAACTGGGCGAACAAAACCAGTGAGACGGGCTGATCAATTGGTCAACTCATGGAACCACGGAAGTTTCTCCAGATTTTTTCAAAATCGTCTATCGGGTACCTGGCCGATACTTCTCGGACGCATGCGCAAGGAAAAGAACTGTTCCTTCCCTCCATTGTCGTTGATGGTGGGCGGGGAAAACAAGGAAGTATCTGCTGCTCTATGTTTTTCCAAATCGATGGGTTGCAGACAGATGTACGGTGTATACGTCAAGCCCGTTGTTGCCACGTATCTAATAAAAACCGAGTGATGGCTCCTCTATCTAAACTACCGACCCCGATGGAGCTGAGCTCATCCAGCCATACCGGCAACGTCAAACAAATCCATATAGTTACCCAACAATAACCAACAACCCTTACAACCGCTTCTGCCCAAGTCTCATCGGCTCTCCCCGGTTTGAGCTCGACTCTCCATCGACGGAGGAAGCCTTTAGCGATATAAATGACAAAATCTTCGAAGGTGATGGCAATGGCTTGGAGGAGGAAGAATTTGAACGTCCGATATACCATCCGTTTCTCCAACATGAAGTCACCGGAGAAATGGAGAAATCCCGAGACGAAGAAGGCGACATAGAGTTGGGTGTAGGATGATCGATTGGAACCGCGGGGGAACTTCAACAACTTGTTCGCGACGAATCTTCCCAGCCCCGTGAACAACTGGTCAAGGTGATATGGTCAGAACAATAGGTTCCGGAAGAACGGAGCGGCGGGTACTCGTACTGGTCGCATCCGTTGGTGCCACGTTTGCCTAAAGCGTGTCCGGTCATTTGACGAGCGAGTGGGAGGTTCACCAGAATACGCACCCCCAAAGTTTGCGCACGGTGTATGCATCTCCCCATCGGCCCCACATGTCCGGCCATAGCGTGGGGCTCGAGTGACCAAGGCCGACGCACACTAAAGCAATTGTGTTGTGCAGAACGCTCGTCCCGGTTCCCATCATAATACCGTAGGACAGGACGTAGGGCACACGGCGCAAAAGCGGGACTGCGGCGAGGTATGTCTCTGGCCCATCGGTGACATCGTGGGCACGATGGTCGAATGCTGGGCTCATGGCAAGTGCGGAGGTCGCAAAATCTACGATGACGGTATTGATGAGGAGTTTAAAGAATGTCTTCCAGAGGAACACTCGGCGCGATGGTGGTGGGTGTGGCGGTATTCCGTTTTGTGGCTCCTGGACCCAGCCAACCATACGCACGCTGTGTGCGATGTCAATCGTCCACCAGAGCTTCTTCGTCGAGGGAAAATTCGATGGCTGGTTATCCAAACCACTTGCATCGGCCTTCGCGTGGACTTCGTCACGAATACGCCTCCAGTGATCAGGGAAGGACCCTTCTATGAATAGAAGGTACGCCATGAACATAAAGCGGAACGCAACTAGACAGGCCACTGTGTATGCCACGGTGGGTGGGTAGGTGCCCTCCGGCGTTCGGTATATTTGCGCTGTGGCGTAGATCCTGGCGGCGAGGGCGACCACCCGATAGGCATGCCATCGGCGTGTTGGATAGAGAATGACGAGGTGAAGAACTTCGAGGAGAAGGACCTGTCCCCACGGATATCGTCCCATCGCAGTCGTGTGAGCTCGGTTTGTCGAATCGGGGGAGTAGGTACGACCAGGACATGTCAGCCAGCTCCGAGTTTTGAGTTGATTTTGCCCATGTAGGGCAGGCGATCGCGGTGCTGTCTCCGCCGAACTAAGCCTGTGACGACCCGAAGGACCGGTGAAGAGCTTTCTAGCGATCGCGCGAGGCGGTGAGAAACTCACGGAGAATGCGTTTTCCGCTGAACTTGAAGTGATGAAAAAATTTACACCGAGGTTTAAACCAGTTTTCCCGACGTAGAGGCGAACGGAAACCCTTCAAACGGTGGTAATCCAATGGGTCATTCACCGGCTCACGGTATTATTCTCACCGGCCAGCACATGGCTCTACTGAATGTTTCTTCGAGGCTTCGCGTTACCCTGGAACATTGAACACCGATTCAAACTCCACAATTGGCTCAAGATTCTCCAATACATAAACACCCTGATATCTTGTGCAGGCCATCACACGACGCAACCGCCATGGCCGACACAACCGCAACCGAAATATTCACCGTGGCCTCAGCGGTCTCCATCGCAGGGGTTTTCGGTGTTCTAGTTTTCGCGTATGTCGGCCTAGTAAAAGTACTTCCCAAAACCTCCTCTAAGGCAGATAAGATCGCGTTCGTGTGGTTGGTGAGTGACCCAAACCCAAATCATGTCGGTCTTGTGGAGGACGGAACCACTGAGGATGTCTTGCCTTAGGCGTTCGACACATTGATTCATTTCACATACGAGGGGTCGTGGTTGTACCTCTCCACGTTTGGCAGGACGGTGAATGGGAGCGAAGGGCCCCTAGCTGAGATGTGTGAGTCTTCTTCCACCTGTGAGGGGACGAAGGAGAGTCTCACCGTCGGTTATTCACTAACAGGGAAAGAATACGCCAAGGTCGACTTCCGTTGGGGCACAGCTGATCCAGTTCTCCTCTCCCTGGAAATCCCCACCGTTCTTGGGGCCGGACCATTGGGTTGCTACGTCATGGGCCAAATGATCAGGGATGACCCTGTAAGGCACTACTGGATCATAGTTCTATCTACCTTTGAACTCTATGGAGGGTAATGTCCTCTCTATCCTCGACCTTGAAAACGTGCGTACTAACGGATGTTACGTAGGTGGATCGTTTTCTGTCCCGAATGGCTCACTGGGAGCCCCAACCTTGACAGCTCTAACGCGTTAAATTTCTGGCTGAACCTTGTCGTACGTTTCATGCCTGGCCAGCCGCCATCATCCCGTTTGCTGAAAAACCTACTCTAGTTTATGAACACGATTTGGGTCTTGGCTCCGATCTGGCTCATGTGGAATTCCTACCACGCAATCGCCGGGCCATTACGTTCAACTCTTAAAGCCAAATCGGCTTGAAAATATGACATCGATCCTACTTTGTGTTTGCTCATGTCCAAAGCGGCGGTCAGTTTGACCTTGGATTCTAACCGTCTATTCAATATTGCCAGTATTTACTACATTCTAGAGAGACACCATAAACCAGGTTACCATTATCCGGGGATCCCGTAGCGAACGCTGAGTGCCCGAATCTCAGGGGCGTCCGAGAACCAGGCGTGGTCGTTGTTCCACCCCGTAAACCGAAGCCACAGCATTGATCTGCTAGTCCACCAGCAGACTGCGGAGGCCGCGGGCCTGACTGGCGGAAAGATCTGCCCCCAGCGTCCGTACCATTGTGATGCGGGTATTTCATTCGAATCATAAGTACGTCCGACTGCGCAGGTGCGACTCGATTCAAAACTACCGCCGCCGACTCAGTGAACGAGGCAGGAGGCCCCGTGGACCTGGTCTATCGCAGGTTCTCATCCCTCTGACAATTTTCAATCCTTATCGGTGCCACCAATACCTCCTTAGTACCTGTTGGAACCTCTTTTCCCGACGGAATACCCGGAAGCACTCGAAGTTCAAATATACAGTAAAATTTGTACACAAAAGTATTTCTGAAACGTACAATTCCTTCTTTTGCCTGGACCGCAAAGCAAGGCGAAAGAAAGCGGCTAGTTACGTGATTTCAGTGCGGGGATTCTCTGCTACGAATGGGATCGGCGTGAGGTTCGCTCAGTACGATTCTCCGACATCCACCGAACAGATATATCGACTCAGAAACCCTTTCCTAACGGGGGTAGATATCGAATTATGCCCGGCGACCCTCTTGGGTTCTGCCGTTTGTTGGACGCACCCGATAGTGTAATATATGGTCCCGCGGAGGGCAACTCACCGTCTTACGCTTCAGGGTGGGCTCACGGTCCGTTCAAATAGATATATCGCCCGCTGCCAGCAGCATTACTCTTACAGGCCTTCCATCGGTTGCTTTTGTCCGAGGATTGATATTGAACACTCAAGATCGAGTACACAAACTCTGGACGCACGTGAACTCCCCCTCCCCCCTCCATCTCGAGAAACCTAGCCCGTACGAAACGGGATGGGTCGATATCCGTGGGCAGAGTACCGCCTCTTCGAGGCCATTTACGTCATATTTTTCTACCCAACACGCCAACGTGCCTACCGTGCGGTTGTCCTCACCGCCATGATCTACCTCGCGGCGCACATTTACCTAACCCCGGAGGTCACCGACTCGTTCTGGCTGAAATACGCCGTGGGGTTCATGGTTGCGACCCGCTTCATGTTCGTGGGGTACGTTCTGTTCGCGGAAGGGCCGTTCCCTGACCGCTGGGGGCGTGTTCGCGACGAGGTCCAGGCGAGAACTGGCGTGGGTGACTTGGATAAGTTACCGTCGAATTTCCCCCTGACGAAGAAGCTCTGGTGGATGGTAGATATCGCATGTGGTATGCGCATGGTTGGCTGGGTCCAGGAACCGCGAAACTGCATGCCACCATATCCACCCCCTTCGCGCCAAACATTCCTCTGGAAGACCTTCTTGAAATTCGTCATGAACGCCGTCTTTACCGATCTTGCGACCTCCGTAAACGCTCTAAGCCGACCATTCGACCATCGTGCACACGATCCCACCGATGGCCCGGAAACCTACCTCGCCGCGGTCCCGCTCTTGCGCCGCGTGCCTCATGTCCTGGCATGGGCCGTCGGGACGGCAACTTCGGTATCCGCCGCACAGAATTTCGTGGCTTTGTTGTGTGTTGGCATCGGTCGCTCGAGCCCCACGCTATGGCCAAACATATGGGGCAGCTGGAGAGACGCATACACCGTGCGGAAACTTTGGGGGTACGTACATTCATGAACCTTTCACTCCCTCGTCAAATGACCAGGCGCGCTTTAGGCGAACATGGCACCAACAGTTGCGACCGGTACGAGTACCCTTGTTTTTTTTTTTGTCATGCGTTGTTCTGAGGATATAATGTCGATCAGATGTTCGCAGGGCTCGGAAGACTCGTCGCGAACAAGGTTTTGAACTTCCCACGCGGCAGCAATCTGTCATCCTACACCCAACTCTACGTCGCCTTTTTCCTCTCGGCAATTCTCCACACCTCCGGTGACTTCGTGTCCGAGGGGCGGATACCATCCCGCTCGTTCAAATTCTTCCTCCTCCAAGCTACCGCCATCACCTTCGAAGACCTAGTCACTTACATCGCAAAACACCTGCTTCGTCGAGGGGGAATCGAGCTCAAACCGGGAAGAGCTGGCGAATCATGGGCGGAGGTAGTCGTGAGGGTTATTGGTTATTGCTGGGTAACTCTGTGGCTTTGCTTGACGTTGCCAGTATGGCTGGACGAACTCAACGTCTTCGGGTTCTGTAGTACCGATAGACAACCCATCGCTCAGTTTTTATTGAACAAATGGAACCAATGGGCTTGATGTACATACCGTGCACCTATACACTTAGCTGTACGTATTAGTAGTCATACGCTGTGCTCAATCATTGGGTTCAAACCCGAACGTCCGTCGGCATTGTAGGGGGGAGTTGACCTCCGATCACGTTGCAGAAAGGTTCGTGTGGAACCCTCCCTTTTGCAATCACCTACACCCTGGCCTATCCTGGCGTTTGGAACGTCTACGGGTTCAACGAGGAGTTGACGAAGGTAAGTTATCGTTTGGTTCCCCCCCTTCAGAGATGACAGTGTCTGACAATTTGCGAAACCAACCGTACATCCGTGGAAGGATCCATCCTTTCCGGGGACGAAAAGTCCCACAACGCCCTAATCTTCCGGTTTCTTTGCGGATGCCACATACCCCCTCCAGCGGTTATTGCTGCGGCAACTTTCTGTATTTCGTCCCATTTTGGGGTTTGGATCTGGAGACGCGCGTTAGCCATTGCTATCCCACCGAGTCCGTGAGGTGGAAAATCGTGCCCCAAATGACCCCAACGCATGTGTTGGGCTACTTGTGGTGTGGACGGTCCACAACTATCACCAAGGTGATCAGACCCAGGTCCCTCCGCACCGGAAAAAAACAATCGGCTCGACCCGCTTGGACCGGTTTCCCTGTGCCTCGAATGGCGAGTGGAAGGGAGTACGAACGCAGGTAACAAAAGGACCTCCATCGGAATTCAATTACGGTACTCAGATATTACAGAGGGTAAGCCGACACCTACGAAAGAATGATAATCTATTTTACGATCCAAGTCCCCCGCTGTTCTGGTGAGCTGTGTTCACGACCGTCCGGTTTCCCCAGGCGCACCGTGGAAGATCAGCCACTTTCAGAGGTCATCTCCCATAGTGCGTCCCTCTGCATGTCCCACACGCTTCCCTCTGCGCCACTGCCCCTCACGCTTGCTGCTCGCCCATCTGTCTCGCCCATATTTCATCCCCGCTCCTCGGCTTTCCATGCTCGTTTCTGTTCGCGACATGCGGGGTATTTCTCGTGGCTGGGTTCACCAAAGGCGGGAATCGTCTCACTTCTCCCGTGAATTAGTAGCCCTCCGGATATCCTCCAACGAAATCTTGGAACGATCGCACATACCGCGGAAGATCCCATCTTCCATGTTGAACAACCTTGTCGGGGTATCAAATTCGGAGATCCGCCCAGCGTCCATGACACAGATCCTGTCGTATCCGATGATAGTTTGAAGTCGGTCTACAGGAGAACCGGAAAGATCAGCTGTCAGAAAGATACTCTCCCCCACATCTCGATATGAGATTCGGAACTTACGAGCGATGGATAAAATGGTACGGTCTCCGAACTCGGCAACAATAGTATCTTGAATCTTCTTGTCCGTCTCGTAATCGACGGAAGCTACAAAGCGGGAGTGTGTCAGCATTTCTGTGATACAACCTGACAGCAAGATTCATCGTACCAGTGGCTTCGTCCAAGATCAACACCTTCGAGTCCTTCACCAAGGCCCTAGCCAGGGAAACCAACGAACGCTGACCAACAGACAAGTTGTTCCCCTCATCCTCGATAACGGTATCGAGTGTGAATCGGCCAGAAGCAGCAGTTTCCTGCCCCTTCACCTCCGTCGCATCGTAGGGCTTGGCGCTATCCACAAGATGCGATCGTCTGAGGGCATCGAAGAGCCTAGCATCGTCAAATTGATTGAAGGGATCGAGGTTGGACCGCAGCGTGCCTGAGAATAGCAACTACAAACCCCGGTAGATGAACGGACCAGGTTGTGGAGGATCAAAGGAGCGGCACATACCGGATCCTGAGGGATGATAGCCAACCCGCTTCTGAGGTCCTTCAAACCGACCTTAGAGATATCCACACCGTCAATCAGAATCGACCCAGCAGACAACTCCACAAGTCGGTACAGAGCGGTCATGATCGACGACTTTCCAGCTCCCGTCCTCCCGACAATACCAATCTTCTCTCCCGGAGCCACATCCATACTCAACCCCCTCAAAACATCCGGCAACTCAGGACGGTATCTCAAGGTGACGTCCTTGATCTCGACGCGTCCCTCAGCAGGCCAAGGCGCCTTCGGTTTCATCTCCGGAATCTCGTGTGGGGGCTCCTGCTCGAGGTTCTTCGCGTAGTGGATGATGCGCTCGACCGAGTTCATGTCGTTTTCCAATTCGGCGTATTGACGAACCAGCCATCCGAAGGATTGCTGGGTGCCGATGATGTAGCTGAGCGCGACGCCGGTCTGGGAAGGCGAGATGGAAAACCGGGCGGCGACAGTAAGGATGGAGACGGTGAAAGTGAGGAGGAGACCGAGCATGTCAACACGAATACCCAGCCAACGTTGATTCGTAACCATTAGCCAGTAGGCCCTATAACATGATCAGAATCTTGTGTACCATCCGGTACTAGAGGTGCGAACAAACCTGTTCTCGATGTTCACCCGATCCTCGCTCTCCTTTCGGAACCGGTCGGTCTCACCATATGCACGGATGGTAGCCAGACCAGCGAGCGACTCAGAAAAATGAGCATACAACGAAGAGCGCAGGATGGCATCCAACCGTTTCAGCTCTCGCGCGCTATCCCGGTAGTACATCGCAAAAGCAGAGTACACAATGATGACGACCCCAACTGCGATCAAGAACCACGGCACGATTATCGCAATCAACACGAACGATCCCATAATGTTCGCAAACGCCATCAAGAACATTCGAAACGAATCCGAAATGGTGTTGTCAATGGTGTCGATGTCCTTGGCGAACCTGTTCATGATCCGCCCGAGGGGAGTGGTCTCGAAGAAGCTCATTGGAGCGTACATGGTGGAGCTGATTGCGCTGTGATGCAGGGTTCTTGATGCAAAGTATGTGAGGAGACCGCCGGCCGCTCCGGAAGTAAAGTATGTGATGGTCAAGGAGACCCCCAGGAGGGCATAAATACCCATCTGACAAAATGAATCAGGATAAACAACTACGGGAAAATGTGAGGTATATCACATACGTAGAATCCGGGGGGCTGGTGGAACTGTTGCTCATGCCAGAACACGAGCCAATAACTGGACATGACCTGAGCAACCTGCACCAGCAAATACGAAAAGAGGAGAGCGGGGACCAAGATTTGGCCATTTCCAGCGGTGAGGTAGGTCTTGTAGACCTTCCAGGTGACAGCACCGACGCTCCTTTCTTCCTCTTGCATAATCGACTTGCCCTTCTCGAATTTCTTGGGGGCAGCAACCGCGCTAGGACCTTTCTCACCTTTCCCTTCCTTCACCACTCCGCCCTCAACCACGGCTTCGTCGACATCTTCCGTCTCTTCTTCCCGTTTTGAGCCAAATTCTTTCAGGAATTCGGAGAAGACGCCATCGTTCGCCATGAGCTCAGCGTAGGTCCCACGCTCCATCATCCGGCCATCGGCGATCGTGTAAATGTAGTCGACTTGGGGAAGGAAGTGCAAAGCGTGGGTGACGAGGATCTTGGTTCGGCCTTCGGGGTTCTTCATGAATACCTGCTGGAACACTGCCCTTCCAACATGGGCATCAAGAGCAGAAAGGGGATCCTGAAGGTCCGTTGTCAGTCGCTCGCTGGAATGTGACCTAAGGGATTCTCACATCAAAAATCTGAATATCGGCACCACAGTAGACGGCTCGGCAGATGTTGATACGCTGTTTCTGACCGCCAGATAAGGAGATACCACGTTCACCGACCTCCGTGAGATCTCCATTGGGGAAGAGATTCAAGTCCGAATCCAGGCATGAGTCTGAAATGGCTTGCCAATACCTGTGAGAATTGAACGGCCGACCGAAACAAATGTTTTCGCGGATGGTAGCGTTCTGTAATCCGCTTAGCGATACATGACATAATACCACAAGGCGCGAGATGGTGTACCTGGATCCATGCGTTTTGGGGACAATAGGAAACTGATCCACAGAACTTCACCGAACCGGTCTCCCTCCTCATCTCCCCGATCAAACCTTGAAGGAACGAAGACTTGCCGGAACCCACCTGACCCACAATCGCAACGACCTGTCCCTTTGGAATCGTCAAGTTGGTCCTCTGGACCTTGAATACCTCAGTTGCCTCCGGCTCCTGAGAGGTAGAGATTTGGGAAGAACCAGGAACGGAACCAGACGTGGAAGTAGGGGTTGCGTTCGTAAGCGCTTCACATTTCTTTTCTTTTTTGGTCCTTTTCCCTTCCTTGCCGTTGCCCTTTCCGTCCTTTGGTTTCGGGAGCGGGGCATCCCAGGAGAAGGAAGCGTCATCCAACTCGACGGCACTGGCGAGGCCGAGATGTTCAATTTGCTTATCGGGTAGGGATTCGGCTTCAAAAACCTCTTGCATACGACAGAGAGCGTTGTAGGCGTCCACACCCGAGCTCAAGGCTGCGGCTGTTGAGGTTCAAGATTAGAAACAGCGCGGAGCACACATACGAAGAGGGGAATACGTACGGAATAACATCAGAGGCATACGAAGCATGTTGAACAGAGTCAAAGAAGTGAAAATGGTCGCGGGGTCGAGCGGATGATTGATTCCGTAGACGACGAAGGTGACAACGCTAGCCAGGACGGGTAATGAAACCCCAATGGCGGTGCTGCCCTCCCTGAGGATCACAAGGGTGCGAATATTCCTAGCGGAGCCATCAGCACGCGTGTTACTTGAAACCCAGACCTGGAATACCCACTTGATCTCTGAATCCCGAACTTGGTGGATTTTGTCAAGGTAAGGATCTTCCCAGGCGAAGAGTTTGATGGCCTTGATACTGGAAAGGAGTTCCTGGAGAAGTTCGGCACGCTTGTCGGTAAAAGCCACGGTCTTCTGACGGAAACGAAGTATGAGGCGCATGAACCTGGCTTGCGTCGGCACTACGACGATGAAGATAGCAAAACCGGCCAAAGCGCTGGGACCTAAGTTGACCAAGAGGATGATTAAACAGATGACCAACTGGACCGGGGCGGTCCAACCCATGTGGAAGAACTGGCAAGCGGCGTCGACTCGAGAAACGTCAGTGGAGATGTTGTTGACCAGTTTTCCGTTGGAGTGGACATGCCGAGCACGAGTGGAGAGCGTGAGGGCTTTGTTGTAGATCGCAGTGATCAATCCTGCACGCAACAAGACACCGGTACCCATGGCGCGGTAGAAGAAGTGGTTCAAAGCAAGAGAGGCTACGGCCTGAATGAAGAAGAGACCGAGGGAGAGACCGACACCACGTCCAAGTGGAGGTGCGACTTGTCCAGTGCGGTGGGCGACATAGGAATGTTGGGCGAACCGAATGATGGCCTAATAGATATTTAAGGATGGATGAGGCAAGGACAAAGGACGAAAAATACCTTGACGAGGAGAGGGCTGGTAATAAGGGCAACGTCAGAAATGAGACGTAAGACACCAGCGCTCCAGAAAAA
>Ga0307516_10008951_pt1 | contig 11222 bp, 13 predicted proteins | sample 19_EM_MG_FD_203310 | JGI IMG/M metagenome (GOLD analysis project Ga0307516, IMG submission 203310) | Populus trichocarpa ectomycorrhiza microbial communities from riparian zone in the Pacific Northwest, United States - 19_EM | ecosystem: Host-associated > Plants > Roots > Unclassified | place...
AGGGTGTCCCGTGGGCCTTTTTCTGCAAGGCTGGCGAGGAGGAAAAGATGCGCAAGGGAGGGGATCGAAGGGGAGGGAGACTGATCAAATCGAGACTGTGACCTTAACCTGACCTCCCCCCACATGTCCGACGATCCAGAGACGTACATCACCGTCCTCAAGGCCGCCTACGACTATGAACCCCAGCCGGGCGCAGACGACGAGCTTGCTATCAAGGAGAATCAAATTCTCTTCCTTGTCGAACGCGTAGACGACGAGTTGAGCATCCACCCTCCCGACCTCTTCCCTACACCCTTCATCTGACTCCCAATCGTTCTCCGTAGTTGGTGGAAGGTCAAGCCGAAACGAGAAGAAGACGACGCCCCTGTGGGCCTGGTCCCCGCCGCATACGTTGAGCCAGTACGGAATTGGTCTTCCGTAGCATTCCGCCCATCATTACTTATCTTCCCACCCGGCAGCACGAGCATACATCTGTCGTCAAGGCACTCTACGATTACGACGCCACGAACCCCGGAGAACTGACCATCAAGGAGGAAGAAATATTGTATGTCCACGACAAGGAGGATGCTTGGTTGCTCGTGCACAGTCAGAAGCCCGGAGGTCGTGTCGGGTTCATACCGGAGACTTATGTGGAGGAGGTTCGAACCCTCTTTGCCCTCCTTCACGTTACGTGGTTGCTGATTGAACGCAGGCTGGCGAGGGATCGGAAAGCGCTGCTCCGACCGCTCCTTCAATACCCAGAATCGTAGTCCCACCGTCGGTAAGCTCAACTCAACCACCACACCAACACATGATAACTATTCATCTACCCGACACCTCAGCCACCACGGCCGGTTAGCACCTACGTCGACCCAGCAGACCGCGTCGCTGCTGCATCCAACAAAGCCAAAGCGGACGACATCCAAACTTGGTCAGTCTCTGAAATCGATAAGAAGGGCAAGAAGAAGAAGGGTACTTTGGGTGTCGGAAGCGGGGCTGTTTTCTTCACGAGCGAGTCGGACAAGGTGTGTTCAATTCCCTCCCCCCTCTCGATACCCCCTCATCACGAAGCTGCGGTCACAGGCGCCTGTTCAGAAATGGCAGACTGCGAATCTCATCTCCGCCCAGGTCGACAAGGACAAGTCCAAACACGTCCTTGTTGAAATTGGGGGACCCAACTCCGCGAGTCTCCATTTCAATGCTGGGTCAAGAGACACCGCCGACGCAATCGTGAAGAAGCTGGAGACTTCGAAACAGCTGTCCGCACCTCCCCCCGAAGGGCTTCAAGAGCCTGTAACCCCTCCAGAACGACCACGGAGTGCCGGAAAGTCGGTTCACTTCAACGCTGCGCCAGCGATAATTCCAGATCAGGGCGAGTCGGAAGAGGAGTGGGCCGATACAGATTCCGATCCAAATGCTGCCGTGGTCCTTTATGACTTCACAGCTGATGGAGCCGATGAACTCACCGTTGCAGAGGGGGAGGACCTAATAGTCCTCGAAAGGGATTCAGACGATTGGTGGAAGGTTAGGAACTCGAAAGGGCGAGAAGGTGTGGTGCCCGCCAGTTACGTTGAGGTACGTTACTTGTTATCCAGTGCCAATACAAGCTCTGAAGCGGTCCCTAGCTGCGGAATCCGTCTGCCGCGGACGACGCTGTCCACAAGGCACATGAAGCAGAGCTCGAGGCAGAGCAAGAAGCTGAAGCCCATGCAGCGGCTGAAGAGAGGCGCCGGATAGAAGAAGCGGAAGCGGAAGCGGCGGCGAAGAAGGAGCGAGCCAGGGAAGCTGCTAAACGTGCCGAGGCCTTGGCTGTTGCCGACAAGAAACGTCGGGACAAGGAGAAGGCTGAGAGGGAGGAGAGAGAGAAGAGACTGGCCGCCCAAAAGGAAAACGATAAGAAATCGCAGTCGTACGTGCGCATTATCCCCTTTTCTGTTTCAAGGCTGAGGTTACCCCATGATAGATCTTCTGGGTCAAAATCGAATGGTGATACCGACCCTCCCCGGCCATCCACTGAGCGACGTGGGTTGTGCTGCGCGACCATTTTACTTTATTTTGACTTAATCCTCAGTAGGACCTCCTCCGACCGACAAGACCCGTATCTGGCACGACCGCACTGGTCAATTCCGTGTTGAGGCCGCCTTCCTCGGATACCAAAACCGAAAACTCCGGCTCCACAAGGTTAACGGCGTAGTCATCGAAGTTCCCGCGGAGAAGATGTCTCCGGAGGACATGCGCTACGTCGAGAAAGTTACGGCGAGCCAGAACAAACGCTCATCGGAGGCTTCTTCCTCAGGACACCGTGGTGGATCAGATGATGATGAGCCATTGGCATCCAGGAGGAACTCATTGAGGTTGAGCGCCAAGACCACACAACAGCCGCAGAAGAAGAAACAACAAGTAGATTGGTTCGAGTTCTTCCTGAACGCGGGCTGCGATGTGGATGATTGCACGCGGTATGCGTCCGCGTTCGAACGGGATAAGATTGACGAGGCTATTCTTGGAGATATCACTGAGGGAACGATGCGTTCGTTGGGCCTGCGGGAAGGAGACATTATCCGGGTCAAGAAACACATTGAAACTTCGAGGCCGAAGCCTGTCGCACCGAAGGACGACTCTTCTCAGGTCAGGAACGATGAAGAATTAGCGAGGATGTTACAAGAGGAAGAGAACTCTGGATCGAAGCGGTCTCCTGCGCCAAACCTATTCGCCGGTCCCAATGGCGTCCTGAAGAACAACACACAGAGGAGAGGTCGACCGACACCGAGCAAGTCGTTGCCTCCGGCGAGCGTGGATGTGAATGCGATCTCGAATGCCTCCGAGACGATCAAGAGGACGGGTTCTCCGGCATTATTGAGCCCTTCGTTATCCCCATCACAGGGTCCTACCAGGGCAGGTTCTGTACCCCCGCTCCCGGGCGGTTTTGACGACGACGCTTGGACGAACCGCCCGAGCTCGGCCAAACCGCTCACCCCCACCCCGACTCCACCGATTCAGTCACAACAACTTCCCCGGACAGCCTCCGCTCCCCCACAACAGCCTGCGACGGTCGAGGCTAAGGTTGTACCTACACCTCAGCCTCAGCAAACTGGAGGTGGCCTTGCGAAAACTACGGAGGACGATGTGTTCAATCAACTTGCTCGCCTTGCTTCATTACGAACACAGAGTCCTACAGTTACTTCCCCCCCTCCCCAGCTGCAACATCCCGGGGTTGTCAATAACCCAGGTCCTGCCTCTACCGTCGTTTCTCCCCCACCGGGGTTCGGTTCTGGTTTGGGAATGGGTAATTCACCAGTGCCGATCGGACAGCTCCAGTCCAACGGTTTGTCTCTCCAGCCACAACTGACGGCGGCGCCGAACGTCAATGGACCAAGAGGGCCTTTCGCTCCCGTTCCCGGAAACCAGGGGCTGCTGCAACCTCTTGTACCTGCCCGAACCCAATTCACTGGTTTCGTCCCCACTGGCCCCTCGAACAACCTAGGGACCAATAACTTCATGGGCGGAATGGGCGGAGGATTCCAATCACAGCCGAACATCCCTCCTCAGCAAACAGGGTTCCAACCGGTGATGTCCAACCACACCGGTTTCCCTACAAATGGCTTTGGTCAGACCCAGGGATTTTTGCCTCAGCAAACGGGATTCCAGAACGCTAGATTTCAGACCCCCTCGCCCGCGCCACCTGTGCCACCTATACCTCCTCACCTTAACCTCCATCCGCAGGGCGTGATGTCCAACCAGACTGGCTTCCCGGGTGGTGGACCCGGATTCGGTGGGATGGGCGGTGGATTCGGTGGAGTTCAAAACAGTGAGTACCTTTCATCGGTGAACCCAACTTTCGCCCTGTAATAGATTCTGATTGGAGCCTGGCGGTTCTAGATCCAACCGGTTTCCAGGGTATGGGAGGGACGATACCGTTCAATCCTCAACCGCCACAGAACCAGAACCAGAACAACACCGCGCCGGCGAACGTCTTCGCGCAAATGAAAGCTGGGACATTTGCACAGAACGACGATTTGGCGGCCCAATCGACCAACAAGTACGATGCCTTGCGGACGAATCGTGAGTCCTCAATACCGTTGCTTCGATAGCTGGGGGACGGCGTCTGACGCGCTCGCTTGCAGCTTTGGCTGCCCAGCCCACTGGATGGCTCCCTGGCCCTGGTGCCTACGGGGCCTTCTAAATTCAAGTCATGATCTTGCATAACCGGAATCCCTTGTTTACGAGTTTGTTTCATTGAGCATTAACTACTGGGCGTTCTTGATGTTGTCGATATCTTGTATATTCCCCCCCACATACTCACCTTCTCATGTATCTAACCCTCCAGGCTTCTCCTTATGACACGCGCTCATGGTAATGTTACTTATCATCATTTTCCCTGGAACCTTTACGGTCCAGGACCTTAACGCCATTTTTTTTTCGCACTCCCTCCCGCTAATGCGTTCGGGAGTTAAATGTATTCTCCTGCAGCGTGCTTGTCGTCTAACATCTTTGAAGTCTTGAAGAGAAGGGCTACGAGGTCCGCGAACGGCGCACGGGTTACTGGCCATGTGGTGGCTGGCGCTGAATCCGGAATGGCCCGCCGGCCGCTGCGCTGGTTTCCCCGATGGGGTCTCAGAATACTTATGGTCTCGGTATTCCTTTACCCGATGGACCCGGGCCAATAGGGTTTTCGTGTGGTCGTCCATTGGTGAATTGGGGAGCGCACCATGGTTTTCGGGGTGTAGTAACCTACACAGACGTTCGTACATATCGGATCCTCTCATCGCACACACAGCTGCCCGCCCCAGGCTCTCCTGTCCGCCCTACACCTCATTTAGTTATAGGGGAGGGGAATCCATTCCGTAAGAGCTTTTCGATGAGAGTATAAATTAACGAAGGAGGAAGAACGGAAGGACGAACGACACATGCCGACGCGACTATCCAAAGGAAGAAATGACTCTAGAGCAGACACCGACAACAGGTTACACGACAGGAATGGGGAAGGAAGTCCGAAATTCAGGCTAAGCGAGGGTGGCACGTTCACGGTTGCTGCTGGGCGAGTAGGTGCATCGCAGAAGGGTCCAGGATGTGGTTCACCACCCCGACTCGAGTAAAGAATCCTCGGACACCGTAGCGGATCTCGGGAGCCATGTCCTTGCTCAACAACTCCGTCGCGTGAGGGTAAATGGCGGGCATGTACCTATCGAACTGGTAACCAAAAGTATCAAAACCAAATTAGAAACCGTGGCAAGTTACAGATCTAAAACTTACCGCTTTGTTATCCAATCTGGTGAACCCGTGCATAATCTCCGCGACAACGGGCGTCCAAGCCATGATGTTTTTCATCTGAGTATCCGACCTCAGCTTGTTGAAATCCTGGAGCACGCTCATCCCAAGAGGGAGGAGTCGTTCTGTGACCTGTGACCTAATTGCCTGATGCGCTGGTCGGGGATCGAAATACAACCTCAGCAGGACAGTAACGAGGGTGGAAGCACTGCTGGACTCCTGTTTCAAAAGGTTGGGCAGATGTTTCATGAAACCTGGTGCGAATTTAGCGCTTTCCACACCAAAATCTCGTGATGCAGACTCACCAACTTTCCACAGTCCAGTGCGAAGCTCCTTGTCCTCGTTGAACAATCGAGCGAACTGGTAACTGTGATCAAGGACTCCCATTAACCTCAGCATTTGGTCAGGTGGCATCGTATTGTAGATCTCGTCATTCCTCAGGAGGTCGCTCAGGGTCTCGATGAGCAAGAGCTGCAGTACGCATTTGACGATAATCTGCTTGAAGACGCGACGTCGGTCGTTGAAATTGGTTCTTGCGTCGGCGTGTCGCTTTTCGGCACTGGATGGTGATAGGGGTGCAGGGATGATGGTATCTCCGTTGGCCTCTACAATCCACTTGAGAAAAACCCATCAAACCTTCGAAAGCTCGAAAACTTACCCGGAGTGTCGTCGATGCTGGAACCGGTATCGTCGATCTCTACCCTCAGCGCGTCGTCGAAGAGCTGATGCGGTGTCGTAGTCTTGAACAACTTTGCGAACGTGGAAGTGACTCGCTCCCAGCGAGTGGTGCTCAGCTTCTTCACGTTGTTCTCCAATAGTTGCTGTAAACACGAAGTACCGATCCGCGCGAGGGTGTCGTTTTCTATATGATTGGCTCAGTGAAACCCTGGGGGCGCCTCGGAGCATCATACCTTGGCAAATACAGACACAGAGTAGGTCCAGCAGCCCATCAAGGAACCGCTCCAGCGTCTCGAAATAGAAAGTGTACAGGTCTATCAGATCCCGGAGGGCCTGGATCATTGTTGTTGATAACCACACGCTCATATCCTCCTGGGTACTAAAGCGGGACACGTCCTGGGCAGATTTGAGAACCGCGAAGATGGGAAAGAGCAACTCCTGGCAGACTGTGTCCCAGAAGTCGACCGGGAAAGTCTCTCCGTATGTCTTCAACGTTGTAAACATAGAATCCAGGGCTCTGCGAAAGTCAACTCAGTAACGGTTCACCTCTGTTACAAACCGTCTCACAGTCTTCGAATCTCGAGGTCCTCGCCGTTCATGATCACGTCGTAGAATCCGAATAACACGGGGAACCAATACTTGATCATCGGGTCGTCGTCAGCATTGGGCTCGGGTCCTCCCTTAGCCGTGAGCGAGCAGTCTTGTGATTCGAGCATCACAGGAATGACCCCCCGGAGCATAGCCATAGCCAGCAGGCAAATCTTTTGGTACTTGGTGACCTTGCAGAAATCCGTGACACAGACCATAAGGTCTGCGAACGCTCCTTGGCGGGCTATCGCGGAAAAGCGCTCCTTGTTGAGCCGCGTAACGATTTCAAATGCCGAGATCACGATACGCTCTGGGATTACGCTGATTTGAGGGACCGGTGAGGACAGTGGGCGGGGTGGACTGACCTGTGGGGACTTTCGAGGCGGCCGAAAAGACGCCGAACATCGTTCTCCAACCGGAGCGTAAGTTGTCTGCTCGTGCCTGAATCATCTGATGCAAACATTGCAAAACCTGGTAGACCGTAGGGTGAGAGGTTGTTCATTCAACTTCTACCGTACAATCATACCAGTTCCCGGATATCCGGATTCGGGTTGTGGCTCATCGTATACTCGAACGGCTTTAAGAAGTCCTTCTGGAACTTGAAATGCGCCAATTCTTCCTTCTCCAAGAACCGCATGGCAAGTTGTCGGAGGGAATCCAACGCGAAGAACCCGACATGAGGGTTGTTGTGACAGCAGACCTAACAGCGGTTTCAGTCATTTCACGATTATGGATAACCGTAACTTGGAGCACCTGGTTAAAATGTTCCCCAAGGATATCCCACAGATTCGACCACTCCAAACGAATGCGGTTCATGTTGTAGTACGAGATCTCGACCAACTTCTGCAAACTGAACATTCGCGGCTGCTGCGACAAACCAGATGATTGGATCTCTTCCCACGAAACATCGCATAATGCTTGGACGAAGTTCACGATCGCGCTCTGCGCATTGGGTTAGAAGGGATCGTATCAAACAGGCGATATACGCACTCCGTTTAAGTGGTGACTCAATGAGAAGACCATGTCAGTGGCGACAGTAATGTGGGTCGACCTGCTCTCGTTTGCAAGATCCTCGTTTGGAAGTTTCTTCGTGCGATTACTACGCTATAAGTGAATAACCGCCCAGATACCGATGCAGCTTGTACTTGCCCTTTACGTCCATCGGGTATATCGTGCCCACTGGTGATCAATTGCATGTGCTCAAGTTGACTGACGCACTGCAAAACCTCCCGCCACGATCCTTTGAGGTTGTTACCCTCAGTAACAGCGATGTCAAGCAGAGCTTTGATGGCCTCCATATTCTTCGTCTTCATCTCGCCCAAGTTGTTGAGGAACGTGAACTTGGCGAGAGTGGTGACAAACGCGTTACGCTCAAGCTCAAGGTCGAAGAAGCATGCGATGCGGATGGCGGTCTTGAAGCCATCCAGACAGAGTTCCACGATCTCGTTGTCTTCTGTTTCCTGTAAGGGCCCAGAGAGCCCGGCCAGGAAAGATAACCAGGCGACTTCGAACATAGGTTTGACGTGAACGAAATGGGAAGCACTGAAAAATTGTGGCCCCTGTGGTCCTTTCCGCTGCGACCGCATGAGGGATTTAAACAATGCCTGTGCGGATGTGAGATCATCGTTCGATCACTTGAACGTAGCCCGGTTGCCTACCTCGGTCTTGTTGGTCATACTACTCGTCTGCATCACATAGGCCTCCTTCTGAAGATCGCGGCCGACGTTGACCAAAGCATTCGCAAGACCGGCGCCAGCAGCAGGGGGAACAGCCTCCATTTCGTCCTTCATGCGGATCTCGTTACCCCGGATGTCGTCGTATATACTAGACACAACTTCCTCAGGTATGTCGGCACCGTCGTTAATACCGGATGTATTTCTGAAGAACTGGGGTTTAGTCATCTTGTTCTGAGGCTTGATCTGAGGGTTATGTGCATCGGTGTTCAGCATGATCACAGCGTAGGCGAACACATATGCGGCATCTGACAGAAGTCGTGAGATCGACTCTCAGGGACCGACCAGAAAAAACTCACCAGCATTTACGAAGTACGTTCCGGGGTTTCCGTCGATATACCGCTCGGCGAATTTCAGCATGAATCGATCGATCTTCTGCGCCTCGCCCGGGAGCCGGAAAGTCTGTAGGAACATTCGCAGAGCTTCCACGAACCCAGTGTTCTTGAAGTCCAGGAAATCAACAAACGCATGCATAATTGCGATGTTTTCTTCATCCCTAGAACGACTGTGAGAAGACGCTAGGAGAATACTAAGTTGCAGATTTACCCTTCACCCAGGTATTCACCGATCATCGCTTTGCTCAGACCATCAGTCTCGAGCAATAACTTCGCAATATCTTGCGGAGACCTCGAAGGGATAATACCAGTCTCCAAAAACCAGTCAATGCCCTATGAAATATGCTCAAGCAATCGGACGAAACAGATACAACAGGGGGACTGACGCGTTTTGCCTTGTAGTTGAACTTTTTGACCCCCTCCGAAATCGTCGTTTTTTTCTGCTTGGCACTCTCGAACCGGCTTGGATCATCCAAAATATCGGGGGTAGATTGCCTCGCCATGTCGGGAGGAAAACTTGGCGTTCTCTCGCCCGGCTCGACGGAACTACGCGGCCCATCCTCGCTGGTCCTGGACTTTAGGGCGAGCTCCGAAGCCGACAGGTTGGAAGCGATCCCAGAGGAGGCGCCGGTACTCCATGTTACGAGGGACTTAAGGACAGCAAGCAAGCACTCGATGCCTTGTCTCCTTAGTTGGGCTTCGGAAAGACCAATTGTCGACGAATCCACGGAGCCAGGCACGGAAAGGGCGGTGGTGGTTAACGAGGGTGGAAGAGAGATAGCGTGGTGCTTTGTGTTGGTGGGTGTGGGCGTCAAGGCGGGACTGGATGGATCGCTACCCTTGGGTTGTGGACCGGTGGTATGTGAAGTTCCCAACTTCGAAATGATGGTCATGAGACTATGGGCAGGTGAGTACCAGGCAGATACGGTTGCGGGAGACGGTACACACTGTTCATAAATATTATCCACAGCTTCGCTATCGCAGTCGTAGTTCAGATATATTTCCACTAAGGCCTGGGGGTTTTCACAGAGGCGTTGAAGCATACTCAGAACCATCGCCTTCTGTTTCACCGTTGAAGTCTTCATCTCCATGATAGGGATAAAGATCTCGTGCAACAGAACCTCGATTTCTTTCTGTAATGGTATTATTTCATCGAGGGAAAGCGCGAATATGACAGCCGCTTACCTTGAGTTTTGTCCGCAACCCCGAAATCACCCTCCAGAAGATCTCTACGCTCAACTCGAACACCTGGGGCACAGGGCTAACAGCATTGCGACTCAGGCACAAACAGAGATACTGGTTGATCGCCTGGACGAAGCTTGTGGCATCATTGCTCGAGTTCGAGTAGATTATCGTATAGGGGGACACGATAAGAGGCATGTGGGAATTCAGGATGGTGAGTACCAGGTGGAGGGACAACAACTTTGACCGCATTGCGTGTGATTTTAGATCACGCTCACTAGATAGGATCATTAGAGTTTTTCCCATTTGAGTTACTGCGGAGTCACTATATGCGCACCTTTCAGTCGTCACCGGCTTCATAGTTAGTTTACACAGTGCGCGGAATACTAGGAAGGCGTCCTTGATGAAGAGGTCGTTAGCCGTGAGTTCGTGTGGTGGTGGAGCATCCGCAGGGGGATGTTCCTCGCCTTCCTGAAGATTCTCTCCACCCCTGTACAAGTGTGAGTAGGTGCGATCATGGGAACCACGGGGGAACGTACGGGGCAGGGGCGGGCTCCTTCGTCACACCAGCTTCAGCGCCTTCTGCAGATTCGGTGCGAGATAGTGGTTGCGACCCCGGGGCGGGACTAGGTGGTATGGAGGAAGGTATAACCGGAGGTGTTTGTTGGTGGGAGGAAGTAGGGGAGAGGGTGGGGTCGTGTTTGGGTGTCGGCGAGGCGGAGTCCGGGAAACTCGGCAACGATGGGTCGACCTTGCATCGGGCGAAAACATGGTTTACGATTTGGGCAAGCCCCCCTTGCGCCACCATTTGATTCACTGGGTCCGTGCTCAAAAGGAAAATGTTGTACACAGTGCGGACCGCCTTGAGAAGGGAGGACTGGTGAACGAGAATCGTAGTGGACAAAACCAAGGCGAGTAGACCTTTCACAATCTGGAGAGACACCGTCTCTGGAGTACTCTCGGTGTGGCAAGAGGTGATTGTGTGAACGACGATATCAACCAGAGAGGGTTCGTGACCTGCCTGAGTGGAGGCGCTCTGTCGACCATTTGGACCACCAGGCGAGGGGGGAGGGGAGGTGAAGTTGGGACGAGGTGAATCCGCTTCCACGAAGAACGAATGCGAGATGAGTTTCGAGATACAATCGAGACTTGCAATCATCAACTTCTCGTTCTTCGTCTCGCACGCCAATCGAAGGGGTTCGAAGATCTCGCGAGGTTGTCCCCCACCCTCACCCGAGCGGACTAATTCCAATGCGCGCTGAACGCTCTCCTTGAGTGGGGCGGATCGTTTTGCCTCCCTCGAGTTCGCGATCGTCTCCAGGGCGGTAGATATCAGTACGGCCGAGACAGTGCTACCCTTGGACGAAGTGAGAGAACGTTTGTGTGTCGATAGCTGTGATAGTGGTGGCGCTCGCTGTCGGTTTGTAGATGATCTTGGTTCTGGTGTTGAGGACCGTGTGCC
>Ga0307516_10008952_pt1 | contig 11222 bp, 3 predicted proteins | sample 19_EM_MG_FD_203310 | JGI IMG/M metagenome (GOLD analysis project Ga0307516, IMG submission 203310) | Populus trichocarpa ectomycorrhiza microbial communities from riparian zone in the Pacific Northwest, United States - 19_EM | ecosystem: Host-associated > Plants > Roots > Unclassified | place...
CGACGGGAGGCACCCCTCGGATAATCACGTGGCGTCGTGCAAATCTCACGGAGATACGGCATGGTTTATTTCAGTTATAGATTTAAAATACTTGATTAATTAGTGCCTTTTATTAATCTATAATCTCAATCATATTTTCTTCAAATGAAAATATATTTTTAATTAATTTAAATGTTTGGATCAATTTGCGTGTATTTCGACTAATACTACGAGTGCTAAAGTTAACAACCATATAAATTAACTTTTAGTAATCCTGAAGGAATTCAAACTCGTGATTAGTAAAAAATAAACTCAATGCCTGACCAATTAAACTAGTTTTCAAGTTAAAAAACATTTTATTCTTAATCGTTATCAATATGGTTACATCAAGCACGTTTTGAGTTTCAATCAGGTGGGATTCAATGTGAAAAACATAAAAAATATTTTTTTTTCACGATTTATACAGCAGAGACACCGAACAAGTTCTTAGAAGATGTCATTTCTTGACTTGCTTATGTTATACTTGATGGTGTTCATAATTTGAGCTTGTCCCATATATATATAATAGAGAATTGATCTTGGATTAGTCATGGAGAATTAGGTTGGTAAGCTGAATGTTGGTGAGGAAAGGAGAAGGGTGCCATCTCACTTTCGTTAGCCCTTCTTTGATTGTGTTTAATGCTGTGATTATGCTGTGATTTGTCATTGTAATGAAGATGTCCAACTAATTGCTTAACTTTAGTATAGTAATTAGTCAATTTTCAGGGTCTTGAGATGCTTTCTAATTCACTTACCAAAAAAACTGTGCCATATGCTCTTATATTGAATGGTGCAACAACTCTCCATTGCTTTTAAAAGAAAAAAGGTATCCACTTACCTTAAAATATGCTGGCAAAGAACTATCACGAATCTGTGATAGTTGTTAGAATCACTGAAAAGGGGTTAGAGTGGTTAAGTTATGGATTTATTAGTTTTATTTAAAAAAATATTATTTTATTTTAAAAAAAATTATCAGTGATAATCTAATAAAAAATTATCAATCTCGATAAAGTTGGACCACAAGTGCACCATCCCGGGAGATACCTGAAACCTTCAGGAGCCTTAGCTTCTTCTTTTTCCTAAATAATGTTTCTGTTTTAAATTGAAGGGTTCTTTCTTTTTTTTAAAAGATGAAAAAAAATTTTATTTTAATATTTTTTCGAGTGAAAAACACTTTAAAAAACAATCGCAACCGCACTCCCAAACACCCATCTTATAGCCAAATAGTAAAATATTAAGTTTTGTGTAATTTCTCGGCTTTTTATCTTTCATTCTTAGCTGTTTTTTTTTCTCTCTCTATATATATGAAGAGGTATGTCTCTTGTATATGTTTTTATTTTATTTTAATACAAATTAATCTTTTTTATAAAAAAAAAATCTAGATTATATATGATTAGATTAACTTAGTTATAGATCAACACAATCAAATTAATCATGTTATAAATTAATCTGGTTGGATTAATATAAAAGCTGGTTTAATTTAAAACTCGGATCCAATAAATTTATAAATTACAAGTTTTTTTTAGATTAACTTGTCTAGTAGAATTTAACAATTATTCCTGTGATAGCTGAAAAGATCAGAGACATTAATTAAAGGGGGTATTGCATTTAAATATGCCTACCTCATTCCCCTCCCGCTAAAGGGAGAAAGAGTGGGGGAAGATAAAGGAAATGAATATAGTAATAATTGAATATGATGAGTGTGCATGGTTGCTTGTAGAACCTACCAATATTACTCTTTCAATCTACTAAAAAGATTTTGGGAAAAAGAGGCAGAGGAAAATAAAGACTCCACACTAAAAATTGTAAAAGTAGGAGCGAAATAAAGACTTCAAACTATAAATATTCACCCGAAAGCTTCTTATATACGCAAAAATGGTTGAAATGTAGATCTCAATTACGTTTTGGGGGTGCTGTGCCTATTCTCGTTGGCGCGGAAGTTGTGTTTCTTTTTGCGATTTAATTTTATTTTAAAAAATTAAATTTATTTGTTTTAAATTATGTTTTTTTAATATTTTTAAATAATTTTGATATATTAATGTTAGAAATAATTTTTTTAAAAAAAATTATTTTAAAGAATTTCTAAATAAAAAGTCATTTGAAAAAAAAATTTTTAAAAATTAAATTTATTTTCTTTAAATTATTTTTGGATAATTTTGATATGTTGATGTTAAAAATAAATTTAAAAAAATAAAAAATATATTATTTTAAATAATTTCCAAACAAAAAATCATTTGAAAAACAATTTTTATCATTATTCATATGCTATAAGTACATGTTTTTAAAACTATTTAAAAAAATTAATTCTAACACATTAGAAAGTTTATAACATATTGATATTGATTGATATAAACCAAAAATACAAAAAAAATAAAATGAAAAACAGTAAAAAATCAACTTCCTTACATGTTCGAGCTTTTACAAGGTGAAAAGAGTAATCTTGTCCAAAGCATAATTTTAAAATCTGATTTGAGAATTGATTCGAAGTAAGGCTTAGATCACGGATTGAGAGAGTTAATCTAAAATAAAATTAAAAAAAATCAAAATAACATCATTTTGATAAATAAAAAATATTTTCTGATAAAAAAATCAATGAATTGATGGTCAGGTTTTGACGAGATCAGACTAGATCAACCGAGTCACTAAGTCAACCCAGGTTTTTAATTGGGCTAGCTGAGTTTTTTTTATTTTTTATTCTTAGTTCAACCTGGATTAGTCCGGTTTTGGGTCAACCTGCTAGTTTCAAACAGTGGTCCAAAGGCCTATTTTTCATGATTAGGGAGAGACATACTTAATTACTTGGTATAATTTTGTCTAATGTTTCTTATAAATAGGGATTTTAGGTTGAGTTCTTGTATTTTCTTTGTCCATGCTCAAGCTCGGTAGTCCTTTGCTGATCCTGATGGGGATTTATATCACAATTATGGTGAGCCATGACTTATGAGCTATATTGCATTGTCCCATTTTCTCCTACTGGCGTTGATGAATTTATTTTTTTGGGTAAACATTATTTTAGTACTTATGGATTCATCACTATTTCACTTTAATTCATATAGTTTTAGATCTTTTAATATCAATTTTATAGTTTCAGAAACTTTAAATATTTCTATTGAGTGTTAAATAGCTAACCAAATCCAACAAATGTCCACCTTTTTATTATCTTGAATGAGTCTTCTGCACCACAACCCAAACGTATTGAAACAAAAATAGAAGAACAAGTAGGGACTAAAAAGAAAATGGCAACAAAAAACATGGGGACAAAAAAGCAAGAAAGTAGGAGAAGTTAGAGGCACAAGAGAGAGAAATGAGAAGAGAAAGAGGGAGAGAAAGAAATGCACACCGAGGTCTTACCGAAGCTCTGATAATGATATCTTAGTACTATCAGAAAGACCTCGACAAGATAAATCTATACACACCTTGAAAAGCTATCTTTTGAGGTCGTAGTGGTCCACATACATTGTCCCAAGACAGCGGGTGACCAACTCTTGGTGCATGCATCACTTGTGCCAACTATTAAAAAAAATTAAAAGAGCCTGTTTGGGTTGGCCAGAACAGATTGCCCCCTTTTCTTCTCTTGCTTGAACCCCAAAAAATTATTTGGGTCTCCATAAGGCACAAGGACCAATATTATAAATACATGTAATCACCATGTAAAAACTAACACCCGTACAACAATGACTGGACCACAAGTAATCACGCAACAATTTCAGGAACCTCGAACCTACTCCGATGTATTGTCTTGTCCGGAAGCTTCTTATTGGAAAGAGGCAGTCAATAGTGAAATTGAATCAATTATGAATAATTATACATAGAAACTAGTGGATCTTTATCCCGGAAGTAAACCATTAGGTCATTAGTGCATCTTCAAAAGAAAGATGAAAACTGATGGCACTATCGGTAAATATAAAGTTAGACTTGTTGTTAAAGGTTTTAAATAACAAGAAGATGTGGACTATTTTGACATATATTCACCCGTGTCAAGAATAACTTCCATACAAATGCTAATAGTCATTTTATCTATTAATAAGCTTGAAATATATCAAATGGATGAAAAAAAAAAACTTTCTTAAAATGGTGACCTTGATGAGGAGGTTTATATGAAACAATATGAGGGGTTTGTTGTCAATAGACAAGAAAAGAAAGTCTGTAAGCTTGTCAAAGCATTTTATGATTTGAAACAAGCACGTAAACAATGATATGAAAAATTTAACAAGGTTATGTTGTCAAATAAACTTAAAATCAACAAAATTAATAAATGTGTTTATGTGAAAAACACAGATATAGGTAATATTATTGCATGTCTCTATGTGGAAGATATGCTTATTTTGGACAGTAATGATCACATAATAAAGTCTAATAAGAAAAAGTTAACTAAATAAGTTTGACATGACAAACTTGAGTATTGTAGATGTCATACCATGAATAAATATTTCTAAGACTTCTAATGAATTGGTATTGTCCCAATATATTATGTTGAGAAAGTTCTTGGCAGGTTTTTTAAAAATGACAATAGCATTGTGAAAACACCAATGGAAATAAGTGTCTATCTGTCCAAAAATAAAGGAGAGAGAATAGACCAATTAGAATATTGTTTTGATAATTAGAAGTTTGATGTATCTTATGAACTGCAGAAGTGCTTACTCAATTATTTCTAGGACATATAATGGATTGATATTGTCCCAATATCATTATGTTGAGAAAGTTCTTGACAATTTTTTTAAAGATGACAATAGCATTATGAAAACATCAATGAAAATAAGTGTTTATCTGTCCAAAAATAAAGGCGAAGGAATAGACCAATTAGAATATTGTTCGATAATTAGAAGCTTGATGTATCTTATGAACTACACAAGTGCTTACTTAATTAGTAAATTGAGTAGATTTACAAGTAATCCAAGTATGGATCATTGAAAGGCAATAAAAAAGGTACTCAAGTATTTGAGGTACAATTTAGACCATAGGATACACCATACTGGTTACCCAACAATACTAGAAGGGTATATTAATGCTAATTGGATATCAGACACTAAGAATTCAAAATCTACAAGTGGATATTTCTTGACATTTGATGGAGTAGTTGTGTCATAAAAATCCTCCAAACAAATATGCATAATTAAATCCATGTTGAAATCAGACTTTATTGCTCTTGATAAAGCTAAAGATGAAACCAAATGAATTTAGAATTTCTTTAAGGATATTCTATATTAGCCAAAACCAGTGCCAACTATTTGTGTCAATTGTGATAATCAATCTGCAATTGGAAGGGCACAAATTAGCATGTATAATAGGAAGTCTAGACATATACGTTATAAACATAATACCGTTAAACATTTGCTCTCGAATGAAATTATTTCCATTGACTAAGTAAAGTTAAAGGAAAATATTGCAAATCCGCTAACCAAAGGTTTGACGAGAGCACTTATGTATAATTCATCAAGGGAAATGAGTTTAAAACTTTTAAAAGATGAAATGGTGTAATGATGGTAATCATACCTAATTGATTGACGATCGAAGGATATAGGTTCAAATAAAAAATTAAGCCATATAACATTCTCGGTAGAACTAAGAAATTATTATTTCTTGCTTATTCCTATGATGAAATAAATGTTAGCTGCAACGTGATAAAGAGTGAGCTTAACTCTTAATGATTTTCATATCTTGATACACCAAGTGTATTATAGCAGAATACTCTTAATGAAAGATCATCTATATGAGTGAAAAATGTGTTTGTTTCTTTAAGAATTTCGATAAAGGCTGAATTCTCTAAAGCACTTATGAATCCAAGAGTTATTTAGGGTAAAAAATGAATACAACAGTGAGAATCAAAGAAAATCTCTAGGTAGAGAACTATTATCTTGGTTTACATAAAAAGCTGAATGGTTCAAAACATCATATTCACTATTTAGCCGAGTAAAACTGGTAGTATTTCACTAATGTAGTGAATCTTAAAGGTTTAAAGCTAAAAGCTATATGTCATAATGTAGTAACCTACCAAATCAGTAACTCTCAATAAATCTTTGAGCCGTTTTTAAATTAGTGAGATAATTTTCATTCATATGGGGGACTATTGGAAATTTCTTTTACATGAACAAATTATAGATGAATGAGAAATTAAACTTAAAAAACCCTTACTGACCTATGAAATAAGGTGGGCTAGTCTATATATATAGTTTGAAAATATATATAGACTAGTGTGCAAATATATTTAGTTTGTCATAATAAGATTATAGTTCAAAAAAGTTAGCATAGATTGGTAGTTTATCATAACAAAGGTATGCTAAACAAAAAATTTCCTAGGAAAGATTAAAGTTTATACATGTTTAATTAAATCTATAAGCATATAAAATAATAACTCATGACAAACATGTTATTAACATAAATATAATATTAGCATGAATACTAAACATATATCCAAATTTACAATTGATAGTAATTCAAAGTAATAGCATGCATACTAATAATTATAAAAACATATATAGACTAGTGTGCAAGTTAACTTACTAACTTGTTAACTTGAGATATGAATCGGACTAGGTTAGTAGAGAAAAATAGATTTTTTTTTATAAATAATTTCATTTTGAACTTTTTTTTTAAAGGATCAAAACAAAGTCGTTTTAGAGTTTTTTTTTCTAAAAAATTTTTAGATTAACCCAGGTTAACTCATTTAAACCATAACCTGAGCCTTGAGCTAAGTTAACCTTCTCGTCGAGTCTTGTAACTATGTCCAAAATGTAGTTTATAAAACTATTTTTAAAATTTATTTTTGCTATATGTTTTATCTCTTTTCTCATGTGATCCTATGAGAAACTAATAAGCAACTCGGTGTTTAAATCCAGTCCTTGTGGAGGTCGGACCTCGGTTCCTTTGGTCAAGCACTTTCCTAATGAGTTTTTTTACGAGTTAATTAATCTATCGGTTTATGTAATTATTATTATTATTGAACATTCATTCATATATATATAAGAAAACAAAATGTACAGTCTGTTGTTTATAACAATTTAGAAGAAATCTGGTCAGTACATACCGTATTCTTCAAACATGTTCTTGTCAAGAGATTCCAATCCAACCCTAACATTCATTCATTTATATAATTTGAGAAATTTTGTACAGTGCATGTTCATCTCCTCGAAGCCACGTTCCTCTCCAAGCGACACCAGATTCGGAAAGATAGCAGAAACGTGCTGATGCTTTTATTAATTCTCATCCATCATCTACCATATTAATTTGTTATACCTGATTTAGGGATTAATCTGGAAAAAAACATTGATTATTAAGTTATTGGTTCAATTCACTAGGTACTAGGCAATTTGGGTTCATTAATATTTTAATCAAATAGATATTTATTTTTTTTTCTAATTTCTTGAAATTAATTTAGTTGGATTTGAATTAGATTTAGTCGAGTTAACATAATTAGGTTACACAAATTTTACTATATTAATAGTTTTTTCAGTTCAATTAAAAAGCTGAATAAAATTTTATACCATGAACTTTGAAAGGTGAAGAAAGACCGACTTTATTATTATATTGATTGATGAGTATCAGCTCATAAGTTATCGGCATGTACTTGTTTATTAAAAACACTAATGCTTCATTTTTCTTTTTTATTATTGGTTGCGGTTAAAAATACTTTTATTCCAACAATAATTTTCAAAGTTGTTTAGTTATGGAAAGTATCTATGGAGTTTATATCAAATTATAATAAAAACTTGAATTTGAAAAATAACATAAATTTATAGCTTTTTTAAAATATACTTTTTAAAAAAACTGTAACCGCAAGAGATACCGCAATGTTAACCATCCATTTGGGAGTGTGGTTGCGGTTGCTTTTTAAAATGATGTTTTTTTATGTTTTAAAAATTATTTTTGAGATCAGCGCATCAAAACGATCCAAAACACACAAAAAATTAATTTTTAATAAAAAAAATAATATTTTGAATTTTTAAAAAACACGGTTTACATCATATTTCCAAATGGATTCATAGCTTGGAACCATTGCTTTGGCTTTTAAAAGCAACAAATTATACATAAAATGACAGCTACAGCTAAAAATCAAAAGGGTAATAATAATGGTGATTCCAAACAGATACCAAGTAGTCTAAGGTTAGCAAGGGACTCTATTAATTGAGCCACGAACACCTGTAAGAATCCTAATTACAATATTAATTAGTTTTTATTCAAATATGAAAATCATATGGGAGCACTATATCGGATTGAGTTGGAGATGCTCCGAATGGTCCCTAATTCGTTATCATTAAGGGAAACTAATTAATTAATTAATTAATGCAATAAATTAAGCTAAAACATAATTATTAGTATTTGCAGTATATATTGGGCAAAATAGGTTTTCAAATCTTGTTTCCATCATCTCAGCAGCTAATTAATAATTTGATCTTCTATTTAAAGGTCTTAATTATATATGTTCAAATTTCAGGAAGGGTGATAAGATGAGATTCAAGGACAAAGAAGGATTATCTGATATATATAGTTGGAATTTCTTCAGGTCTGGATCTCCACCGTGTTCTTCTCAAAGCAAACAGGCAAAATTAATGCAAACAAATTGCATTGACTTCTTTATAAACCCTAGCTACCTCTCTCTCAAGAAAAGCACCAAAAATCTTCTTTTTTTTTTTTTTTTTTTGCAGAACTGAATAGCGAGAAGGGGATGAGTACAGAGATAAAGAAGGTGGTGGTGATAGAAGGGGGTATTGGTGGTTCCTTGCTTAGTCTCTCCAATCCTATGCTGATGTTACCATCCGTATGTGTTTAAGTATTTGATTCTTCCCCTTTATCGTTCCTTGATTCACTTTTTAGATATATATAGGTTTGACAAGCTGTTATTTCTATTATTCTAGATGTAGATAAGTGTTAGCCCAAATGCTTCGAGATGAATTAGAAATATTTTATTATGATAGACCGTATATTAAAGATATTTTATTTTAATAAAACTATAGATAAAAAATATTTATCCAATATTTTGCGGACTAGCCAACCTTTTCACTACAAGGAAGAGAAGCATCTAAAGAGCTATAAAAAAACAAATTATAATTGTGCCAGGTTTAATTTTTTCTCCCTGGTTTAAAAATGACAATTCTATTTTAAAAGAAAAACTCTTATTTAAAGGGATAGTTGATTTTTTCATGAACCGATTTTAATTTAATTATCGGAGAGTCTTTAAATAAATAAAAAGAGATCTTTTGCAAGTAACGACGATGACCTATCTATACTTTCACGAAAAAAAAAAAAGTTAGATTACGAGAACTAAGAGATTAATGGTTTTTATTTCAAGATCAAGCCCGGCCTACAAGCCCAGAAGATAAAACAGTAACTCATCAGAATCCATACATACGTGCTTCCTTTTAACTCATGAAATGTGTATTAATGAGGTTATACACCCTATATATATATATATATATATTGCCATTTGTGAAGTAATCTCTGCGATTGATCACTGATCTCTGCCCCAAATGATGGCTCCACCAGGCATCTCAAGCTTGATTAATACTCCTTCCTGATTTCAAATTTATTTCCAGTCAGGACAAGAGATGACAACAACTTAGTAAGAATACTCCTTCCTGATGTAATAATATTCCATGTGTTTTCCTAGTTTCTTGAACTTGAACTAACAGCCAAGGTGGATCCACATGATCGAGAAAGGAGAGAGTTACCACCTTAATTTTTACAAGGAATTCATAATATCCCTTATTTATTTTAGAAATTGAAATTTATCCCTGTTCTTTCTAGACATTTTGCCTCATTTTTTGAAATTTGTTCATTAATCCATGCCATTTGCCATATCTAATAAAAGACAGTATTTTGTATAATAATCCCATAGTTAGTTATTAGCCTGACATTCAAAATTTGGCACGAGACTAGGTTTTTTTTTTTTTTTTTTTGGTTAAACTCGAGTAGTTAGACATGTTAACTTGTAATGTAATTAACCCAGTTAATTTTAGATAAGATTTCATCGAGTCAATTTCAAAAGTTTATTATTTTATTTTTTTACAAAATTACATAGTTTTGTTATCTTCTATGTTTCATCTAGAACAACAATCCCACGGGCCCTGAAGTTAACGACCATGTAAGCCTCTAGTGGCCATCGTATGAGCAACCACAAGGCTCGAACCTGAGACCACAGAGGGAGCAAACCTCTTGGTCCCAAACTCTTACCACTGGGCCACCACCTAGATGGTTGATAAGGATGATATTTCTTCTTTATACGCTTCGTGTGCTTCATAAAAATTGCTGTTGTGAAGCTTAGAATTGAAACAGTAATAATGTGTTTGGGAGTATGGTAATAATTATTTTTTAAAATATTTTTTATTTTAAAATACATCAAAATAATAATATTTTCCAAACACACCGTAACTGTGTCCAACACGAGACACAACATCATTCTTTCAGCTTTCTATTTTTCCAATATTATATAACTTAACATGGAGTTTGTCCAAAATATTATCCCATTTCAACACACGAGATAAAAAAAAATCACAAACATTTATGATCATATCAAATTATTTGTTCACCACTCAAATGTATTACCTAGTATATTGCCTTTGTGTTAATTTGGATTCATTTTTTAAATTCTTAAAACAATTTTTAAGAACCAAAAAAAAAAAAGAAATGGCAGAAAAATTAACGATTGAGAACATGAAGAACGATACTGATTTTTAGTGTGAATAATGAGAATTTTGGAGACAGTTTTTAAATAATAGAAAAACAAAAAAAACTATTGTCATCCAAATAAACCTAGGAATTAGTTTTTTTTTTTTTTTATCCGGGTATCCTCACACATTTTTTAAAAATGAAACTAGTCTCGTTCAGGGTTTGTAACTGCTTCTCTCAATAAATATATTTTCTAGAAATCAAATTTGTATTTTTATTCTTATAGAAATATAACAGTATTTTAACCATTAAAAATTAATTTAAATACATATAAGATATAACCAACAAGATGATGGCAAGAAAATTTATTATGTTGTTGAATATCTCAAGCACCAAAAGTCATCTCGAAGCAGTCGAAGGAATAAATCGGAGATGCTCGAAATGGTCCACTCATCGTGTTTTAAATAATTTATTTATTTATTTATTTATTTATGAAGCTCAAAAATGATATTACTACTTGCAATATTTTATTTCCAATTGTGCCCCCTAAAATATATTTTTATTTCCAATTATAATATTCTCATTAAACTTCCATTGCAGTT
>Ga0307516_10008953_pt1 | contig 11220 bp, 17 predicted proteins | sample 19_EM_MG_FD_203310 | JGI IMG/M metagenome (GOLD analysis project Ga0307516, IMG submission 203310) | Populus trichocarpa ectomycorrhiza microbial communities from riparian zone in the Pacific Northwest, United States - 19_EM | ecosystem: Host-associated > Plants > Roots > Unclassified | place...
ACTATCAGGCTCGGTGGAGGTTTGAAAAACTAGTGGGGAAGATCACCTGGGAATGCGTGTCGTTGATCTCAAAGGGAGATATCTGGGACGATGAGGAGACGGGAAGTGAGGAAGACCCGCATACGTGTGGGATGTGAACTTCGGGTTTGCCTGGTTGCGCAAGGTGTCTAAGGTTGACTACTATTTATTCAGTTGATAATTTACTTTGAAAACCGGAGCGAGGCCTTTCCGCGGAGAGCCGGTGAAGGTCGAGTGCTAGTTACGGTAGGATCGGTACATGCTACCAGAATGCAGTGAAAAGGCAACAAACGATTCAACCTGTCCTGACTGCGAGAGTGAAGGTTCCCCGGGCCCAGACATCGAAGAGGACGACACGTCGGCCCGAGCGTGACGGAGAAACCGGCGCGTCTCTCTTACCAACGGTTCGTAATTTTAACCACTACTCTCCCCCGTCGGAATTCGCTCTTGGACCCAGCTGACGAACTTCACCGACACCAAATCCACCACCCTGCCAAGAATCGAGTCAGTGGAGAGACAATGCCTGGCAGCACCCCGCGCCTCGACCGTTCCAACCGCACCCGAGGATCCCTCTCGGGTAACAAGAAACCTTCATGCCATATCCCATCGTCATCCCGTCAATAACCCCCAACCCTCAACAGCCCCACATCATGGCTAGCGAGCACCAGTCATTCCATTGTACGGCTTTCAGTTCTGTACACACGACCAAACGTGGTTTCTGATCCTCCAACTATCTCTAGTTCAGTTCTGGAATGTAAGGGGGAATGCAACCCAACCCCGGCAGCCGTCCTGCATCTAGTAGCGAGGCATCAGTTACCGATGACTGGTCGGTACCTCAAGCTTGGGTCGGTAGCCGCGTTCGAACGCACCCAAAACAGTTCCTTTCACCTGCGGCCAGGGACCATCGAGCGACGTGCACAAAGGGACTGTGAGCAACTATATATATTCGCGGCAGGTCCGGAAGTGTCGTTAACTTTTCTTTGAACTTCAGATGCTCTGTGCAAACCAGCACCCTTCCTCGCCCCCCGTCGCCGTGCATCGTCCTGCATGTTCCGCACCAATGTTCATCCATCTGACCCAAGACTCTTTCCCGGTGGGGCTCGAGCTCGCCCCGACACCAAGCGTACGAGACGCGCATCTCATGCCCGCATGAATTTCAAACTCCACGCGATAGATCGTCACGGTAAATCACTCCCGTCAAAGCGTTTTCATCTCCACCAAAATCTCGACTCACTAACTCTTTATGCAAAGAACCATTCAATCTCGCCGTGTTGTCAGAAGGCGGTTCCGACTCCGCGAACGCTCGATTTGCAAAAGACAGCGGGAGGCCATGGTGGGTCGATCGCGCCATTTCCGTCAATCCCAGGCTCTGCGATGCTCGTGGGTGAGAACATAGGGAAAAAGTGGGCTGCAGTCTTGAGAGTGCTATGATTGGTAACCGCCAGGGTGTCGGAGCAGTTGGACTTTGGTCATTAGATTCGCTCAACATCGATGTATTCTGAGGACCATTCAACACGACGAGAACCAACACCATTCTGTGCCCTGGCTCCTATTTGCGCCACTCTTCGGACTGTGCGGACTGCGCACCATAGCGGTCGATCCCTCGACATTAACCAGTGGTTGGCTACTGACGCGAAACATCATTTTCCCTTACCTCGTCGGGGACCGACAGTGGCATATGCTCCTCAGGAAGTGGCAACGTGCCTTCTTTCCCACCGTGCACACGACTACACCTTTCTCGTTCCCCCATACCTATTGAGAAAGGTGGTTTATGGATGGCGGGCTGTGATCTGGCACCGGAGTGGCTGGGCCACTGGTTTGATCACTCGACGGAGATCGGTTGATCACCTCCCCCTCTAAAAATGCTGGCCACCGGAAAGTAAAGAAGTGTATTCCGAAGGTACAAATGAAGGAATATAACAGCGCTACCATAAATCGAGACAACGGGTGGAGATTGAGAAGTAGGTGAACTCAGGTAATGTTCTCGAAGTTCGGTTCGAATCGAACTGCCCAGCCAAATCTGAAAAATTTGGCGGGGCCGAACCGAACTTCGAGAACATTAAACTGAAGGGAAGTAATCAAAAATACAAACAGTGAGGGTAAAGGATACAAGGAAGTGAAGGGAACGAAGGGTCGGACAAATGTCCATGCAGCAATCAGTGCAGACGCGTGGGTCAATGCACGACTGTAGAGGGGAGATAAGTAACTCTAGAGTGGTGGAAGCCACACGAGAAAATGAAGTCCGAGAAACGCTGGGGAGTGACCCTCAGATCAGAAAAGCAACGGATCGAAGCGGGGGTGAAAATGACACGGCCGACGCAGGGAAGAGCAGAGTCCAGCTCAGGAAGGGGATGGGGTGACCAAAGGTCATTTGGATAGGTAAGTATCCTGGGTGAGGTTCTTGTTTCTCTTCTTTGGGGGTTGATACCTTGAAACCACGGGAATGTCAACGCCAAAACCGCCAGCAAACGAACAGACACGTACTCTTTGAAGTCGTGTTTCTTGGACCCCTTCGCTGGGCTGAGATGGATTGTACACATCAGACGAAAGACTGAACAGAGATTTGGAGTCGGGAGTGTTGCGCACTCAACGGGAGGTTGACTCTGCCGAGGAGCCAGCTTTTGGTCCTTCGAGGACCCGGTCCCCTGTTGGGAGGTTTGGGTGGTGTTCTTGGGGGTGGGATCACTGATCAAGAATGGAGCTATGTCTCAGTTTCGCGCGGTACTGAGTATTGTCCTCACGGTGGAACTAGGTTAGGGTGGATCAGTCAGATCCTCGATCAATCGACTTGCGCAAGGCGGAATGGAGGAAGAGACGCACTTTGCTGGGTAGTGGAACCACCAGTCCCCCCCTGCTTCGGACTGTCGTTCGTGATGGTAAGAGAGGGACCGAGTTGGTGGATGCGGGGGCTCGCGTACTTAATATTTGTGAATTTGACAGGCTCCGAAGACCCCTCTTTGAAAGTCACAGCTTGCTGCTTATCCATGAGCGGGGCAGAGGTGGGGGGTGGATAGCGAGTTAGAGGATCGCTCTGGGGGGCGGGAGGGTTTGGGAGGAAGAACTTACCAGCCACCCAGACGGTTTATATCCTCTTCTTCGAAGGCCATGGACTTGAGCCTACACAGGATGGGACGACGAAAAAGCCATGGGGGACAATTATCGGGACGTGCGTTTTGCGGTTCTTCTTGTTCTATGAGTCAGAAGCCTTGTGGGATCCTGCCGACAAAAGACAGATTTCGACCATGAGAGGTCGAGAATGTCCACCGACCACGGACTGGAGGGCGAGCACCACATGAATCTTTTGTTCCGAGGGGTTTGTCTGGTTGGTTGCGGTCCTGTGCAAAAGGCGACGGTTGGATTAGCCGAGGACGGACGTTCTGGAAGAAATTACAGCTAGCTCTGCGACGGAAAGCTGGACCGGTCTCCCTCTGGTGTCAACAGAAAGGTGAGCACCCGCCACGACCAGAAATGTAATTTTTGTGGTGGCAACCAGCTGCTCGAGACAGCGAGGAGGGTCGAAAAGGCGGGGGGAGGACGAAACTGGATGTACGGAGCGGTGGTGTGCCGTGGCTAACTGGAACATTTGAGAATGCGGTGGGAGTAAAGAGAACGTGGGATGGCGGTGATACACGTCCGAATTCCTTTTTCGAATTTACCGTACTGCGCGCTAGTCTCGTCACCAACGATTTCAGAAATCTAACCACGGTTCTCCCCCGTCGGAATTCGCTCGCCTGCCCGGTCGAGAACACGTTGGAACGACCTGACGAACTCCGCCGACACCGAACCCTCCACCCCGGTAACTGGGACCCAATTACATTCGGTGGGAAGATTCGCAACACGGTCCTCATTTCGTGTCCATGATTCGAGTCAGTCGAGGAACAATGCCTGGCAGCACCACGCGCTTCAACCGTTCCAACCGGACCCTAGGATCCATGAAACCTCGTGCCGTATTCCTGTCGTCAGTCCCCCGGTAACGCCCAACCCTCAACAATCCAAAATCATGGCGAGCAAGCACCAGCCACCCTCGCGTTCACTTTTCGGTTCTCTACACACGACCAAACGTGGTTTCTAACTTCCTGGCTTTCTCTAGCTCAGCTCTGGAACGCGAGAGGGAAAGCAACCCCACCCCGGTGGCATTCCCGCATCCAGTAACCGGGCGCCAGCCACCGATGACCAGTCGGTACCTCAACCTTACGTCGGTGGACGCGTTCCAACACACCCAAACAGGTACTTTCGCCTTCAGCCAGAGACCTTCAAACATCGTGCACCAAGGTAGTGTGAGCGAACTCGCAGCGGGTCCGGAAGCGTCGTTGATTTTCCTTTGGACTTTAGACGCTCTGTACAAGCCAACATGCTCCCTCGCTCCGCAACGCCGCTTCCACCTTTGGACGCAAGACGCTTTCCGGGTGGCACACGAGCTCACCCCAACGACAAGTGTATACACGAATTTGCGAACCCCCCGCAAGCGCCGGGGAGATCGTCGCGGTAAGTCACTCCCGTCAATGTGTTTTCATCTCCCCCAAAAGCGCAATTCATTAACTCTTTGCGCAAAGAACTTCTGAAGATCATGCAACCTCGCTGTTGGCGGCAGGCGGTTCGGACTCCGCGAACGTCCTATTTGCAAAACGAAGCGGCAGGCCATGGCGGGTCGATCGCGCCATTTTCGTCAATCCCGAGCCTCGCGACGCTCCTGGACGAGAGCATGGGGAAAGAGTCGAACGATAGGCTGCGATCTTGGAGGTGCTATGGTCAGTGGCCGCCAGGGTGTCGGAGTAGTTGGACTTTGGACATCAGATTCGCTCAACATCGGTGTATTCTGTGGACTCCACAAGTAATCGAAAATGGAACCGTGTCTCAGTTCCGTAGTGCCGATCTACAAACGACTCTTGTTCTCAGGTATACTTCCGCTGGAATGAAAATGAGCGGATCGTGAAATCGCTTCTGTTTTGAGCCGTCACCTTCGAGTTCGTCTTCATCGTCCCTGCCCTCCCCCTGGCCTGGCAAAAAATACTTCCATTGCAACCGTGTGCGATTATCCTTCTTGCGTGCAACCTGTACGTTCTGAACTTAGAGGCCAGAGCTGACCAGATATACGGAGTCGACTTGGGAGGCAGGGAGGAACGGATCAGTCCGAAGTCACAGTGACCCGGCATCTACCTTAAAATTTACTGTCTGCGTGTTCCTCTACCCCCGCTCGTTCAGTCCGGTCTCAGGGGTTCGAGAAGTACACAACACCATCATATGGGTTTGCGGTTCCCTCTTTGCACACCTCCGCACGGAATTTCGTGTTCCGTCCTAGTCCGAAAGGTCCTTGGCTCATGTTGACGATCGCGCATCTATCGCCCTCGCGATGTGCTTCGATGTAGTCGATGGAGGGTATAACGGGGTAACTCAAGACCGATTGGATCCTGATCACCCGAGCGGAAGATTGTGGCCGTGAAATGGGGTTGAAATACTCTGGTATTTGTTTGCTAACATTTTGAACAGTAGAGTTCGAGCGAGAGTGCTACCTCTCGTATGGTGTAGTCCTTGGACGCACCATAGGCAAGGTTAGGGACTAACGAGAGCAAGGGTGCGGTAAAACCAAACCACACAACCTTCCAGTCCTACTCACGATCTGGCTGGATCGTTGATCTAAGCCTACGCCGCTGTCTGGTCCGCATGCTACAACACCAGACCTGGCACTTATTGGTGCCGTTCTCCGGACCGTGTCAGGCCGCTGACCAGTGTCCGGGTGTGGCTACCTACCAACCTCCCTTCGGTAGGCACGAGAGCACACCGGTCTCGTTAGACCGTCCAACCCTGCAGACGTTGGTCTTAGAGACCACGCGGTAGAGCACGCCCTCACCACATATCGCTCCTGGGAAGTCCCGGTGCCCCATCGCCGTTTCATCTGGGAACCGACCAGGGCGACCGGCGCACCCGAGCGTAACGGACGATCTATGGAACCGGCAACTGGAGCGTCGCCCTGGAATTTCGCAGGTGGCTCTCTACTTAGTACTTACCCCATCATGCGGCCGCTACACCCAACCACGGTCGTGATCCTCGAGCCAGGGAATCAACGAACGCAGGCGCTAGTACTGTGAGGCTGCCAGCCGATACCTCGATAACTACCGCGGAAAACTAATGGGTATATGATTCATTACTGACTGGCAGTTCCCCGTCCAAGATCTCTGGTGCAGCCCACCGCACTGTATGACCGACTGCTATGGACTCGTCGGAGCGAACATCTGAGACGACAGTGGCGAGGCCGAAGTCGGCCATACGTGCACGGCCTGTATCGTCTACGAGAATACTTTGCTGATGCGTAGGTCAGTACGACTGGGAGACGCCCAGAACTTCACGAACCCCTTGGGATCTCCATGGTAGCTGAGATGGTCGGCAACATCAGAGACCTGGTGGGGGCCAACATAGCTCGGATACCGAGACAGCGATGCGTTGGTCGCACTCCATCCATGGATAGTGATCGTTGGAATGGTTAGCGAATGGGTATTCTAAGGATTACAAACAAGACAACATCATTGGTGTTACATCTAATCAATACGAGGGGGTGGATTATCCAAGTGGGGCTAAAGTCCGGCTTTATAAACGAATGCGATGGCCAGAGGATTATTTCTTGGCGTAATCTGCTGGCGTCTTGTTGATGAAGTTCTTCCCACCGGGCATAACCCCAGTCGAGCTGCAACGGGTTATGGGAATCAGACGAGAGGGCATCGTGGAGTGTCTAGAATGGGAAACACTACACACCTGGAGGGGGACGTGTTCAGCTTTGGGGCCAGGGCTGAACCCTCCCCACCCTGTTTGGGGGTATTGTTGGTGGGGGTGGTATTGCTAATCAAGAATGGAGTTCTGCTTCAATTTCGTGAGACCGATCCACCAGCGAGCGTTGTACTAACCGTGAACTGTCGTGGCCTAGTGGGGATGGAATGGGTGGATCAGTTTTGCTTCTCGACCAACCGACACGCGTCGGGTGGAATGGACGTACTCGATAGAGGGGGGGACGGGGAACTAGAGCCATGCCAGAAGCCACCGTCAGCGAAGGTGAGAGGGAGAAGGGCATATGCGGGGGCACGCGTACCTATCAATAAAGATCGTTGGAGTAGAATTCTGACCGAAGTGGAATACTCGAGGGTTTTGCATTACTGCAGGGAGAAGGGAGGACGGAGGGAGGAGGGAGGAGGGAGAAGGGAGGGAGGACGGTGGGGGAGAAGGGGGCTGGTGGGAGCAAGCATACTGATCACCCAAACAACTTAAGTACCTCGAATTCGCCCTGTCGAAAGAAAGAAATCATGATTTTCGTTTCGTTTTACCAGCGAGTGAGGTTGGGGGAACTTGCCGAAACAAATTATTCGGTCATATTCTTTCTTGGCCGGAGTCGGCCCGCATCCCACGATTAGATTCTGCGAGGGCACGGGGGTAGGGGACCGAAGCACCGCATCGCGAATTGTCCAGTTTCATGATCATCTTATCGAACGAGGTGACCCTCCGCCACAATCGGGACTGAACCCCTGCTGGGGGCAAACGGTTTGTTGAGACTACGTGGAAGGTAGATAAGACGAGGGGGGAACGATGTGACCAGGTGCATAGTGCCGGGGTACGCCATGGTTAACTAGCTCGAGCCCTTGGAGGTGGGAAGGGGGGGGGCAGGGAGGATCGGAGCGTGTGAATTCAGAATTGGAAGCGACAGCGCCTGTGCTGGCTCTCTTCTCGAACTTACCGTCATGGTCGCCTCTTGTCGTGTCGCTCCCCCCGCATTGATTTTTGGCTCGTCACCAATAATCCAGATTATTTGCAAATCTAATCGCGATCTCCCCCGAATTCCCACCCAGCCGAGAGGATGCCGGCGGAACCCCCCACCCAAAATGGGAGTTATTTAATTACCTTTGGTGAGAAATTATTCCGCGGCACAATGCTTCTTTTCTTTTTCTTCTGTGGCAGTCCTTAGATACGATTTCCTCCCCAAACTCTATTCAGACTCCCCCCCTGCGTCAGCAACATACTGGCTGGAAATAACACTTTCCGCCGGACCCCACCACCCATATTCTAGGGTTTCCCACAACTCCTGTTCGAACGTGCCATGGGGTCCCATTGTGCTATCGAGAAACTTTACGACGCGTCCCCACCGTCAGTACTCGATCCCTCAGCAACGTCGAGCCAGTAACGACCGGCCCCGGCGATAACTACCAGCCACAACGACACCCGCTCCACCATACGATCTTCGCATGGTCGAATTTGGCTTCTGGTCTTCCAGCAATCTCTAGCTCGGTTCTGGACCACGAAGAGACAAGCAACTCGAGTAATCCTACTCCGACGGCGGTCCCGTATCCGGTGGCGGGGCGCCTCAGGCTGCTACCAATGATCCGTCGGTACCTCAAGCTTATGTTGGTGGGCGCGTTCCAACCCGCCCAAGCAGGAACTTTCGCCTTCGGTAAGGGACAATCGAGCAACGCGTGTGAGGGTCCTGTGGTTTGTGGCAGGCCCAGAAGTTTCATTAATTTTTCTTGGAACTTTAGGCTCTCCGAACCAACGTACTTCTGCCCCCGTTCTGCATCAGTGCACACTGTCCTGGGGGTTCAAAATCAATGTGCGTCTATCAAATACAAGATGGTTTCACGGTAGCGATCACACTCACTCCGAAAACGAGCGTGTAACGTGCATCCTACCGCTGCAAAAGTCTTCACAAACGCCGAGGAGATTGTGAGTTTCTCCCATCAAAGCACTATCATCCGTGATATTGCGCCGTTTACCGCCCTTTTGTACAAAGGACCTTCGAGGATTGTTCAACTTCGCCGCGCTCGTGAAGGGCAGTTCAGACTCTGCGAATGTGGAACGCTGGCCTTTTTGTCCACGTCGGCAAAATAAATTGGAAATTATCGGTGGGCCATGCCGGGTCGATCGTGCCAATCCCGGGCCCTGCGACACACTCCATTCCCCAGAGCACCAACACTGCAAAAAAAACGGGTAGGAGACATGAGTCAACCGGCGATTTGTTACAAACGGCTGAAGCACGACCAGTACACCCAAGGCACAGACGAGAGGAACGTGGGAAGGGTGACCAGCGTTCGAATGATGGGCTGCGGTCCCTACAGACCTCGCATCCGAGCTCGCCTGGTACAACGGGACCAAACCCATTTCCACTCCTTCCGTCACGGCCGACGGCGGCCACATCGCTTAGGAGACGATCAATGCCGACGCGTTCTTGTCGTCCCTGGACGATTTGACCACGGACGTCGAGATGGCTAGGTGACAATATGTCGGTTGGACTCCCTCCAGGGGGAATGGTTTCCGGCAAGGTTAGCGACTGTGTATTCAAGGGATTGATAGTAAGGTAATGTAGTTGGTGCTACATCAAATCAATACAATGGGGTTGATCGAGAATACCGGTGTGTTTCTACAAGTGGCGTGAGTCGTGAAGGGGTCAAGGTACAACAGATAGGGAAGGAATAGGCTATTCTAAATCAATAGAGCGGGGATGTGATAAGATAATGTGAAGGGTTCGAAGCCGGAGGTGATCGATGAGAGTGGGAACGGGAGGGATTGTGCTAGGGTAGGGCCCGGCTCTACAGAGGATGTCGAGAGATTACCCCTCCTTGGCGTAACTGGCTGGGGTCAGATCCACGAACTCCAACTCGCCGGATGGGTTCCCAGTTGAGCTGCAACGGTTTATGCGGATCAGATGGGAGGCACAGTGGGTACCATTGAGGATGGTGAACATTACGCACTTGGGGGGAGACGTGCTAAACTTTGGGGCCAGCTTTGGCAGCCCCGAAGGGGAAGATAGTCCCTTGCCACACTGTTGAGCGTTCGGTTGTGGTGTTCCGTCGGTGCGCGGGACGCTGCTAATCAAGAATGGAGTCGTGTATCAGTTTCGTGGTACCGGTGGATCCATAAGCTCGCGTACGTGGTGGGCAACGAGGATCCCTGATCGAGGTGGATTTCCATAACGGGGGAGGATGGTGAGTGTGAGTGGGGGGAGGAGGGTGGTGAGGAGGGACATACCAGCCGTCCCAGGAATTTATACCCCCATGCCCAACGACGGTTTGTTGACGAGAGAATCCGACGAAAGTCTGTCGAATTCGAAAACGAATCTTAACACGAGAACTCAACAAATTAACGTGGGGACTGAACAAACGTATTATCCAAAATATTACCGGAGAATCCCAGTCCACGGTCGAGGTCCGCCTCACGTGGGTTATTTTTCTAAAAGTACAATTGGCGTTTTGCACTAGTTCTCGTGTTGGGTGGTCCGGGGAGCCAATGGGGTTGAGGTGCTGTCCAGAGAAGAACACGATCCAGGCCCCATAGGCCAATGGTGGTCCAATCCCACGACGGCTTCAGCAGGAGGGCGAACACGGTGACGCCACAGTCAAGAGCGGTCTTTTCGTAGTGGCGGCCGGTTCGCTGAGGCTGGGAGGAAGGTCGAGAAAGTAGGAGCATAGTGAGACCGGGTGTGCGGAGCCGGTATGCGCCAGGCTAATTGGAACGCTTGGAGGTGAGTGGGAGGGGAGGACAGGGAAGATCAAAGCGTCAAAGTCGGCAGTGACGGCGACGAGCGTCTCTGTCTCCCCTTTCGAATTTACCATCCCGGTCGCCTATTGTCTGCGTCTGCGTCTGCCGCTTTCTGCAACCCAAATCACGGCTCTCCCGCACCGTATCTCGCTTCCGTACTATCCGGTCGGGAGGATTCCACCAAACGTAATGAACGCCGGCGGAATCGCGACCTTCCACCCGTCAAGCCAAGGAGATCAGTTACCGTACCCTCGGTGAAAAGAACCCACAGCCCAGTCCCCACGTTCTCCCAACGATCCAATCTAGAAGCATGGGTTTTGTGGCAGCCCCTGGATACAAATTCCCTCTCCGACATCAGCAACATATAAGCCGGAAACATGTTACGATCTGGCCACCCATATTCTAGCCTCTCCCACGATGCTCGATCACACACACTCTGGGGTCCGCTTTTGGTATCGAGAGACTTCGTGACGTATCCTGGTGATCAGGCTTCGGTCCTGCCAGTCGGACGTTATTTCTAATTTTCCGAGAGGGAGAGCAAACGGCTCCCCTCTGGTTCCACTCCTGCATCCAGCAGCTGGGTGCCGACCGACTACCGAAGATCCTCAGCGCCTTGACCCCATGCAGATGTGCGTTCCGATGGCACGTTATCAAGGAATCACTGAGCGACATGTAGGAAAGTATCGCGGATAG
>Ga0307516_10008954_pt1 | contig 11220 bp, 10 predicted proteins | sample 19_EM_MG_FD_203310 | JGI IMG/M metagenome (GOLD analysis project Ga0307516, IMG submission 203310) | Populus trichocarpa ectomycorrhiza microbial communities from riparian zone in the Pacific Northwest, United States - 19_EM | ecosystem: Host-associated > Plants > Roots > Unclassified | place...
ACGTTGCTCGCCATCTCGGCTGTCGCTTGGGCCGACGGCTCGATCGATCCGCGCGAGGCCGCCGCGCTGCGCCAGGCCGCCAAGCAACTGCTCGTGCAGGGTGAAGACCTCGTCAGCGTCGAGCGCTCGCTCACGACACGGGTCACGCTCGAAGAGGTCGAGACGGTGCACATGAACCGCCTCACGCGCCTGTTCACGTACGCGACGGCGTGTTGGATGGCCGACATCAACGGCCAGGCGTCGGAGGCCGAGGCGACGGTGCTCAAGTTGCTGGGCGATCGCTTGGGGCTATCGGCCGTGGCGCGCGACCGCGCACACAACGCTGTGCGCGGCATTGCCGAACGCTCGGCGCCAGGCTCGTTCGATTTGCTCGAGTTGCGCTCGCGACTGTCCGCCGGGCTGAGCCAAATCGGCGACGACTGACGTCGCGCTGGCCCAGCCCGCGGGAACGCGGCTCAGACGTGCGTCTGGAGCAGGTACGCGATGATGAACGCGAACAGCACCAGCGACTCGATCAGCGCCAGGCCGAGAATCATCGGCGTCTGGATGCGCGGTGCGGCACCGGGGTTGCGGCTGATGCCCTCGAGCGCGGCCGCGGCAGCGCGACCCTGACCGAGACCACCACCGAGCACTGCCAAGCCGATCGCGATGGCAGCGCCGATCGCGGCAGCGGAACCCGAGTTACCTTCAGCAGCGCCGGCGCCCTGCGCAAAAGCCGGGGCAGCGGTGAGGGTGGTGAGGGCGACACTGGCAAGCTTGAGCTTGTTCTTCGACATGAAAGGACTCCTTCTACTCCGCGTGGCGCTGGTTGCGCCGAAAGATCTGCCGAATGGCAGGGTAAATTTTCCGACCCGCTCTTAGTTCGTTTTCGTGCGCCGTGCCACTCGTTTTTGAGGCCGCACGTCAGTGATGTGCGCCGTGAGCTTCGTGCTCGGTCGCCAGGCCGATGTAGATGCAGGTCAGCATGGTGAAAACCAACGTCTGAATCAGCACCACCAAACAACCCAGCAGCATCAGCGGGATCGGCACCAGCAGGGCGACGAGCGACAGAAACAAGCTGAGCAGCAAGTGATCGGCCGCCATGTTCACCATGAGACGCACAGCCAGCGTCACGGGGCGGACCAAAAGCGAAATGACTTCGATCAGAAACATCAGCGGCCAGAGGTACCAAACGGGGCCGGCCAGGTGCGCCAGGTAGCCCCAGCCGTTGGTCATCAGGCCGTAGACGTTGAACAAGACGAACACCACCAGGCCACAGCCGAGCGTGATGTTCAGGTTGGTCGTCGCTACCGGCATGCCCGGAATCAGGGCCAGCACGTTGGCGAAAAACACGAACATGGCGGCCGTGCCGATCAGCGGGAAGTACTTCTTGGCCCGCTCCGCGTCCATGATGCTCTTGGCCAAGTCGTAGAAGTAGCCGACGAACGCTTCCATGAAGGTGCGCAAGGTCAACGTGTCTTCGGGGATGATCGCCTCGTCGCTGGGGGCGAGCCGAGAGCGAACGCGCACGGCGACCAGCAAGATGATGCAGAGCACGAACAGCGACGCTGCCAACGGCTCGAAGCTGTGCCAGCCCGGCTCGCGCTTGCCAACGACGGAGGCGCCGAGCATGTGCGCGTTGTGCTCGAGGGTCTCGCGGAAGTGCGAGAGAATCAGGGTAAGCCAAGAAGAATGTTCGGGCATCTATCGACCTTCGGGGCCGGAATCGTCGTCGATTCCGCCTTGAATGCTGGGAGACGTAGCTGCGCGCGGACGAGCCGCGCCAAGTTGTGCAAAGACGATTCCGACCGGCAGGGCGCCGTAGCCGACCGCCAGCGGGATCACCGTGGTGAGCCCGAGCTTGAGCACGATGGCGATCACGACGAGCAAACCCACGAGCTTGAACGCGCCGAGCAAGACCCAAGGCAGTCCGGCGCCATTCATGAAGGCGCGCACGATGCGACCGAGCGCCCACAAGTTGAAGGCGGCGATACCCGAACCGAGCGCCACGCCGACCACGCCGCCGCGCCCGAGCAAGAAGGGCGACGCCAACGTGAGCGCTGCGCCGGTCAGGCCAGTCGCCCAGAGCGCCGCGCGTAGGCTGGAGTCTTCGTCAGTGAGTGGCATCTTGATCGTACTTTTTTCGGGCGTCTCGTTCGCGCTGCTCGGCCTCTTCGGCTTCGCGGTTGGCTCTGCGCATTGCTCGATAGATGGCGCGCCCCGCGGCCGCAAGCCCGTAAGCGAAGCCCACCCAAGTCAGCACGCCGCGGGTGTGAAACTTGTGGTCGAGCCACTGCCCGCCGAACAAGCCGACCACCACGCTGAGCGCGACCTCGAGCCCCAGGGTCCCGTAGTTCCCGAGGGCTTTCCAGTCTTGCTGCACAGGCGGCTGTTTCAAGGTTACGTCTGGTAAACCGTCACAGGCATTTCAGCCAACCCGCCCGCCAAGCTTGGCTTTGGGCGAGGCTTTCGCGAGCACCAAGTGGCCGGGGCCTCCGGGCACCGACACACAGCGTACTCCTGTACGTGAGCACCGGAGCGCAGCGAAAACGAGCCGGCGTGGACGCAAGTCCACGGAGGACCACGGCCCGAGCCTTTGGCGAGGGAGCGCCGCAGGCGCAGTGCAGCCCAAAAGCCAAGATCGGCGGGCGTCGTAACCAGATGCCCCGAGGCACGGGTACGCCCGCGGGCACTAGCACGCTGCGTGCTATGGTCCAGCCCGGATGAAGCGTGCCGCCTTTCTCTTGGGGCTGGCTGTGGTTACGCCCGGCGTGGCCCACGCCCAGATACCCGTCTTTCAGCCCGCGCAGCCCGCGCAGCCTTCGCAAGCTGGCCCGAACGAAGCGCCCAAGCCGCCGCCGAGCCCGTCCGCCAAGCCGGAGCAAAAAGCGCCGCCCGGTGAAGAGTACTACGTGGAGCCGGCGCCGAGCGGCCCGCCCGCGCCGGACGCCGAGCAGGGTCCACCCCCTTTCGAGCCACCGCTCCCGGGCGAACCTTACTTCGAGCCGCCCCCGCCACCGCCGGTCAACCACGTCGCGCCCCTGAGCTCGCTGTGGCTCGGAGCGCGCGTCGGCTGGTTCTTGCCGTTCGGCAACGTGTGGGCGAAAGCCAAGCCGGTCTCGACATCGGCCGGCGCGGGCTACGTGCTGCATGGCGTGCCTTGGCGTGACTACGCGTCGTCGGGGCCAACCTTCGAGCTGGACGCCGGTATCCGCCTGTCACGCTCCTACACGGCGTTCGCGCTGTGGGAACGAGCCCAGCTCGGCCCTGGCCGCAACGACTCGTCGCCCGACGGCGCCCAAGCTCATGCCGAGAGCGACTTCTGGGCGGCCGGGCTACGCGCATCGTCGAATCCCGACAAGTTGGGCTTCTTGACAGAAGTAGCAATCGGCTACCGTCGCGCGCGTACGTCGTTCGAAAACGGCGTCGAATATCAGTTCACGGACGCGCCGTTCGAAGCGCGCTTGGGGCTCGGCGCCGAGCTGCGGCTCAATCGCATGACGGCGCTGTCGTCGCTGATCACGGTCGGCGTGGGAGGCTTCGGCAGCATCCAACGCGTCGCGCCCAACGGCAACGCAGTTTCCGTGACCAGCGCCCTCGACGAAGGTGACGGCCACGCCTGGGCAACACTCACCATCGGCGGCCACTTCGACCTGATCGCATCTCAAAAATAGCGCCGCGCGCGCGAACGCTTTTCGCCGCAGCTGAGGGAGGGCCCCGCATTTGGCTGCCCAGCTGGGCAGCCCCACCAGAAGCGCGGCCTCACCCTCAACCCACCCTCGCCGAATTCCGGCCACTTCGTTCGAGCCGAGAGCACTTTCGTTGAGCCGAGGGCACTTCGTTCAAGCCAGGGCACTTCGTTCAAGCCAAGGCACTTCGTTCAAGCCAGGGCACTTCGTTCGAGCCGAGGGCACTTTCGTTGAGCCGAGGGCACTTTCGTTGAGCCGAGGGCACTTCGTTCGAGCCGAGGGCACTTTCGTTGAGCCGAGGGCACTTCGTTTTGAGCCAGGGCACTTCGTTTTGAGCCAGGGCACTTCGTTTTGAGCCGAGGATCGATGAGATCCGATAGTATCAAATGATACTATCGGATCTCTCGCTTCTTTCAGAATTTTTCGAGGGCGCGGCGCATGAGGACGAGCGCGAGCGTGAGCGTGAGCGTAAGGGAGCAACGCTCGCTCTCGCTCGTGGGGTCCAACGCTTGCGTTTGCGCGTGACGCGCTACGCGGGCGCGTGGGGGCGGCGACCTGCAGGAGCTGCTAGCCGGCGATGCGCTCGGCTTGGTCGAGTAGCTCGTTGAGGGTCGAAATGAGCAGGGGTCGGAGCGCGCGCACGGCGCGACCGCGGTGACTTACGGCGTTCTTTTCGTCTTCGCTGAGCTCGGCCATCGTGTGTCCGGGGGCGCCAGGCAGCACGAAGAGCGGGTCGTAGCCGAAGCCGCCGCTACCGCGTGGGGCACGCAGAATGCTCCCTTCACACACGCCCTCGACGGTGTGCACGTGTGGAGAGAACGGCGTGGCCAGACCGAGCACGCAGCGAAAACGCGCTCCGCGGGTCTCGACTTCGGTCAGCTCGCGCAAGAGCGCCGCGTTGTTTTCGGCGTCGGTCGCGCGCTCGTGCGCGAAGCGGCGCGAACGCACACCGGGTCGCCCGCCGAGTCCGTCTACCTCGAGGCCGCTATCGTCGGCCAACGCTGGTAGCCCCGTAGCCTGACACACGGCGCGCGCCTTGAGCACCGCGTTCTCTTCGAACGTTTGCCCCGTCTCGATCACGCTGAAGCTCTCGGGCAAGACGGCAGCCATGCCGCAGACTTCGATCGGCAAATCAGCCAGCAGCGCCCGCAGCTCGGCAAGCTTGCCCTCGTTCGTCGTCGCCAGGACCAGGGTCAGCATGCTGGGGCGAGCTTAGTATTGCCTGCGCTCAGTGCCTACCGTGGGCGCGCCCGAATTCTCGGCACCTAGCCGGTCAAATGTAGAACGATGCGCGTGCCGTTGGGGTCGCGCGGCTCGACGCGGATGCCGCCGCCGTGGGCTTCGGCGATCTGCCGCGTGATGGCGAGACCGAGCCCGGTGCCATGCTGCTTGGTCGTGAAAAACGGCTCGAACAGGCGCTCGCGGGTGGTGGCTGGCATGCCCACACCCTCGTCGTCGACGATCAGGTCGAGGCCGCCGTCGGCGCGCTCTAGCTTGACCACGACGCGGCCACCGTTGGGCATGGCCTCGCGGGCGTTGCGCAGCAGGTTGAGCAGCGCCTGGCGAATCTGCGCTTCGTCGAGCGGCAGCGTGAGCGCCTCGGCCTCGGCGTCGATGTCGAGTACCAACGTGATGCCGGCCTGCATGAGCTCGCGGCGCACGAATTCGCAGGCCTCTTCTACGATCTCGCCCAGGTGCTCGGGCCGTTTTTCTTGAGGTCTTTGGCGCGCCACCGACAAGTACTGCTCGCTCAGGCCCGACAAGCGTTCGACCTCGGCCTTGATGGCACGCAAAAGGTTGTGCGCTTCCTCGGCGGCGGGCGGCACCTCGTCTTCGAGTAGCTCGAGGTTCAGGGCGATTGAAGATAGCGGGTTGCGAATTTCGTGCGTGACGTGCGCCGCCATTTTGCCGATGGTGGCGAGCCGTTCGGAGGCGAGCAGCTGCTCGTTGGCGCGCGCGATGGCGCTGACCATGCCCTCGAAAGTGGCCGCGAGCTCGCCAATCTCGTCGTTGGAGACCACCGCTTGACGCGGCTTCAAGTCGCCCAGCGCGACGGCCTTGGCTCGATCGGTAACCAGCCCGAGCGGCAGCAGCATGCGCCGCGCGTAGACGGCCATGGCGGCACCGATAGCCAACGTGGCGAGCGTCAGCGAGACCAAGAGCCAGGTAGCGACGCGTTCGCGCGTGCGAGCCTGCGCGACCAGGCGATCGACATTTTGTTCGACGCGCTTTTCGAGTTGCGTCAGGCGCTTGCCTTCTTGCAGGCCGCGCGTGACCAGCTCGTCACGCAGGCGTTCGGCTTGCGCGGGGTCGCGGCGATCGAGCGCCTCGAACAGCCGAGCCAGCGCCTCGCCGTCGCTGCTGACGAAGTTTTCGGCGTCGTCGATGTCCTCGAGCAGCTCACCGGCGATACGTTGCGACTGCGCGGTGCCTTGCTCGAGGAAGGCGCGCCTGACTGCGGTTCTGGCGGCGTTGAACTGGCGCGGCCGACCGATGCCGAGCGCGAGATCGAACCAAACCTTGATGTCCGCGGGGTTCCGAGCAGCCGTGATGTGGTTGAGCTGCGTGTTCCAGGTGTCTTGCTTGGCGACCACGTCGCGCACCGCGAGCGCGAGCGGGAAATAACCAGAGCGCATCAGGTTGGCCTCCGCCACCGCCTGCCGCTGGGCAAAGACACAGAAGCCCGAGGCCGCCGCAAACGCCACCACCACGACCGCAAACGACGCAAATACCCGCGCCGCGACCGGCCGCCGACGACTGGCTTCAGTCATGACCCGCGAGCCCGCCTTCGAGCGTGGTCACCAGATCGACGGCAGCGATGCCTGCGCGGCGCAGCTGCGAGAGGCTCGACGCGCAGCTCGTCACCAACGTGCCTCCGCCCAAACGCTGGTGCTCACTCGCCAGGCGCCCCGCGGCGGCCCGCGCGACTTCGGGCATGCTGACCGGCAAGATGCCGCCTCCACCCGAGCAGCGCCCGAGCTCGCGACTGGTCTCGAGCTCGAGCGGCGCGCTGCCGGCCACGCCTCGGCCGAGCGCGCAGCTGTCATGGTAGCGAACGGCTGCGGGCGGCGCCGAACCGCCGTGCGCGCCTGGCTCCGCCGAGCTCGGCGCCGCGCCAAAGCGCTGCTCGTGCTGGGCGGCGAGCGCGACCAGCGTTGTCGGTGAAAGATCGGCCAGCTCGAGCGCGCAGCGCGGCTCGAGCACCAATAGACGCTTCACGCCGTGAAGCTCGCGGGCGACGCCTGCGCGAGCTTCGTCGGCGGCTTGCGGGGCGCCGGCAGCGCGTTGCCAGGCGCCACAGCAGCCGCTGATCAGCCGCACCGGACCCGAAAGCTTCACGGCCAGCCGGATCGCCGCCTGCGCTTCGTGCGCAAAGACCCGGGCGTAGCGGCAGCCGAGCAATAGCGCCCGCGGGGCATCGGCGCTCACGCCGGGCTGGCGCGCGAGCCGAGCGATGGCCAAAGCAAGCTCGGCGTCGAGCGACGGACGGCGTTCGAGCAACGCTTGCACGCTGGCGGGGGCGCGCCCCAGCGCCACGTAGTCGGCGCGCGCGGCATTCAGCGTCTCTGTCACGGGGTTTCGGTGATCGCAGGCCTCTCGGCAGCGAAAGCAATTGCTGCAGGCCCACGCAAGCTCCGCGCGCTCGTTCGTGATGTCCGCGCCACGCGCGGCGTCGAACGCGTTCGTCATCTTGCCCCAGGGCGTCAGCGCCTCGCGCGGCTCTACCTCGGACACCACGCACGTTGCCCGACACAGCTTGGGACAGTAAGCACACTTCGAAAGCTCGTCCGTGCGCTGCGCAAGCAGAGGCAAGCTGTGATGAGCCATCCGCTGTCGTTCTACACCGTCACGGCGTCGAACGTTGACCCTTGGCGCTCTTTCGCGAAGCCGGCTTGCTTTCCAAGGCTTCGGGCTGCGGCAGCCGCAGCTCGAACGTGGCGCCGCGGGGGCTCGACTTCACTCTGACGTTGCCGCCATGCTCTTCGACGATTTTCTTGACGATGGCGAGGCCGAGCCCGGTGCCGCCTTCTTTGCCCAAGGTCACGAACGACTGAAAAAGCCGATGCTCGATGGCCGGAGGGATGCCGGGCCCGGTGTCGCTGACGGCGATCAACAAATCTTTACCGTCGAGCTTGCCTTTGAGCGTGAGCACGCCGCCCTGGTCCATGGCTTCGATCGCGTTACGCGCCAGATTGTGCACGGCGCGAGCCACGCGCGCCTCGTCGAAGCGCGCCACCACCTTGGTGTCGATGTTCATCTTCAGCTCGATGGACAGGCCGGTAATCTCGAGCTCTAGCTGCCGGCGCAGGTCAGCGAAGAACTTGTGCAAGTAGACGCGCCGTACGAACAAGGTTCGCTCACCGCGCGCGAACTCGAGCACCTCGCGTTGCATGCCGGTCAGCACGTCGAATTGTTTCAGGACTTCTTCCGAGTACTCGTGGCGTTTCTTGGTGTCGCCAGCCTCGGCCATCAGCTGCACGTAGCCGCTGATCACGGTCATCGGGGTTTTGAAATCGTGGATGACCTGCGATAGCAGCCGGCCGATCGAGGTCAGCCGCTCGCCGCGTTCGCGGGCCTGGCTGGCAAAAAACAAGCGCACTGCAGTCGAAACGTTGGCGCCGACGAGCTGCATCAGGCTCTCGTCTTCGCTGGTGAACGCTCGCGAGCCGGCAGTGCCAAAGAGCGCGACGGCGCCGAGCGGCGAGCTCTCGCCCTCGAGCGGCAAGACCAGTGCCGCGTCCACCGGAAAAGGCAAGCTGCCCTCTACGCGCTCGTGCCAATGGGGACTGCGCGCGCCTGGCCGCACCTGCAGCATTTCGCCGCGCGACATGGCAGCCGCCAGCAGGCCTTCGCCTGCTTTCACGCCGATGCGCGTGAGCGTGCCAGGCGCTTCTGAGTCGTAAACGTATTGCACCAGGTCGCCAGATTCCTCTTCGGCGACGAGCAGCGCCGCTCCGCGCGCCTCGGTAGCCCTGGCCGAAAGTCCGAGCAAAGCTTGAGCGAGCTGTTCCAGCGTGGTCGCTCGGCCCGTCGCGCGCTCCAGCTCGAACAACAACGACAAGTCCTTCAAGCGCCGCTCGAGCTCGCCCTTGGTGTCGAGCAACTGTTTGTTCTTCTGGATCAGCGACAAGAACAAGCGAGAGTTGTCGATGGCGACCGCCGCTTGCGTCGACAGCGCCGACAGGATGGCTTCGTCCTCGGTCGTGAACTCGTCGGCGGCGCGCTTGTTCAAAATCTGAATCACACCGATGGTGCGCCCGACGTGATTCTTGAGCGGCGCTGCCAGAATGCTGGACGTGCGGTAGCCGGTGAGCACGTCCCAGTCGCGCTCGAAGCGCGGATCGGAATAGGCGTCGCGCACACGCAGAGCGCGGCCCGTCTGCGCGACCAGGCCAGCGATGCCGTGACCGACCTTCATGCGAATGGAACGCACTTGCTCGCCGACGACCATGCGGCTCACCAGCTCGTCGTTGCTCTCGTCGAGCAGATACAGCGTGGCGCGGTCGGCCTCGACCAGCTCGGTCAGCTTGCCCAAGATCAACTCGAGCAAGTCGTCGAGGTCGAAGGTCGTGCCGAGCGCGATGCCGACGTCGCGCAGCGCCTGCGAGACCCGCTCCTCGTGACGCAGCGCGAGCACGAGCTCCTGCACCGATAGCCCGCGCTCCGATTGCGCTCGCGCTTCGCCGCCCGGGCTGGAGGTAGCCGCCACGCTGCGATCGAACCACGAAACCCGGCTGGTTTTCCACAATGCTTGCCACAGGCCTCTAGATTTGCGAAAGCTTCGGACCGGCATGGCTTTGAAGCAGCTACAATTGCTGGTGCGCGGCCGCGTACAGGGTGTGTACTTTCGCGCCTCCACGCAGCGCGAGGCGCGCCGGCTCGGGATCACCGGCTGGGTGAAGAACCGCGCCGACGGCACCATCGAGATCGTCGCCGAGGGCGAAGAGGTCTCGATCCGCGAGCTGTATGGCTGGGCACAGAAGGGCCCCACGGCCGCCCGCGTCGAACGTGTCGATACGCGCTGGCGTAGCTTCACCGGCGACTTCCCGGATTTTCGCATCATCGACTGATGTTACGTTCGCGTGCTCTCGGCTTGGCCTTGCTGATCGCCGCAGGCAGCGCGACGCACGCGGGGCCGGCGCGGGCCGACACGCCGCCCAAGTCCGCGAGCGAGCGCAAGCTCGCCGAGCTGCCGACGCCGCCGAGCATCGAGGTCACGCGCCCAGCTGCGGCCGACCTGGCCGAGGTCGACGCACTGCTCGGGCGCATCGTGGCCGAAGACGCGCAAGATCGCGAGGCGGCCGTGCGCGAGCTGCTCGAGGCGGCGCCGAAGCAGGTGAGCGCGATTCGCTTTCGTCTCGGCGCGGTCGCGGACAACGCCGACAAGGAGGCGATGAAGCGCCTGCTGCTCAAGACGCGCCGCGAGCTGCTCGACAAGAAAGACGACGACGAATCCGAAAAGCCGTCGGCCGGCGTCGACTACTTGGCGCGGCTTTGTGAAAAAGCCGAACCCAAGTCGGAAGCGTGGCGCAACCTGACCAGCGTGCTGTCGCTGTCGCGCATGCTCGAGAGCATCGGCAGCGTGGAGGCCGTGCGCGGTTTGGTCGACGTCTACGCCCGCTTCGGCGAGTTTTTGCGGATCACGACGCAGAATGCGCTCAGTCGCCTGGGCGACAAAGCCGTGCCGGCGCTGATCGAAGCCGAGCGGCATCCGGCCGAAAAAATCGCCAAATGGGCGGTGCGCGAGCTGGACATGCTCGGCAAAGGCATTCCGAGCGAGGCCGTCCAAACTCAGGATCAAGCCGTGCTGGCCGATGTGCTGCGCGCCTACGGGCGTACGCGCAATCCCGACGCCGTGCGCATCGTGGTCTCGTTCGCGAACAGCGAGCGCGCCCAGGTGCGCGAAGCGTCGCGGCAAGCGGTCGCGCTGATGGGCGAAGTCGGGACCTGGCAGCTGCGCGACACCTACGAAAACGTGGTCGGCAAGAAACCACCGCGTGACTGGGCTTGGGAGCGCACCGCCCGCGAGTTGTTCGCGGAGTTCGATCGGCTGCGCGTCGCGCAAGTCGGGAAGTTCTTCGAAGACGGGCAGGCCGCGCGCGAGAAGGGCGACCTCTCGAGCATGCGCGACAACTTCGACAAGCTGCTGGCGTACGATCCGAGCTTCGAACAGCCCGGCGAGATTGCCGCGGGCTACTTGGCGTTTGCCAAGGCCATGCAGGACAAATCGCGGAGCGACGCCATCGCCGCCCTGCGCCGCGCCGAGCGCCTCGACCCGACCCTGAAAACCGCCACCAGTCTGCGGCTCACGCTCGAAGCCGAAGCGCTCGAAGACAAAGGCATCGCCGACAGCACCTTGCTCGAGCGCGCGCTGGAGGCCGACGGCCAGGACACTCGTGCCAAAGCCGCGCTTGCCCGCTTCGAGCGCGGCGAGCCCAAACGCTCCGAAAACGCGCGTTTCATCGCCGCCGCCGCCATCTTCGGCGCCGCCCTCCTCTCGATCGCCTTCATCTTCCTCCGCCGCCCCGCCTCCACTACTCCGCCCCGCCCC
>Ga0307516_10008955_pt1 | contig 11219 bp, 5 predicted proteins | sample 19_EM_MG_FD_203310 | JGI IMG/M metagenome (GOLD analysis project Ga0307516, IMG submission 203310) | Populus trichocarpa ectomycorrhiza microbial communities from riparian zone in the Pacific Northwest, United States - 19_EM | ecosystem: Host-associated > Plants > Roots > Unclassified | place...
AAAAATATTATCATTTTTATTATAATTAAAAATATTATTATTTGTATTATACATATTATTATTTTTATTATAATTAATATTATTCATATAATAATTAATAAATTTGGGAAATTTATTATTATTATTATTATTATTATTAATAAATTTTTAAAATACTATTATTACAATTGAAGAAAAACATCATTTTTGTAAAGATTTAAAAATATAATTCAAAGAATTCATATAAAAAATATAATTATTTGTATTATAAATATAATTATTTTTCTTATAATTCAAAGTATTCATATCAAAAAATTTATTATTTGTGTTATAGATATATTATTTTAATTATAATTCTAAGTATTAATATAAAAATATTATAATTTGTGTTATAAATATTCTTGAGTTTGTTAATATAACTATTTGTGTTATAAATATTATCATAACAAATAATCAAGCGCCAAGCGCCCTAAGGCTGCATCCAAGCATGCGGGTCCGACCATAGCGCTCAAGGTTGGTCACACCTTGTGCCAGGTGTTTGCATGCTGAGGCCTCGACCAGCCATAGCTCCAAGTGTTTGCTGCCTGGGGCCGCGACTAGGGGCGCGTGGCTGGCCCCAACACCCTGGCTTGGCTACCCAAGCACAAGGTGTCGACAGTTTGATCTAATTAAATGTCGCCTTTGCCGCTACATCACTCCCATCTTAATGACAAAAGTCAAATGAACCACCCTAGCCGCAATTCTTGACTAAAAACACAGGTAAGGAACACACCCCAAGGTGCTATAGTGTCGTCCACAGTTCATTGTATCTTGGGCCATAGTGCATGTACAGTAGAAAATCCTCATTTGTGTTAAGACATAGCAAAGCAACTATGTAAGTTTTAATACATAGCAAAACAATTGTGCAAGTCCACAGTTAATTGTCTCTTGGTCCACAGTGCATGAAGGTACAGTAAGTCCACAGTGAATTATCTCTCAGTCCACAATGTATTCATGTATAGTAGAAAACCCACGTGTTTTAGAGTTCTGTTAATAATAAAAAAAAATAGAAAATAATTTTGATATGTTGCATACGTCTCAATCCTTACATAACATTGCAATTTATTTATAAAAAGGAGGGGAACATGTTTTTAGCATTGGAATTTTTTTTCATTTTTGTAATTTACAATAAGTTTTTAAAATTCCTTAAGGATTTGGCCAATATTTCAATAACCCTAAAAATTTTAATTTCTAAAAATTAAAGGTCAACATTCTGGTATAAATGTTAGACCTACCAGTAGGCTAGTATTTAAGTACCAGAAGTTAACAAGAAAATTTTTAGAATTATTTTGGATATTCATCAATTTTAATTGTGAGTATTTTTTCATCACAATATATGAGTTGTGAAAAACATTTTCGCCTTTCAGGATAGGTGACTCTTATCAGAGCACCTACATGAATTTTTTTATAATAATTTACCTAAGTATACGAGCCCATAATAAATTTGAAATGTCAGATTTATTTATGGGAGTAATTTTTTTTTCTGAGCCATAAATGGGCTACCGGTTAGGAACTCATCAACACGTTTAAACCACATCATGACAACACAATACAACTTACCTCAAGTAAGGATGCTAATACCTTTTTCTAACTAATTCTAGTCACTTACCCTAAAATTTCAGATAAAATCAGTCTACTTGGGTCTTCTAATGACTCTGAACCACATAACTAGGTCGAGACTCCTTAATCTCGATGCTGCAACACCGCGCGCACATGGGCGACACCATTCATGCTTGATTAATCATCCATGTGAATTATTAGGTTTCGAATATGTTGGCACAAATATAAATCATAATCCTATTCATAACAAGATTAAATAAATTAAGCAATTTAACTTACTATCAATCCAACAAATTGATAAATTTATATTTAAATATCAAATGCAACATACCATGATCTCTTAAATCTTATCCCAGTATAAAACAAATGTGAGTATATGAACCCATGAAGTGGTATCAGAATCTATTTTCCTATTATTATTAACAAAACGGAAAGCCATAACTTACTGTTTGTACTATATAATATTGGGATTGAGAAGTACAATGTCCAGAATGCTTTTCAGGATAACCATATGTTCACATCCATGAATCTCAATGGATTTCCCTTATATATTACACATTGAAAAAATAAAATATTTATCTAGTATTTATATAATAAACTTTGATACAAGATAATAATCAAAACAAAAGGGAAAGTGGACATGCCTGTACAAGGTTGAGCCGGGCAAGAGGAAAACTTCTGATTGCTCTCTGGCGTATGAGGCAATGCCTATACTTTCTGAACCTTTTGTTTCTAGCAATAATTTGTTTTTAGCTCTTAAACTGAAACCATAATTTTTTTAAAACTTAGAATTAATTTTCTATTAGTCACAAAATCCTAACAACTCTTTTATTTTAAAATGTTTTTACAACTCTTTAACTTCCTAACAACTCTTTTATTTTTTTGAACTGTTATAACAACCTTTTAATTTTCTAATTTATTTTCTTCCTAGTTGTTCCATGTTAACAACCTATATATACCATGCACTCTTACAATCAAAGTGTGCTGAAAAAACCATATTATTTTTATGTATTTGCAAAGCTTGCTGGCATTTCCTTTCGATCTTGGTCTAGCTGTTTCTGTAACCCTTGTTTTTTTAAAAAACCTTGTTGAATTCTAGAATATAATGTTGAGAAAATATCTTTAAGGACAATTTTGTGCATGCCTCAAGTTTTATTTTATTTCTATTCTTCATCGTATTTTATTACAACATCTAGGACATCCTTAAGTAAATATCCTTAAGTAAATAAAGAAAGCTAGAATAAAGTGCCTTCACTGATTATTTAGCATTACTGAGCAGGCCAGGTCTTCACTGCTTATTTCCTAATAATTCCTTACTGTGGAATTGCACTTACAAATAAAGAACTTGTTCTTGATATTTTCGTACGGAATTTCTCTCTCGATGAGTCGGTCAATAAAGTAACTTCGTTATTCGGATTAATTTGAGGCCGGCCATGAGATGGAGAGGTTTTGTCACATTAATTATATATGTCATGTTACTTAGGTTAAATAGAATAAGAAATAAAGATATAGGTTAAAAGGAAAAGTTAGTTATATGGAATCAGATTCACCATTAAACTGAAGAGTCTCATCGATTCTACGAAACTTGTCGGAAGGAATCATTTGTTCAACAAATCTTAAATTTTTACTTGAGATTCCGAAAGCCCATCTCTATGGAGGAGCTCTTTGGCAATTCATCCTCTAAGTGGATTTCCTCGAATTAAGATGAGAAGATCCGGCTTCAGCCAATTCTGTTGTTTTTCTTGATTTTTCAAGATTTCATGTTTTATTTTGGATTTTCCATTGTTTTTCAAATTAAAGAAACCAAGATAAAATACCCTGAATCTTCTTTCATAATTTGCTTTCGAGAAGGTTTGGTGTTTTTGCTACTTTTACTTTTGGACCTGACTTGATTCCTGACCGGTAGAAACAGCATTAGTCCAAAAGAAGGGAAGCTTTTGTTTTTCTTGAATCACATGATCTGATATTATCATTTATGCCCAACACAAATTCATAAAAGTGGCTCTAATGATTGGCTGACAACAGTTGTTAATGAGCAGTGTTATTTTTCAGTTTACTAAGTATTTAGAACATTCAATTCCAATCCAAAGTCGATAATAATAAACTCTTGGTGATAGTTTTGTCATCGATGGTGATCGGACGACAAAAAAACTAGAATGAATGGAGATACCGTTATTTTATCACTGTAAAAATATGGAGTTGGTTTTTAATGGGTCACGAGTCACAAAGACGAAAACAAGCTTCGCCATAGAGAAGAATACACAACTACTAGTCTACTAATGACTTAATAGTCTATGTTTTCCCGATGGACATGCCTCGAACATATCAAGGTTAGTTAATTTGCAGGAATGCAGATTGTATGGAATGAAGAGTCATGACTGCCATGTGTTCATGCAAACACTCATTCCATTAGCTTATCGTGATTTATTGCCAAAAGGGATATGAGATGCACTCACGCAGATCAATCATTTCTTTAGACATATATGCGCCAACAAGTTGCACACACATCACATTGAGAGGCTTGAAACGAATATCGTCGAGATAATATGCAAACTTGAGATGATATTCCCTCCATTATTTTTTGATTCGATGGAGCATCTACCCATACATTTACCGTACGAGGCAAAAGTTGGAGGCCCAATCCAGTATAAATGGATGTATTTATTTGAGAGGTTAGATATTATAGATGCAACGTAATGATTAATGTATTTTCATTTTTTTTATTAATTGAAAATATTTATTTAATTCAATGTAGGTACTTGTTTAATCTTAAGAAAAAAGGTTAAGAACAAGGCATATGTAGAGGCTTCGATATGTGAGGCCTATATTATTGAGGAGATCTCAACATTTATCTCGTACTATTTCGAGCCTCATTTGAGAACGGGAATCAACCACATTCCACGACATAATGATGGTGGTGAAGTGCCTTCAAGTGGGAACTTGTCAATATTCTCCAATCTTAGATGACCCACACCTAAAAATGTTGTAAGGAGAAGTTATTTTTCTGAAATAGAGTTCCAATAAACACACAATTATATGCTATTTAATTGCGATGAATTGAGACCTTTTATTCAGTAAGTATATATACTACTTAAACTTTGTTATAAATGGACTATTTATCTATTGTAATATCACAAACTCATACAATTTTGAAAACCTTGTAGGCAACATCGACAATATTTATTGTCTAATAACTCACACCTGACCAAATCTCAAATCTTTAGATTACAAGATGAACAATTTGCCACGTGGTTCAAAACACATGTAAGTACTATCACAAACTCATTATCTATCATGGTACTTAATTTCATTACAGAATTCTTGTTTACTGTTCATTGATGTACTTGATGTACAAGGTTTATCAAATGGGAAGGAATGCTAGTATTTCATTATCTTTACTAAGCTTGGGTCCTGAAAGAAAAGTGAAGTGCTACAATGGGTATTTTGTCAATGGATATGTGTTTCATACCGAAGAATACTGGCATGAAAGAAAGACATATAACAGTGGTGTTTGTGTTAAGGGATTGACTTGTAATGAATTTGAAGTTGACTATTATGGTAAATTAGAAGATGTCGTTGAATTGCAATATCATAGCGAGCATAATAAAGTGTTTTTATTCAAATCTTATTGGTATGACACCACTGATAGAGGAATCACAATAGATCCCTACTATGGTCTGATCGAAGTTAACTCCAAAGCTAGACTCCACAACGTAAACGATGTCTTTATTTTCGCCAAGCAATGCCAGTAAGTTTATTACACATACACCCCTTCCATTAGAAATGATCGATCAAGAGTTAATTGGTAGAAAGGCTAGGGGAGTGAGACAGGTTTGGGTTGGTGCTGGTCTAAAGGAAAGAACAAAAGGCAACGGGTTTAGGGAAAAATGTAATCTTTGCTGGCTGCTAGGTTTTAGTATAATGGGGCTAGGCTTTTTTTTTTTGGACCATGAGGAAGAAGGAGATAAGTGCAGGGAAGATTGAAGATGATAAGTGTATGGAAGATGGAATGGGTAAAGGTCATGTTTTTTTTTTTTTTGCATTTTTTTTCTAGAAATAGAAGGTTTGTTTCTAGTGATTTTTTGTTAGCCTCTTTAACTAATTCACTCCTTTTTTTTTTTTTGCTAATGCTCTCTACCCTAAAACCCCCCCTTTTTTTATGTAGTGCAACCACTTATTTATAGGCAAAACAAGTTTGTTTTTTTCAATTGCTTGGTCTCCAAGCATACTTAGTGACCAAGTTAACCCAAAAATAATTTAGTCCCTCAATTCTTTCTTTTCACATTTGGTCCCTTTGTTCAATTTGATTTTTCTTTTTTTGTATTTTGAATTTTTTTGAAAAAGAGCAATATCAATGTTGACTTAATAAGCGCATTAACAACTGAATGTGTTGAACATAGATTTTTGTATTTTAAATTCTTTGAAAAAGATGTTGAAAATGACGCAAAGACATTAAAAACAAATTTTTTTTGGGTTTTTTTTAAATCTTTTAAAATGGAGTAAAAATATTAAACAGATGCCTCCTCTTTACAATACTTATGGAACAAAGACTAGTTAAGTTCTTGACTAACAAACTGTTCTTCTCAAAGCTTTTAGTTCGGTTGACCTGAAACTTTGTTTTCGCAGCAATCCCCATCAACGGAAACTACGATCAAACTGTGTACAACTTGGTTATCTTGAAATCCCAATCTAGTGATTTTCTTAATCCAAAACCAAAATCATTGCCAAAAGTTTGATCAATCTGAGATCCCAAGTTGGCGATCCGCTTTAACTAGAACTAAAATATGAAAAATAGCTCGGTTAACCTGAAATCCCAATCTGGCGATTCACTTTAACCAGAACCTTGGTCTTTGTTGTTAAGTTGATCAACTTAAAATCCCAATACGACGATTCTCTTTAATAAGAACCAAAATGTCGCCTTTAGCTTAGTTAATCTGAAATCTCAATCTAAAGACCCCCTTTAACCAAAACCTTGGTCTTTTTCTTTAGCTCGATCAACTTGAGATCCCAATCTAGTGATTTCCTTTAACCAAAACCAAAATGTCACCTTCAGCTTGGTTAACCTGAAATCTCAATCTACAGATCCCCTTTAATCAGAACCTTGATTTTTGTCTTTAGCTCACTCAACTTGAGATCCTAATCTGGCTATTCCCTTTAACTAGAACCAAAATGTCACCTTCAGCTTGGTTAACCTGAAATCTTAATCTAGAGACCCCCTTTAACCAGAACCTTGGTCTTTGTCTTCAGCTTGGCCAACCTGAAATCCCAATTTGATGATTCCTTTTAACCAGAACTAAAATGTTGTCTTAAGCTTGGTTAACCTAAAATCTCAATATAGAGACCCCCTTTAATTAGAACCTTGATCTGTTTTTAGCTTGATCAACCTGAGATCCCAATCCGGCAATCCTATTTAACTAGAACCAAAATGTTTCTTTCAGTTTGGTTAACCTGAAATCTCAATCTAGTGACTCCCTTTAATCAAACGATTTCCTTTAACCAAAACCAAAATGTTGCCTTTAACTCGGTTAACCTAAAATCTCAATTTAGAGACCCCTCTTTAACTAGAACCAACCATAGGCTACTTATAAATCAACCTTCAACACCTAAAAACAAACCTCCACATAACAACACTGCAATTATCAATAACAACACCTAGTTCTAGCTAAAACCCTGAGCAAGATAGCAACAACCCACAAAAAGATAAAGCTGCTAAATTGTTTCAACATCTTATCTATATATGTAGATTGAGACAATTAAAGCAACTTTCTAGATCTATCCTTGTAGATTTTTATTTTCAGTATATAGACTGCTTCTCCCATATCCTTTCTAGGTTGCACCAGATTCTTTTTTGTTTAAGTTTTGTTGGTTGAAAAAAAACTTTCTAAAATTATTATTATTATTATTAATTTTCATACACAATTATATTTATGATTATTATATGGTCAATTTGTCTATGTCAAAGAATAGAATCTGAGTCAACTTTTTGACCAAAATTCCGTTCTCTATTATTCCTTCAATATTGGGGTTTAATGCAAGCAACTTGTTTATTCGGATTTGAGATGTAAATAGATTTTAATTTTGTTAGGATGAGGTGGTCAGGTTGCGTCACATTGATTATGTCATGAAGTTAACTAGAGTAAGAAATAAAGATATCAAGTTTCGGAGAGAATCAAGATCAGTTAAAGCAAAAAAAAAACAGATTATGAAAATAAATTGGAAAGGAAAAGTTTAGTTATAAGGAATCAGATTCACAAAGAAATTTAAGTCTCATCGATTCTAGGAAACAAGTTGGAAGGAATCAATTTTACAATAATTGAACTTGGCACTAGAGAGAACCTTCGTGCCACTAAGTACTGAATCGTTATTCAAATGTACTGAAGGCCATTTGTTTGCCATTTGTGCTAATTAAGAACATAATTCTATTCTTTTGTGAGTTAATATTCTGTAAAATAAGCTTGGAATAGCTTGCGGGGGCTTGGCTCAGAGATCATTGAGTTTTCACTACAAATTGCCTTCTAATGATTAAACTGAGATTTTTCTGATTAGAGAACAGAAGGAATCTTCTTTCATAATTGGCTTTTGCGAAGGTTTAGTGTTTTTGCTACTCCTGCTTTTGGACCTGACTTGATTCCTGACCGGTAGAAACAGCATTAGTCCAAAAGCAGGGAAGCTTTTGTTTTCTTTAATCACATGATCTGATATTCTCATTTATGCCCAACACAAATTCATAAAAGTGGCTCTAATGATTGGCTGACAACAGTTGTTAATGAGCAGTGTTTGCTTCCCTTATTTTTCAGTTTACAAAGTATTTAGAACATTCAATTCTAATCCAAAGTCGATACTAATAAACTCTTGGTGATGGTTTTGTCATCGATGGTCATCGGACGACAAAAAAAACCAGTAAAATTTTCTTATATATAAAATTTATTAAGTATTGAACACATCAAAATATAATAGTTTTATTTTTTTTTGTATTTTATGATATTGATAAACTTTTGATGATTTTTTTTTTCATTTTATTGTGGTTTTATCGTCAGTAGTGATAAGATGAAGAAAATCTATTGATTTTTCTCTCTGCAATGGTTAGTATTATCGTACAAAAATGTTGTGTGCTTTTATTTACAAAAAGGAGTACTGTCTAACATTATTCATTTCACAGCTGTTGTCAACCAAACCTTTCCTTTCTATATAAAGGTTGGCTTGGCCTCCTACATATTAGTCAAAGCAAGAAAACCAACAAAACCTATAAACAGCTACTTGTCTTTGTGTGTTGATTAATTGTAGTTAACATGGCAGATCGTCTTGTTAAGATTGGGCAGGAGGGTTTTGCAGCCATTGATGAGCACTTCGGCCGGGCCAAGAGCCGGCGGCCACCAGTTATGAAGGTTCCCTATGCTCATCCCACATATTACTATGTTCCTGCAACAGAAGTTATCGACAGCAACGAGGCAGCTCAACGCTACAAGGGGAGGGTTTATGTCGATTATCCTAAGGGGAAACCAGTTCCGTTTTAAAGACCTAGTGATTAATCACTTAGCTTTCTTGTATGCATAACCTCCTCCAGTTGTGTTACCTTTAGTCCTGTACGATATTCTCCCTCTGCTAAACGTAGACGAGGAGAGGTTGCTAGAACTCGAGTCAGGAGCTTCTTCTTACTTCTTCAAATAAACTTTCTGTGATTTATATATCATTTTCTATTTGTATGTATTGTCATAATTATCTTTCTTACTTCCTCATTATCACCTCTTACTTAGCATGGAATTGAAAGATACAATATAACCAGCAGATCCGCAAACCACAAGTGATGACAAGCTTCTTAACACGGGTATATTTAACAGTTTTGCTGACGAAATTTTTTGTCGGTATTTACTCTACCATTCCGTCAGCATGAATTTTACCGACTGATTTATGGACGGAAACAGTCCGTCGATAAATTCCTCTTGTCAGTAATTTCATTAATGTCGGTAAAAAAAAACCGATGATTTTACAAACAGAAAATGCAAGCCAATTTTTTTTCCACTGGAATATACAGACGGAATTATTTCTTCGATGATTGACAGTGGCATATGGAGTAATTTTATTCCAAACCCTCTATAAAATACCGAAGGAATTATTCCATCGGTGATGTAACAGTTGAAGTGGCATATGCAGTAATTGTTTTTCAACTCTCTGGAATATAACGATGAACAAAGTTTGTCGGTAACTCCGTCCGTAATAATTAACAACTATATATTTTTTAAAAAATTATTTATTGAACAAAATAAGAAAATAATAAAAAATAAAAAATTGTATAAAATTCAAGTATGTAAAAATAAATTATCTTAATATAAAAGCCAAATATTCATTACAAATTTATATGTTCAAATAAAATTAAACTAGAAAAATGGCGGCGTTGGAGGAGGCTGATCGTTCCCGGGACCATATGGCCAAAACGAGGGCGCACACGTACCACCCATCTGTGATCTCATATCCATGGCCATTCTACAGAGTTCATCATAATCCGCATAGAGTCGTTCATATTCTTCAATGAGATGGGTCGTATGTTGTTACAAGGTCGCGAACTCATGAGACTGGGTGGTCGATATCGATTGCAAGTTCCAACGGTTGAGACACTATGGGCCATCTACAAGTTGGTCGTGGTGTTGGAGAGTTTGTACACCTGATTTCTATCGGGTCCACCAGATGATCCTGCCTCCATCCACAAATCCAGATCGAAATCCAGGTGGGTCGAAGGATTGTTCCCGTATCTCTCCCTCAATCGGCTGTTATATGTCTCCTGGAAATAAAAAAACTGAAATCATCAAATTTAATTCAAGTAAATAATAATTTACAAAAGAAAATGGTTGAACGAACATACCACAAAGTGTTGAGCGTAGTAGTCAACGAATAGTTGCACCTCTCTTTGGCAGTCTTCACTCTACACGTGCGTCTCCACAAAAAGCTCCATTGGGCTTGGCTCACGTCTAAGAGCTGTAGTCTGTAAGAAAAAAATGTTGCAAGTAAAATAAATTTATAAATAACAACAAATTAATTAAAGATAGATGTGATTAAAATTATTTTTTTTTGTTATTTGTTTTTAAAATTTTTAGTCTTTGTTTGGAAAAAAAAAACCTAATTTTTTTGTAATAAAATTGTCGAAACAAGCATAAGGGGGTGTTTGTCAAACACACCCTCAAACCAAAAAACCCTTTTAGCAAAAATATTGCAAGCTAAACAAGGTCTTAACCCTTTGACCCATTCTCGACCCAATTGGGTTGACCCAACCGAGTTGACCTGACTGGGATGACCCAAAATCTTTGGTTTCAACCATAAACCTAACCAAAGATCCTGGTTTGACTCGAAAACAACTCAAAAAGAAAACAAAAGCCAAAAAACATATTAAACACCAAAAAACATGAAAAAACTCAAAAATAACGAATCAAATGCAAAAAAAATAAAATGAAGAACACAAATAACATGAAAAACATTAAAACTCAAATTCTAGCAACATGAATTCTAATCTAGACCATATTTCAGGAAATAAAAAGCACATAAAGGATGGAAATCAATCATTGAACAATAATTAAGCATCAAGCATCGATGATTATCAACCAATAATCACGATTGAGTCAAAATAGGTTTTGGTTCAAAACCAAAACCCT
>Ga0307516_10008956_pt1 | contig 11219 bp, 11 predicted proteins | sample 19_EM_MG_FD_203310 | JGI IMG/M metagenome (GOLD analysis project Ga0307516, IMG submission 203310) | Populus trichocarpa ectomycorrhiza microbial communities from riparian zone in the Pacific Northwest, United States - 19_EM | ecosystem: Host-associated > Plants > Roots > Unclassified | place...
CCTCAACCTGGTGCTGACGCTGGCTATGATCCGGCGTCTGCGCACCCTTCCCGCCGGTCACACCGGACACGACGACACGGCCATTGAGGTGGAGGTGCTGCCCGCCCCTGGACTCGCCGTGGGCAAATTCCCCCAGGCCGATCTGACCGCCGGCCGGCACACCGTCATCATGATCACGCCTTCGTGCCCGCCGTGCAAAACACTGCTCGGCGAGCTCGAAGCCGATGTGAACAGCTACGCCCCGGACGCGCTGGTGTGCGTCATCGGAATGCCGGAGGATCTGGAGGCACTGTCGGAGCGTCTGGCCGGCTACCGCACGATCTCCCTCTCCGAGGAGCGTGCCGAGTCGGTGTTCCGGGTCAAGGGATTCCCCGCCGTGCTCTCCATCGACAACGGCGTGGTGACCAGGGCAGGCCACGAGCTCCCGGTCAAGGTCTGAACGATGGTCACACTGCGGGCTGCCCTGCGGTTGGGTGCCCGGGCGCATCCACTGGCGCTGGGCTGTCTGATCGCCCTCATGCTCGGCAGCGCCGCGCCGCCGGTCGGGGCGGCCTGGTGCACCAAGCTGCTGCTCGACGAGCTCGGCAAGGGAGCTGCCGCCCGAGGGGACCTGGCCATCCGGTACGCCCTCCTCGGGGCCGTCCTCATGGCGCTGACCACAGTGGCCAGCCGCCTGATCGGCTACCTGACCTCCCTGGTCCAGAACGCCGTCAGCATAGCCGCAAGCACTGGCCTGTACGCCCGGGTGAACAGCTTCCTCGGCCTCGGCCCCTTCGAGCGGCCCGAGTTCCGCGACCGGCTCCTGCTGGCTCAGCAGGCGTCCGATCAGGCACCGTACGCGGTCATCATGTTCGTGGTCGGCACCGTGCAGAGCCTCGTCACCATCACCGGCTTCGCCGGGGTCCTGCTGTCGCTGTGGCCCCCGGCCGGCCTGCTGGTCCTGGCGGTGATCGTGCCCGAGTTCATCATTCAGCTCGCGCTCGCGCGCCGCACCGCCCGCGCGTCGGAGGACGCCAGCAGTCTCTTCCGGGCCCGCTTCCTCTACCAGGGCCTGCTCACCGATCTGAAAGCGGTCCGCGAGGTACGGCTGTACCAGTTGGGAGAGTTCTTCCACGGCCGGCTGATCGGGTCGCTGCGCAAGGCGAGCCGGATTGAGCTGAACGCGCAGCGGCACGCCGCCCTGGTGCAGGCCGGATGGTCGCTGGCCAGCGCAGGCGTGGCCCTGATCGGCACGGTGACCGTCGTCCGAGCGGTCACCAACGGCAGCCTCACGCTGGGCGACCTGACCATCTTCCTCGCCGCGCTCAGCGCCGTGCAGAGTGGACTGTCCGGCATTGCGAACCAACTCGGCGAGGTGGGCGCGTCAATGCGCCTCTTCCGGCACTACGCCGGCGTCGTGCACGGGCCGGCCGATCTGGCCGACGGGTCGCTCGCGGCGCCACCACTGCGCGGGGAGATCCGGCTCGAGGATGTGTGGTTCCGCTACGACGAGGGCGGTCCATGGGTGTTGAAGGGTGTCAGCATCACCATCCCCGCCGACCGCGCCACGGGTCTGGTCGGCGTGAACGGCGCGGGGAAGAGCACGCTGGTGAAGCTGCTGTGCCGGTTCTACGACCCGGATTTCGGCCGGATCACCTGGGACGGCGTCGACCTGCGCGAGTTCAGGGTGGAAACCCTCAGGGCCCGCATGGGCGCGGTCTTTCAGGACTTCATGTGCTACGACCTCACCGCCGAGGAGAACATCGGGATAGGGCGGCTGCCGTACACGTCCTATGCGGTTGAGCAGGCCGCGAACCAGGCCGAGATGCACACGCGTCTGGCCCAGCTGCCGAACGGCTACAAAACGATGCTCAGCCGCAGTTTCGCCGATGAGGAGGGCGAAGCCGGGGTCACGCTGTCGGGTGGGCAGTGGCAACGGGTGGCGCTCGCCCGGTCGCTGATGCGGTCCGACGCCGACCTGCTGATCCTGGACGAGCCGAGTTCGGGGCTGGACGCCGAGGCGGAGAGCCGCATCCACGCTTCCCTGGCGCGGGTCAGGCAGGGGCGTACCGGGCTGTTGATCTCGCATCGGCTCAGCACGTTGCGTGCTGCCGACCGGATCCTCGTGCTGGCAAACGGCCGGATCATCGAGTCCGGCAGTCATGACGAGCTGATGGCCGCCGGCGGGGACTACGCACGGCTGTTCACACTGCAGGCCAGTGGCTATCAGTTGGCGCCGTCATGATCGGACGGTGGTGGCGGCTCATCGTCGTCCGGGGTAACAGCATGGCGCCCACTCTGCTGGACGGGGATCGCCTGATTGTCCGGCTCGGGCGCGCACCCGTCCCCGGGGATCTCGTCGTGTTCCGGGCCCGTGATGTGGTGCCCGAGTCCAGCGTGGCGTTGATGGTGAAACGGGCGGAACAGGTGGCGCCGGACGGGTCGGTCATCGTGCGCGGTGACAACGCCCGCAGCCAGGACTCGCGGCACTTCGGCCCGGTGCCTGGCAAGTCGATTCTCGGAGTGGCGAGGCGCAGGAGACGACCATGATTGTCATAGGTTGCCAGTTCCTGATCGGATTGGTGTTCGTGGCCGCCGTCATCGGGAAGGTCACCGGCTATCCGGCCTTCGTGAATTCGATCGCCGACATGGGGTTCAGGCCCGCCGCACCGATCGCCGCGATCGTCCTGCTCGGCGAGATCTCCATCGTCGGGCTGGTCGTGGGCCTGCCATCGGCCGGGTTCGCCCTCGCCGCCCTCATGCTGCTGGCCTTCGCCGCGGCCATCGCGTTGTCGCTGCGCCGGGGAAACGCCAAGCCCTGTCGCTGCTTCGGACGTTCGACGACCTCCCTGGGCTGGCATCACGTGTGGCGCAACGTCTTTCTGATCGCGATCGCGGTGCTTGGTGTGCTGGCGGCACCCGGAACGGTCAGCCTGGCGGTAGCCGCTGTGGCAGCGGTGGCCGGACTGGTCGCCGGCGCCCTGGTCGTGATGCTCGACGATCTCCGGTTCCTGTTCACATAGGTGGACCGGCGCAGAATCACCTGCCGTGCTCGGTCGTCTCGTGGCCGTCCCGCCATCCTCGCCCCTTCAGCACGAACGTTCGCCACACCATGGCCCCTGGCCTAGCGTGAGTGGCCGCCCCGTACCCCGCTTGCGTTTGTGTCTCGCGGCGTTGTGTCCGAGCGTCCAGGGTGCGAGGGCCTCGTCGTCGTTGCGCAGGTGATCGATACTCCGACTGGCCGATGATTTCTCTCTCGTACGGGCAGCAATAGGAACAGTCCGAGAGCAGTCCAGACATAGGCATTCCCGACGATTAGGCCCATCAGGCGATCCTCGGACTGGGCGATCTCGTTGACCTGGATGACCAGCACGACGCAAACGAGCGTCGCCACCGCACGTCTGACGTCAGAGGAATATGGACGATGATCGCCGACCGCGTCCGTTGGGCGTGGCTCCCATGCCCAGCTGGTCAAGACCGCCAATGCGGGGATGAGGAACACCTGGTGGTGGATCCACGTGATCGGTGAGACCAAGCAGGCGAATACTCCGGTCACCGCCAGAGCGCCGACGTCGTCGCTTTGCGCGGTGGCGCGGCGCACGCGGCGCCACCAGATAACGGCCAGCAGGCCGACAGCGGCGAGCCACCATCACGTGACGCCGCCGGTCATTGCGCGCGCCAACACGCCACGGATGGACTCGTTGGAAGCCGAGCCGGCGTCGCCCACGCGGTCGGTCTGCCACAGCACGCTTGTCCAGAACTCGATCGACTCGTACGGCGCGAACACGTTCCCAAGCAGGCCGCACGCGGCGAAAGTTGCGCAAGCGGTCGCCGCGGCACGTCGCTGGCCAGCGAGGAACAGGTAGACAATGAAGACCGCTGGTGTCAGCTTGATCGCGGCGGCGACGCCGATGCCGACGCCATACCAACGGCCACCGCGCAGAGCAAGGAGATCCACTAGGACGAGTGGGACAACTCCTCGGCTCGTCTGATGATCGCGTAGCCGTGCAGGGGCCCGTCCTGCAAGGGCGCCAGGATGAAGTAGGTCGGCTCCCGCATCCGCATCGAAGAGATAGTCATCGGGTCTCGTTGGACGGTTCGGATAGCCTCGGGTTGTGGGCAAGCAGTCCTGGAGGTAGCCGGTTCTGCAGCAGCATGGCGAGTCGCGGACTCACCTTGAACATGCTGGTCAGGGCACGAACCGAAGCTTCGGTGTTCTTGTCGGCCTTTCCGGTCGTGCGGACTGCTCGGATGAGGTTGTTGCGGGGTGTGTGTTCGACCGCGACGAAGGAGAAGACGTCGACGTCGTAGCCGACGACCCGCATCAGCGATGCGCGCAGCGCGTCGGTGACGATGTCCCCCAACTGCTCCTTGAGGATTCCGTCGCGGGCGAGGTCGCGGAAGGCCGTAGGCATCGTTCGGGACCGCAGCTGTTGCTGTAGGTCGTGGTGGCAGCACGGTGATGCGAGTACGTAATTCACGTCGTGGTTTACAGCGAACGCGAGTACATCGTCGGTGGCGGTGTCACAGGCGTGCAGTGCGATCACCAGGTCTGGGTTCTCGGTTGGTATGTATCGCTCGATCAGCGAAGGCGTGAACGTGAGCCGGTCCTGCCAGCCGAGTTGCTGCGCGCGCTCGTTGTTCCGGGTGATCGCTTGGGCGTCTCGGTCGACTCCGGTAACGCTGCAACGGACGCCGTTCTGCCACAGGTGGTGAACGGTGGCGAACGTCAGGTACGCGTTTCCGCAGCCGAGATCCAGCACCCGCAACGTCCCGGCCGGTTCGAGGCGGCCTTTGAGGGTAGCGTCGAGAATCCGGACGAACTCGTTGATCTGGCGGTACTTGCGCTGCGCGGTCGGCTTGACGATGCCGTCGTGGCTGACGCCGAGTGCTTCGAGGAACGGGGCGTCTTCGGGGATGGGCCGTTCTCGGACGCGGTCGTGGGCGAGGGGTTGGACGTTCGTTGCGTTTCGTTGGGAGACCAGCAGCTTGCCGCGTTTGGTAACGCGCGCTTCGATGGTGGCTGACCGCAACTCGACATGGGCGTTGCGGAACGGGACATCGGCCAGCTCGTCGGCGACTGCACCAGCGGTGGGGTAGTTGCGTGTCACCACGGTCGTCTCGGTGTGCCAACTGACCTGCGTTTGCACTGCGTGCCGTAGTGCGACTTTCCGCACGATGACGCGACGCCAAGGACTGTGCGTGCCGTGCGCGGCTCCGCTGAGGACGGCACGCTGGAGTTCGTCGTGGTGCATTGCATGACGGATGAGCTCCGCCATCGTCGTGAACTCTGCCATTGGTGTACCTGTCTTGGTAGGTCGCGTCGACAGCGAGGCCGTCAGCTGTCCGCCGCGATGGGTCAATGAGCGCCAAGCGCAGATCGCATTGCCGCAAGAGCGGGTTCCGCCCGGCGAGTAGGCGCTCGGCCAGGCGGAACCCGTCGGCTGCGTGAGGCGGCTGATGCCTGACGCAGCGGTCGCCAAGCAGCGACAGCGATGAGCGCCATCACGGCGGCGGCGATCCAGAATGGTGTGGTAAGCCCCCAGGTGCGGGCGAGGATGAAGGTCAGCGCGTTGACGCCGAACGGCACGGCGGCGGCGATCACGAACAGCCGGGCGACGCGCGGAAACAAGGGCACGCAAAATAGCTCCTCGAGCAAGGGGAAACGGTCGTCGCGTGAGCGACCGCTTCGGGGCGAGGAGCACCACACCGTCGGAGGAAGCCCGACGGTGGACCGGCTAACGCGCGGTGTGCTCTCGCGGCGAAGCGGTCACCGTGACCTTGAAGAGGCGCATGCCAACTCCCAACTGTGGATTAACTATCGAGGCAGGATAGCCGGAACGAACCCGGCCCTGCGCACTGGCAGATGCGTCAAGAAGTCCAGGAACTGTGAAGAACGCCCACTCGGGCGACGGCGGTGAGGCAGTCTCTAGATCAGGCCGTAGGCCATCGCCCGGCGGACGGCATCTGCCCGGTCCCGGATCCCCGCCTTGGCGAACAGGTTGTTGATGTGCGTCTTCACCGTGGCCTCGCTGACGAACAGGCGCTCGGATATCCCGCGGTTGGACAATCCCTGGCCGATCAGGGTCAGCACCTCACGCTCGCGGGGCGTCATGCCGGACGGCGGTTCCTCCGGGGCGGCAGCGGGTTGTCGACCGGTCCGGGTGGCGGCGAGAAGCCGGTCCTGCACGGCGCGGTCAAGGACAGACTGGCCGGAGGCGGCGGCCCGGATCGCCCGGGCGATGTCCTGACGGCCGGAGTTCTTCGTCGGGTCACGACCTCGGTGAGGGCCATCAGCACGAACGCCGCCACCCAGGCCTGAGCGCTGGTGATGTGGTGCGTCACGCTGAACCGGGCGATCGATGCGGCTTCGCCGTGCTCGCTCCATAGTTGGAAGCCCATCCGGGCGCCCATGCCGATCACCCACAGCGCGGCCGCGATCGCACCGGCCTTGATCAGCACGTCCCGGCCGTCGACCCGGACCCGGGTGAAGATGCCGCCGCCGATTCCCAGGACCGCGCCGGTCACGACGAGAGACACGATCAAGGCCGGGTCGTTGCCGTCGGTGGGAATCGAGTGCAGGTACTTGACCGCCACGAAGCTGACGATGGCCAGCGGAAGCAGAACGAACTTGGCATCGAGCCGTCCCTGTTTGATCTGCCGGAAGACGATGAGCAGGAGGGCGATGTCGGTGATCCATTCGGTCGTTGTCATGGCCATAAGCCTGCTGTGGCGCGCCGATCGGCACCTGGACCCACGGGTGGAGATCCGGGTGGAGACCGTTGCGTCGCATGCCGGGCCTCGTCAGTCGCTTGCCAGGGAAAGGCCTCGAATACTTTCGGGCAATGCCTGCCGAGGACGCCGGAATGGCGCGGGGCGCTGTTGTACGTTCTTCCGCGATCGATCCAAGATCCACGATCCAGAGGAAGTCATGCGAAAACTGACGTCAGGCATTCTTGCTGCGGTAATGGCATTCGCCGCGATGGAGGTCGCGGTAAGCGCCCCTGCCGAAGCGGCGACGGAAGCGCAGTACGTCGCGCTCGGGGATTCGTATGCAGCCGGGGTCGGAGCGGCCCCGTACGACGCTGCCAGCGGCAGCTGTCTGCGGAGCCCGAACAGCTATCCAAAGCTGTGGGCGGCCAGTCACCCCAAGTACGCGTTGAAGGACGTTACCTGTAGCGGTGCGACCATCGCGGACGTACGGAACAACCAGTTGTCCGCCCTGAGTAGCACCACAAACCTCGTCACCATCACGTTGGGCGGCAACGACGCCCAATTCGCCCCGGTGGTCACGGCGTGCCTCACCGAAAGCGAAAGCTACTGCGCGACGGCCACGCTTTGGATGTCGTACTACGCGACGCACCAGATGGTGACGGAGCTCGCCGGCCTGTACACCGACATCAAGGCGCGCGCACCACGGGCCCTGGTGCTCGTTCTCGGTTATCCCCGCGTGCTCGCTTCGACCGGGTCGTGCGGCGCCATCGACCTCAGCGCCGCCAAGCGCACTTCCATGAATGGGCTCGCCGACGCTCTGGCGGAGGGCACCAAGGCCGCGACGATCTCCGCGAGCGTCTACTTCATCGACATGCGCAACCAGTTCACCGGCCACCAGGCCTGCGGCACCGACGCGTGGATCAACGGCGTGGACCTGTCCCACCAGACCGAGATCTTCCACCCCAACGCGGCGGGCTACCAGAAGGGCTACGCCGCGAAGCTCAGCAGCACCTGGGGCTGAGCTCTGGTTGCCCGGGGCGACACCGCCCCGGGCAACTACGCACCACCTCGGGTACGAGGAAGAACACCTGCCGCCCAGGACCTCACCCAGTAACTGGCTGACCTTGATTTGCGCTCCGTGGCGACGTGGCGACGTTGCGGCTGCCCGAAGGGTGCAACATCAGAATGGTGCGGGCCCTCGACCTTCCAACGACATCAACACCTGCCTCGCTAGCAACTTCCGGACACCGGTGACGGTAACCGCCCCAACTCGGTCATACGGCAGTTCCAACTGCAGTTCGTCATTCTCGTCGCGAAGATCCGCGGCACCCTGGTCCGGGCGAAATGTGCCGCTCCAGCCCTCAAGACCTCCGCGCCGGTCGGTACGGAGGGAGGCCATGCCGCCTACGCATGCGCCGTCGACGAGGATCAGCCGTGCAGGACCGGAGTAGTTCGTCATGACTCTAACCGTAACGGCTCTCCCGGCTCGTGGCTCCACGCGAATGCGGCAGGCGGTAAGCTGACGAGAGTCGCTCTGGACCCCGGTGGCCAAAGTCCACCGCCGGTGGGCGCCTCATCTCCGAGGATGCACGCGAACCATCCACGAACGTCCACTTCGACGATGCCGTAGTCGAATGCACGGGCCGGACCGCCTCCATCGACACGGTTTGCCTTGGACCGGCATGCAGAAGGGTCCACCCTGAAGCGGGCGGCAACGCCGGTCTGGCCGCCTGTCGGCACCTTACGAGAGCAGATCATGATCATCTCAAAGGAAGTTGTCATCGCCGTTCTTCGAAAGCGCGGCCAGCACGCCAGAGCCGACTTCGTCGACCGGGAGTTGCCCGAGCGTATCGACTCTGTCCAGCACGGAGGGCTGCTGGCCACGCTCCACCTCGATCTGGCGGAGTTGGCCGACGCCGCGTCCGAGTGAGGGTCCCGCCGTCATGCTTCCGAGCAGGGCCAATGCCTGTTCGGAAGGGCTGCCCGGCTCCGCATGGTAGACGAGGAGCATCTGCCCGGCGGCTCCGTTGACCGTGAACGACTCGTACGACAGCGTCAGCTCGCCCACCATCGGGTGGAGGAATCGTTTGGTGCCGGAGGTCTTGGCCCGTACATCGTGGCGGGCCCACAGCCGCCGGAAGTCCTCGCTCTTCAGCGACAGCTCTCCGACCAGCGCGGTCAGGCGAGGGTCGTCGAGGTCGGCGCCGGCACTGGCACGCAGGCTCGCCACGGTCTGCGCGGCCACGGTCGGCCAGTCGGCGTAAATGCAGCGCGCGTCCGGTTCCAGGAACGTCACCCTCACCTGGTTCTGGCCCTTGACCGAGCAGTGGTTGACAGCGGCGGCCAGCCGGTTGTTGGCCAGCACGTCCAGGTAACGGCCGACCACCATGGCCGGCGTGTTGGACCAGTTGTCCAGCAGTCGCAGCAGGGCCGGGCTGACCCGTTCCGGGCGACTCGGCTGGCGCCGCCGCCGGGTCACCGGGCGCGCCAGCTCCCGCAGGTGCGCAACGCCCTCCTCGTTGAGCGCGAACACCCGGGCCAGCGCGTCGATCACCTGCTCGGACGGATGCTTGTCGCGCCCCTGCTCCAGCCGCACGTAGTAGTCCGCGCTGACGCCGGCGAGCAGCGCAACCTCCTCGCGGCGCAGCCCGGGCGTGCGGCGCCGAGCCGGCTCCGGCAGCCCGAAGTCTTCGGGACGCGCCACCTCCCGCCGCGCCCGCAGGAACTCGCCGAGGCGGTTGTCGCTGTACATCCCCTCAGGCTAGGCGGCGTATCGCGGGATTGCCTGGCCCCCGCACTACTAGGAAAAGGCCGTCCTGGAAGCCGGCCCGCACCGGCGCGACGGTAGGGCCATGACAAACATCAACACTCTCTCCGGACGCGTCGCAGTCGTTACCGGCGCCACCAGCGGAATCGGCGCGGCGACCGCGAAACGGCTGGCCGCGGACGGCGCGTCGGTCGCCCTGGTCGGGCGGCGTGAGGACCGCCTCAAGGACCTCGCGGCCGGGATCGGGACGAACGCGTTGCCCGTCGCCGCGGACGTCGCTGACCGCGACGCGATGAACGCCGCCGCGGCCACCATCCGCTCGGCGTTCGGCCAGGTCGACCTGGTCGTGGCCAACGCCGGTGTGATGCTGGGCGCACCGTTCGAGTCGGCGCCGACCGCCGAGTGGGACCAGATGATCAATACCAACATCACCGGTCTGCTCCACACGGGCCGCGCATTCATCGACGACCTGCTCGCCGTCGCGGCCGACGGCAAGCCTGCGGACCTCGTGCACGTAGGCTCGGTCGGCGGGCACATGGTCTTCCCGAACTACGGCGTCTACACGGCTACCAAGGCCGCGGTGGCGCACCTCACCCGCAACCTGCGGGCTGAGTTCGGCCCCCGCGGCGTACGCGTGAAGAATGTCGAGCCCGGCTTCGTGGCCACCGAACTCGGCGACGGCATGCAGGACGCCGGACAGCGGGAACAGCTCACCCAATGGCGGAACTCGCTCGAGGTGCTCACCTCCGAGGACATCGCCGACGCCATCGCGTACGCCGCGGCAGCACCCAGGAGGATGAACGTCGCCGAACTGATCATCGTGCCGACCCAGCAGGGCTGAGCCCCCTACGTTCCGAGTCACACCCTGCGCAACGTCGTGCTTCGACAGGGCCTGGTCAGCTGATCGGACCGTGCGCGCGCACCCAGGTGGCGCGATGCCGGGCCGCCACCTCGGCGGCCTCCCGCCGGGCCGCCGCGGGCGCCGCCTCGGACCAGCCCTCGATCTCCGCGAGCACGCCGGTGACCAGCCGCCGGCCCAGCTCGGTGAGCCGGTCGGCGGCGAGCAACCAGGCCGCGGCGGTGCGCACCGCGTCCCGCCAGCGCACATACTCCACCTGCGCGGAATGCTCACCGCCCATCTCCCGCCGCCAGAAGTCGGCGATGGCGAGATGGGCGTAGACGCCCTGCAGCACGCCGCTGAACGGGCGCGGATCCGGCCGCCAGGGCGCGTAGTGCCGGCCAGCCGGACCTGGCGACACGAGCGGGAACAGGTCCATCACCGCGGAGAGCTTGGCGTGCTGCAACTCGTGCGCCAGCGTCACTGCGACGGACCGCAGGTCGGCCGGAGTGGACATCGCGATCGCGCCGAACGCGTGCCGCGCGGTCGCGCTCACTGTGCCGCTCCGCGGCTCGGGTAACGGTGCCAGGAGGGTGATCGCCTCGACGAACTCGTCCGCCACTGGCCGGTGCCGCTCGACCAGCGCCTGCCACCCCGGCTCCACCCGGGTCTGCCAGCGGGCTGCGGTGGCATCGTCGGTGCGCGGCCCGGTCCCCAGGTCGAGACGATCGAAGAAGAGCGTGACACTCAGGTCCCGATGCGCGGCACAGATCCGCGGCACGGCGTGCCAGCCGGCCCCGCCGATGCGTACCCGCCGAGTCCCGGCGACGACTTCCGGGCCCGCCGGCCCGGCGATGAACTCCACCGGCGCGTCCCCGCCGGGCAGCACGGCGAAGCCGAGCGACGGCAGCACGACCTGCC
>Ga0307516_10008957_pt1 | contig 11219 bp, 9 predicted proteins | sample 19_EM_MG_FD_203310 | JGI IMG/M metagenome (GOLD analysis project Ga0307516, IMG submission 203310) | Populus trichocarpa ectomycorrhiza microbial communities from riparian zone in the Pacific Northwest, United States - 19_EM | ecosystem: Host-associated > Plants > Roots > Unclassified | place...
CATCGGCCTCTACGACAACCGGGTCGCGGCCGCGCAGCGCGCGCGCGAGGCGGTGCTGAAGGCCAAGAACCTCGGCCGGTTCACGCTCTCGCTCGAGCCGTTCGACTGGGATCCCGAGGCCCAGCGTGCGACCGCGGTCGACGCCGAGCCGCTCGGGCTCGCCTGGCAGCTGCGCAAGCGGCCCGAGGACGCGCCCGATCCCGGTCCGCTGCTGGTCGACCACGAGGACGTCGAGCGCGGCGCGCCGCGCTATGTCGCGGGTGCGCTGGTCCAGGACGTCGAGGCGCGCGGCATCCGCGTGTTCCTCTCGATCGAGCGCCGTGGCTGCGCGCCGTCGCTGCTGCCGCTCAAGGAGCTGCCGGGCTACGCCGAGCGCGAGCTGCCCAGGCCCACGTTCCGGATCCGCGTGCCGACCTGCGCGGCGAGCCGCGCCGGCATGATCGAGATCCCGGCGGGTACGTTCATCTCCGGCGGCGCGGGCGTGCCGCCGTCGGCCGAGCTCGCCGGCGAGCCGGAGTACCTGGAGGAGCACCGGATCGCGCTGCCCAGGTTCTGGATCGAGCGCACCGAGGTGAGCAACGCCGCGTTCGGCGTGTTCGCGGCGATGGCGGCGCGCACCGGCGTCGCCGCGCCGATCTACCCGCCGACGCCGTGGCTCGAGCACGCGAGCGCGGCGCGCCGGCCGGTCGCCGGGATCGACTGGTACACCGCGCGCGCGTACTGCCGCTACATGGGGCGCGACCTGCCGACCTCCGATCAGTGGGTCAAGGCGATGCGCGGCGGCGAGCGGCTGCCCGACGGCTCGGCCAATCCGATCCCGGATCGAAACTTTCCGTTCGGCATCGGCGATCCGCTCGAGCTGGCCGCGCTCGATCCGAAGGCTGGACCCGCCGACGTCGGCAGCCACCCCGGCGACCGCAGCCCGTACGGCGTGCTCGACCTGACCGGCAACGTCGAGGAGTGGACGCTGAGCCCGAGCAAGCAGCCCGGCGTGCGGATCGTGCGCGGCGGCGGCGTCGAAGACCAGGTGCGCGACATCATCCTGGACTTCATGGCGATCCCGAACCGCCGGGTCGCGTCGCAGCCGCTGTTCGCGCTCGGCGAGCGCTGCGCGCTCAATGAATGACGTGCGGCAGGTACGGGTCGGGGAGCAGCGCGTTGACGAGGTGGCGCAGCGCCGCCGCGTCCTCGATCGGGAACACGATGCCCTGGCTCGCCATGCCGTCGGGGTAGAACCGCAGGAACTCGCCGCCGAGCAGGACGTGGGCGACGTGGTACGTGCCGAGCGCGCGCGCGGGGAGTGCGAGCTCGACGCTCGGCGCGGCCAGGAGGCCCGGCATGATCGCGCCCTCGCGGCGCCGCACCAGCTGGAGGATCTGCCGCGCCTCGGCGACCTCGGCGATCCGCCGCGGCAGCGCGGACGGCGCCAGCGCGATCGCCGGCAGCGCGTCGACGTCGAGCACCCGCGGGTACGGCTCGGCCGGAGGCCTGGATCCGGCGCTGGGCGGCGCCGCGCCCTCGGCGGTCAGCTGGCCGGCCTCGGCGAGCAGGAAGCCCCACTCGCGGCGGAAGCCGTCGGCGCCCCAGTGCGCGGAGCACAGCAGCTGGCTCGCGCCCCAGACCTCGAGCTCGAGGACCTCCGCCAGCTTGCGGATCGTCGCGCGACCGGCGGCGGTGATGGCCGTGTTGCAGCCGAGCAGGCGCACCGCGTGGACGCCCAGCCGCGGCAGCACCGCGTGGTCGGCCAGCCCGCGAAAGAACGCAGTCGTCGTCGGGCTCGCCACGTCGATCACCCAGTCGCCGAGCGCCAGCAGCGCCCCGCTGGTCCGGGTATGGCCGATCAGATCCAGCGTCTTGCGCGCCACCGTGGCGCCGCGATCGACCTCGCCGAGGAGCTGGCCGAGCAAGATCTCGAGCTCGATGCGGCCCTCCACCATCACGGGGTGACCGATCGTCTGCGCGATGCCGCGGAGGCCGAAGTCCGGCTCACCCGAGACCACGCTCAGGTGCGGCTGGGTAAGCAGAGCTCGAACGTCGGGGGCTGCTTGGTTGGACGTCATGTACTGCTATGGCGACGGAAAGAGAAAGGTTCCGACATAGTGGGGAAGCTTTGGCTCGAGCACCGCGAACGACTGCACCGCCTTGTGCTCGAGAAACACGGGGCCGACGGGCTGTTTGACCGGATCGACGCTCGGACCGTTCGGATCGGCGACCTGTGCCAGGTCGAGCCACCAGCTGCCGGCGGGCCTGGGATTGGCCACCCCGGTGCCCGGATTCCACAGCTCGAGCAGCGTGAGACTTGCCTTGGTGCTGACCGCCCTGGCGTGGAACCCGTAGAACCGGCGATTGCCGTGCTCGCCGTCGAGGTACTGCACGGTCGTGTACTCGTACGCGTGGCCGCTCGCGCCCGGCGCCGGGAACGCCGGCCGGTGCTTGGGATCGAGCGCGTGCCACACCGAGCTGCGCAGCCAGCACGCGCCCATCACGGTCGCCCCCGGCCACAGCGGGCCGATCGTATTGCGGCCGCCGTGCGCGGTGTGGTCGTCGACTTCGACCTCGCTGGACGCGATCTTGCCGGCGAGCGCGGCCGCGGGGGTTCGCGATAGGTTCGTCGCGATCTGCGCCCGCGGCTCCCAGTTGAGCTGGCCCGGCTCGTCCCCCCACCAACCACAGTGAGTCGCGCTCGTCATCGAGCCGACCCACGCGGGAAACCCATAGAACTCCAGTCTACTCATGCGCGAACGATGTCCTTTCCGTACGTGGCTGCTCGGGTTGGCTCTCGTATCTGGGTAGACGATGGGGACCGGCGTCGCGCACCGGCAATGATCGGCGGTTCGTGGTCATTTACCGTCGCGGCGCAGCTCGAAGTCGTTGATCAGGTTGTAGAGATGCGAGCGCGCCAGATCGAGCTGGCGCGCGGTCTCGGTGACGTTCCAGTCGGTCTTCTCGAGCGCGGCGAGCACGTGGCGGCGCTGGAACTGGCGCGTCGCCTGCGACAGCGTCTGCACCTCGGCCTCGTCGCGCGACGCCTTGGGGAAGATGTGGTGCTCGTGGAGCGTGGTCGAGCGCTCGCCGTGCGCGCGGATCACCGCCGCTTCGATCGCGTGGGCGAGCTGGCGGGTGTGTCCGGGCCATGGCGAATCGCGGCACGCGGCGAGCGCCCGGCGCGACACGGCCAGGACCGGCAGCCGGTGGCGCTTGCACGACTCGGCGCAGAAGTGCTCGACCAGCTCGGGGATATCGTCCTTGCGCTCGCCGAGCCCCGGGAGCTCGAGCGGCACGACGTGCATGCGATAGAACAGGTCCTCGCGGAACTGCTTGGCCGAGACCCGCTCCTCGAGCTTGGCGTTGGTCGCGCTCAGGATCCGCACGTCGGCGCGGATCGACGCGGTCGAGCCAAGCGCGTGGTACTCGCGGGTCTCGAGCAGCTGGAGCAGCTTGGCCTGCGCGCCCGCGGTCAGCTCGGCGACCTCGTCGAGGAACAGCGTGCCGCCTTCTGCCGCCGAGACCTTGCCGGTCACCTTGCGCATCGCGGTCGAGTGCGCACCGCGCTCGGCGCCGAACAGCTCGTTCTCGATCAGCGCCTCGGGGATCGCCGCACAGTTCAGCTCGACGAACGGGCCGGCCGAGCGCGGGCTGTTGGCGTGGATCGCGCGCGCGAGCATCGACTTGCCGGTCCCAGAGGGACCGGTGATCAGGACGTCGACATCCAGCGGCGCCACATGGGACGTGGAGTGCAGGAGCTGCGCCAACGCTCGCGACCGTCCGATGATCTCGGGGCAGCGCAGCCGCTCGCGCGCCTCGCGCGTGTGATCGACGTGATCATGGTGCTTGTGGCGCACCAGGCGGTCGGCCAGCGGCGCGAGCTGCCGCGCAAACAGCTCCGCGCGCTCCCGATCCGTCGGTGTGAACATACCCGGGCGGGTTCGACCCTGCAGGTAGATCACGCCGATCGGCGGCTGGACCCCGACCGGCGCACACAGCACCGCCTGGATCAGGTTCTGCCTGACGCTGCCGAGCGCGGAGAACCGCTCATCGAGCGACGCCGACGGCGTCTCGATCGTCCGGCCCTCGCCGATCGCCCGCGCGATGATGCCGCGCGAGATCGATGCCCGGATCGATGCCACGTCGCGGTCCGAACAGCGAAAACCCTTCCAGAATCGCGGCCGGTTGGCGTCGTCGTCGTAGAGCTCCAGGTACCCCGTGCTCGCCCCGGTCACCTCCACGATCAGCGCCAGCGCCTCATCGAGCAGCGGCTCGATCTCCTCCTTCCCGCCGAGATCGAGTAAGCGCCGATAAAAGTCTCGCTCGCTTGCAAGACTATCCTCACGTGCTGAACCGTCTGCAGGCATGGAGCACAAGTATCGATCGCGGCCCGATCGAAATCGACGCTGGGATGGGACACGCCAATGTCCTGGTCCAACCAACGGCGATGTTCGTCCTCTACAGTGGACAGTTCGCGATCGCATTGTCTGGTAGAGTGGACAGTGTCGGACGATGCACACAGTCCGGATGACAACAACCAACTGATTGTAATTCCTTTGTGCCAGCGATCTGGCGGGTGATCTCGAATCCACAAATCACCGCGTGGAAGCTGCCTTGTAGCGCTGTCATCTGACCTGGGCAGATGCGCAGTTCATCACCACTCCCGGCCATGGCGGGCGGCGCGCTGCCCGGCCGCCGCCCGAGGTACGAGGTCACGACGCGGCGGCCTGGCTGTGGACCGGTGTAGGAGTGATCGACGCGAGCCGCGCTTGCTTGACCAGCGCGTCGCGCAGCTGCTGCTGGATCGCCGGGTGTTCGTCGAGGTGGGCCAGGACCTTGTCGCGGCCCTGGCCGATCTTGGCGCCCTCGTACGAGTACCAGGTGCCGGACTTCTCGACGAGGCCGAGCTTCTCGGCGGTATCGACCAGCTCGCCGAGCTTGTTGACGCCGGTGCCGTACAGGATCTCGAAGTCGGCCTCGCGGAACGGCGGCGCGAGCTTGTTCTTGACGACCTTGACCTTGCACTCGCTGCCGATCGTCTCGTCGCCGCGCTTGATCGGCTTCTTGCGCCGGATGTCGAGCCGGACCGAGCAGTAGAACTTGAGCGCGTTGCCGCCCGTGGTGGTCTCGGGGTTGCCGTAGACCACGCCGATCTTCTGCCGCAACTGATTGATAAATATGACGATCGTCTTGGTCCGCGAGATCTGCGCGGTGAGCTTGCGCAGCGCCTGGCTCATCAGCCGCGCCTGCAGCCCCATGTGGGCGTCGCCCATCTCGCCTTCGATCTCGGCGCGCGGCGTGAGCGCGGCGACCGAATCGACGACGATCAGATCGATCGCGCCGGTGCGGACCAGCGTGTCGGTGATCTCGAGCGCTTGCTCGCCGCAATCGGGCTGCGAGACCAGCAGGTCCTCGAGGTCGACGCCGAGCCGGCGCGCGTAGTCGGTATCGAGCGCGTGCTCGGCGTCGATGAACGCGCACACGCCGCCGCCGCGCTGGGCCTCGGCGATCGCGTGCAGGGTCAGCGTGGTCTTGCCCGACGACTCCGGCCCGTAGATCTCGATGATGCGGCCGCGCGGCAGGCCGCCGCAGCCGAGCGCGACGTCGAGCGCGACCGAGCCGGTCGGGATCACCTCGACCGGCTGGATCTCGCTGCCGTCGAGCCGCATGATCGAGCCCGAGCCGAACTGCTTGTGGATGGCGCGGATCGCCTCGCCGATGCTCTTGTTCTTCTTGTCGCTGGATGCCTTGTCGTGCGCTTGCATGGGAACCTCCGCGCCCCGGCATGTCCACGTCGCGTGCCGCCGCAACTCCGCGATCTCACGGGGCCGCCCGTCCGGAGTGTCCGGCCGGCGGACGCGCGGGTCCGAAGTTCGGACGACCGGCGGACGCCGCGCTACGAGGTCTTGATCGTCCGCGTGAACACGATCGTCGCCCCGTAGGGGAACTCGACCGCCGAGAAGTCGCCGTGGATCACCCGCGGGTGACCCTTGTACGTCCGGATCTCGAACACGTAGTCGGCCCCCGGCGCGAGCACCGCGCCGTCGATCCGGACCTGGGGCGCGGTCACCGTGTAGATCCGCTCGGTGGTCAGCCCGGCCGGCCCGAACCGGTGCAGCACGACGTCGAAGTAGTCGGCGCGCAGGTCGCTGCCGGTCTCCGGCGTGAACGTCAGCGTGAACACGCCACCCGGCGCGCCGACCGCGATCTCGTCGGCCGCGCCCGCGAGGTCGACGGTCCCGTTGGCCGGGGTCGCGAGCGCGATCTGCAGCGGCAGCGGCGCCGGGAACGCGATCGAGAACGTGGTCGTGTTCGGCGGCGCGGCGATCACGGTCTCCATCCCGGACGCCAGGGTGACGCCGAGCGCCTCGCGGGGATCGATCAGCTGGACGTGCAGCACGCGCGGCGAGCTGGCGAGCGCCGCCGGCTGGGCGACGCCGGGCAGCTTCGACGGTGGCACCGTGTACGGGCACTCCAGCAGCGTCTGCATGACCGGCACCGGCAACACGGCGCCCACGAGCGCCGCGCTCTCGGCGGTCGCCGCCAGGCCCGGCATCTCGGTGGTCACCAGCGTGCCGAACATGAGCGGCGAGGTGTCGAGGATCTTCGAATCGAGCGAGCCGAGCCCGGTGCTGAGCCGGCTGTTGATCTCGAAGCCGAGCTGCGGGGTGATCATCACCGCGCTGAGGTTGGCGTCCCAGGTCGGCGCCTGCGCCGTGTGGATCGCGGGCTGCAGCGTCACCTGGGTGAGCTCGGTCGAGCCGAGCGCGGACTGGCAATTGGTGTTGTCGTTGGTCGGGACCATGTCGACCACCACCGCGTGGTCGCCGAACGCCGGGTCCGGCCGGCCGCGCGAGCCGCTCTGCGAGATCGCGGTCGCGAAGTCGTAGTCGATGGTGGCCGTGGTCGGCGCCGGCGCGTCACCCGCGGTCCAGATCCCGGTCGTGAACACGCGGGGCTGGTGAAACGTCAGCGGCACGGGGGCGGTCGGCGTGATCGCGTAACCGCTGCCGGTCGGGATCGGGTCGCGGTCGACCCGGCCGAACAGCGGCACGGTCAGGTGGCCCTGCTTGTCCTCCGGCGCCCACTGGACCTCGTGGGGAACCCCGCCGCCGAGCGTGTACTCGAGCCGCCACGTCGTGTTCAGGTAGTTGAGCGGGATCGCGATGGTGCCGTCGTCGCCGTAGGTGGTCCGGTCTGCGTCCTGGTCGGCGCTGGCAGCAAACGGCACCTCGAGCGCGGCGATCCGGACCGCGGGTCGCGGCGAGATCGGCACGAACTGGATGACCGGCACCTGCGGGTCGTCGAGCGGCAGGGTCGCGACTTGCCAGTCGAGCACCACGGTCGGCATCTCGACCGCGGCGTCGAAGCCCTGGGTCGCACCGATCCCGAAAACCTGGTTGCAGCCCACCAGCGCAAGCAGGCCGGGACCGGCCACGCACCGCATCAGCGGATCCTGACACGTCCGGCGTGGCGTGCACAACCAAGCGCGCGGCGCGAAGCGACGCGCCGGCTGGCAAGCTTGCCGGATGCCACGAGCTTGCCGGCGGCCCGGTTCAGTGGCCGCGCCATTCCGCGGCCAGCGCACAACGCGGCAGGCCGACGCGCGTGGCTTCGGCTTCGAGCGCCGCGGCCTTGGCGTCGCCGGTGAGCGGCTGGATCTTGATCAGGTAGTCGTGGGCCTCCTGGGTCTGGATCCGGGCGGCCAGCCAGTTGGCGATCACCAGCGAGCGCTGGTTGGCGGCCAGCTTGTCGGCGCCGGACCGCGCGAGCACGTCGCACAGATTTTCGAGATCGGCGCGGTACGGCTCGGTCGCCGGCGGCGGCGCTTCGGCGGCCCGGCGCTGGCAGCCGGCGACGACGGCCAGGCAAGCGAACTGATAGGCGAACCGGGTCATGACCGCCGCACTTTGCACCCGCGCGATCTTGGCGTCCATGGCTTTGCGGGTTCGTCCCAGTTGTGGCTAGATTCCGCCATGGCCTACGTTGTTGCTGACCCCTGCGTGAAGTGCAAGTACACCGACTGCGTCGCGGTGTGCCCGGTCGACTGCTTCTATGAGGGCAAGAACTCGCTGGCGATCAACCCCGACGAGTGCATCGACTGCGGCGCCTGCGAACCCGAGTGCCCGACGACGGCGATCTTCGAGGAGAGCGAGCTGCCGTCGAAGTGGGCCGTGTACAAGGACATCAACGCGCTGGTCAGCGGCGCCAAGAAGGCCGGCGACCTCGATCTCAACGCGTGGCCGTCGCACCTGCAGGGCCAGGCCGCCGGGGCGTCGACCTGGGCCAACATCACCGAGCAGAAGAAGGCGTTGCCGGGCGCCGACGAAGCGGCCAAGGAAGAGAACAAGCTCGCCGCGCTCACGCTCGAGAGCGGCGCGTAACCGCTACGGCGCGCCGTGCACCACGAGCACGGAGCACGGTGCGTGACGGACGGTGCTCTCGGCGACGCTGCCGAGCAGCAGGCGGCGGAACCCGCGGTTGCCATGCGCCCCCACGACGATCAGATCGTGGCCGCCGCGTTCAGCCGTGCCGGTGATCACCTGGGCCGGTGGGCCCTGCACGAGCTCGACGTGCAGCGCGTGCCCGGGCGGGGCCACCAGCTTGTCGGCCTGGCTCCGCACCGACGCCAGCACCGCGTCGCGCACGGTGGACCACGGGAACCGCGCCTGGCCGAGCAGCGTCGCGCCCCATGACCCCGCGGGGAGCTGCCACGCGTGGACGACCTCGATCGCCGCGCCGGCGGCGAGCACGTCCGGCGCGCGCGCGAGCGCCTTGACCGCGGCGGGCGAGAAGTCGGTGGCGACCAGCGGCCGCGCGAACGGCGCGCGCAGCGGCTGGCCGCGCACCACCAGCACGTCGCACGGCGCGTGGCGGATCGTCGTGCTGGCGACGCTGCCGAGCAGGAACCGCGACACCCCGGTATTGCCGTGGGTGCCGACGACGATCAGCTCGGCGGTCTCGTCGTGGGCGACTCCCGCCAGCACCTCGTCGGGCGGGCCGAGCCTGCTGATCACCTTGGCGCGCACGCCGAGCGCCTGGATCTCGGCCAGCTTGCCGGCGAGCCGGCCGGCGGCCTCGGCGCGGATCGCCGCCGAGACCTCGCCGATCTGTTCGAGCATCGCGTTGTCGACCTCGGCCATCGGCGGCTCGCTGGCCTGGGCGTGGACCAGCACGAGCTTGGCGTGGTGCAGCGCGGCCAGGCCGACCGCGCGCTCGAGGGCCTGGTCGCTGGCGGCCGAGAGATCGCAACCTGCGATGATCGTGGTGAGCCCCATCACCCAACTATACAGCCGCGGACCGCCAGCCGATCTTGGGGCGCAACCGATCGCGGGGCCGGCCGATACCGCGACCATGGCCATCTGCATGGGTTGGGAGCTTGCCGGGGCGATCGGCGTCGCCGCGGCTACCACGGTGTGCGCCGCTTGCGGGCCGTCACTGCCGAGCGCGAGCGGCTGCCAGGTCTCGCTGGTGCCAGGCGACCTGGTGATCACCGAGGTGTTCGCCGACTACCGGGCGTCGAGCGATGGCGGCGGGACCGATACCGGCAAGGAATGGTTCGAGATCTACAACGCGAGCGGCGCGGCGATCGAGCTCGCCGGCCTGACGATCGCGCACAGCCGGCCCGACGGCAGCAAGCGCAACACGCACGTCGTCACCGGCAGCGCGCGGATCGCGCCGGGCCAGTACCTGACGCTGGGCGACGCGGCGCCCGACCAGCTCCCGGCCTACGTCGACTACGGCTACGGCGACGACCTCGGCGATCTCTACAACACCGACGGCGGCAAGCTGGCGCTGGCGTGCGGCGACCGCGAGATCGACAGCGCCAGCTACGGCGACGTCGTGCAGGGCCACGCGCGCGAGCTGACCTCCGCGGGGCCCCCGGACTACACGCGCAACGACGATCCGGCGCAGTGGTGCCAGGCCAACGACACCGAGTTCGAGACCGGGAACTTCGGCACGCCGGGCGCCGCCAGTGATTGCCTGCCGATCGCGTCGGGCCAGTGCAGCGATCGCGGCGCGCTGCGCAGCGCGATCCCGCCAGGTCCCGGCGACCTGGTGATCACCGAGGTGATGCCGAGCCCGGCCCACGTCAGCGATGCCACCGGCGAGTGGTTCGAGGCGCTGGTGATGACCGACGTCGATCTCAATGGCGTCGCGCTCGATCGGGCCGGCGATACCGCCAAGCCCGACGCGATCACGAGCACGGCGTGCGTCCACGTCACCGCCGGCAGCTACGCGGTGTTCGCGCGGTCGGCCGATCCGGCGCTCAACGGGGGGCTGCCCGCCGCGGCGATCGCCGGGACGTTTCAGTTCTCGCTGGTCGCCGGCAGCGCGGCGGCCCCGGGCGACGTCGCGATCCTCGCCGGCACCACGGTGGTCGACGCCGTGACCTGGACGCGATCGACGCCGGGCGCGGCGCTCCAGCTCGCCCCGGATCGGATCGACCCGGCCGCCAACGATAGCGAGAGCAACTTCTGCGACGCGACGGTGCACGACGCGGCCGGCGATCTCGGGACGCCGGGCGCGGCCAACTCGCGGTGCCCTGCGCTGCCCGGCTCCGGGATGTGCGACGAGGGCGGCACCGCCCGCGCGATCGTCTCGCCGCGGTTCGGCGAGCTGGTGATAAGCGAGCTCCTGATCGACCCGGCCAACGTGGCCGGCGGCAGCGACGCCCAGCGCGAGTGGTTCGAGATCGCCAACGTCGGCCAGGCCACGTTCGATCTCAACGCGCTCGCCATTGGCCGCATCGGCGCGACCGGCGCGGTGCTGCAGTCCGCCGCGTGCATCGCGCTGCGGCCGGGCGGGTTCGCCGTGCTGGCGCGCTCGACCGATCCGGCGACCAACACGATGCTGCCGCGGGTCGACGCGACGTTTCGCTTCGGCCTGGTCGACAGCAACGGCGACGTCCAGATCGCGACGGCCAGCGGCGTGCTCGACCAGGTGCGCTGGACCCAGGCGAGCTCCGGGGTGGCCCGGCAGCGCGATCCGGCGCAGCTGGTCCCGGCGTCGGGCTCGCCGAGCGACGCCGGCGGCGCCGGGTTCTGCGCGGCGACCACGGCGTACGGCGACGGCAGCAACCTCGGCACCCCGGGAGCCGCGAACCCGCCATGTCGGTAGCGCGCGCCACGCCCGCCGGGCTCGTCGCCCTGGCGCTCGCCGCGTGCACCGGCGATGCCGTGTGCGGCCCGCGCGCGGCCCAGGTCGAGCGCGTGATCGACGGCGATACGATC
>Ga0307516_10008958_pt1 | contig 11218 bp, 14 predicted proteins | sample 19_EM_MG_FD_203310 | JGI IMG/M metagenome (GOLD analysis project Ga0307516, IMG submission 203310) | Populus trichocarpa ectomycorrhiza microbial communities from riparian zone in the Pacific Northwest, United States - 19_EM | ecosystem: Host-associated > Plants > Roots > Unclassified | place...
AGGAGGTCAGCGTGTGTACGCGCCAAACATGATAACAGAAAGTAAGCAACGCGAGGGAGATTCCCTTGACCGTCGCGGCGAACTCGCCTCTGGACAATGGCGTGTAAACACCTTATGTCTCCCCCACCATAAGGTGGGGTTTTGCCGTCGGTAGATGTTAATCGACTACCCTTCCCATAGACAAGAGGCATAGTGGTTAGACCACAGGCGTTGTCATCATCGGGCCCTACGAACATGACATTCACTGCCAGAGAACAATAGCCCAGAGGGTCATAGGTTCTCACCCTGCGCGCGCAATGGCAGCGCGATAGCAGCTAGATGTCTGCAGCGTCATGGACGCGCAACACAACAGCGCTCAGGTAAATCAGAGCGTCGTCTAGCACAGTGCAGCCACAAGGGCGCAGTAATGTGCAGACTGGGGTATCCTGCAGTGCAGCCATAGGGGGGGCGCAAGTGTTGAGCATGAATGCAGTACAACTGTTCATTCAGCGTAAGGGTTGCCAACACAGAGTCGCCAGAGATAGGCGCATAGTGACCAAGGTGAGCATGGTGCTACACCATAGGTGCAAGGAGCTGGTTACCCGGGCTCATAACCTGTTGAGCAGACGCGAGGTCAGCGCCAGACAGGACGCAATGACTTACCTGGTATGGGTGAGAGAGTTGCTTAGTGGATGGTGAAGGTAGAAAGCAAGAAGTGTTAGATCATATTCACACGCCTAATGTGGTATATATACAAACATAGGAGTGACGTTTCACACGTTACTGATGTGTGACTATGATCACGTGACTTATCTACTGGCTGCCCTCTAACAGCGCCATCATACAATGCGGCCGTAAGGCGCATGCCATAAAGGCGGGTCGAACTTCCCAAGTTCAACAAACAACCCACTTGTGCTGCCATTGGAGTTCTCTGAACTCGACGGCATATGAGCACGGTGACCAGATGCCCACAGGAATACCTGGAGGGAAAATCGCAGGCTCGCGAGTTGCCGTCCGTGCCCATTTGACGCTGGCTGGACGCTGAGACCCCCGCTCCAGGCAGAAGAGTTTCAACACCCGGAGAGCGGACGGCTGGTAGAATCTGTGGACTTGGGGAAGCCGGACCAGAACTTGCGGATGCCCCTTCTGTTGCAGGATGATGATCACTGCATTTCTGATCATCGTGTCATCCTGGCTCTGGCTTTGGTGAGTTTTTGGTCGAATGACCAGGTGTTGTTTTCCGTGATCTGATCGCCACCACCCACAGTGGATCAAGCCGCCGAATATCACCATTGGCAATCCTGTCCAAATGACACCCAAGCGGTGGGTTTCACACATGATCAATCTGTGTCTTTCTATCTCATGCGGTATCCCCTAGTTTACCTTCCAAGGCAGCGAACTTTCCTTCAACCTTACTGTGAATATAACGTACGTTTCATTGAATCCTATAACCGTTTCTCGGCATTGACGACTCGACAGAGTGGATAAACTGGGAGGATGGACAAGGGAAGGCCGAATGAAGAACACGCGTTCCCCACAAGAAATGGAGACCCACTTGACAACACGGCTGATTGTGAGATTCGTTGTGAGCCGGCTGAGGGGCTGCTCACAAGGAGGTTCTAATACCATTACGATAATCTGCACCGCTGCCGCCTCTCCCCCAACTCGCCGAAGTTTTGGCTCACGATGTATGGTTTTCATCTCTGTTGCTCATTGATACACAGTTTTCACCCGTCCCTGCCAACTTGTTCTCGAGGTGTTTTTCATACTGTGCAGCCTCGCTTTCTACCCGTCCTGTACTTACCGTATCCACCCCCTTTCGGGCCTAATCACCGCCAGGGCTGTACAGATTCTGTACAGCTGCCTTCCTCTGAAGTCAAGGAACCATTATGGTGACTTCCCCGGAAGGTGTTTCTTAAGTATGTCGATGATGTGTTCCGATTTCTCGGGGGGTGTGAATCCGGGGTGGTAGTTTGTCTTCAGCTTAAGGACGAACCTCACGGCCCTGCAGTAACAACCGTTGACGGAAAACGAAATTTCTCGTGAGAGCCCACACCCCCTCCCGAGGTATCTCACGGTCTGCAGCAGGGTGCTCATGACGTTGCGGCGGGTGAGTGGTTCCCCGGGTTTTAGGATGCTGGCTGTATGAGCAATGCACTTGATCTCGGACATGTCGCTTTTGAGCAGGAAGCCATAGATAAAGATGGAGGGCGGTGGTCTATCATGGCTTAGGAAAGTACTGCCACGGGAGTTCTTCGAACGGTTGGTTATCCATCATGTACTTGAAGTTCAATGCCTGTTGGAGCATGTTGGCAAGCTGAGATCCTCAGTGGCTTTCAAGTTGTGGGCCTGGGTCGTACCTTGTTGGCTTCTAGAACCTCTAGCCAGGAAGCCCTGTCCTCTTCTGTGTCCCACCGCATGTCGTTCTCCCCCTCCGTGGGCAGGGACTGCGCTGATTCAACTTGCATGGTGGACGCTTGGGATAGAATTGGACGGGTCATGTGGCAGAGAGCGTCCCGCCGATTTCCACCGATTGACCGTCGGGGTGCTTGTGACTGACGAACAAAGCGTAGTCCGGCGCGCTCAGCGTCCCAATCACTGCCAGGGAGAGCGGTAAGGGTTTCGGCCTCAGGTTGGAAACAGTTTCTCATACCTAAAAAGAGGTCTTCTTTGGTGATCGAATGATCTTCCGCGTACGCCCTCAAGATTTCGTTCACGTTGGCCTTGAACGAACTCTTGGGGGTAGACAGGTCCTGAATATCATAGTACAGCGTCGACTCGACACATAGGAACGTGGTCTTGTGGTTAGCCTTGGTACCGAACGAATATCGTCGGCCGATGTTGTTCCTACGCCCAACTGTGAGATACGGTTCAATCTTGGTAGGGGGATCTACGCACGGGTCCAGCCTCGAGGAATACCAGCTTTGATTAACGTTGAGGCCCCTTGCGCACGGTTCCACTTGTCTTGTCGTTGACTCCCTCGGCTGATCTGTCCATAACCGTAGAGGTTCGTCATACCCTTGAGCACCCCGCCCGAAGATTGCGGTGGGTCGAACGCGTTGAACAGGGTGACAACTCTCCTTCCGGTTTGCGCAAGTACCCAACTGCCCCGATGTTAACGACGGAAGGAGACCACAACGGCAATGTAACTGTACAATCATTGCGCGGTTAGACTCCCAGCACCACATCGAGACGGAAATCAACATACGTGACAGGTGGAACTCATGTTGGAGTAGCATCCTGTAGCGTCGTTCACCCTTGATATTCGTGAGCATCTCATCCAGAGGTGGAGGTGAATCCATTTCAATGCAGGCGTAATCATCCCATTCACTGCTCGAGCCAAGTATCGATGAGGAGGTGGCCACAGAAGGGCTTCCCGGATCGCCTTCGTGACCGCTGCCCACGTCCGGGTGGTGCTGCCACTTTGAGAGATCCCCGTGGGTATTTCTGGAGATGAATCCGTCCCAGGCTCCTCTTGACTCTCTTCTCCACCAACTGCCGGGATGTTAGAGCCAGCCACGCAGGAAAGATCAGGTCCGTGCTCACAAGGGGGTATGATTGGTAGGTTATGGACCAGGCGCATATCGGGAGACATCCCCGGTGGTACACGAGGCGTCATCTCACAGTCCGGAGGTATGTGTTGCAGCGATATGTTGTACTTCTTCCCGATAACCCCGAGACCGGCAATGATTTTGAAAAACTTCTCAATGATTCGGGCGATCTCCTTGGTCCACCGGTGGTTGTTCGGGATATCCGGTCTCTTGTTCTCCCCTGCGGATAGCGGATGGCCAGAGGTTAGTGAGCGCCAGAAGTCGTGTGAAAGCAAAAACGTACTCAGGACGAGGTGCCTAACAGTGTCATCGTCAAGCAATGGCCAAGGCAAACCACCCATGGTGAGAATCTCAATGCAACAAATCGCGAACGCGTAGGTGTCCATGGACGCAAGGAATTTGCTGTCGCCACCCGCCATCAGCTCTGGCGCCTGCAATCGGAGAGTCCCATCTGTGCATGGGTGGTCAGGACCATAGGTCGGTATATCTGCGGTTGAAAACTTATGGGGAGCGGTTTCCCCACTGATACGCCACACCTCAGGCTTCGTTCCACTTTGGCCAAAGTCTGAGATGACGCAATGAATCTCGTCATCGACAAGGACGTTCGCGCCCTATTGATAGTGTTAGTTCGGTTGACAGATATTTTAGCGTGCCATCCTACCTTGAGGTCGCCGTGCAACATGCCACTCGTTTGCAGGCAATTCATCCCCAACCCCACCTCGTAAATCACCTTCAAGAGGTTAATCTGAGAGCGGGGTTCCATGTTCTTGAGGTACTTGACCAAACTTCCGTGTTTCATGTATGGGCCCATGAAGAACCAAGGAGGCTCTCCAGAAGTCGACGAAGCCCCGAAGAGCTCGAGAACGTTCGGATGTGAAATGGTCTTCCGGGTCTCCACCTCGTGGACGGGGGGTTTGCGTGGAGTTATCGGAGCCAGCATCTTGATCCCAACGGCCATCCCTCTCCATGTCCCCTTGTACACATACGAGAAGAATCCGATCCCGATCTTTTCCTCGCGGTCGACCTCCCATTTCGTGGTGGTCCAGGGGGTAAGGAGAGTCGGTACCTTTGCTCATCCTCGTCAGAGCTTCGATCCTGCTTTCCAAAAACTCCCGATCGAGAGTATCTCTCGAAGCTCGAGCTCTGGCGCTGACCATACTGCTCGAATGGGGCTTCTCGCTATGAGAGCTTCCAGAAGTCGGAGACGCGGACATCCCTGCGGCGTCGAGAGGTTCGGCCTCATCGGAAAAAACGTCAACATCCGCGATCATTGTCACCTCGGCGTCTCGCTCTTTCTCCACCCCCCCCCCCCCGACGGCGCGTTACGCACTCAATGATGGCACCGGTGAGGCAGGTGTTCACCCCAGCTCTCAGCGGTCCAACGGTTGGGGGGCTTTCGAGAACAGTGTTGGACTCAGAATAAAGGCCGTCCTTTCTGAACAGACCGTGATTGGGGGAGGGGAAGGATCGCCTGAGTGGGTTTAATGGCAAAGTTTCAGCCTGCATTCTCGTCCTTGACCGCACCCAAGGGATGAAGGATGTTGGCGAACACAACTCGACGAGCAAGCTTGGTCTTGCCATCCGAACCGTTGATCTCGCGTCCGTCTTTGGTAGGGTAGTAAAGGGCAGAATGTAATCCACGACCATGCCGAGTGAGGTGTAGACGTAACCGACCAAGGCACTGGTATCCTGTGTTGAAACTGGAAGAAGTCACGGGATGTGAGGCCAGGTTTGTCGAATCCCTACGCAAGGCGGAGGAAAGCCATGTCGCGGAGACCGAGACTCTTCGAGCTGAGCACACACAGGTTCAGATCTTGGGACTGTAGGGAGGATTCTCTCCCTCCAACTTGAGGGTAGGCATGGCCACGGGCGTCCCAGCGGTGTTACACATAGTCTCCCTGAAGTTGAGATAAGAGGATGAGAGGAATAGATGAGGCGAAGTGAGGCGGTTGTTGGATGGATAGGGACACGATACGTGGGAAATGGCAGCTGTGTCGGGCTCAGAAACGGCCAACCGTGACATCCCGGAGCCCGAGCAGATGCCGAATGCTGAGTGTTGGAGACAGGGTTTGTGAGTGCTGAGGTCAGGATCCACCAAGGGGAATAGGCCGGATGGAATTGGAGGGGTGAAATAGTGGTGTGAAAACCACATGGTTCTTCCATGTCGGCTTCGCGCAGCAGGTCAGGAGCGGTGGGGATAGATGTTGTGAGGTATATGTGGGGTGTTGCAGAAGCAAAGTGGAAGGGATCCACGACTCTCCGAACCGGATACTGGGACTCTTCGCCTGCAGCATCGTAGAGGTTTTTTCGAAATGTTGGGCACCTTCGAAACAAGACTAACATGTCGGGGCAGCGATAGATCTTGAGGCTGAGGATGTGGTTTGACCTCAGAGACAGACACCTCGAAGTAGAAGATGGTTTTGGCGAAGGAGGAATAAAAGATCTTGAACCGCGAGCAGTCTCGAAGGATTCGACGACGACATGGGCACTGGTGCCGACGCAGTAGGCTGAGACCGAGGCGACAGGCTCCCCATCTGGAGCCACCATATATATCGAGGGAAATCTCCTCAAGCTCAGTCTAGACCTTCATAGCCTATGTTAGCCTTGACGGATCCAACCCTGAGCGTCTTCTTAGGATTACGGCCCTTCGAGAAGACGCTCCCAGGCTGACCCCAATGGGACCGCCGACCAGGGTACCAGTGGCGTGGAGTTCGGCGTAGGAAGCGTTCCGTTAGGCATGGGGTAGGCGGTATGGGTGGGAGCTTGATGGCACTACCAGCGGCCGTAGAGCAGATGCGGCCACCATCTCTCAATGCGAGATTTAAGCGCTTGACGAGGACGAGTGGGACCCTCAGCACGTGAGATCATTGGCGGCAGCATCCAAAGATTTCGAAGAGCCAGTTGTGGACAAGGCACCGAGTTAGTTGGGGAGGGAGACGTTGTGAAGAGGGTTGATCGTGTGGTGCTTGTCAAGAATGAGTTGCCTGGTCGGTTTCTCCGAGGTGAAATGCGAAGCTGGCCACGTACGTGGCGTAGCCTGGAGCAGAACAAGCCAGATCATAAGTGAGAATATTTTGGGCATTAATGGCGGGTGTACACACCGGCACCGAGAACGGAGGACCCTTCAAGTTGAGAGTGAAGGGGATCCAGCTCGCACGGATGTCGACACACTTTCCGACACCGTTATAAGTAGTTGTCGGTTTTGTAACGGCCGTCTCACAACTCGGCAGCGGGGAGAAGGAGCTGACCGGGGTGAGCGCCAGTGTTGGAGCCACGGTGATCGATGCCGAAATCAACCAAGGTCCAGAGCCAGACGTCAGAAACAGGGAAGTGAATGACCAAGAAGCTGTGCACCTGATGGGCCACCTCAAGTAAGGCGGAGAGATGGGGGAGGTATCAGACGGGTTGAGCAGGCGGGAGGTGTCTGAGGCGTGAGTAGTGGCAGGGGGAGGTATTTCTACCCGCCAGTGGCCAAGATCGTCGCCAATCGTCCGCAAGTTGTCCAACAGGCACCGAGACGCTAAAAGGAGCTGACGACCACCAAACGCATTGCCTCCCGGCACTTGATTTTTACCTGCCGCTTGGTCATACCTGTTTGTCCGGTGCGCGAGTTAGCCGACTCGCGGAAATTAGATAAGCAAGTTTATTACTAAAAAGGGAAGTACGTTTGTCGACGCTTTTTGGACCCCCACAACCCTGGAGTCTCGCAGGCTCGACTAAAAACCTGGAGGACGCCTGCCACGCGTTGTTCCCGGTGACCTTCGCTCCACTCCCATCACCCCATTCCCCTTCACGATGTCGCACCCTCCAGACACCCAGATGGGTTGGCTGCAATCCCTGACGTGTCAGGAACCTCTGTTTTCGATGTGAGTGGGACACGCTTCAATGCATTTTCCGATACTGACGCAACGCGGGCGCTACTAGCATGGGTCACGAGGCCAATATTCACTCGATAGTGGCCTTGGAGAAGCAGATTGAAGAGGGCAAAGGGGACATCATCGAGCTCAAACGCACCAGAAATTCGCTGCTGAACATATCCACACGCGTACCTCCAGAAATCCTCAGAGAGATATTTATTTGGAGACTTTCTCGGGACGCGAGCCATTCGTTGCACTCTCAACACTTTCCATTGCACTCTCGACACTTCGACGGGCTCCACAAGCGATGTTACAACTTCCTCCTCGTTTGTCATCACTGGTTCAAGGTTGGGTCTCACACCCCGGAACTTTGGACTTTTTGGGGGAATACTTTGCAGGATTGGAAGAAACGTCACCACCATTCAGGTGCCGGCCTCCTCGACCTGGTGTTGGATGGAAGCAAGGATGACCCTGGCCTCCTGTCCGACAGGTCCCTCCAGGATGCGATCAGGAGTCGCTTCATGCAAGATACCATACGACAGGTTCACCTGCGGTCCAATGACAGTGGTACTCTGGCCTCCATCATTTTGTCATTAACCCCAGACAATAAAGGTTCTTGGAATCAGAATATCGAGTCAATCGTCTGGCAAGCTTTGGGGGATCAAACCATAGATGTTTCGGAGTTCTTCACCAGGTCACGCCTCCTGAAGTTGCATATTCTCGACCTCGCCGGGACCTTTCAAATTTCATCATGGGACAGCCTGACATCTGGAATCACCCTCCTGACCACACTGTCACTCGGAATATCCCCCACTTTGACCACGTCTCAGCTATTCCAAATTGCCACCTCAAATCCAAGTCTTCGGGAACTCACGCTTTCCGACATGGCCCTCCCCAATGACGCCGAAGGGTTGGTATTCCAAGTGCCACTGCCCAACTTGGAACTCCTCTCCTTGTCCGGGGATTTTTGTCACCTTTTTGGACTGCTGTACCAATTGGTACTCCCGGAGAGATTGGATAACATACGGCTGGTTGGACTGGATCCCACGGTAGAGGATATCTCGCAAACCCTTGCACCGTATATGCAAGAATACTTCCAACGTGACCCCAGGTTCCAGGGCAGACTTGGGATCTCCCCTGTCTCTGGTCCAGCTGCTGCCAGAATCTGGGTCGATGTGGCAGGGGGGCCACCGTTTGTGGAAGTTCTGGTGATCCTAGCTAGTGGACTTCCTCCAGCCTCAAAATCACAGATACTCAGTGACCTTATTGCCCTCACCCCCCAGAGACAAATTGTGTCCTTCAACGCTTGCCTTGGCATGAGGCCACCAGAAGGGGTTTTGTCCGCAATGCCAAATATTGAAAGGTTGACCCTCTCTGGGGTGGGGTTGACTGAAGGATTCCTACAACCAAACCCGGACGGACCATACACCAGCACAAAACTTTTACCCTCACTTCAATCATTGCATCTGATGGGCGCTGACCTGGCTGATGGTGATTGGGGCCATTTGATAACATACCTGGCCCACCAAACCTCAGGTGGCCAACTCATTTCACTAGAAGTGAGCAATTCCCCTCATATGCCCCCAGAGGTGGTGAACAGGATAAATGGTCTGGTTGAAAGGTTTACATGTTGTCAGAAACTGAAGGCAGGGGGCAGGGGGCTTTATTTAACAACACCTGGGGAGGATGAGTAGTGATATATAGTGTGTTTGTTGCTCATGTTATCTACAGTAGATCATCATTCCCACTACAGCTGTCTTCAATAAATAGATGTCACTTGAGTTGTGAATTGCTGTGATAGTGAGATGGGATGAGAGTGCTCCAAACTCCATACCCATGTGTTATTTGGTGGGTTTTGTCCAGAAAACCCCTTCAAAGTTTTCCTTCCATGGGGCCCACATGTGCTCTCATCAGATTGTATCATCACTTGCATAGTGTGGTAGGGACGCCAACCCAATCCCACTGCCATGTACCCCACCCTCCCCCCTGGCCCACTCCTCCTAGGTAGATGTCTCTGCCTGTGACTGAGCCCCCCTTGTCAGGCTGCCTGATACCCCCCTCCATATGCTGCACTGGGACAGTGGTGATTGGGAACATGGTTCACCAATGATTGAATCCCTTGTCATCCCAGCAGAAGGACCCATGTCTGGCCCGCCCCCCCACCTCCAGGGTTTTTCATTTATATGTCGTTGAGGGGCAACCCCCTGCAATTGTGGGGATCCCCCTCCACAACCTTTTCCCTTGTCTCTTACTTCGCTCTCAGTTACACCAGATCGATCAACCATCCCCTCACACCCCCTCATTCAATGTTGCCGAATCCCCACCAGCTGTCACCAAACCCTCCGCTACCCCCCAATATGAATGTCATTCTTCCTCACTCCTCTCCCCACCTTAGCTGTGTGGTGGTCAGATTCCCCAGACTTTTATTTTTGGGCCTACTATGGCAAACCACAACCTCGTACCACATCCACCCTTTACCTCGAACCGCAGCTCACATCAACAACATCTGGCAGGGGGAGGGGAAGATGGAAAGTTACCACCGCAGAGCTGAACAACCTTAGGCCAACCCATAAACTTGTTTAAAGCGATCTGCCACTCAGCAGTAGCCAAACGATCCCGCGTGTACCACATTTGAATGACCTCGGCGTGGTGAGACAAAGGAATTCCACCTCTTGTCGTCGTCGCTGTTGCACATATGGATGTCCTGTCCATTATTTTGTAGCATTTTTGACAATAATCCAACTAACCATATGTCTCTCCATTTCCTCATCAAGCAAACCTCCATACACCAACGACCATACCCCTGCATCACCTCCAAACCATCCATTCCCTCACCACTCCCTCAACCATCTCTCCACAAATACAGAGACCCCAGGAGTGCTTCACAGAACATCATAGAACTCAATGGAATCTCATGGAACCTCATGGAACATCCCGGAACCTCATGGAACATTCCGGAAACCAATGGAAGCCCATGGAACATGATGGAAGGTGATGGAACCTCCTGGAAAACCCCAGAACATTCCAGAACATTCCCCCAGAACATGATGGAACCTTGTGGAAGGGTGTAGAAAGGTGTGGAACATTGTGGAAGGTCATGGAACATTCCAGAACAATCTCATGGAAAGTCATGGAACTTGATGGAACCCTGTAGGAGGCTGTGGAAAGTGATGGAAGGTTGTGGAACCTTCTGGAACATTGCCATATAAGGGAATAGAAGGAGATGGAACTGTAGTGTCATGATTTTCGCCATTTTCCAACATTTCTTTGCCTAAGTCCCAAGCACCCACACTCGTTCACTCAATCCATGACATGTTTTCCCTTTCCCTTTCCACACAATCCTTATCTTATCTTTTACCCCACCTTTTATCTTATCTTCTTATTCAGTCATTTCGGATACCAAGGACAAGTCAGGTCTATTCGGTTTACTCGGAGACTTGTATCCTTAGGTCTACCGAAGGAGTTCTACCTACTGGGAAGTCACCGGCCCTTCAAACCCCACTGTGTACATCTGGGTGACTGCCCTCTCAATCTCCTCCGCCGAGGCCATCTCCGGGGAATCCAAGATCTGGGTCAATGTCATGATTTTCGCCAGTTTTTCCCCTTTCTTTCTTTTTCTTTCTAAGTCCCAAGCACCCACTCATTCAACTTCGCTCAACCATGACATGTTTCCACATTCCTTATCTTATCTTATCTCATGTCCCATTTCTCTTATCTTATCTTTCACCTTCTTTCGGTCATTTCGGTTAGAAGGGGAACTCGGTCATCTCGGATTACTCGGGCTAGAGACTTTTGGCCCATGGGAAGACGAACACAGGACTATCTACTGCG